>Ga0116227_10005500_pt1 | contig 26619 bp, 21 predicted proteins | sample S1TSphgellanicum_FD_89693 | JGI IMG/M metagenome (GOLD analysis project Ga0116227, IMG submission 89693) | Host-associated microbial communities from peat moss isolated from Minnesota, USA - S1T2_Fb - Sphagnum magellanicum MG | ecosystem: Host-associated > Plants > Peat moss > Unclassified...
AAAAAAAGGATGAGAACATGGTTTTTCTTTCAATTTGGTGATATAAAAAATTTGGTGATTTTTTTTTCCAAAAAAATTAGCAAGATGAGTTGAATTTACATTTAAAAAAAAATAAAAAAATTACCAAATTTTTAAAGAAAATGTGACAAATTTTGTGGAGAAAAATTCCCTAATGATTCCTTGGGGGCAGTGGCTCCAAAAGAAAATAAGAAGAAATTCAAATTGCCTACGTTATTGGTGGATGGATGAAGGATGGATGAAATTGAGAACACAAACACATCAAATCTCATGGAGTAGAAGGCCAATGGATGGACAGGTAGATGGAATCGAGAGCACAGATGTGTCAGTGTCATGGATTTAGATGGAAAGATGGATGATGGTGGGATGGAATTGAGAGCACGGATGTATCGGTTGCATGGATTGATGAAGGCGGCAGATGGATGAGAACTTGGAAGCTAACTAGTTTATGGATGGAACCCTAATGGACGCGCACAAGCGACTCGTGTAGATGCGCATTTTTGCAGGCTCGCGGGGTTTTTGGGGTTTCTGAGCTTTTCTCTTCTTCTCGTTGCCAGTCTTTGTCCTTTTGTGCGGGCGTGTGTCTTGCGAGCAAATCTGGCAAGCACAAAGAAAGAAAGGGAGAGAGAGAGAGAGAGAGAGAGAGATTCAGAGAGAGAGATTCAGAGAGAGTGAAATCTGAAATTTCACAAGAAAAGAAATTGAAACCGGGGAGAGAAAGTGTGTGCAAAATTAGGAGGGCATAATGACTTTGTTGTATGGAAGTCGGTTGACATTGCCGAAGAAGCAGCTGCATGAGAGTGCGGTTTTGTCAGGCGGAGTCGCAGCGGCAAAGGACGTAATTCTTCTAGTGCCTATGTGTGGTTCAGTCTCTTCTTCTTTGAGCTTCTGCAATCAAGCGCGATTGGCGACAGTATCGGGTACTCAGCAACAACAGCAGCAGCAGCAGCAGCAGTATCAGGGCTTGTTGCGGAAAAGCTCTTCATCCTTGGATGCTCGATTTCCTCCTCTCCACTCTTTGGTGAGTATTTGAGACTCAAGCTTTCTTTTCACAAAGCTCATGTTTGCAGACAGTTAGCCTTACCAGCCATGAGGCTCATTAGATATGTTTTCTTGTCCATACCAACAGTCTTGCTAGCATGGGAGGATAAGCTTTAAGCTTTCTTTTCTCTGCATGGATTTCACTTCCGACGAGTGTCTTACAGCCCTGCAAGTTGGACAAATATCCTCACTGAGAGATCTCATGAAAAACCTTGCAAGCAAGCAATCTTGTGTTCAAATTCTGGAGGGATTCATCATCTGAAGTGCTGGAATCCTATGGCTTTGGAGTTTTGGGAAAGAACAAGTTTGCCTAGTATATAGTCTTTTAGAAATGGCTGCTATTGAGATCTGCATCCCTGCTGCCAACAATAATAATCTGGAGAAGCTAGAATTTTGGTTGGCTGTATCTAGAATTTTTGTTGATGTGTGAGCCTGGATGCTTGTTGGTAAATGGAAACGATCAGTCAGATGAGGAGCATGGATTTTTCTTGGGCTCACAAGGATCAAGGCGTCAAAACCAAGCTTCAAGGCGACTGGCAATCAGCAGTTCAGAGACTGCAACTGTGGATTCAGCAAGGTATAGCAAAGCATTGGGAGCTGCAATGTGTACTGCAGAAGCATGTGTTGTGGAAGACTGTCAATTCATGTGAAGACTCCTGCATGTGGATTTGAAATTTGAAGGCTCTGATGGCAGGTCTAACTCTGAAGGAAGTCAGCATATGATTATTATTGAAGGTAATTGCAGGTTGGTCTGTATTGCAGTGACATTGATGCTCTATCAGGCATTGACTGGGACAACTTTGGGTTTGGCTTACGGCCAACTGATTTCATGTACGTCATGAAGTGCACGTTAGGAGGTGAATGGGGCAAGGGTGAGCTTCAACCCTTTGGCAACTTGGAAATTAGTCCCGCTGCTGCAGTTCTAAATTATGGACAGGTGAACTCTCTGTCCATAATGATGTCATTCACCACAAAACTTTGAGGAATCCTTTACTCTCTATGGCCTTGTTTGCCATAAACCCTCTCATAAAGCTATGAAGTGGACACAAATGGGCTTCAGCTTTTCTATCATTGGCATAGCATTGCAATTTTTAGCAATGTATATTGCTCATGGACTGCAATTTGTGTCTATGGAAGGTTAGTCTTAGATGTGATGACACTTTCTAATGTTGGATGCTGACAGGGATTATTTGAAGGCTTGAAGGCATATAGAACTGAAGATGAACGCATACTCTTGTTTCGTCCAGAAGAGAATGCCATGAGATTGATTGCAGGTGCTGACCGTATGAGTATGCCAAGTCTGCCGGTTGACTCCTTTCTGCATGCTGTAAAGCAGGCTGTTCTGGCCAACAAGCGCTGGGTAAGTGTACTCATTGTGCACCTTCTGCTTAACTAGGCTTGCAGGAGTGGTAAAGGAAGCTCAGCATTGCAGGAGGGGTGGTTGTGTGACAGATTCCACCACCTGGCAAAGGGTCCCTTTACATCAGGCCCTTGTTGATTGGAACTGGTGGTGTTCTTGGCTTGAATCCTGCCCCAGAGTACACCTTTGTGATCTATGTCTCCCCTGTGGGTTGCTACTTTAAGGTACATCTTGATTGACCTAACTCATAACGTAGCAGAGTAGAACCTGCACCTGCTCATTGTTTGTATGTCATGATTTACTGTTGACTCCAGTTTATCTGGGAATTGAATCAAGCAGGTTTTCCCTTGGACATGCTTTTGCAGTAAATATTGTGTTGGATTCCCTCCCACATCTTGCTAAGTTGGTGTCATCAGCTCTGTCATAATCCCTGGTATGATGTCTAGTTAATGTGTCCTCATTCCTTAGTGGCAGATATGCTGTCATTAGCATAACAGGACTAACAAAAGAGGCCATCTATGTGTTCTGGAAGCCTGTTTGCAAAGGTTCACATTTTTCACAGATGTCATGGGACATGATGTCCATGTAACATGTGTGCAGGGAGGATTGGCACCTATTGATTTGAAAGTGGAGTCATTTTACCACCGGGCAGCCCCAGGTGGTACTGGAGGTGTGAAAACAATTGGCAATTATGCTCCTGTGAGCCACCTATCCTCATTTTTTTTCGGTATATGACTACTATAAAGTTTGGCAAGCATAAGGATGAGAGAACTAGTCTCTCAACAAGGGGTATAGGTACTGTCAGATTCTGTCAATGGGCACATAGTCTTATCTTTTTTGGGGATGATATATCAATATGTTCACTGTGTAGTCTACTCAGTCAGAAGTAGTGCTAAACATTTGTAGTCTTTGTTCTTTCAATTGGCCAGGTCTTGAAAACACAGTTGAATGCCAAAGGCAAGGGCTACTCAGATGTATTGTATTTGGATGCCGTAGAGAACAAGTATGTGGAGGAGGTCTCCTCTTGCAATATCTTCATGGTCAAGGTTTGCTGCTGCTCCCATACTCAATACTTGACATCTTGTGAGATGGAAGTGTTAAGTGACTTCCATGATCAATGTGTTTCAATCATGTGATTTAGTTGTAAGGTAGAACACAGCTAGGTTCTATCATACATGCTCAGGGCTGTCCAGTGACTATCTTGTTCAAAAATCTTGCTGTCAAGCTTGCTGTGTTGGAGTGAGACATGCACAATTGGTTTGGTATTGGGAGTTGAATTATGTGGTGATGATGTTTATCAATCACAGGACAATGTGATCTCCACACCAGAGTTAAAGGGAACTATACTACCGGGTATTACAAGGAAGAGCATTGTTGAACTTGCAGGCAGCTGTGGTTATGAGGTATCTTTTCCACGATTGGTTGCTCTTCATGAAATAGTGAGTGGCATAAAGTTCCACAAATGAATGGAGGTCGTTTCTGAGGATCATGATAGATTATATTGTGTGGAGCAAGTGTTTACAAAGTATGAGAACAATAAACCAGCAAAGCTACTATTACAGTTGTGTCTTGTCATGGTTTCCATCCTCCTGGAATATCACGCTGTTTGTACTGAGTTGCATATCAGCATTGACTCTTGTACTGGTTCTCTCATCAAGCAGGTATTTGAAAGGCCTGTGGATGTGGAGGAGCTGCTGGCTGCTGATGAAGTCTTCTGTACTGGGACTGCTGTGGTGGTGAACCCTGTTGGTAGTATTACCTACGAGTCAAGAAGGTAAGTACTTGGATCTAATTGGAAAGGAGCTGCCATGCAAATTGATTTGGTTATATTTTCTTGATTCCAGATAGGATGGTGTAACTCAAAGCAGTTTTTTGATACTTGCTTGGCAACTCACAACAATGTAGGATCAAGTACAATGGTGGAGAAGTAGGTGAGGTGGCAAAAGAACTTTATGAAGCACTGACAAATATTCAAATGGGTCAGGCAGAAGATAAAATGGGGTGGATTGTGGAGTTGAACTGATTTCCATACTGTAAGTCTGCTCACTGACTACTATCTTCTGAACAGGGATAAAACAATGTTCCTCATAATTCCAGGGGTATTGAACACATTGTAAAGGAATTTGGATTAGAGACTTGTCTTGCATCTGTGACCACAAATTAGCAAGCACCTAAGGGATAGGAAGTTTCCAAATGATGAAACAGATCTTGGCACTTAAAACACATTCTCAATGGCAACAAGTTATTGCACCATTGAATACTGTTGTATTAAATAATGGAATATGTTTGTGTGTCTAGGACTGAACTTGTCAAGATTGAGAACATGAAGCTTGTGATCACAAGCTTGTAGCAGCTTGAATGATGATGATGTTGTTTGATTGATTGATTGATTTTTAGCTATGTCTCTCGAGTGCTAGCGAACAGCATGATTGAGTCTTCCCTGTTGCTTCTAGAAATGCAACAGAAACTCAGGACCCAGATTTTGTCTGGGGTAAAGGGACCTATCATTGCAATTCTGCTATTATCGCACACCTTATTGACACACACAATTGATCCCTATCCTTGCACACAAAAGCCCAAGTGTGGTACACTGTTGTTCCCTATCCTTGTGCAACAGCACTTGGGGTAGTCATCGGTGTAGTAATCTTGGGTATATGGTGTGCAATGGTAGGGCCTGGAGTGTGCAATAATGGTGATAATGCTGCCAATTCCTCCTTGGCGGAGCAGAATTCCTATTCCCAACTATGTTCATCACCTATTTTGGCCTATTTTGGCTAAATGTAGGGGCATGAATTGTGGGGGACATAGTAATAATAGGGTTCTTCTGTCCAACGAATGTGTGCAATCATGGGGTAAAAGGAAAAACCTTGTTGAACACAAATTATATTGATGAGTTGTGAAAGTTCATAGATCTCTTCACATATGAATCATATTTGCATGGTCTGAAAATTGGGTTTTGTGGCCAACTTAGGATAGGTGCTCTGTTCTGAATTTCTCAGGAATAGTTATTTTTATATTAGTAGAGAAAGATTTTGAAGTCAGAAACAGGGCTTTTTTTTTCCAATTTTGTTGGTTCAAAAGTTTGGCAATCTTTTAAAAATATTTAGCAATTTTACTATATATATACATTTATTTATTTCTTTCCTAATTTTTTTGTCACCATTGCAAGAATTTGCCAAAACAAAGATGCTGGATATTTCAAAAAGTCTGCATAAATGTGTTTTTAGGGTAGACTGGCTGGTGACTGAATACTTAAGCACTCAGGGCAGGCTGGATCTGAGGGGAGGGCTCCATTGGTTCTGGTGTCCAAACAAAACTTGAACCCCTCTTGGCACATCTGACACATTAACAATTGTCGGAAATGGATTAATAACTAGAAGGTTATGGCCTCCCAAAGTTAAGGGGGTTAAGAACTCAGAAAAGCAAATCATTGAACATTACCAAAGCTAGTTTTTGAACACCCGAAAAATTCCTTGTATGTTGCTTTGTTGCTATTAGAGTTCAAAGTTGATTTGTAAAGTTTCATGTGACCCTCCCATAGCACTTTAAGTTGTTAAAAATGAATAAGAAATAAGAAAATTGTTAAAAATGGATAAGAAATACAAAAGTTATGAGGTTTGAAAGTAAGAAGGGCCCACAGAGACAGAAAAAATAAAAAGCATTTTTGTGTGTTGAAAAGCTTATTTTTCCTCTTGGTATTTTTGTATTACTTGTTTTCCTTTGCACTTCAAAAATGATTTCTAGAGCTTGATGTAGCTCGCCCATGACATTTTAAATGACTCAAATGAAGCATATATGATGAATATGTACATAAGTTTTTGGTCAAAGGCAAGCAATCGGTGATGGGCTGGTCTACCCTATAATACAACTCTATTTTATCTCATATCCTTTTATCTAGAGTTGAATTCTAACTTAAGTAACTATGCCAATCATCAAACATTTTAGTGTTAAACAAACAAAATCCATAAACCTATTTCTCTTGCTTTTAGAGCTCAAAGAGATGTTATATTGCAAGACATCTCCAAATAACTAGTGTCCAAAACTTCAATTTATCACACACTTAGTTACTATGGGTGCCAACACGTTGATGACAACTTCACATATTGCCTAATCCTTGGAAATGATATATGACTTTACAATACTATTATTTGTTGAAAATAACGCAAAGCCATTGTTGAGCAAAAAGTTAAAACATTTTGAAATTGTAATTAAACCTTGGGTTGCAAACTTGTAATGACAACCCACAAAACAAAAAACCCAACCCAACACCATAAATTGAGATAACTTATAAACATCCTCATGCAACTTCAAAAAAGAACACAAAACATAAGAGAAAATGCAAAAGCAAAAACATAAAAACAATTCACAAGAAAAAAAGGGTAAATCTTACTCACCTAGTTTTCTCCAATGTGTTTATGGGCCTCAACCCATAATCTATGCATGTTTTGTTCCAAGGTTGTTTTTTTTTTTTGCTAAATCTTTATGCCATGTGATACATTTTTTAATGCTAACTTGAGCACACATGATAAACATATAATTGAATTTTAAGCTACTTTATCATCAATAATAACATACTAGTATACTTTTGAAAGCATGTGTTTTAAGAAAGCTCCATCAAAAGACTCGAACATCCCCAAGCCATTACAAGGGACGACAAAATTCAAGGCCTATGCACATGTTTACAAATTAGCCTACTCATCCTTTACTTTTGCTAGACCTTCTAAGTAAGAAAAAACTTGTTAAGAGTTAAGGGAATTGGAGAGCCATAGTTGCACTAATAGTATTAAATGATTCAAATAAACTAATAGTTACATGCTTGGGCTCCCAATTCTTTAACATGAAATTTACACTCACACCAAACAACACATTGTGTGCTCCTTTGTTCATCCATAAATCAAAGGTACACATGGATAACATATAAGTGGTTAATTTGAAGTATACATATTCCACTAAAGTTTTTTGCATTGGTGTAAACATAACTTCTTTAGCAAAAACCTTCTAGAATGAAAAAATTACCTTTGGACACAATCTATCCACGAATCTTTGGAACAAAATGGATTCCATTGTCTTCAATGGCAAAAACCATTCAATCACATATAACAACACATTCTCCATGAAAGTCTTACGTGTGAGGTGATCCTTTGCAAAAGGGCTAATAATGGTAAAAAATCCATAGATGGCAATGGGTGTAATGTGGGACTTTTTATTGGTAGTTATTGATCATGTGTTGATTGGCTACATAATCCAAATATTTTGTAAACAAAGTCACATGCTCAACCTTCACATGTTTTTTCATGGCGGCAATGCCATTGGTTTTGTGGTATCATCACAAATTTATTAGGCTTCATAGTTTCATACATATTTTGTGCGAAATTCGAATTTCATAAGTTCATACAAAAAATGTTTGAATTCCATGTTATGGATAGTATGAATGATATTTGTACATATTCAATATTTTAAATATTCAAATGGATGAGACATTGATTTGAATGACATTTGTGAATGTTCATGTTTAACACATAAAAATCAGATAGTTTTATGCAAAATTACATCATGATAATTGCATAGAATTAGTTACAATGTAAATCATATATATTTTACATCAAAACATAATATATAAAAAAGACAGATCATTTATATAAATGTTATATATATGTGTGTGTGTGTGTGTGTGTGTGTGTGTGTATTATAGTGTTATTTTTACACATTGAAGCTCATAGGTTTTGCACAAACATATTGTTCTACAATTTTTACATGAATTTTATTGAAATTTTGTGATATTGAAAATTTATGATGATATAATCAAACCTCTGTAGCACCTCATGCATGAGGCCATAATTTTAAGGCCACAAACCTAATTGTGGTGAATTATCCATCTCATTATTTGGTTAACATTGAGATCTATGGGTTGATTGTTGTTTATCTTGAAAATTGCCCATGAAACTATGAGGTTTCAAAGTAAAACCTTCTTTTTTCGACTCCTTCACACACACTTCAACTTGTGTGCATCACTAATAGCATTAATAATTTCAAAGTTGGTTTTCTAGTCACATCAATGGCTTGGAAATTTTTGATGGTGCTATTATTCACACAACTTGCAAATGCAATTGAAAGAGGACTAAAGCTAGTTTGACTAATTTGAAAAGCTCATTTTTTTTTTTGTTATTGTGTAATAAGTAACCAATGATCCTAGGTTATTACTTTAAACAAATGGTATTTGAACAAATGGTAATGGTAATAGTTTTGAGATCAATTAGCAATAGCCATGACAATAACTTTGAGATTGATTGGTAGGAGTGATGGTAGTAATTTTGTAAACCAAATCACACAAATTGGAAAATGAAATTAAGGCGATGTTGAACCAAAAAAATGGCAAACATAACCAAGTGAAAGCGCAAGCTATTCTAAAAAACGAGCAAAGGTGCAAAACTACAAAACAAAAAAGTTTAAAATGTCTCAAATTTTTAACACTATATAAGCCCAAGTTTAATTGAGAATGTGTACAATGACAAACACAGAGACAAGAAAATAAAAAATATTTTAAAAATTAAAAAAAAATTGTAGAGTGAAAATTGAAAAATAAAAATTTAATTGTGAAAAATTTGAGGTGAAACAACATAGATTTATTCATAAAAAAATTGACATCAATTGTATTATTTAATACATTTCTATTTATATATTTAAATTTTTTAAAAATCAATATATTTAATTTAAAAGAATTAAAAAGAAATTTATATAATGTCATATATATATATATGACATCATTTTATTTATTAACATACAATAATTCAGTACAATTATAATGATGCAAATAAATAAAAAATGAAAAACTATCATTTGAAGTCATTTAGAGATTAAACATTCGTTTTTGATACTCCAATCGTGAATGTATAATCTCACACATTTCGTTACCCAAACTTATATATAAAAACTAAAATGAAATCATAATTAGAAACTTAATAAAAACAAGAATAAAAAGAATGTTATTCCAATAAAAAACTGAAGTGTAATTCAAAATTAGTGATCTACCAATTAGCACAAGGTCCCCACCTTGGGTTTTTTCATTGGCCCAAATGACTTGGTAAACTTTTGTTGCATGGATGAAGATTGTGTGAAACCACTCTTTTTATGGATGAAAAAAAACATCTTGATGTTGATGTTGGATGTTTATATCCAATATCCAAGTAACTCTTGTTGATTATCTACACCAATGTTGAATAACTATTTTATTTTGAATATTCCATATAAATAAATAAAATAAGACATGTGAGGATGTTTAAAAAGATTTCAATTTTCCTTCACAAATGTTTTGTTTTTTCAAAATTTATTTTGAAGTTAAAAATTTACAAAAATATATAATATGGCATCTTAAGTTTTTTTTGTGTCTTTCAATGACATAAATCTTATGCTAAGATGCTTTTGAATAATATCCAATGTTTTTTTTTGTCTTTTTGTGAGAGATGTTGTTTTTATAAATATGATTTTTCCATTGTTGTTATTTTGCAAAAAATGGGTCACACTTTAAGACTTGGAGTTTTAGTTTTTCTTTGTTTGATTTAATGATTTGATTATATTGCACAAAGGTTTTAAAGGTTTTTTTATACTCAAAATTCAATGCATTGCAAATCTAAACACTAAACATTAGAACACCATCTTGATACACTTATAAATGGAAATGGATGAAAAATCAACATTAAATACATTATGAATAATGTTTCGTGATCTAATGAAGTTGTTGCCACTAAGCTGACCTTTAAGCCCATTTCTAAAGGTCGACTTGACAACAAGTTCGTTAAACCATGAGCTCAAAATATAACAACAATTGGTCAAATTTTGATGGTCCAATTTTTTTTTTAGAGATGGTTTGGACATTTCTTAGACCATGAGCCCAAAAAACATGATTTGTCTACAAACATTTTGTCATGATTTTTTTCAAACTTTTATAACTTTATTTTGAAGGTGGGCCCAAAGTTCATTAGCCCATGGACCAAAAACACCATGATTGGTTGGATGCTTTTTACATTTTTTTTTCCTCAAAATATTTTAATAATTTTCTTTTTGAAGGTGGGTGCAAAGTTAGTGAAACCTCATGGTCCAAAAAAAAATGTGATTTGGTCAAATGATTTTACATAAAATTTTCTAAACTTTTAAAAATATTAAAAAAAAGGTGAACACAAATTTTGTTAGCCCATGGGCCAAAAAAATCATGTTTGATTGGATTTTGTTTTACATAATTTTTTCTCTTCTATGATCCATGGTGATCTTATTTGTTGAAATGAAAATAAATAAATAAAATAAAAAATAGTGGAAAAATAAGAATTGAAAGGAAAGCCATGAAAAAGAGAAGAGAAACCTTAAACCAATAATAATAAAAAATTTACATAGAATATCAAATTAAAAGTCAAAATTTACATGAAATAATTAATTATCTTTTTTTGGTGTTGATATAATATGTTGGTACTTCAATAAAAATCTATTTTCACTTTACAATACACTTTACAACTTGGGTCCACACATAAATGATTTCTCAATTTCCATGGGATGATGACCTTTGGATATGTTTTGAAGGTTCTCAACATTTATATATGGTCAAGGTGTCCCTCACCATGGTGTAAAGAGGGACCTTAGTAATGTTTCTAGGATTAACAATTCTAATCCAATTCCTATCCATTGTCATGGGTATATAGTATATAGGTAGATGACAAGCTCTTAATATATACCACCATGTCAACACTCTATGTGACATTGATGATGTGAATAACAAAATGACATGTCTAGGATCATCCATCCATCCATTGAAGAGGTTGGTGACAAGTTTAATGTGAAGATTAAGGTCTTAAACTTTTCTCCTTATTCAAGTTATGGGTTAAGTGTACAACAATGATTAACAATGACAATAATTGAGATAGACTTATTATCAATTTTGATGGGTTCAAATTTGATGGATGAATTATAGACTTAGGTAAAGCTCACCACTTATTGTGAATGCCATGATTTGATGAAGAATTATTGATAGGACACTTAAACAAATTAGTACTAAAATAAAAATAAAAATCATGGCACATATGTTTATACATTTCCTTTTTTGAAAATTTCAATTAGGTAGTTGGATAAAGAAGAGCCTTCTTTATGGATAGTACCATTTGGTTTAGTGGTAATTGAGAGGGCTAAGAGATATTTACCCTAGAAAAGAAAAACAAAAATAAAAGTGATAATTGTTAAACAATTCCCAAAACCCATTATTAAAGTAGGCATCTAGGTTGTAGGCATTTTGTTTATTTTGTGGCCATATCTTTGGGAAATTGAATTCAAATAAAATATGAGAAAAGGGTTAAAAATTAAAAAAAAAGAAATGAAAAGAAAAGGTACTAAAAAGTTCCCCATATGTAGCCCCCAAAACAAAAGAAAAAAAAAGGAGAAGAAAGAAAAAAGAAACCATCCAATTTGACTTAACCCATTCCCAAAGTGATTAATTGGAGTTCCAATTCTAGGGTTTCCAATTTATTTACTTCACGTGGCCCTCACATTTTTGCTTTGCTCATGGCCCTCTTCCCTCCCCTATCCTCTCCTCCTCCCCCCCCCCTCCAAATGTCATTAGGTGTTGTTGCCTAATGCATATGCAAAGTGGGGGGGGGGGCCAAAAACGCAACCTTGTCACAAGTGTCAATAAAACTCCACACAAATTGATTGAAGTCCCCATGCAAACTATGAGGACAACTTAATTAATAATCACTCCCAATATTAAAAAAAAACCCAAAACAACCCAAACTTTCAATTGAAGAAAAAACTAAAGTAAAATCAACAAAATGGTGAGATCCAAACAAAAAAGAATGAAAGATGTTGTTGTTGGTGTTGATGTTGTTGTTGGTGTTGGAGTTGTTGGTGTGAGTGTTGTTGTTGGGTGTTTGTTGGAGTTGTTTTGAGGAAGGAATGGAAATTGATGAGAAGAAGAGCAAAGTGCAAATGGTGATTGGATTTCTCTACAAAATGGTACTCCAAAAACCCTACACCCCATTTTCCCAATCTTATGAGCTTGGTTGCTTTTCTTCTATGTTTGTTGTTGTTGCTTGTTGCTTGTTTGTCTGTCTGTCTATTTGTTTGATTGTTTGAGTGTTTTTATGTCTGGTTGGCTTGTTGGTTGGTTGGTTGGTTGGTTTGTTTGTTAAAATTGTTTATTTCTTTGTTTGTCTGTTTGATTGATTGTTTTGTATGTTTGTTTGAATGTTTGATTGTTTGTTTGCTCTCCAATGGGGAAGATTCCATCACCCATTTTGCAACTTCTGTAAATCACAAATCACAGTGCAAAATCTTGACTTTGTTGGAGGCTTGCTTGATGGAGGAATTGGTGTGTGGATTGAGCTTTCTGTTTGCAGGAATCTGTTGTTTTGTTCAATTTTGGTACACATATTTTCTCCATCCATTTTGTGAGCTCTGGGTATGCTGATTGCAGTACCTGAAAGGTAAGAGGACCAAATTGAACTGCAACTACTGCAAGCTTTGCACCATGTGGATGGGTGGGTAGAGACAAAGACACAAATTTCTGTGTTGTTGTTGTTGGAATATCACTTGTGGTATAGTAGCTGAAATGCTTTTGTTCCGACTTGTCAGTTGCAAAAGCTTTGATGTACAGTGAGGATTTGTGCAAGGAAGAATGCCAAGAAAAGAATGTGAGTGGTGTTGTTGATGAGCTCCTCCTCCTGTACATTAAATGCCAGAAAGGGTAAGGAAGATAGTTCTGGCTCTTCTTCCATCTGTCACAATTTTAAAAAGGATATCATGGGTTCTGGCTCTTCTTCTATCTGCTGCAATTTTATTCTTAGTCCTTAGACTTCTGAGAGGAGGAAGAGCAGGAGGAAAAGGAGGAGGAGGAGGAGGAGGAGGAGGAAGAGGATTTTCTTCCTTTGCAAATGTGGTTTGGATCATTTGCTTTTTCATTAGCTACAACAAAAATGTTGATCAGAGATTACAGGAATTGAAAACTCTCCTTCTGCACACAATTGCTTGCTTGAGGAACCGATAATGCTCATGGGTGGAACTGATCATCATTTCCAGTTGTAGAGGAGATTTCAGAGATATCTCTGGATTGGTTCAATGGCTGGTCTCTGAACTCTGTTATGAGCTGTTTCCTGCCTGTGTGATTTTTTTTCTTCCTGTCATTTTGCAGCTAATTCTGGTTCTGTTATAACACTCTTTTTTGATAGAGATCTTCTTTTTGCAGGCAGGCACACACTCTGTGGAAATCTTTGCTTTGGTATTGAGCAACAAGATGGATGTTTTTGGTGCTTGAGAAAGCGGTGCTGTGAATTTGAAATAATTTGATGTTTCGCAAGGGGTGCTTGCTAGAGAGAGAGAGAGAGAGAGAGAGAGAGAGAGAATGAATCCATCATGTAGCTCCTCCTCCTCTTACTGCTCAAGCAGTCATAGGTCTCTTCTTCTTCTTTGTGGCCTCACAAACTGTTTTGGGTTTGTAGCAAACAGTAGTCTTGAATCCAAGTTTGATTGTTGTGGAAGACAGACACACAACAATAATTCCTCAATTCCCATAACTGTCTGTTTGTCTACTTTCTCTGGGCTATACAACAACAACAACACTCATCCTGCTTACATTTTACCTTGCTTGCAGCAGAACAGAATTGGTGTTCTAGTACTTTGTTGCATCTTTGAGAGATCCCTCCATTCCTGAGGTAAAAGAGATGATCATGTGCTCCTTCTTCTCTGAGAAGAAGAAGAAGAAGAAGAAGAAGCACCCATCATCTTCCCTTTTGTTCTTTGTAAACAAGAATGGGCAAGAGTGTAGTTTGTCCCTGAAATGCAACTGAAGTCAACCAACCATGCATGGTGTCTGTGTTTCTGCAGAAGAAAATCATCATCATCGCAACAAATGCGAGAGGTTGAAGAAAGTTCGAAGTATGAACGCTCGACACCCCAGACAGACTGCAATCATTTTTTTGTAGTTATCAGTTACGCGCGTTTTTCTCTCTCTCTTTCTTTCTTTCTTTCTTGTTTGCTTCTGGTTCATCATCAAGAGGTCAGTAGTGTTCATGAGTGTGATGATTCTTCTGTTGCAGCAGCAGCAGCAATCGGTGCTGTTGTGGGTAGGTGGGGTTGAGTGACAACAAACTCCAGCAGATCTGAGCCAGGATTCTCTCTTCTGTGAGCAAAACCCAAATCCACTCGGGAGTCGCAACATGGGTCGTAGTACCTAGTAAGTGTTGTTGTTTTCTTCTTCTTATTCCGCATGATGCTTTGGACAATGGGTTTTCTTGTTTTGCGGAAAAAGAGGTTTGTCGACAGAAGAGAAGACACGAGAAGAATCTATCTTGCACCCTGCGCAGCAATTGGGTTCCGCCGTTGTTTGCGCAACAAATCGCAAGCTTTTCGGAACTGATTTGCAGTAAGTAAGTAGTTGGCAACAGTCAATCACTACGGCTGCAGCTGCTTCTTCTTCTTCTTCTTGTGGGAGCCGGGGAGCATGATCGTCAGTAGTGGATTAGTGGGCGTCGCACGACAAAGCAACATCCAGAGAGAAGAAGAGTTGATACCTACCCACACGTATTTGTTTGTTTTTAGCTAGCAAGAAGAAATTATCATCATCCGCACAAGAAGACGTGCCCATTTGCACAAGAGTTTGGTGATCCACCCACTTTGCAACAACAAGTCGCCTTGCTTCACTCCATTCCCGCAGAACTAACTAGTGAGGAAAACGCCAGGATTCTTGAGCTTCTCTTTTGCTGCACAAGACCCTAACTAGATCCCTGCACTCTCTGAGAGAGAGAGAGAGAGAGAGTTCATGAAAGAAGAAGAAGAATCCAGCACACATTTGATGATAGCATTGTCAGCCTCTTCTCTAAGCTTTGGAAGGACCTCTGCTCCTTCCCATCTGTCAACTGGGCCATGTCACAATGCAATCTGCATGCTCCTGGCTCGAGCTTCTAGCTCTCTCTCTCTCTCTCTCTCTCTCATACATGGACTGGAATCCTTAATGCTTTACTGACAGACCAATCTTCAACTTGTGATAATTGCAGGCTGTTTCTGTTGAAGCCCTTGTAGTCTTGTTGTCTGCAGAACTTGGCAGCAGCATCAGCAGCGGCAGAGAAGTATGGGATCAGGAGGAGCATAAGTTTCCCATCTTCAGGAAGCAACTGCAATCCATGGAGATTTTGAAAACTCTACCCACAAAACTTTGAGCTTGCAAACTTCAATGACCATCATCATCTTGGGTTGAGGATTGTCACCTCTGCTCAAGGAAGGAAGGAAGGAATTGAGCAAGCAAGCAAGCAAGCAAGAGCTTGCAAACAAACAAACCCATTGGGATTTTCAGCAGATAAACGCAACAATGCGGTCAGAAGTCCGAGCACCTTCTCATGTGTATGATACTAGTTCACCAGAGGAGGGCGAAAGCGAACTGCAGAATGTGGATGACTATTTCCTTACCTGTGGTGGCAAGCATCCCTCTTTGATGCAGGTACCGTTTTGGAGCAAAGAGATGATCTGGGAGATTTCACACACGGAGAAAGTCCACCTCCAGGGCAAGACAGAGAAGGGATCTTCACGGGTTTTTTGTGAAGTCGACTCATGGAAATTGCAGGTTCCTTTAGAAGGGAAGCCAAGGCTCCTTGTTCGAAAGGTTGCGGGTCCATGGTATGACTTAACACTGATCAGCTCTTCTTTTTCCTCTGCTTCACAGCAGCAGTGGAAGCACCCTCAGTTCCAGAATGTATATTGTTTCCATTGGGTTCTTGCTTGTTTGAATGAAACAAAATAGTTTGTTTCTGGAAATTCTCTGATCTTGTTGGAGTTTGGTTTGTTGTTCTGGGTGGGGAGATTAGTTCAATCTTACATGTGGAGCTTTTGTTCATTGTACTTTTGCCAATGCTCACAGATGCAATGCTCTTTTGTGATCAAAGCATGGACTGCAATGACATTTCCATCCAATCTGTGCAGGATGGGGCTCAAAAATCCGAAAAAAACATACCGTGAAACGATAAAAGTTGTGCTTGTTGCAGCTCATTTTCTGTCAATTGCCAAGCAGTGTCCAGATGCTTCCAAAGGTGAAGTTTGGCGCTATGTTCGTAAAGAGTGCAGGTAAGTTGTAGTTGTTGCAACAAAGACTAGATTTCAGACTAAAGGTGTGAACTTTTTCCTCCGGTATCCTAGAAATGCAATCTGGATTATTCCCTCATGTGTTGGTATATGGTATGTGTTGTGTCTCTGGGTTTGTGGCTTTGATCATCTGGCTTCTGGGGCATTGTTCATTGGGTGGACAACCTTGTATCCATTGTACTTTCGGTTGTTAAGAAAAGAGCCCATTTCTTCTTCACTGATTTTTTGCCATGAGATATATTTTGCAGCTTTTTCAAAGCCAAGCCAAATGTGAAGGACTTGTCAGAATCTTTCCCACTTCTTCAAGCTGTTGTAAAGCGTGATCCAGAGCTGGAAACATCATTTGTGAGTGCGAAGAAGACAAATTATCTATCTATGTGCAATGCATTGTTTTCCTGCTCCAATTTTGCCCTCGTCTCTCTCTCCTGTATGTTCTTTGCAGCATCTCAAGCGGATTGTGTTGCTTAGCTATGTGTTCTAGAATCGAGAGTTGCAAAGGATTTCTTCACTGCTATTGCCCACATTTACATAGTAGTAACCATTTTAATGATGATACTATGCTTGTTCTCATTACCAAGCAGTACAAATCTGAATTTTGATGTGGGTTTTTTGTTATGTCTTCACAGGTAGTACAGAAGTTCTTTCCAGTTCTGTTTAAGAAACGAGCACAAGCACCTGCTGCAGACAAGTTTTGTGTCAATGTAAGTTTTCTGATTAGATCTGCTTGACACATGCAATTCCAATATTTTATGAGTGTAGAATACGTGGAACATGACTGCAGAGCTTCAAAGCTGAAGAATGCTGAACATGCTTTCTGTACCCAATGAGGGTCCTTTTTGGCTTCTTATGTCATTGTCTTTGTTGAACATGTTGTAGGAAACTAACTGCCTCACTTGTATGACAGACAATATCCCTTTTGTTTTTAGCTGTGGCCTAAGAGAGAGTCTCGTTGAGATGGCTACGGTTTTGCTAGCAGTGGGTGATGATTGGGACCCAGTGGTGATCTGTCCAGCAGGAAGATGACACAGGTGCCAAGGTGATTGCGGAAGAAGTACTTGAGGTGAAAACCATGAGTGATGATACAAGCACCACACATCATCAAGCTGAACATGGTGAGAAGGAAAAGATTATCAAGAGGATAACTACTGAAACTGTTGCTGGTGAGCTCATTACCTCAACAACAAAGGGAAGGGCACACCCGAGTGATGAAGGTGCAAAACGAACTCGAAGGCTTGATTCTGTCAACCTGCAAGCAACAAAGCGTTCACTCTCAGAGACATTTCCTCCAAGCATGCCCAAAAAGAGGCCACGACGCAAACCCAAAAGGGGCAAGAAAGGGAAACAACATGAAGATTCCCCTTCTGCCAAGAGCAGCAATGGTGAAGACGAAAAAGTGGAAGATGATACATGGGTGCCTGAAGCAGAGATGGGTATGAATGGGAACGGGGAAGATTTGCCTTCTAAGAGCAAAAGTGAAGAAAGAAAGGAGGAAGAAGAAGAAGAAGAAGAAGAAGATGCGTGGGTTGATGAACCAGAAGTGTGTGCCTTCTGTGATGATGGTGTTGTGGAAGGGGAAACACTACTTTGGTATGGATTTCTTTCAAATTTTCAATTTTCTGACTGCAATTGTGGAGTAAATTGTATTCAGCTGCAAGTTTGTAGAACTCAGATTCTGCTCTCCTTTTGTCTTGTGGCTCTGCTGTAATGGCAGTTGTGATGGACTGTGCATGCGGTCATTCCATCCAACAAAAGAGTCAGGCATGGCAAATGAGTGCCCATCGCTTGATCTTCCAAAAACAGCACTATTGGTGAGTTTCTAACATCCAATGTAGATCCAATGGAAGTAATAGATACACTTTTGATTTAAGATCTTTCCAAAGCTTTGCAAAATCATTTTTCTGCACAATTGTTGCAGGAAGATGGCTACCTCTGTCCAAACTGCCTACACCAGCAACACCAATGCTTTAGTTGCAACAAACTTGGGAGCTCTCGGAACTCCATTGGATCTCAGGAGGTTAGCATCAGAAGACAAGCTTTCAAACCTCTCTCTTCTGCAATTGGGCATGAAATTTGTTCGTGTGCACCTCTGATCACAAAAAGTTGTGCAAGTGTTTGATTTTTTTCTTCTAGCCAAAATTGTTTTCGTGCAATACTTAGAGGTGAAATGGTCTCAATGAATCATTCAAATGTGTCCTGATTGCTAGTTCTCTTGGATATGAAAGCTGCTGTTGCTGATTTCATGTCTCTGGTTCAAGCAGGTTTTTGTGTGTGGAGCTAATGAGTGCAGGCGTTTCTACCACCCTCAATGCATTGCGAAGCTGCTTCACAAACAGAAACCGCAAAGGGAAGCATTGGCTTTCCGCATTCAAAGCGGTCTGGCGACGTTCAGATGTCCACTTCACAGATGTCACAAATGTGGACTGGAAGAGGACAAGACTGTCGAGGGCATGTCTCTTGTCAAATGTAGGCGGTGCCCAGTTGCTTGGCATAACAAATGCATACCAAAGTAAGCACTCTCTCGTGTAAACTCCTCAATGAGGTCAGAAAACTGCATCAAGAATCCATATATTACACCTGATTCACAATTGGCTTCCTATTTTGCTCTGATGGGTGTGTCTTTTCACTTCTTTCAGATTGAGTTCTAAAGTGACGGAAGTGTTTCTCTTTTCAAATGGGGAGTACAAAATGTGTTTCTGACAGAATTTCACTATTGACATGAGACATGGAATGGTTTTGGGTTTAAACCCTAAACCATACATGGAATTGATGTTTTTGTTGTCATATGTAGGAGTGTGATGTGTTTTCCATGTGATGTGTTTTCCAGAGAATGCCGGAACAAGTTATGGGCAGTTGATGGTGGCAAGGTGGTCATGTATTGTAGGTCAGTATCAGCAAGCACCTGTCCTAATTTTTGCTTCCTCTTCTAGTTTTCAGTATTTTGTTGTTGAGTTTAGGATGCAGAATGACTGATTTCATAGTCTGTTATGGCGAACTCATTTCACTCTATTTATGCACTGAAAAATCCATTGAAGTTGTAGTAATATGCTGAGTGAACTGCAGCAAAGATCTTTACCAATTTCTTTTCATTGATTGATGATAATACTGCCAAAAGGTTGCTGAATTTTCTGTCTAGATCTTTGCTGTCGCAGTAGGTGGTCTCATTGTCCAGTGCTCAGTTTAATATTTACCATATTTAGTTTTTTCAATTGGGTTCTGGTGCATGATGACCAGGAAACACACTCTCGTCCCTGGGTGGTTGACTCCAAAACGAGACCATATAAAATTCCCATTTGCAGACTCACCAAATGAAGTAATGTTTTTTTGTTCAGAAACCCAATGTCTTCTTGTTGGTGTATCTGCTGCTTGGTTTTCATGGCACTTCTGTTGAAATGAAGAACCAAAGATCAAAAGTGATCAATTTAGTATATGACTTTTTTGTTTGTATATGGAAATGAATCATGATTTGGTGTCATTGGATAAAAGGATCATCCTTGCTCCAGAACTGAGTTACTGTGTTCTGATTCATTGTTAGGAAGGGTTTCCTTTAGACTTATATTTGAGTTTTCTTCCTAACTTTGTTGGTGGGTTATTACAGGTCGAGCCTTTATCCAAGGCCTCTAATTCTACAGATGCTGGAGAACAGACATCGTACAGTTTGCCTTTGCCAGGTTTATAACATCCCCTATGATCAAGCTGCACAGTTGGGTGTATGGCGCCATACTTCGGAGAAGTCAATACTCAAGTAACTCTTGGCTTTGTACTCCTGCTTAAAACATCAGGAAAAGGGCTGATTTTGGGGGGTGGGGTTGATTTGGGTATGTTGCAGAATGCTCAAGTGAAGCATTGCCTGATGATGTCTAATGCACAGAAGAAGCTAAAGAAAGGTAAAAGCCATTTTGAAGTTTGTGACAATAAATGAAACTGAATACGTAGATGTGAATTGTAAAAGAGCGGAAATGAATTTTGTCTTGAAAGGATCCACAAGCAATGACTTATAAATCGAGAAAAAATCACAATCTTGCAATAGTTCCACTTCAATCTTGTGCAGCCTTTGTTTTTGACATATGGGGGGTTGAGGATCAATAAATCCACTGAAGTTCGCACTGTGTTCCAGGTAAAGTCAAGGGCTAACAACAGAAGCACAGGTGGATATTTTGGCAACTGTGTACTCCCGAGGAGAGAGAGAGAGAGAGAGAGAGAGAGGGTGCGTTTCAGAAGACTTCATTCTCTGCTGTTACTGAATCTGTTTTGGATCTTGTTGAGTGTCCCATACAGAATATTTTTTTGAGGATCACATTGTGATAGTAAAGACTAGCAAGAGAGGGAGACAGACAGAAAGCTTTGTACATAGATGTAAAATCAGTTTTGAAAGCTTTTAGGACTTCTTGAGAGTCTTTTGCTCAACATTTTCCAGCGATGAAACAACTGCAAAATATTGTTCGTTGCAAGGTTTGGACTGCAACCTTTCCCCTATCCAAACCAGACTATAATTTTTAGCTGTGAGGCTCGTGGATTGTCAATTCTCTCTGTTTTGTGTTATTGTTGCAGTTGTCTGTTGCAATTGTCCTCTTGTTTCATCTTCTTTTTTGTTATGGTTTTTGAGCAAGAGAGAGCTTCTTCCTGCAAATGAAATTTTAGAAACAAATTTTAGGGAATTTGACAAATTTATTTTTGTTTCAAGGGAATAAAACAATCAAACGAACAATCTTCCTTAATAGTAGTAGGAAATTGGAAAACACTTGATTAAGCATTTGGCATAACTTCAAAACAAACAAAAACAAATAATCTTCCTTAATAGTAGTAGGAACTTGGAAACATTTGATAAGCATTTGGCATACCTTCAAAACAAACTCAACAAACTAAACAACCTTAAAACTGTAGGAATTTGGAAAGATTTGATAAGCATTTGACATAATTTCAGATAGGGTTTTAAAAACATGGAGGAACATGCTGAAAAAAATGGGCTTATAGATCTGTTTGGGTATTGTTTTAGGGTTTAGGGTTTAGAGTTTATCTACAAATCATAAGAGCACTTGGAGAAAGTTTCTTAGTGTATTTTGAGGGCACCTTTGTGTGTGAGAATTATGCCTCCTAGAGAAGAGGAGGGATCTGGCATTGTCTACTCCTTGAGAGTGGGAGGGATCTTATGCCTATATACGTTGGCATAAGAACCCTCCCCTCCCAATGCCTCATAGATTGGTCTACTCCTTGAGAGTGGTAGGGATCTTATGCCTATGTACATAGGCATAAGAACCCTCCCCTCCCGATGCCTCATGATCTATGTACATCTAGACTCAAGTTGGTATTTGCTGACTCTACAGGTGGGGCATGTTATGGAGAAATTGACACCAGGAATGTGGTTACTAGGCTTCTTTGCAGCTCCTGGTGTTTATCATTCTTCTACATGCCCAATCTCATCAACATTGCTTCTCCAAGGTCTTGCTCTTAACTCTTTGTTTCTCTAGAAGGTGAGAATTTTGTAAAGAACTGCAAGACAGGGAACCCTTTCTTTTGCTTGATAGTTAGATCACACAGGATACCTGCTTTTCAATGACAGTAGACAGTCCTGTGAGTTTTGGCAAGGAGATTTCAATAGCACATACATATTGTAACAAAGGTTATTTTGCAGGAACATAACAGTTATAGTGTTCATTTGTCCTCCTAGTTGATATAGTCCTATGCAAATCATTTGCAGAATGGAAATTGAAGCAGTAATATTGGACTGTTCTTGATGGCGGCAGCAGCAGGTTATGATCCCCAATACCTTGCATCTCTGTTGACATGCAGACCAAATTGAACCAAACTTTATGCTTCTGACTCTCATCAATTGCTCTCATCATATAACAGTTTTGGAGGATGCAATTTGTTATGAGAATGTGCCATGTTTTTAAAGCTCATTCTGGGGTTACCACTACTGTCATCTTATCTAGAGATGATGGAATCTGCAAGCCTTGAACTAGAATTGTAGCTTTGTTTTCAAAATTTCTTCCATTTCCAGAAAGAAGATTAATGAACGATAGAGAGTATATATGCTCACCACCCAACCTTAGAAGTCACACATCAAAAAAAAAGATGCTTACAGTGTACTTCTACCCTGAGCTTATGTCTTAATGTACCAAGCAGCATAGGCTTAGTAAATTTGTCTAAGGAAGAGTTCTTAGAGACTATATGCTCACCACCCAACCTTAGAAGTTGCACATCAAAAAGATGGATGCTTAAAGTGTACAGGTTTCTCCCCCAAGCTTGCATCTTAATGTACCAAGCAGCATAGGCATCAGATGATCCTTTCAGCATGAACTAAGCTAGCATAGAATGAACCTAAATGCAGGTCAATTGTATGCTAGCTTAATGCATGCTGAAAGCATCATCTTATGCACAATCCAGCCTTTTGAGGATAGCAAGAAATTCCTGCAAGACAAATATGGAACTACTGAGACACTTGAAGTTGCTGGGTCTTCTTCTAAGCTTGCTCATGATACTGTCAAATTGTGTGAGTTTCTAGCAATTAGGTCTGTTGCAACATACAACTTCCCTTCAGATAGAAGCCATGAGGGTTGTTCTATTTTTGTCAGTAGCATACCTCATCACCCTCAACCATTTCAAACAGTGGCAGAGTATCTTGCTCCAAGCATGGCAAAGGATCTTGGTTGCCGTCTGTGAGCCATTGTTCAATTCCATTGCTCTGAGAGCCCAATCCATTGCTCTCAGACCTGAGATGCATGCATTTTTGTGAATGTATCAGGCAAGAAATTTTGTCAATTTATGAATTCTCATTGATTTGTAGGCTATGAAATAATAAGCCTAGTTCAAACACAGTGCTTGAATAAAACCTTGGAAGAAGTAGCAGCTTTAGTAATGAAGCACAGGAAGGAAAGATCCAAGTTCATTCTGGCTTAACATGTGAGATTCACTGCAGAAGTTGGCTCAAATTCTTGCAAGTGGTGAAATTGTGAATTAGTCCTGAATTAGTGTGATTCACCACATGAGTCTCAAGAATGATTGTGAATACCTGCAATTTGCATCAGGTGTAGTATGGGTTGAAGCTGAGGCTCCCACACCCTCCAAGACAGTGGCCATTGGAGCTTCAACCTGGAGGCCAAACAACTGCAATCCCAATCAAGTGAACATGACATTTGTAGATGTGAAACAACATCATCGTTACTGATGTACTTGATCAAATACTTGCAAGATCTTTAGCAATGGTGATTGCTTTCTATCAAATTGAAAATGTTTTATCATTGAGCTTTTCTCCTACTCATCACAAGCAGTTCATGTATAGTAAACTCCAGGACATACTTGGTGAACAGCTTGGCAATGTCTTGCAAAATGGTTGCTGTCAAGTCTCATCTTCAGTACCTGATTGTACTGTGCAAACAAGTTTGAGCAAAATTTGAGAATTGCTCCTTTCTTGTATGCAGATATCATTTTTAACACAGTGTTAGCGTTCTGTAATAACATTTCCGGAATGATGAGTTCCCAATAAGCTGTATCCTACATGAAGGCAACAACAATCTGCAGCAGTGCAATTCTTTGCAGACCATTACTCAACCAAGTTCTCAACATGCAATCTTTGGAAAACAGGAATGTAAGAAAGATTCAACAGTCATAAAAAGGTTTGAAAGACAGGCTGTTGCATGCATCACCGTATACGAGAAAGCAATGAGATGAAACCCTTCAGCTCCTCATAAACTATGATACCTCATGTTGGATGGCAGCTTCTGCTCTGATCCAAATTTCAGGATCCTGATCAACATACCACAGCTCCTTAATTAGCACACAAGGGATTGAGGAGGGTTAATTTGATATTGTATCAGCATGGATCCGCCAGACATTAGATCTTACATCATATGTGGTTGCAAATACATTGCATGCATTTGAGCGCAAAATCACAAATGGACTATTATACTGTTAAGAACAAAAATATTGTTGGTCCAACTGAAATGTGAAAATTGCAATTTCTGCAAGCCCTTTCTCGAGCATTCAGCATGGGCTAAATTCGTGAATCCACAACGGATGATGGAAATATGCTGAGAATTCTTGAGGATGCAGCAAGACCACAGGTTTGCGCCCCTCATGAAACAAGGAATGAGATTGAAAAGGAGTGACAAATTATAATTGAAGTTTCATGATCTGCAGTCTGATTAATTTTTGTTTGAAGCCATGAAGTTATACACGTCACACCACCTGTAGTCTTCCTGCCTTCTCAAGAATTTTCATAAAATTTTGTGCCAACTCTAGCGGATCCATCGTGTTCAAGCTTTTTGATACACTTTGTCCCAGGCTGCTGCACTGGGCTGCTGCACACAGCAGCAGAACAAAGAATGACCGAATTCGCCATGCATCTGCTGATCACCCTGCGAGAAGATTCTGGCTAAGTGCATCCAACTCTATCACCCTGCAAACATGTCTTTAGGAGATTCACAGTTGTGGAGAATTTAAACCGAAAACAGATCTCCTTCATTGAATTGAACTTGCACAACAACACACTAATGGGACTTGTAGGACCTAAAATAACTATTACTTTAATGGAGGCGAAAGGTCACTCCAAAAACAGACCCGCACAAGGTCCAAAACTTACAACAATTAAGTTATATATAATGCACGTCACTCTGACAGGAAATCAGTAAACTCCTCGTCGTCGTCCTCCTCCTCTCAGAAAATACATGAAGCACGGAGATTGAAGAGTCGACGATCTACTCTGTCTAAGATCCAAAACACACATGTCAATGTCAAGAGAAAGAACTTGAAAATACTTCACGTACTCTCTCAGCATGTGAAATCACATGCCAGCGCAAAACACAGTCGCGTGAGTCGACACAGACGGAGGAATTTTGAAAACGCCGGGAGCAGAAGAATCAAAAGCTACACCCAAAAAAATGGTACCTCCTACTCGTCGTCGTCGTAGTCGTAGGGCCTCGCGATCTCCGTCGTTGCAGTCATAGAACCTCGTGATCTCCGTCGTTGGCACCGTAGAGCCTCGTGATCGTCGTCGTTGCAGTCGTAGAGCCTCGTGATCTCCGTCGTTGGCATCGTAGAGCCGCGTGATCATCGTCGTCGTTGTAGTCGTAGAACCTCGTGATCTTCGTCGTTGGCATCGTCGAGCCTCGTGATCTCCGTCGTTGGCGTCGTAGAGCCTCGTTTTCTCCGTCGTTGGCATCGTAGAGCCTCGTGATCTCCGTCGTCGTAGTCGTAGAGCCTCGTGATCGTCGTCGTAGTTACTCGCCTCGTGATTGTCGTCATTGTAACCGTAGATGTTTTTCAATTAACCTAAAAAAGACCCCCCAAAGAAACGAAGGACTAGGTAACCTCCGAGCGCACGCAGGTTACGAAATAGATAGTGTTAATGCAGGGGGGGTTACCGAACGGGTAGCCTATTACCGGTTCAAAGGAATTGCACTAGTGACCTCCATTTGCACCGGTAGACCCCCTTTCCACAGTAACAGGCTACCTATTTGGTAGCCACCCTCTGCATAAACCCAACCCAGCATAGCCAATGATCGAACACGCGAGATGTTATGTGCAATATGATTGGACCTCATGAGCTTAAATATGCGAACCTTTCCAATTTCAAAGCAGAACTCTGCACAGCTCTCTGTTGTGTTGTGTTGGGGGTGGGGGGGGAGGGCATTACTTTAGGCTTAAATGGGAGATGTTAGGTGTAACAAACATATAGTGGCCCTGAATTTGAAATTCGGGTTTAGGGTGTTGACAATTTGGCTCTGCCAACATGCAAAGAGTTCTAGTCCATGCTTTGTGTGTGAAATATTTTCTCTTACTGCATATGCATATGGGGAAATTGCAATTTTCTGATGTTATTAATTAATTTTAAATGAAAAGATAAGGATGTAAAATTCAAATTTACTTCTTATCCTAGTTATCAGCTTTTCTTAGCAGAATGATGCACATTCCATTATTGTATAATGCCTTCTGAATTTATTAAATGCATAATTTAAGTATTATATCCTATGATTGTCATGTCTTGCTTTCCTGGAGTAAGTATGGTATACAGGGAAGGGAGCTATTACTAATAGAGGTTCTATCTCAAATGTTATGGCCAGCAATCCGAATGGTATGAGGCAGAGCAAGAACTTGAGTGA
>Ga0116227_10005501_pt1 | contig 26617 bp, 13 predicted proteins | sample S1TSphgellanicum_FD_89693 | JGI IMG/M metagenome (GOLD analysis project Ga0116227, IMG submission 89693) | Host-associated microbial communities from peat moss isolated from Minnesota, USA - S1T2_Fb - Sphagnum magellanicum MG | ecosystem: Host-associated > Plants > Peat moss > Unclassified...
AAAAAATTTTTTATTATTAAATAAATTAATTTTAAAATTTAAATATTTCTAATAATTATTTATTTTATAATATTAATTACCCCCACCATTTTTTGCTTTCCCCCCCCCCCCCCAATCTATTTTGTTACATCGTTCACCTATTTTGTTTTCCCCTTTGCTATTAACTTCGTTATGCTACTTGCTTATCACATCTTCTATTTACTTTGATTTGCCCTTCCCCTCATTGCCTATTCCACTATGTCAATTGCATGTCTTGTCACCTACTTTCGTCAACCATTTAGAATATTCATTTACCATTGATTTCCACCTACTTCGCCACCATTTTTTTCCTTAGTACCTATTGCCTACCTATTTCACCACATGCTTACTTTGCTATTATGTTGATTTTGAACTTACCTTCACCTAGTACTACCCCTTGTGCAAGTGTGGGAATGTGGAGTTATTGAGCTTCAAGCCACCTCTTTGGCTAGTAAGTATTTTTTTAGTTGGGTTATGTTCTTTTTGTTTATTGCATTGTCCATGTTTTTATTTTGTGTGTTAATTTTTATTTTTTCTTTGTTTGTTCAAGTAAATTCTTTGCATGTATTTCTTTCTTTCTTTCTTTATTTAATTTATGTTTGTTTCTTTTCTTTTCTTTTTTGTTTGTGTGTAAGAATTTTTTAATTTTTAATTGTATAAAAGATACAACTTTTAACATACGACAAACATTTTGCATTGGAATTTGTTTTCATCATGATGGGAGGAAAGAAAAGTGAATTTATTTATTTATTTATTTTAAACCCTAAACCTTTTTATTCTAATTTTTTTCTTTCCTTTGTAACGATTTGATTTTATATTTTTGCCACACTAAAATTGTTGGCTAAAGAAAAATTGTTTAATTTTTTCCATCTCTTGGTGATCTTCTTATGAAAACCACATATGAATCAATCCTATGTAGATGAAAATAGAGTTAATGGCAATGAAAGATATAAAAATGTGGTATGAAAAAAAAATCTAAAGAAATTACATGCCCAAAGACAATTTTGGAAACCTCATAACATAACTTTGTGTTGGTCTTTTTTCTATGTGAATGACAAACAAGATGTTAATATTGAACATGCATAAATCATGTGTTTCATCTTGTGTTATTATGGTCCAATCAATGTATCAAATCCAAGAACACAAATAAGGAATGGGTCCATTTCATATTGTAAACTAATGGAACAACATCTTTGAGAAAACATGTTGGTGTAAACCATGCCATTGTTACAAAAAGGTTTGAGGAAATGGACAGTTTTGCAAGGGAAAAAGAAAAGGCAACTAGCCAAAAAAAGAAAAAATTGTGTTTGGACAATGTATTTCACAAAACATTACTATGAAAGATACTTTCAAAAAGGATGATGTGTAACAAAAGAGTTCTTTGAGAACCTAAGTCTTCTGATTGTGAAAAGCATTTGCTAATCTAATATGTGAATAGTGTTTGGTTTAAGCATACGACTTTACATTATGTTCAAGAATTAATTTCCCTTCCAGAAGGTAGTTTTCTTTAAGAATATTACCAAGGTTAGTGGAAAAAATTAAAGAGCTTTATGTTCTTCCAACATTGGTAGAATGTCATTAATTTTGCAACTACCAATTTTGATCTTTCCATGTGTAAAGGGGCATATGATGTATTTGCTTTGGTTTAATTTTTTGCAAAATGATTGGCAACCAAAGAATGTCATTATTGACCTATTTGAAGTTACAAAAAATACAACACATGTCTTAGTTCGAAGTATGATAGATTTACTGGAAAAATATGGCCCAAGAAAAAAATCATTACCTATTTTAAGGATGAAAGGTCTAACTTCAATGTAATGACTAATGCAATGAAGTTTGTTATGAGTGTGAATCTTTTGATTTTCAGAAAAAATTTCAAGGAATTTGTTTTGATCAAGTTTTTTCCAAAACATGTCAATATGGCACAATAGATGAAAAAGTGTGTAGAAATTTTTAATATGTTTCTATTAAGTATGCATAAATTTTTTTGTAAAAATGCATCACATGCCCCAAAAAATTAGGAAAGGAAGGTAAGAATGGAACAAAACTTGTGCTAAACTTAAAACTCACCCAAGAAAGTTGAATACCCCAATGACAACAAGGTAGTGAATTTTGTTTATCTTGGATAATTGTTTAATTTGAGAACTTTGGTTTTTAAATCATATAAGATAGAATAGTAGATTAATTTTATTATTATTATTATTTTGTAGGTTTGCTAGCAAAATAATCATGTTTTAAAAGGTATTACAATTTCAAGTAATTATTGTGCTCTATTATATCAAATCACTACAAGGAACATTTAATCACAATTAATCGCATGGGACATGGTTGCAAACAGCAAATTCTTTTAATGTCCTAACAATAAAAAGGAAATTTGTGGAGTATTGGATTTTTTCCTTTCATTCTTCAAAATTATAAAAAGCCGAGAACATGATTCCTCTAATGTTAGACCCTAGGTTTAAAAACCTTTGTATAATATCTTCATTTGTTGGAAGGGAAAAAAGGTGTTGTTGTTCAAGAATATGATATAAGGTTTTTATATCTTATACTACCAAAATAACATGAAAATTTGTGTCTTCACATCATGACATTATGAAAGAAAATGGCATTGCCATTACGTTGTGGCAAGTTCTAGCATCATTTCCCATTTTGTTGTGTGTAAATTATAATGAAGTTCTTTTGCCGTCTACTACATATGTATCAAAATTTTCACCACCCCCATTACAATGTACACATTTACATATTACAAACTAGAAATCCAAACTCCATTTCTTCAAAATTCAAACTACAACTCCATCACCACCATTTTCAAATTTTTTCATTGTTTTAATCATGTTCAACAAACTTCATAATTGTATTGTGTTTCTTGAAGTTGCACATTACAACATCTCTTTGAGCTTTCAAATTTGGTGTGCCATTGTTGGAACTTGGCATGAATATGCAATAACACTTTGATGTTGAACAAGTTGCAAGTTTGGCATATGGCTATTGAGATTTAAGACTCCAAAGTCCAAACTATAATACGTTTCTTGTGTTGCCATCTAGAGCTCAAACTTTTGAAATGAGGTTGAAACTTTAAAGTTTGTTATAGAAGGCATGGTTTATTTGCCCAATGCAATGTAGCATTTTGAGTTTGATATTATTTTGAAAAAGGTGTTAAGAAGCATTCTAATGATTTGACTATTGCCTATTCATGCACCATGCCTTTTCTAAAAACTTCCAACTTCAAATACAAGCTCTTCTTTTTGTAAATTTGCATGTTCCTTGTAGTCAATTCAATGTGCTCAATGAAAGCACACTATGTCATTAATATTATCAAGACATCACATCAACAATTTTTCCTATCTCTTAGATATTTTCACATAAAATGTTAACTTTTTCATTGAAATATTTTTAAAAAGGAGTCATTTATATAGAGAAAACACAATTTTAACCTTTAAAAATGTAAAACACATACAAAATTGTGAATACTCAATAAACAATGGACTTTTGAATTTGGTGACAATTTTTATCACACCCTATAAAACTCATGAACATAGACTTTTATTTTACAATATATTTATTTTATGTATTTGAAATTTTAAGGTATTGCATGATTGATTTTTAGGAAACTAAAAAATATTGAATTAGTCGAATATGACTTTAATTTATTGTGGTATGAACTTTTCAAGATCACAAAACCTATAATCATTTTAGAAGTTCTTTTAAGCATAAAAAAATGATTATTTGTTTAAATATCTTTTAGAAATAAATTATAACATCATGATTTGAACTTGGAAATGGAAAGATTTATTAATTTCAATCATATCAAAATGTTCATATTTAAGTCAATTTCAAATACCCTATATATCAATTTTTGGAAATGGACCCTAACAATTATTATTTTTTATCCACCCTAGGGTGCTTTCACCTTGTGTGCACATGAGTTTAGTGCTTTGAGTTGATCAAATTTATAATGAATGGATCTTCTTCAAGCACCCTTGGTGCATCAACTTCTAATAACACCCCTTGTGTTTTAAATTTTATTGGCATGAGTGATTTGAATTTTGTTGACATGTATAATGCATCAAATTCTTACAACATCCTTGGGGCTTTGAATTTTACCTATTTACTTGGTTCATCAAGTTCTCATAACTTAGCCGTCATGCATCAATTTCTACCATTTGGCTTCACATCATTGCATCTATAAACCACCAAAGAAGAAGAGGAATAATGAATGTGGGTGCAAGCAAAGTAAAATAAACAAAAAAGTTTAATGCAAACTCATTTTCATTTTTGTCTTGTATCTTCCATATGAAAACAATAAATTAGTATCAAAATGGATGGAAGTACAATTTAAAAACGCTTATTTTGTCCTTTTCATTATGTGTATAAAAATTTATCTACATAAAATTAAAAGCAAATAAGGTTTGAAATTAGACAAATTGCAAGTATCCTTGTTTATTGGGTGGTAAATTTGTGGTTGGGGAACCTTCAACAAAAAAAAACTTATTAAATTTTACTTATATAAAGTTAGGATATGAAAAATTATTATACTCTTGAAGGGACCATCAACAATCTATTTTATTTTCCATTTGTCACATCTTATTTAACATGTATTTAACAAAAGTTCACACTACAAAAATAGATTGCAAATGTACATGTATTTTGAAAAACCTATTCTCAACATACTTTATATTGAAAATTTGAAAACTACTCCATAGTAGTGAAAACTATATTTTTTAATCATTAATGTAAAAAATTCAATATATAATAATTTTATGATGAATTTTTCACTAGTTTACATTTACTTTTTAAGTAAAGAAACAAGGCAATAAAATTGTTCATTTTATCTTACTTATACACATATGACATTCAAAGGATGTTCAAAAACATGTGGGCTTCAAAGTTTCCATTGGCAAATTCTATGATAGATCTTGCATGGAAGCTCCATATGGTGCATTATGAAGGTCGCTTCATGGTGAAGGTAAAGAGAAAGTTCTTCTAAACCTTGAGGTAGATGGTTTGTAAAAACATGCTAAGATAAGCAAAAGGCTCTAGTTGGTCATTAAGGAGTTCCATTGCATGAATATTATATGAACAATGAAAGTAATAAAAGGGTTTATGCTAATCATTATCTAGGTTTTGTTGTGGAGACGTTTTATGGAAGGAAGGTAGAAAATATTTAGATGGCAAGTTAGTTTCTATAACAAGTATACTATTATTTATAAATAGGGATATTCATTTTGGTACTGATGTGTTCCATTTTGCAAGTTTACTTTCCATTGCATCAAGGCAAGATTGTGTTATGGACTAAGGTTCAATTCCCTCAGAAGGCACCACATGGAGTCTATCACCATTGAATGCATCTTCAACTAACAAACAATGGCTTGTTATTATGCATTAGTTTGGAATCTTACATGTAGTCTATTTTTCCATGAACAACATCTCAAAATTATTATTGGCCACCATCATACTTAAAGTAATGAATCTATTTATTTATTTATTTTGGTGTGACATATCTCAATGTCAAACTTCAATCTTCATAATCATCAATCACAATGTAATGGCAACAAGTAAAAGAAAAAGTTTACAACTAAATATATAACAAAAAACCTACATGACATTATTGCAACAATTGTTTGGTGGCATCTACTACACTAGTTATTATCACTTGATTTGTGAACATTCATTTACAACAAGTTTTTTCTATTATGGCCAAATTTTACAACTTTGTTTACATAGTCTATCTTTCCTTCACAATAAAAAAGGCTTTGATTATTTTCATTCCAAAACAAAAACACTTTTCTAGTTGTGATTATTTACATGTTTTGAATTGCAATGTTTTTAAATATTTAAGGTGCATTCTAGAACATGGTTTGAAATCATTGAAAATAATGTTCAATTACAAATTCTCTATTATAAAGTAGGAATTGAAATGTCCATGTGCTATTTGAATTGGACCTAGCCCAAGACACTAGGCATGACTATGATGCAAAATTTATAGGTGTTATCAAACATCAATGCTTGCACTTCATCCTAAAGTAAATTCATGCCCTATCATTTTGAACACTACATCATAAAGCAATTTCTAGAACATGTCCTACAAAAATGTTCAATCTTTGGTTTCCATGATGCTTAAATCTACAATAGGTTTTCACTTCTAAAATTGTTAGTATTTTTTGGCAAGTATTGAAACACATTTGATTCAACTTATGTAACATTGTCTTCCTAATTTGTGATTATGTTATGGATCCTACAAACTCCAATATATTGCATCCAACTTTTATGTGTAAAATGGGTTACAAGCAAATAATGAAGTGGGGGATTTCATAGATGGCCGCAATTTGATTATAGGGTCACAATGTCTATGCTTATAGGGATTGGCCTCTTTGGAAAATGTCACAAAAATACATGGTAGATACAAACACATGCCTTTATATTGAGCTGAATAATTTGATATTTTACTAGGTTCATAATAAAAGAAGTAGATGTTGAAAAAAACCAATTACAGATCTCAATTTTGAAGCTTTCATTGTTGAAAATCCAAATCTAGTCCTTTTCAATAGATTGCATGACAAATTTTGTTCTTGGATTCCAACATGATCAAAGGCTCCAAGATTATTTTAGTTTTATATGTTAATTTTGTGTGATCCTCTTTCAATTATTCATTTTCTCAATGTGGCTAACCTTAAGTTATGATAATATAGAAATTTTAGTTTTCTCTCTTGCAAGAAACCCAAAATAATATCAATCAAGGTTTAATTTGAAATATCATATTTAAAATTGATTTTTATGTCTTGCAATTCACCCAAAAAATAATAGACTTGGTCTTTTGGGCTGAAACTTTCATGTAGCCATGATATGTAAAGTGGTCTTTTTTATTGTAAATTACAACAATAAATAGCCATACTCATACTTCACAATAACAATGAGTACAAAGGAAACCAAAAATGTTTTACCAATAATGCAAGAAAACCAAATGCAAGTTTTATAAACTTCATTCCAAGTAAAGTTAACACCAAATGTATGCTTATTATTATTATTATTATTATTAATTTTAGACTAGTAAATGGATCAATATTTTTTGAGGGCAAATTTTTGCACCTTTGCCAATGTTTGGAATTTTTTTGGGGCAAAATTATTTTTTCAATGCCATTTTAATAGCTTTTTTAATAAAGGCAGTATTTTCCAATTTTCAGACCTTGAAAAAAGCATTTAAATAATCCTTAATCCTTATTTATGTATGTTGTCAATATTTAATTTCAAATACAAAGCCCCAACATGGTTGATACAAAACTAAATGTTATGCATCATTTTTTCATTCAGTAATGGGGAGGTCATTTAAATTTTTAAAAGTAAAATCAGTTCAAAATTAGTGATTAAACTTGTGGGAAAAAATAATATAAGTCCATGAATTTTTTTTAAATCTATATTTCTTAAAAATGTATTTGAAAATATAGTCGAAGTTATTTTTATTTATACTTTTATGGTTTGTGCACACCTAATGTAAGAAAAATTAAAATATATAGACTTAAAATATACTAGCCTTTATTAATCAACCACTAACCTGACATTTAATATTAATTCACCACTAACACTAGGTAGTTAATTTATACAAACCCATCCAAACCTAGTGTTAGATTACTTTTAATTTTTCTTAACACCTACTTATCATCATGATTTTGTTTGCATTGGGTAGACCTAGAGTAGGTGGTCTCTTGACACATCATGACTTCAACACTTGTCAACATTGCTTGTCACTCATCATTCTAGGATCACCTTTAAGCACATCATGACTTCAATGCTTGTCAACATTGCTTGTCACTCGTGATTCTAGGATCACCTTTAGAATCATTTTTTCACATTCTTGCATGTTCATCCTCTTTTCAAGCTATTGTATCAATTTCTCATTTGTGATTTTTCTCTTTTGAAACTGATTTGTGAAATGTTGCCTTTTCAAGTTGTTATGTGAGATTTTGTCATTTGAAGTTGATATTTGTGTATTTTGAAATGTTCCTTATCATTATCTTCTAAAATAACAAAGCAAAATAAATTTGTGATCATTGTCTTTAAAAGTAATAGAACAGTAGAGCAAAACAATTGTGCAATTGTCATTTTTTAAAATAGCTTTATACAATTGCTTTCTCGTTTATCTTCTTGAAATTTTATTTACTTAGAATTTCATTATCTATAGCATGTTCAATTAATTCATTGTTTGATATCAACTATCTCCTACAATCTCAATTTGATTTTTTAAAACAATGTTGTTTGAAAAACATGGCAATGTTCTTCGAAAACAACTACAATGTTCCAAAGTTGCTTGAAAAAAATGGTGATTCTATTGTGATGCTACTTGAAAAAAATAAAATGTTGTGACGTTGCTTTACAAACTTCATGAAATGGCACATACAAGATTATTTGAAGAATTTTAGATGTTTTAAATTGTTGGCATAGCAAATAATTTTATAAATGGCACAAAATCAATGATGGCATTATTACACAACTTAATAAATTTGAAGGTGCAACTAGCAAAGTCACATGAATATGCACATGGACAATGCATGTTATGTTACCATCGAAATATTTGTTCAAAATCTACACTACCAAATTAACAACTTAGTTTCTCTTTTTCTTCTGAAAACAAATTATGTTTTAACTCTTGTTATTTTAACATTTCACTAAGCATCCATATGACACATCATGTTAACCTCATTGTTATATCTAACTCTAAGTGTGGACCCCATTAAGTTAACATTAATCTACCACCTACTTACCACTAGGCGTGCATGCATCTTTAATATATCTATTTATTAGTTGTTAAATTCTACCATGCTTATTGATTCATGAGGATATTGACATTTATCTCAATTCATTGTGAAGGCTGGTTTCAAGTTTTAAGGGTTATTTCAAAACAAATCTTGAAAAACTTTGAAGTTTGAAATGTTGAAATTGGCAGGTTCTAAGCCTAGATGTAGCCAACCCTAGCTTTTCTTGGACCAAATTCGGGTCCATGCCTTAAAGTGTGTTCACATTGGGTGTTAGGAACTCGCCTAATACCATACTAACCATTTAGAACTTAAACTTAGTTATCATGAAAATTTTATGTTAAGCTAGCATTCACTTAACATTAAGCTATCACCCATTTAACATTGGATGCCAACTAGGATGCCAGCTAGATTTCCATCTAACATTAACTTAACATCAAGTGTGAATGCACCATTATATCGGGATACAGTCTGAGGATATCTACTTGACCAGGGTAGATCTTATGCTATGAGAGACCCATCAGGCCAGGTTTTGAGAACCAGGCTGGGACATGGACCCAGCCAAAAAAACTGGAACCAGCCAACACTAGTTTGAACCTAAAAGGGTGCCCAACAAATACAAAGAGGGCCACACCAAACAACACACCATGAAGGATGAATGGTATGTGGTCAGAAAACAGTTCTTTGTTGGGTCCCAGTTCCCCAGCTAACCATGGTGGTTAGCTCAGTTGCTTTTTTTCATACCTACCTACTAAGAGCATCTCCACCGGTGCTCAGTATGTCACTCTGGATAATAAAATTAAATGTCTAAGTTTAGATGTTTTTTTGGCAACCCCACCAATAAAACTCTAACTGGAACTCCTGTATGTGGGGAGTACTAATAGCAAACAACCTGGACCCATCATTATGATCAACCAACCAGAAATACTGAGCTGCAGTTACGACCAATTCATTACACTCTTTTTTGGAGGTGCACAACTGTGTTGCGCCTTTTACCAGCCACTGCAAGCTGCACAAATTTGGTGCAGAAAAACCAATTTCCTGAGCTAAACCGGCACATTTTGACTTGTTTGCAATAAATTTTACTTTCTGGAGTCACATACTGAGCACCGTTGGAGATGCTCTAACAACCCACAATCAAGTTGTTATCAGGTAGGTAGTAAAAACAGCCCTAACCTATGTATAAACCATCTACAAACCTAGTGATTACCTATTTTCCTACCTATCGACCTATGTTTGAGAGTATTTCTTATATAATTGTTTACCAAGGTGAAACAGAATATTAACTCAGTTGAGGTTCATCCGCAACTGAGTAATAACAGGCATCCAGTGGATGGTGCGCTGGCGGGTGCTGGTTCAATGTGGCGTACAAAGAGTAAACAACCCTCGACTAATTCAACCACAATTCTACTTCTATATCAAAGAACAAGGGGTGTATCACATGATGGCCTTGCCATTTACATTAAAAAGTATCTTAAGGCAAAAGAAGAATTATGGAAACTCAAATATTTCACCATGCAAGAATATAATCTTCAAAAAAATCCTCTAAAAGAAAACCAAAAACCCTTCAAGATATTATAACTCTATACCTAATCTCAAGTTTCAACACAAGCCAAATTATCATCTTTCAAAAATCCTCATATAAAAATAGACCTATTATTTATTACCTAGGGGCCAAAATCCCTAAAGCAGCAAAAAAAAATTTGATTATTCTTTTGCTCCATCTTATACTCTATAATGAATCTAAACACAACATCCTTGCCTTGGTAGGCAAGGCCAATAAATGATATTTAAATGGCCAGGAAATAGAGGAGTGCATCATATAGAACACCAGAAACAACTCTAACTCTTGAACCCTTTCTTCTTGTGTCTATGGATTTAACTTGAAAGATGATAGGTATACATGGGAACAAAAAAAAAAATTATTATTTAAAAATTGATTTGAATATTTTCACATCATGTATACAAAAAAGTTATTACAAAACTTCAAACCCTTCATAAATAACTTATATGCACATACTTGGATTTATTTCATAAAACTATGAATATAGGTTTAGCATAATTTGAAAACAATTTTCTACAAAACCATCCAAACATTACAATAGTGATGACAAACTGCCCTGAAATTTAAAAAGTCAGTCGAAATGTGATGACAATTTCCTTTCTCTTTTTCTTTTTTTTTAATCTCAAAAATTTTATGACTTTTTTTCTTAGAAAGTAAAGAATCCGTGACAGAAGATTCCTTTTTATTTTTATTTTTACGAAAATTCGCTACCCAGAAAAGGAAAAAAAAAAAAAAAGGTAAACTGCATCAATCTGTTCTTTAGAATTTGAATATAGTTAGGGTTTCTTTGATAGGGTTCTTAAAGATGTTCTCACTTAAATTCCTTTTGCCAAAATCTATTTTCCTAATTGCTACATAGAAGAAATTTTTTTATAAAAATTTTAAAGTATATGTATAATAATTCTTTATACCCATTTGCCCTTTTTTTTCTCTCTACTTCCGTGTTTTATTTCAGGAATTTTTAATTTAAGCCAAAATAGCTATCAGCCATAGGAAGACGTAAAACAAGTGGCAATCATCCCAAGGAAGATTTAGCCAAATCTGGCTACAAACGTTATATGAAGCACAGAACTTCAATATTTCGCTACTTCAATAATTTTTGGCTACAAATGGAAAACCAAATACAGAAATCTTCCGATAATTATTACTTTTGACTTTTCTTCACTTCTGGCGATTGTTCAAAACCTCCAAAAGTACTTACTTTTGGAATTTTTAATTTTTAATTTCAATTTTTGGCGAAATATCGCCAGTAAAGGAAAAAACACTACGCTACTTTACTCCGTTAAGTACCTATCCGTCCGTTGGTGCTCTTGAATTTGGTTTTTTTTTTGTTTTGTTTTGGAGGGTGGGGTGCGGTGGGTGGGGGGGACGGGGGGTGCAATTTTCAGAGTTTCTAGAAGAATTCAGTAAGTGCACAGGAAGCTGCATATTGATTTCTGTGTTGGGAGTGTGTGTATGTCTCTCTCTGTGTTTTTTTCTTCCCGTTTTGCGCTTTGCGGACGGAATTCGAGCGGTTTCGGAAGTTTTCCGTTTGCGGAGGTGTGCGAGAAGACGGACGGCAGTCGGGATTGATTGATTTTTGGTGCGCTTTTGCTCTGCAATGAAATTTGTGTTTTTTTTCTCTTCGACAAAGATTCTTTGCAGCTTTGTGTATGTATTTGTGTGTTTGTTTGTGTGTGTTTTTTGGAATTATTCTTATTTTTGTGTGTAAAGCTTTGTGGCGATGTCGGATGACCTACCAGAGGAAAGAAAGAAGAGCAGCTTGACTGTCTTTTGGCTCTCTTTTGCTGCAATGAAACAGTGAATCGGAATGCTGCTGGAAAAAAAACTTTGCTTGGTGTTTGTGTAGCTGTTGCTTTGTTATTACTTGTGGACCATGAGACTTGTTCGTCATTTGACCTCATTCTCTGATCTCTTCTTCTTCTTCTTCTTTTTGCAATTTTTTTCTTTGTTTTTTGGTGATTTTCAGGCTTTTATGTGACTCGAAACCTTGTCATTTGGTCAGATCTCCAGCTCAATTTGTTGAACACCGATGCTGGTTCGGAGTGCAAGGACGATTTGTCGAGTTCTGCTGCACCGCTTTGTAACAGCTCCTCTTCTTTTTGCATGTGCGGTGAGAATTCCAGATGGGAACATACCTTAGCACGCCCAAAACTGACAAGGTATCTGACGATGGAGAGAATGAAGACTTGCGTTTTGGTTCATCTGCCATGCAAGGCTGGCGCCAATCGATGGAAGATGCGGTGTGTGTCCATTTCCTCAAATCTCTCAACCCTAAATTTTGCCCACCCCCCCCCCAAACTGATGCAGATACTTAGGGTTCTCTCGTCAAAAAAAAAGAAAAAACGCACAAATGCTTCTTGCTTCTTCACAGCAAAATATCTTAACTCAGATGCAATTGAGAATCTCAGTTAAACCACTGCCAATGGACATGTGTACAATCTGCAGGCTCCTTGTTTTGCACATCTGTCCAATGAAAGTGCAAGCGAAGGTTTCATTTAGGGTTAATCGAAACAGAGACATTGCACTTTGCTGCACATGGCAAACATTAATTTCTAGTAACAAAAGAATGGGAAACATTTTACCTGGCTGTTTGAAATTATGGCTGCAATAAAAAATTGCCTTTGTTCCAAGGGTTCAATTGGACAATGTGTTTCAATTTGCCATGGAGAAAGTGACAAGCAAATTTGTTCCCATCTAAATGAGAGTCAGCATTGTCAAAAAGCATTTAATGCAAGTTGTGCTTTGAAACCTTGTGCAGCATACTGCAATTCTGGATGTGGACAAAGATACTTCAATCTTTGGAGTTTATGATGGCCATGGAGGTGTGTATATAACTTATCTTGGCAGGAACTTTTTTTCTGGAAGGATTATTGCTATGTCTTGTTAATTAGAGAGTTCCAAGAGCAGAATGTGTTCTGTCCCTAAATTGTAGAGTTGTGCATGTCTTTGACCTTGCTCTTCATATGGTGTACTGGATTTCTCCCTTTGGTCTTTCTCAGATAGATCTTCTTGGTGTTGCAGGGAAAGTAGTGTCGAAGTTCTGTGCCAAGTATTTGCATAAGGAAGTCTTGAAGTCTGAAGCGTATCAATCTGGTGATCTGGGTAAAGCCCTTGAATATGCCTTTCTACGGTAAAATCCCTCTATTTCTTGCTTTCACTCTGTCTCTGTCTCATCTTTGATCTCTTAACTCTCTTTCCCTCTTTCTCATTCTTTATTGGAGTTTTCACATTCTAATATAACTCCAATGGATTCTTCTGGACATTATGATGCTCTTTTGTTTTTTTTCCAATTGTCCACAAACAGATCAAAGTTATGCATCTAGTATTAAGCATCCCTGGAAATCGAGTCAATGGAACACAACTTGGGCATGAAGATATGAGACCAATTGTGTGCTTGTTATGCAGAATGGATGAAATGATGAAGGGGGAGCGAGGGTGGAGGGAGCTTCAGATCCTTGGAGACAAAGGACGCAGGTTTAGTGGAATGTGGGATGGCTCCTCTACAGGGAGTACAAGGGATGACCCTGCATCCCCCATCAGCAGCACAAATGGAATCTTCATAGAGTCAAGTGATGAGGACTGGACCCAGGAAGAGGTCTTCCTTCACTCTTCAATCCACTATTTCTTACTTTTCTAAGCCCTAAATGAGAGATTGCATTCTTGTTTCTCTCTTTGAAGATGTTTGATCAAAGTTGTTTCACTGTACACACAAGTATGCATTGGTTTCTTTCTTAGGTCAATTGAGCTATTTGCCCTATGAAAATGACTGTCAACTGGTGTCGACTGCCAAACAAAAGCAATTCCAGGGTTGGTTGCATGAGAAGAATTAAGCACACCAAATTTCATGGATTGATATATGTCAGATTCTAAGTCTTGACATTCTTATTGTTTTCAAGGCACCATTTATGGCTTGAAGTTGAGGAAGTTGTAGCTGCTGAGGGGTTAGTTGGTTTGTCCTTACAGATCTCAAACACTAACATGGAAAACAGTAACATATGATCCATTTGTTCCAAATGGCAATTTTTTCACTGTGTGACCAGACTCACCAGAAGTGAAAATGCCATGTGGCTCAGCTTACTGGCTACAAGCATTATAATTATTGGTGGGTCTTGAAGGCAATAGGATACATGCTCTAGCTGTAGCCAGTGTTGATCATGTGGTTTTGGCGTGTGAATGCAGGGCACCCATTCAACATTTTCAGGGCCCACTGCAGGCAGTACTGCAGTGGTTGCAGTTATAAGAGGAAACCAGCTTGTGGTGGCCAATGCTGGAGACTCCCGATGTATTATGTCCCGCCATGGCAAGGTGCTTGCAAACTGTAACTCCATTGCTTGTTTTTTGAGACTTGATTAAACAACCACAATAGTGCATGTGTTATGCCCTTGGATCCCTCAGATGCAAGCTTGCCATTTGTATAGAAGCAAAAATGTGAATGCTATGAACAAGTTTTGTGTGATCAGGAACTGTGAGAAACCAATACTGTTTCTCTTAGTGAACAAACACAGACTATGCTGCATGCAGTTGCAGATAGAGGTTTGTTGTGGTCTCTTTGTACATCTTGACGGATTCATGAATTCTTTTGTGAATTATGTGGGAATTTACAGGCACTGGAGTTGTCTTTAGATCACAAGCCTGAGCTAGAGGTTGAGAGAGGAAGGATTTTGTTTGCTGGGGGTTTCATTCATGCTGGCCGCGTGAATGGTAGCCTTAACCTTACAAGAGCAATTGGTATGTAGCATTTCTATACCAATATGAGGGTTGCTCTCATTGACTTATGGCAACTTCTTACTGGTATCTTCTGGATGTATAGTGGCCATGAGTGATTTTGATACCAAGAATACCTGTAGAAAATTCAGACATTTTTTGGAAGGTCAAGTTTTTTCTTTGGATATAAGCTCTTAATCAAAGCTCTGTATTGGGAATTTGTGAATGCAGGTGATGTTAAGTTCAAGTATCAAAGTGATTTGCCACCTGAGAAGCAGATAGTTACATGCTTCCCTGATGTGAGACAAGTGCGTGCCAACATTCTCCTAATTTTCAGTTTCTTCAAGAAGAATATGGTTAAAGCTCTTCAAATCCTATTACAGTGATGACAAACTTTCACTTGGTAAAAATGAACCCCATCCTTGAGTTCCTGAAGACACTTGACAATATAACAAATAGTGCTTATTGGGGAGAATTCTCTCATTGTGGAAGTTATGACCTGATAGGCCAAGCTTTAATCACTAAGCCATGAACAGGAGGCATGGGATGGGAAGAAATAGGAGAACATTTTGGCCAGAACCTACTGACTTCTTCTTTCAAATGAGTTTTATTGTTTCATGTTGACCACTACCATGAGGTATAAATGCTTATGGTGGAGGTGCTTGGTACAGGTGGAGCTTGGGACAGGTGATGAATTTCTTGTGTTGGCTTGTGACGGTATCTGGTATGTTTCTTTGTGGTTCTTGTGTATCTTATTTCTCAGTTTAGGGAATTGATCCACAGAGTCAGTTTGTGGCCTTGGGATCTGTTTCTGATCATTCTTGATTCTCATTCTCATGTGCTTGTTTCATAGCCATATCTAGCAATTTCCAACCAGTAAGGAACTGCTTTGTACCTTACCCTGACCAGAAATTTGTGGTGGACACAAAAGTAATGTAACCTGTTCATATCTTATAGGGATGTCATGTCAAGTCAAGGGGTGGTGGACTTTGTACATCAACGGCTTCCAAATGTGAGTATCTCTTTGCCACTGTTTTCTGTTCTCATAGTATCCCATTCAAGAGGTAAAAGAAATTCTCATAGAATCTTGTCTTATTGATGTTCTATGGGAGATAAAAATCAGCCACTTCAATGTGAAAACTGTCTGTGCTGTCTTCCTAGTGTAAATGCTGCACTGTCTTCTTAGTTCTCATGAAGTAGCAGCACCTATTGGTGTTTATGGATATTCGTGATGAGAGACAAAATGAGCTGCTTTTGTGTTATGTCTTACAAGTGCAAATGTTTAAAAATTGCTAGTTTGTGACAACAGGCCAAATCAATCTCATCCTTGTGTGAGGAGCTTCTTGACTACTGCCTGTCCCCAAGCACTCGGCAGCAGGAGGGTTGTGACAACATGAGTGTCATCATTGTTCAGCTCAAAAAATTCCAGATTGAGACTCCAACAACAAATGAAAGCTCATGATCAAACAAAGTAAGTACACAGATTCATCAGCTTGATAAGCTTCTCCTTTGTAGTAGAGCACAAGCAGCATCAGTGTTCACCTTAAAAAGTTCTGTAGTTGTGACTCCAATCTTGAGCCCAAAAAGGGAAAGGCCCACTCATGACCAATTGATACTTCACAATTCTGATCTTGAAAGTCCATAACCTTCTCCAAGCTTTTGACTGCTGTAGGAAAACATTGGGTGGGAATTTAAACTTGATCAAGTAGTTTTCCCAGGTAAAACCCAGAGGGAAATTGATCTCATTGTTTTGTATTTTGGGATTTATATATTTGGGACTCAGGTCAAGATGTTTCACATGAAGTATTTACTTTTCAAAAGAAAGTGACAAGAGTACAATGTTTTCAGAACATGGAAAATTTGTACAGCAACCATGCCTCTCCACTTGAAAGAGACTATTTTCACTGATCTGCCATTTCTGATTTCTGGGCCTATAGTTAATTCAGCTCTTTCTATCCAGTAAGCTACGATGCAAAACCAATGGGTGGGGGACTCCCAAAGTGTGGGGCTGGACTCTACTGCCTTGTCCAAGGCCCCTTATTTTTGGAATACCCCCCACCATTGTGTTTTACCCCACCCATAAAGATCTTATAGTTACTTCTCTGTGTTGATTTTCCGACCTACCACAAATGGGTGGTGCATCAATCATCTCTTGTTTTCATGAGATCCCATCTTTTTGTTGTTGCTTTTGAGGTAGCTGAATAAAATATGATTATAATATCTTTGAGGAAAGTGAGGTTCAAACCCTTGAACTGTCTTGATGGTTTGTTGAGGCGAGGCATCATCTTGGTCATCCACCCAACAGCATCAGATGCTGCCTCAGCTCTCTTCCCTCAAAACTGCATGAGGTTTAAACTTTATCACATATTATGGATGTTTCAAATAGCTGGATTTGCACTAGCAGGAAAGATCTGCTAGACAAGGTCTTCTAAAATTAACAATTTTATAAAGGCACCTGGGCTTATGAGTTGTATCAAGATTAGGCACATCCTGGTGTGGGACCTTGTCATGGTTAAATTCAAGTTTCCGATGAGGTCATGTGCAACATTGGAACTTTGAATGTGATCTTGTATATTGTTGGGTGGGTTTTGTTACATAGTCAAATTATTGGTATGGAAATTATTACTTGTGAGAGTTGTGATTAATGATGTGCACAAATTATTTGTACAATGTGTTGTTATCTTCTCAACAAATCCTCATGGCTGTAATGTATTTATTTGTATGTTTGTGAAGGTGTTGGAAATGTGAAGGTGTTTAGGGTTTGGTATGACTACATTAATGTTGGGGATGTATGTGTGCATTGTTAAAGAGATGAAGTTTCCATGAAAATATGTTGAAATCCACAGTAAATATGTAATTTTATTGGATGATGACCAAATTTAAATTAAAAAGGTGTAACTAGTTAGGTTATGTGTTATTCAAGAACAGCAGAGTTGAAAGATGTCAGACCTAGAAGGGTTTCTATGGCCTCTTCTAGGTCCTTTCAAGTATTGACAACATTTTGTGATGGAGTGAATTGTACCAAAGTAGAAAAATATAAAAGTGAACAAAATGTTCAAAAGAAGATGCTTGCAAGACAAATTCCATGAGTATTTGTATTTATGAATGGAGAAGATAAAGGAAATGTGTAATGTGCCTTCATTGCAAAGGATGGTATGTAACTAATCCAATGAATCACTCACCAATTTGTGATGGAATAATTTTTATTGGACATGATGGAACAGAATATGGTCATCACATGTTATATGTTATATGTCAAATGGAACATGAGATATATATTTCAACATATGACATGTGTGACCATTTTACATTGATAACATGAAATATTTCCTAAACCCTAAACTCTAAACAATCTTAAACCCTAAATCCACCCTCATTGTATGTAAATATCATTGTGAATATGGACCCCAACACAATTTTTAAAAACTCCATGACATTACACCCAACCTATTACTGAGTAACTTCAAAGTTGAAAATAAAGGCAAGCAAAAGAAGATGATGAAACCCTGCCAAACTTTATAAAAAGAAAGCACCCAAGAAAGGGAGAGGGAAAAAAACAAGGGGCAAGGACCAAAGTCCAGGCAAGCAAACAGCCCAAAAGAGGCAGGCCACAAGGAGGTAAGGGAACCACTAAGTACCAAAACCTCCACCAAAAGACAAACATCAAAGACATAAGCCACAAAATTCTTGAAAAAAAATGGGTGCTGTGCAAAAAAGATGGTTGTTGTTCAAAATAGCTATGCCTTGAGCTAAAATTTGTGAAGTTTGTTATGCACTATTTGAAGCATAGGGACAAAATGCAGGTTATAATCCTTCATAGTGCTAATGTTATCATAACCTTACATGTTTTTTGAAACAACCACAATTGTAACATGGTTTCCTTGTTGAAAAATTTAGTAAGTTGTCAATATGATTATCATAGTGATAGGTTATGGACAATGATGATAATGTTGGAATACAACTTCAATTTTACTATTGTTTTCATGCCATTGTTCCAATATTGTACATTGATGGAAATTTCATCTTATTTACACGTCTACACACACTCAATCCTAAAACATAACTCATGGCAAAGAATGGACACATTCACACACATCATTTTCTCAAATGTGAAAATATGTAAACCGCAGTTCAAATTCAAAGTGATTTCTTGAGAAAATCATGCACTATTAAGATACTCCCTATACATTGTTCCTCACAACATCACACCCTAGAAAAGTACATGATGCCAATAACATAACAATGCAACCAAATTTGTGCAACCTTCACAAAACAACTATTATTTCACTTGTAAAATTAACAAGATTTACACCATCTATGTTTCAGTTTCATGAGAACTAACATGACAATGGTTTTCTAAGATAACTAGAAGTCACTATTTTTTCCCACCAGTAGGGTTGCAAATACTATTCATGCTCTAAGTGACACAAGCACTTGAAATGTCATGAATGTTTTACATAAAGTTGTATTATGGAAGGAATTATATTATAAGCAAAATTGTTTGATTTGACTTTCAATAAGCAATCATGATCTACTTTTGTGAAGAAATCATAATCACTTGAATTATCTATTACCCTTGTCAAGGTCAATCTTTCACCTTATTACATCCATATATTGCAATATTAGGTGATTGTATGTTTGTTTGTTTCAAAACGATCACATGTCACCCTCTTGAATTGTGAAACCACTCACTCCACTTTTGATACCATTGAAAGTCCTCAAGACAAGGTAATGTTCATGTTTGTTGAGTGAATGCATAATGGGTGGATCAAAATGCTAGATGAATATATGCTCATAAATTCATTTCCTTTGTATTTCTTCAAGCCTGAGATGATTAAATAATTAAACAATAGTGATCCATCAATTTTTTTGTTTTTTCCATGTATGTTTGGCCAAAGTAGAAATCATTATTTTATTCATGTGTGCACAAATCTAATATAAAAAATGCATTTCTTTCAAAATGATATGGACTTCCAAAAAAACACATCAATTTTGACCATTAAAAAGCCCATAACTACATTTTTACAAAATATTTTTTTTGAAGGACTTCATTTTTTAAATTTTCATGATTTGGCACAAGACATGTTGAATCCCTTATAGACATTTGCAAAAAAAATCTCAAATTAAAAAATTCACCAAAAATTCCACTATGATAGGATTAGTCCATGTGTTACAACTTCAAAAGTGTGCATCCACCTAACTTAAGGACAATATGATCACATATATGTCTTCTTATTTAAGTTGATAACTTAAACCCAAATTTTATTAGATAAAATATTGCCTTCGATACACCTCAAAAGGATTTCAATGAAATTCACTTATAGAAAATTGCATCATGACACCAATATTGATCCATCTATTCATGCATTCACCTTGTCATTTTGCAATTTTTTAAACCAATGGAGCAAAATTTATTAAATTTAAAATGATTTTTTCTTTAGAAATTAAAGTAATATATATTTTTTATGTTTTTATTTTCAAATTAACATAAGCACATTCCATGGGATTCCTCTATAATATTAGGTTGTTCATGCATTTTCCAAGGACGTTTTGAAGTTTCTTACACTATTATGACCCTCCCACATGTCATTACATCTTTTTTGTGTAAGTTCTACCCACCTTGTAGCTTGGAGGTGTAAATTTTTTTGTTGATTGTGACATTGAACAACTTTTGTAGGGAATTTTTTTTTGTGCAAAAATTTGTGTGTTGTTATAGTAAGTTTTTTTAATATTTATTTCTTGCAAGGTTGATGTGATACACATGGATAGTCCAATGGACATGGAGAATCGTTAATTTTTAACTAGTTTCAAATTTGGGTATGTATGATAGTATGTATTGTTAATATTAGAATCATGATTCTTACATAAACCTCCAAACTAACTATTTTAATACTAGCCATATTGCAACTATGCTATAGTTGCACATTAATTTTATTTCATTCAAATTTCAATAGACCCATGATACTTTATTTTATAACTTAATGGATTATGATAATTTAATGTGTCAAGAATTAAAGAGTATTAGTTTTTGAAGGCTAAGTGTTTCAATGTATTAACAATAACTTGACCCTCAAGATCTCAATCATTTTGTGTCATTCAATTATGATGGTTGCTTACATCTATAAAACATATGAAAATGGGGGAGGTAGTCCTTGACAACCATTTCACTCCATGTCTTTTTTTGGACACTTTAAAAGTTCACAAGCCTATCATGTGTATCATAGTGTTCATAAAAGCTATTGCATCACATAATATATAATTTAGTTTCCATGAAAATTATAAATTTATTTTAATGGTATGACTATCCCCATGCAAAACAATTGTTTATGTAATGATATAGCATAAGTTTAAGCTGGAGGTGTTTTTCAATGCCATAAACCTTCAATGTATTAACATTTTGTAATGTAACATATTGTCTTAGTTCGAAGTTATAAATGCAAAGTGTTTTTAGTCATTCAATGCTAAGGATGGTAATATAACAATGGTGAAAAGAATGACAATTGACCAATAATCATTAGTCTCCACCAACAAAATGTAGTTTTGGCTCTCAAACAATATAGGTTCACAATTGTTGTTAGCCTAATGGTTTTCAACAATATTGCACCCTATATGTTCGCTTGTGATTGTTTTGACACATTTACAATTCAACATGTTATAATGATACACCTAGAACCTATCTATTTTCATGTGTTTTGCAATTCTTGATGAATTGAATAGTTGTTATTGTTTCATTTAAACCAATGTGATGATGTGAAATCATTAGGATGCTAATGACAAGTACCTTGTAAGGTGAGGTTGAATATACCTATTCACAAGATTGTAACATGTACACATGAAACATTGTTTTTTTAATGTAATGCCCTAGAAGGGCTTATAAATTCTAATGATTTAAAAACTTTGAATTTCATGTAACAAGTTATGCAACCATAGAGGGGAAATTGTTGCATTTATATAAACATGGCCTTCAAATTGAGCTCATTGCATTGAAACACTTAGTCCAAACCCCACTGAGAGGGTCCTTTGACCATGATCCTTTGGGAAGTCGATTTTCAATAGATTGGAAACCAAGAATTGCTTCACTTTGGCAAGGTTTCATTCATCCCCACAACCTAGATGCATAGTTTCACAATAAAAAAGAAAGTAAAAATGGTAGGGATTGTTGATTTATTTGCAAAAAATGCATCATGAGTCAAAACGTACTCAAAGGAGCTAGAAGCATTACTTTATATTAGGACCATGTATTTTTTCCCCAAAGTAACTTTTTCATATGAATGAATTTTTGATTTTTTTTTTGCAACTTGTTATGAAAAATGATTAAAATTGCCCCAATAAATTACTTTTAAAAAAAATTAAATAAATATGAATTTGTAAAAATGTATAGATTCCTTGCAAATTTTATTTTTCTTCTTGAAAAATGATGACAATTTCCAATCATACCAAAAAAATGTTCCATTTTTAAGGTTCAATTTAATATATTATGAATTAAACATTTTTTTAATATAACATGTACATTATACCTCATTATGTGTGGTAAAACATGCTTGAAGTTTTGAAATTCTGAATTTTCAAATGTACATATTTTGAATTTTCAAAGTTTTAAAATTCCACATTTTTAAAATTGTGAATGTTTTTTTAGTGTGTCAAATAGATTATTATCATCTCATTTTGTTACCATCAACTTATTTTTATTATATGAGTCCTTTGAAATTCCTTTGTAAAAAGGTCCCTTCTTAATGATAGAAATTTTCACTTTCAAAAGTCAAACTTAACTAAACTAAAACAAAAAATTGGATCAAATGGATTTTTAATTTGAGTTTTTTAACATCTATATGTGTTAAAAGAGAATAAAATGCCAAGATTACTATTATTTTAAATGGAAAAAATTAAATAAATCTCTAATTTTTACGATAATTTTGACATTTAATGCCCTTTTGGCTTCTTTGAATGTGTTTTGACCTTATCCATAATGACAATGAATCAAACAACACCTATGGATAGATAATTCTTTTAAGTTTTCAAAGTTCACATTTTAACTTCCATTGACCTTACAAACCCAATCTATTTCCTAATGTATTATTGTAATTGTAATGTTTATGGATGTGATTTTCAATTTCTTATGAATCAATTATGTTACTTAGTAAACATGAAACATGTGTGACAAGTTATTTATTTTTTTCATATGAAATTTGTGGGAAATTAACACTAAGTTGAAACATGGCTACTCATAAATTTTGACACAATAATACATTACAATAATAAACACAAACACTTGCATGAACTAAGGAAAAAATTATTGTAAAACTTTCTTGACTCAAAATAATCTTGCTTTGGTTATGAAACTTGATTCAACATTCAATTAAAGACTCAAGTATTAGGTGTAGTGCTAATATGTATTAAAATAATTGAAACGACTACTTAATATTTCATAGTTTTAAATGATAATCTAAGTTGGTCTTGAAACTATTGAATTTACTTATATAACAACATTCATAATATTTCATAGGAACATGTGAATAACTTTGAAATCAATCTAATGAATAAAAAATACTCAAAAACATTTTAAAAATAGTTGTAACTAGTGTTTCAAACAACACAAACATCAGTCATAACTTGATTTTTTTATAAATGACATATTCTTAAAAAATAATTTCTTTTTAAATTTAATTTAAAGTAGATTTTGAGAATAAAGACATATTAACTTGTCACCTAACGGGCCACCTCTAGCTCATTATAAAATGCTTGGACCCTATTAGCTAACCTTTAGAAATTATGAACACTAAATCTTCTAGGTTTTCTTTCAAGAATTGGAGCTCCAAAATCAATGTACTTAGTTTCATAATCATGTTTCATACTCAAATCCAAAACCCTTATTTCTTTTCCACAATTGTGTGAATATGTATAAGAAAATGAAACTTGTTATTTTTAACAAGCACATGCTCAAATCCAAAACACTTGTTTCTCTTTTACAACTACATGAATAAAAACAAAAAAATGAAACTTGTTATGTGTAACAAGCAAATATTCAATCTTATAGCAATTTCAATGCCATTTTCTCTTTCACAACTACATACATGCAAGTACTCCAGTAAGTAATCACTTTTCATTGTTCTCTATAAGTGTGCACATAAAGGTGTAACTTCCATTGCAAACCAAAATTGTTATTTTTTTCAACAACAAATTTACCAAGACAACCAATTAAAAACAAAAACTACTTTTTACCATTTTTTTCCCAAATTAAAGCTTCCATTACATCCTGCCAAAAATAGGTGAACTTGATAATGTATTCATTTTTAAGGGATATATGGAAAAGTTAAACATACCAATATTCAAAATAATGGTAGACATTTAACTACTTGAATGTTTATGAAACTACAACATGCATGCTTTAAGGTCTTTACTTTTCAAGAAAATTATGAAAGACCCTTTGAAACTCCATGATAGAACTACCTAGACAAACACACCATAACCTAGGGTCAGTTTCCACATTGACAAAACGAATAATTATTTTCTTTCAAAAAACTAATTTGTTTTTAATGTTTGAAATTATAAGTTTTTCCATCATCTACTATAGTATTGTGATGTGACTAGTGAAATTATTCAAAGTGTAGCCTACGATAATTATGATGATTTTCAACATGTTGACTTCATATTTTCACAAAATTTCATTTCATTATTTTCATGATTATTTAATGATGAAACTAACCTTAGGGTAAAGTAGTTGTGTGACATATTTATGAAGTTAAAAAATATTTTACAATGTGTTAATGGGAAAATAGGATAAGTAAATCAAAATGGGTAACAAGTTGGCATTATAGTGCAAACCAATTGGATTACAAGTTGGCTATAAAACAAGTCAAAATGTAGCAAGCCAATTGTAATAAGCAAAATCTAGCAAACCAAGCTCCAACAAACTAACCTTTTGATGAATAGCCATATTCTATGCGTATTCAAAAATTATTATTAACATTAAATGGCCTTCATATTATGGTTACACTAGGTATATATTTTTAGTATATTAAAATTATGTGTAAGATATTAACTAAATATATTGCGGCCATATTACAAGTTTATCCAAACTATCTTATTATACATCATAAAATAATTACAAATGAAACTTATTATTATATTTTTATTATCTTCACTAAAATTAAGAAATAATAGTATTTTATTATATATTGATGATGATAATGATATTAGTATGATAGAAAAAATAACAATATATGTACTTCAATTAAAACCATTATGTATGCTGAAATTGTTATTATTATTATTATTGATATTTATAGTTTTACAAGGATTATAAAAATTGACATAATAATACAAATATGAATAACAAAATAGTTAACCTAAATTAGTTAATACTTACAATTTAAAATTTTAATAATAAAATAATATGTATATATAATTACTACTATAAATAATTAGTTAATTTATTAGTTAGTTAGCTAGTTAGTTAGACATTGCCTATTTAATTATATAATCAAAATGAGGATTAAAATATGGGATAAACTTTTTAGTTGCAAGTAGGTTTCAACTAAAAATGTTTAGTTGAAAACTACTTGCAACTAAAAAGTTTATCCCATATGTTTTGTCTTTCATTCTCATCTTGAAAAACATATAACCAAATTGTTTTGTCTTACATTTTCACATTAAAAAACATGGGCATATGGGATGAACCAATAAAAAAGACTCAACCTCAAATAATAAATATCCATGTACCTATGCCTAATTTACCTACCTCCCTAACCTACTTACCTACCTACCTATCTAAGTAGGTATTTAGCCTAGGTAGGTAAATAGGTCCTACCTAGCTAGGTGTCTAACCTAAAAAAATGGGGTATGCAGATCCTACCTACCTACTTAGCTATTTAAGTAGGTATTTAGCCTAGGTAGGTAAGTAGGTCCTACCTATCTAGGTGTCTAGCTTAAGAAGATGGGGTATGTATATCCTACCTACTTAAGTAAGTATTTAGCCTAGGTAGGTAAATAGGTCCTACCTAGCTAGGTGTCTAGCCTAAGTAGATTGGGTATGTAGATCCTACCTACTTACTTTGCAGACTTGTCCCAGGTTGAGGGGCAGAACATGCTTCCAAGCCTAGCAGATTCATGAGATAGCAGCCAAGGGAGGACAAAACTCACTCAAAAGAGAACCATTACCAAAAGTGCTGGTTCTGGTCAACTAGTTAATACTGCCTTAAAGGGATGCTGGACTCTAGAATCACATGGGAGATAGTTGCCACCGATGCTCCTGTTGATGTTTGCTGCCATGCTGTCATACTCGCAGATTTCTCTAACTTGACTGAAGTTTTGACAGACCCAAGCTGCAAAATTTCACAGAGGTCGTGGAGAATCACATATCACTGAATGCTCATGAAGGAAGCTCCATGTACTGTCATCTGGAGGTTGCAGCACTGGATCAACAAGTGCAGTTTGCAAGTGGTTTTTGCTTCTGCATGGCTTAGCTGTGCATGGTTTTGGAGTCCTCTTCTCTTTAAAGCAGACAATCCTATGTAGACAAAGTGACCACAGGGATTTTACAAAAATAGTCTTGTAAGCTACTAACTTAAAGAGGACTTGCCTC
>Ga0116227_10005502_pt1 | contig 26604 bp, 16 predicted proteins | sample S1TSphgellanicum_FD_89693 | JGI IMG/M metagenome (GOLD analysis project Ga0116227, IMG submission 89693) | Host-associated microbial communities from peat moss isolated from Minnesota, USA - S1T2_Fb - Sphagnum magellanicum MG | ecosystem: Host-associated > Plants > Peat moss > Unclassified...
ATGAAAGAAATTTTTAATATGATGCAGAACCCCCCCCCCCCCCCCCCCCATTGTCTAACATGAAAATGCCAAAAGTTAAGCTAGTTGCTAAATTTGCGAACTCCAATTTGAGATGCCACTTATGTATCACCAAACAAAATCCACCAACAATGATTGTTGCAATGGTTTTGGTTTGAAATAGTCAATGAAAAAACAATTAAAATGGAATTTTAAAAAATGGTTCACCTCACATGTCTTGTCATCGTTTATTTGAAAGTGATTGTTTGTCAAAAAAAATATTTACCACATATTTATGGTCATCACCTTAAAAAACACTTACTCATTTATGATATGATAATTTTCAAACTTTGCACATGATTTAAAAACTTATTCCAGTCATATGGAATCACAATGTTTAGTAGATATCACAAATTTCATAAATAGTTTCAATCATTTCTTGAATATATTTGCATTTTTTAATACGTTACAACGTATATTTGTTTTGCACAAATATATTCTAACATCGCATCATATGAAATAAAATATATAATTTTTTTGGCATTTGACTTCTTTGGGTTTTGATTTACCATAATATGCAAAAATATTCTGAAAATCTATTATAGTATGACATGGTTGAAGTTCAAACACGGGACCCTTGAAAATAAGTACAATGTGATAATAATGTCACCCCCCCCCCTCCCCCCCATAGTGTGTTTTCACCCCTTATAATTGCCTAACTAACTCACAACTTGTTGATACTTAACTTACTCCCTGCCTATTTAGGTTAAACTCAATAAAGTAGTTGACTAAGTAGTTAATTGGGTTAGGCAAGCTACCTTAGTTTAATAAAGGTCCAACTATGTTGGTGAACCTTGTACATTGTCTTGGAGGTGGCTTGGGAGATGGATGGATGGATGAATTTGGATGAATGTGTGAAATGGCATATAATATGGATGAATATGACATATAATAGTGGTGACAATTTGTTGGTGGGAAATTTAAATTTTGAATTACATTTGTTGAAGTTGAAAACTAATTATAACCATGTCATGTCAACTTGCATAGTTAAAAATTAGTTAACATCCCAACTATAATCATGTAATAGGACTCCACTTCATATCACATTCCTATCCAGACTTTGAACTTTCCTTTTGTTTTGGTTTGATTTTATTTTCTCTTGCTCTTTTGTAGGCTCAACTTGTTTTAAGTTTGAACCCCACATGTAGTTTATTAATTTGTGGATTTTGTCAAAATATTGTGCCTTGCCTTTTGCATGTGGAGAACTGATAAGTCTTTCACTTTAGGGGTTCAAAATCTCATTTTCAATTTATTTTGAAGTGTTTTTTCATTATGCTCAAAAAGAAATTTCCTCCAAATGTTGCATTTTTTGATTTCTCTAGTTATTAAACATATTAAGGTCATATGGTGTCAATGTAAATAAATGTGAATAACATGAGACTCATTAAGCTTATGGAGCTTTGAAGCCATCATCAAGCACACCATTCACATTTGTAAATGTTCAAATACTTTTCTTTTCTCTTTTGTTTTTTTACTTCTACCATGTTATCTTTTTGAAAAAATAGAGCAAAAACTTGGGTAGTAAAAAGCCACACTTATGAAGCTTCTCAACCATCAATGCATGTCAATGACATTTAAATAGATAGACAAAAGGTTTTTGGTTATTTTTCAATCTCTTCACCAATCCCCCCCACCCCCCCCACACCTTTTTTTCTCTCAAGTAGTTAATGTGGTGTTGTAACCATTACATCAAAACTCAAGAACATTTCAAAATATTTTTTTGAAAAACATGGAGTGAGAAGTTATATTTTGTTTGAATTTGACTAGTTTTGACTAGATTTCAACTATATATTTGATTGGGTTTGATTGGGTTTTGACAATGTGTAAGGTAAACCAAGATGTGTGCCATTTCTACCAATTATGTAGGTCTATTTTTTTCTATCATCTAAAGTGTTTTTTCTTTTTTTGTTGTTGGTTTTCTTATTCTTAAGTATTTGAGGAGGTTTTATGTTTTTTTTTTTTGATGCAAATTATAACTTTGATTCCTTTTTCTTTTTTTTCATTTCTAGCAACTTTCACTTTCCTCAATTCAAAAATGCAAGGTGCAAGCATGAATAGGCCAAAAGAGTTGAGACATGGGTTAACAAAACAATAATCCAAGCACCCAAACAAGCGAACAATAGATCAACATCAACATTAGTGCATTGGCATACAATGACAACCTTGTGGGAGATTATTTTCATAATTCCAACATATATTTGATTAACATTAACACCTTTGGGATGTAGGTGGGACCATTTTTTGTGTGAGAAAAATGTTTTCTTGCATAATTTTTAGATTGGGAAATTAAAGTTATCCTTGGTGCATCATGATATTTTTGAACCATGTGTCAACCTATAATTACATCATCCATCACATAGACATGATAAGATTTGCACTATTAGTTGATAATGATAAGTAGATTATGTTTCTATTGTGGTTTGATTTTTTAAAGTTAAATTTCAATTGGGTGTATTGTCCCCACACTCTAGCTTTGGTAGTTTTATAATTATGATTGTAATCCAACTTTTTATTGACTAAATTTGGACTATAATTTTACTTTTTTTCAACTAAGTTTTGATTATAATTCAATTTTTTGTCAATTACAATTTGATTATAATTAAACTTTTTGTTAACCAAATTTCAACTAACTATGTGTGACATAATTAGCATATTTGCAAACATCATATGGCACCAAATAACTCATGATGATTTTGAATATGTTGTACATGTGGCATTTCAATCTTGTCAACAAAAATAGTGATATTTTGACAAGTGTAAGGTCAACAATGGTTGCATATTTAAATTGAGTGTTGAGATTGTGCCACATGCACTTTATATTATTAATCCATCCATCCATATATATATATATATATAAATTCCCTATTGGATACACTAGCACACATTGACTATCTTGTTTTTATGGAAACCAGGCAATGCCCTTGCAACACATGTCAATGCCATAATGTTTAATAATTTACTCTAATTACATAGTGTAGTCATTTTTAGTCTACATGTGACCCATGTCCACTATTTTGAAACAATCATAAATGCAAGGCAAGCCTTCAACTTCACCAAGATGAATGAAATGCTATGTTAGTGAATGAGGTCCATATTCCTAGTTAAGTACAATTGAAATTGAAATTTGATTAAATCAATAAAGGTTGAACATGAATTGACATGTGGTTGTCATGTTTGATTGTTTGTCATGCTTGATTTGTCATTGTCAACTTTAAGCCTTTGTAGTGAAATTTGGAAATAAAAATTAAAAAAATGTTTCAACATTAAAGTATGGTTTTCAACTAAGAATACAATCAAAACACATAGTTGCAAATGGGGAGGTTTTTTCCTAGTGTCAAGTGTAATGACATTTCCTTTCTCATTACTTAGAGACTACTTTATGTAGTATGGAGCTTCACCCCTTTAATCATTACTCATTATTAATCACTTAACCCTACTAAGAAATACCCAAGATCCAAGTGTGCATTACAAAACAAGTCCTTAAGTATCAAAGCAAAAGCCAAGACCTAGGTGTAACACTTAAAAAACCTTAGGTTTGAGTACCAATTGTAACATGGTGAATGCTAAGATTAGATTGGTTTGTCATGAGTTGGGTATAATAAATCTAAAAATTAATTGGTTTGATATGACATTGGGTATTGGCAAGACTTTATACCATAATTTAGTATGATTTTTCATGCTAAAATTTTATACATGAGTTGATGCTTTGATTAATCCAGGTGAAAGCACATTATGGTGGCCAAAAAATGTTGTCACAAATATTGTTTTTCAAAATTGTGCAACTTTCAACTTCCACCAAGCCAATATTAAGCGTTTTCTTTTCTTTGACTATTTTTCATAAATTAGACTAAAAGAAAAGTAGTTCAATTGTCAAATAATGCAAATTTCAAAGGAAACTAATTATTTATTAATATTAAATGATTAAAGAATATATTTGTGAAAAAATAGAACTTGTCACAATATATTGCAAATTGCAAATATATATTTTAAATGATTCAAATAATTGCAAAAATTAATGAAATATCTAGTTATATATTGAATATGAGTTGATTGTTCCATTTCATTTACAATTTTGACTCATGTGATTTCACAAAAACACATTTAGACAAGTTTTTCATTCAAACAAACATAAGTGTGTTAGAATAATTTTTTTGTTAAAGAATGACTTTCATTTGAAAAATAACAAAAATTGTGTTGGAGGCCTTTGTATCAAAATTCATTTTATATGTCTATCAAATGCTAGATGAAATCAAAGAAAAATTGCCTTTAAAATAATACAAAATGTACCCCCAAAAAAAAGTACAGTTTCTTGTTCAAAGTGCCCCCCAAATAGTGTGCTTTCACCCATCCATATATATTCACACAACACTATTTTTATACAAAATTCAACAAAATCAGAACTAAATGTTTTAGGGAATTAAGACAAGCAAGGTCTTGGTACTATTGAAAAATCATTGATGAGGGATATTCCTTGGAGGCGATTTCATAATTTTTAGACATTATGTGGAAAAGATATTGAATTTTGAGTAATTTTGTCACTTAATTAATTGAAGTGAATTTTAATTAATTAATTAACTTTTACAATTATGTACTTTGTATCATCAAGGTCATGTTCACACTTTGAGCATTTATGCAATCATGTTCACAATTGGGCCAATATCGTAGGCCACATTATTGTAAAGTCAAATACAATTCAAATAAAATCATATGGGCGAATCATTGTGGCTAACCAATCAAAATCAATCATTTTCTTTTACTAGCCCCTTTTGAAGACCATTATATCACGTGCCATATTTAAAGGTCCAAAGTTCAAACTTATTTTTATGCTATATAAAACTTATACCTTGTCCAAAGTATTGTGTACATGTCATTGTATTGTTGCTCATGGAGATATTATTGTAAAGTAACTAACTAGACAACATTAAGTGTACCTTATGAACTTTGAGGGTGTCAATGCGATGCCTTGCATAACGCCTGCATGATTTTGCTTTTCATGTTACACTAGGGTAAACAAGCTAATGAAAAAACATTTAAGCTTTCAAAGAGCTTCAAATTCTAATGCATTTCTCCTTTGCCTCTCAAACATTCAAGAAACCATAAGGATCTAAAAATGTCGGAGTACTGGCCTGTGTTTGGTGGAACGCATGTTTACAGTGCTGTGCAAGAGTGTTGCACTGATACCTGCAAAGTTCCTAGTGGGGTATTTAGCGTCCTGCTAACTACTTGGGTAGTATGTACTATGGGCATGAGTGAGAGATGTGACTATGTATGTACTAATTAACGGAGTCTTGGGAAGGAGACCCCAAGCATTATTGAACAATATTTAAAACCAGTGATTTTTATTTTATTTTGTGGCAAATTTTCACTATTTTGCTATTAAAAGAAGTCCCCAGCAACATGGTCAAGGGACCTTTTCAGAAAAAATTCGAGAAAAAATCACCCAATTTCAAGAGGAAAAAACTTTTGAAACCACCAAGATTTTTGGAGGGATTTGGGCAGATTTCTAGCTTTCTTCTTTTGAAATGGCCATATTTAACCAATAGATTTTAGTGGTTCCTCAACATGGAATACCAACACGGAATATGATTCCTAAAATTTTCTATTTCTTTATTTGTGTTGTAACCAGATTTGGCTAAATCCTCTTCTGGCTGATCCCCACTTTGGGAGCAACATGAGAAATTTTTTAAAAAAAAAAGAAAAGAAAAAAGAAAACACTGCTTAAAAACCCTTGGTCCAACATTGATTTCATATGAGAAATGAATTTTGGCAACAAATTGAGAGTCTATAAAATGCCAGCCGAGGCCCTGATGTTTTTCTGAGGACTTACTCAAACAAAACAACGTTTAGTGATTTCTTTATTGCTTTGTACATTGACGTTTACAAGACGTAGAAAATGAACTCACATGCGCTTGCTCCCCCCCTCCTTGTTTCGCTCTCTACGAGCCAGTGACCATGAGAGTGAGATTTCAAAAATTCTAGGACTGAAACTAAAATCTTTATATACCTTTCACCTAAAAACAACTTGCCAATTTTTTTTAAAAATTGCACAAGACAACCGTACCTGCCAAACTTGCATAAAGTTTTGCACAAAACAAGTGGTTTTAGAATAACAAATTTGAACTCAAGAAAAGCGATTCTAGAAATCATCCCTATCCTAAAGAAAAGACAAAGCAATTCTCTATTATACTATTGCATGTGGCAATAATACACAAGTGCACAAGGGAAAAAAACACACACACAACCCCACAACCCCCCTTCCCCACCCCACCCCCAAAAGGGCCACAAAAAACCAAGAAAAAAAAACCCCTCCTAAATCCTATTTGCATGTCTAGCCCTCTTGTTGGCTGCATGAAAATCCTACTTCTATTTGACCCAGGCTAAATACCTGAATCATGAATTGGGGTACTACGCATTGTGATCACTTTACCCCAGAGTCAGTTTCAACATGAAACAATCCTTTTAGACTGCAAAATGCATTTTTGTGGAAATGTGAAGTTGAGATGTTGAAAACTTTCATAACTATCACAGGCTATGATGATGTGGATAAATCCACTATTTCATATGACAATATCACATGGTAGGATATTGTAGATCATTGGGAAAAAAAGAAAAGAAGATTTAAAGAGCTAAAAAGAACTGATTTTGGGGGGGGGGGGAAAAGAAAACTACCTATTTGCTTTGTCAATGTGAAAAATGACACTAGGCTAGGATAATGCTGAGGCCACTTTTGAGTCAATATATAACACAAATTATGAGTCCTTGTGTGAGTTCAGTTTTGTGCATCATCATCCTTTAGGACCTCTCTCTCTTTGGAGTTCAGACTCTGCATTGTGCTTGTATTTGATTCTTCTGTTGATAACCCCCAGTTCTGATTTTCTCAAAAAATTGAATTCAAAGAACAGTTTGGTTCCAGTTTTTTTAATTGGAAAAATAGGAATTAAAACCTCAAAGAACCCGTGGTCTCATGAAAGGAATCAGCAAAGAATCATGTGTTTTCAGGGTGGTTCTTTCCTTGTTATTATTTATTGAGAATGATGGTTATATCATATTGGTTCTTTGATTTTCTGAAAACAACTGTTAAGAGATCAAAGAACCTATCTAATAACCACCGAGCGCTTGGTGCCATACACACACACAACATTGGTTGAGATCTGTGCTGGGTGGTGGTTCTTTGATTTTATTAACAATCCCTCGTTTTGGGTTTTTGAAAATTTAGAAATCCAAGAACCTCTGGTTTTGGTTCTTTGAAAATGATCAAAATCAGGTTTGCATTCTTTAATAATTTCAAAATCAGAAGATTCTGAAAATTTCTTCAAAAAGAACTTCTGGTTGAGGGTTCTTGAAATAAATTCAAAATCCTGGTGGTTCTCTTGAAAGAATTTGCAAACAATCAAGGGTTAAGGTAGGTTCATTGACCTGGTGATTTGATTTTTTTGGGAACCCTGGTTAAGGGTCAAAACTAGGTTCTGTTACAATCCTGGTCAACGGTTTAGAACTAGTTCTTTGATTTTAGAGAATTGTTGGTTAAGGATATAGAAACACCTTACTCTTACTTTTCAGTTCAATGCTTTAAAAAGTGAGAACCTTGCACATTGGTTAAAGACTTAAGATCAGTGTTGGCCATTTCTTCTTTGTTAAGAGAATCTCCAATCTTGGTTTTGACACAAAATGTTTTTGGAAGGCTCTTAGGGTGTGGGTTTGAGCTCAATTCTTAAATTTTTTGAACCTTACAATTATGGTTACTACACATTTTTTTAATTCAAGAGCCTTTGGGCTTGATTCAGTACCAAGTTTGGTTTCGTGTACACATGATCCACTCCCCAAGTTTGGGGATTGTGTACATACAAAGTTTTATAACAAATTAAAATTTGAGATAATAAAGTTATCCATAAAGTCACCCTGTCTTTGGGCCTGCTTTCACCCCCTATCCCCTCTTTCAGTGGTATCCACAAAGTAAAGAAATTTTATTAAATCTCAGTATGAAATGCTGAAACTCAGCATTAATGCAGAAGGTTCGAGACTAATTATACTAGTTGTACAGGTAGGAGCAGTGAAAATATATGTAGCAGCAGTGGAGGCGATCAGGAAAAAGGAAAGACACAATGAAACTCAGTTTATCTCCAAAATTGGTAGAAAAACTAGTTTGGGTCTCAATTATTTTGCTTTGTAATATTTTCATTCCCAGTTACATGTTTCACGGCCTATTATGCTGACACTGGCCGTTCTCACCCCCCTAATAGCAAGACTTTACGGATAAGTCTAATATATGTATGGAGTTCTCTAACTAATTAAAACCAATCAAATACTTGTAAAGTTTAGTCTACTTGTCAACTTTTCAAAAAGTTCAACTTGCTTACCTAATCAAGACATATTTTGCATGGTTCTACCAAAAGTCTAACTCCATGGTTCAATTGTTGTGTTAATTCTACCAAACTGGTGTTGGATTAGGTCCAAGTCACGATAACCTAAACTATCTAGTTTTAAACTCCAAACTGGGAACCTGGCAACACCAATTGAGACATGAGAGGAGGTTGTAAGGAGCTCTTCTTACTCTTGGGTCATCTACATAACTCCAAATTGAGAGCTCAAGAGAAAAACCTCAAATTGGTGTACTGCTTCCTTAAAATTAGTGGGTTGTTGCAAAATTGTCACGTTTTGCAATTGACATGATAACTGTTTTTTTTTCCCCAAACAAAAGTTGTTATTGTTTCAACCAAAAGATTCAGAAATTTCAGAAATCTTTTTTTTTCCTAGTGCAAATTTGACTAATTTAGCTAGATTTTGTAAAGAAAAAATCCAAATTTTATATATCACAAAATTGGAGGGGGGGGAAAAAAAAATCCCTCAACATGACCCTGCAACTAGGAGGAAGATGGAAATTAAGAATAATGGTGTGTGACGTTTTCCACAAGGTATGACTTGAGTGTGTTTGAATTTGGTGAATATACTTTGCAAATTGCAGCAAAATGGACAAAATGTTGCTCAATCATTCACCATGGACTTGGAACTCCTTTGGTGGATTGGTTTGAACCCTTGCCCCCACTAACTACCTAGTAGGTTGGTAAATTATGGGTAATCATTTACTACCTACCTATGCTAGTTTTAGGTCCAGAAAAGTGGCCCTAGGTTGCATCTTCCGCATAGTTTGTCCCTATTACCCACTGATTAAATAGGGACGAACAAGAAGGCCGAATGCACTCTAGGGACACATTCTCTGGTACGGTATGGCTCCAGTGTACCTGAGACAATGGTACAGGTACTTGGGCCATGGTACCAGTGTAGGTGTGCTTCACCCAGGCAGTGAACTGGACCCACTGCAGCAGAAGGACATTTAGTAAGCTTCGATGACTTACTGAACTGGACCCACTGCAGTGGAAGGTCAGTTAGTAGCTAGCTAGCTACAATGACGTAGTGAACTGGACCACCACTGCAGAGGTTAGTTAGTTTCAAGGTAAGGTTTCAAGTCTTGCTCTCTCTCTCTCTCTATATATATATATAAAGTAAGTCCAGAAGGAAATACAAAACTGGCAGGCTTGTAGTGTGCCTGGGCACTCCAAACTACATAGTGAGTGCTTCCTTCAGCTTCCCAAACTCCATCCATTACATTTGGCAGGTTTTCATCATGAATCACTTCATTAGATTGAGTCAATAACATGGTTCCAAAAGTATACAATGGTGCTACTGTATCTACCTACCAGTTTTGGCCAATTTTTGGTATTTACAACAATTGTTGGGTTTGGGTCTAGAGTATATATATATATATATATATATATATATAATTTTTAAAAATTAAAATAATTTTATTGGAAAACCTCTTGGTTTAGAGAATATTTTCAAAAATTAAAATTCATCAGTTTTTTAGTCAAGTCGAATTTTCTTGACCACTAGTTCCTAAGTTCAATACATCCAACCTTTATAAGATTCTTTGGGTTCAAGTCTAGCTCTAGGCTGGTTTTTAGTTTATTCTTCGAGATGGTTCAAAAGTTCATTTCTAAGTGATTTTTTATTTTTATTTTTATTTTTTAAATTTGCATTATTTTGGTATTCTTAAAGTGTTCTCACCAAGTTCCCAAAAGGTTTTCATAGTGTTCCCATGACGTTCCCTTAACTTCTCAATGAGTTCTAAAAAGTTTTCAAAGTGTTCCCCAACTTTTCCCAAGAGCCACAATATGGAATAGCATAAGGAACAGTTTGGCAACAATGGTCTCCATCCACATGAGCATTATTTAGGTTCTTATCCAACATAAGGAACAATCAAGGGAACATCACATTGGAACGGCCATTTTAATGCTACCAATGGAGATGCACTTACATATTAAATCTTAGGGTTAGAACCTACAACCTTAGAACCTAAAAACCCTAAACACTATTTAAACCTAAGACCTTAGCCCCCACCTAACCCTATGATCCAATCCTTGTTAGAAGCCCTTAAGACCCACCAAGTTTGGGTCCATGTAGATCCATTGGATCCGGGCCCATGTAGAGCCATCAGGTCTAATTCTTGACTAGTTTCAAGTCCATGTGCAGTTGGAGCTGAGCTTAGCCTGGGACCTGAATTCCAAGAACAGCCCCCCATCAAGGTCAGTCCTTACCAGTCATGAAGATCTAGTAAAGTTTCTTAATGGGAAGAAGAGGAGGCACCTTACATGTAAAGGTTCCTAACAAATGAGGCACTAGGCATAAATTTTTACCAAGGGTAAGGTGCTCTCCACATAAACTACAAAAAATCTACCAATTCTTTTAAAGGATCAATGGTGAACTTGACACATATAATTGACTAACCCTGGCAACAACTTCCTGGTGTTACCAGTTGTTAGGTCCACACAATTGGCAAGGCCTAACAATCAGGTCTACAAAATTGGCACACTTGTGCACTGCCAAATGGCCAATTCAGCATGAGAATTAGGTAGTTGATGAAAAGAGAGAATAAGACCTAACAGCCCATACTTCTCAGCTCCTTTGACCCCTTTATGAGTACCTAATGCTCCACATCTGAAGAGCCATCAGACTTGACCCAAAAATTTTGAACATATTATCAGAATACAGAAGAAGTTAAATATTTAAAAGATCTCACAAATCTGCCAATCTGTAAGAAATTGCTTCTTTGAAGGGGTTTTTGTGTAGAGTCCAAGAGATCTTCAAAGAGGGGTAGATCACTCTGTACTCTGATGTGAGTAGATAATGAACATTGTGGAATTTCGGTCATTCTTTTTTAACAAATCTACCAATGATTAAGAATTTTCTCTTTGAAGAATTTTTACGTGTAGATTCTGTGAGATCTTTGAAAATATTAGATCAATTTGTGCTGTGAATGCAAAGGAGATGATGAGCATTGCAAAAGATGTGGTCTTAAAATAAATGAATTCCACAAATCTACAAAATCTACCAGAATTTTCTCATTGAAGAATTTGTTGGTGGATCTTCAAAAAGGGTAGATCACTCTGTGCTATTTGATGTGCAAAACAGATTGCAAAATTTTGTCATTCTTTCTTTCAACAACCCTCACAAACCTACAAATACTTAAGAATTCTCTCTTTGAAGAATTTTGGGTAGATTATGTGAGGTCGCTCCATTGCACAAATTTGTCATTATTTATTTTAACAACCCTCATAAATCTACCAATACTTAAGAAAATTTCTCTTTGAGGAAATTTTTGGTAGATTTTGCAAGATTTATAAGAAAAGTGTAGATTGATAACTCTGTGCTGGGATGTCCAAAGGAGATAGATGATGAGCATTGCAAAATTTTGGTCACTCACTTTTTAAAAAATACAAATCTCAGAAAGCTAGCTACCCAAAAATTCTTCAAAAAGAGAAATTTAACAAATCTACCTATCTACCAGTTTTTTAGAAATTTTCTGTTTGCGGAAATTTTGGGTAGTCTTTTTTAGATCTTGAAAAAAGGGTAGATCATGCTGTATTGTGATGTGCAAAGGAGATAGATGATGATGACCATTGCCAAAATTTTGGTCACACTCATTTTTTAAAACAAATCTCACAAAGCTAGCTACCCAAAAATTCTTCAAAAGAGAAATTTTGACACATATACCTATCTACCAAGATTTAAGATTTTTTTATCTTTTGGGAAAAATTGGGTGGATTTTGTGGGACCTTCAAAAAAGGGTACATCACTCTTGTGTTGTGATGTCCAAAGGAGATGGATGATGAGCATGGCCGAATTTTGGTCAATCTTTCTTTCTTTAAAAAATCTCACAAAGATAGGTACCCAAAAATTCTTCAAAAAGAGAAAATTGAAAACGTCTACCAATATTTTAAGAAGTTCCTCGTTTTCTCTTGGGGACAGATTTTGTGAGATCTTGGGAAGGGGAAGAGGATCATGAGCATTTGCAGAATTTGGGTCACAAAGATGACCAAAAATGTACCAATACTTAAGAATTTTCTACCTTACTTCAGAATTTCGGAATTAAAACTAGGTAATGTTTTTATAAATTTTTTAAAAAAAAATCTCACAAATCTACCAAATTCTACAACCAAGAATTAAGAATTCAGTTGAAAGGAGATGAAAAAAATTTGGTGAAGCAGATTTTGTGGGATCTAGGAAAGGGGTAGATCATCCTTCATCACTCAGGTAGCGTGCATTAATTAAAGGCAAAGGAGATAGATGATGGCCTGCAATTGCGGAAGGAATTTGGTTTCATTCTATTCTATTATTTTCTTTTCTTTTCTGTGGGTGGTAAAAAGGGTAATAATTTTGTGGCAGTTAACAGTCCGGCAAGTCAGGCAGGCAGGCAGGCGTTGCTGTGTGTTTTGTGTGTTTTGTTGCTGCTGCTGCTTCTGCCGCCTAGTCCAGCAGTCGGTGGGGTCCGGACTCCGGACCGCTGAGAAGTCCGTCTCTCTTTCTGTCCGACAGGCACTTCCGTCAGGAATCACGTCTCTTTTCCTTTCTCTTCTCTTTCACGTTGCTGCAGTTTCCCGCTCGCTCTCTCGCTCTCTCGCGCTTGCATTCTTGCTTGCGACTTCTTTCCCTGCGTTTTTCTGGACTTTCGTTCTTTACTTTGTCAGAGGAGGTCTTTCTGTTGTTGTTGTTGTTGTTATTGTTACCGGATTTTTTCTTCCCGAAGAAGAGGAGGTTGCGGTTTCCGTTGCGCGTGTAGAATCTGCACTGTTGCTGCTGTTGCTGCCGATCATCCTGGACAATAGCAATCGGTAAAAGTCTCTCCTCTCTCTCCAGGTGCTCTTTTCTTTCGCTTCTTGATGCGTCGTCCTTCTCCGACATTATTATTATTATGTTTGTTTGTTGTTGCTGCTGGAGTGAGTTAGTGAGCGAGCGAGCGAGCGAGTTCGTCTTTTCTCTTGCCTGCCGTGGATAAATCTGTCTCTCTTCTCGCTTCTTCTTCGACCTCTGCTTCACGGCTGGCTTCTTTCTCTCTCGTCTACAATATCCAATCAGTGAAAGTGTGTGCCTCCTCCAGGTGCTGTTTTCTTTGGCTTCTTGCTTCTTCGACATTATTCTTGTGGTTGTTGTCGTTGCCGGAGTTCTTCTTCTTCTTCGTCCACAAGAGGAGTTTGCGTTGTCTTTGCTGCCGTTGATAATCCGTCTCTCGCTGAGACATCCTCTGCACTGCGTCTCGTGAACATATATGTGTATGTATTAACGAGTGAAAGTGTCTCCAGGTGCTCTTTTTTCGCTTCTTCTGGCTCCGACATTCTTCTTCTTCTTCTTCTTCTTGCCGGAGTTCTTCTTCGTCGTCTCCAGGAGGAGGTTGGCTGTTTCGTTGTCCGTGGATATTATCTGCGTGTGTCTCTCTTTCGCTCGCTGCGACCTCTGCACTGCTGCTGCGCCTGCTGGACGTATCAACAACGAGTGAATCAAATCTCCTGGAGGTGCTCTTTTCTTTCGCTTTTTGCTTCAATTTTCTCTCTCTCTCTCTCTCTCTCTCTCTCTCGTACCCTTGGACAATGTCTGTTTTTGTGGTTGAGATTTACATCATCTGTGGTTTGCTTTGCTGCCGTAACCTCATTTTGGTCTTCCAGAAGAACCTTTGAGAGGGAAGAGGCTTCCTGGTCCGATGGTGCTTAGATGAAGGGCATGTGTGTGTGTTTTTGATGTTTGCTATAGATGCCAGAGGGAAAGATTGTAGCTTTTCAAGTTTCCTTTTTTCTGGGATCTAGAATATCCTACATCATAGGATCATGGGAGAGATCACAAAATCATTTTACTTCTCAGAGAATACTCTTTATTTTTTAAAGAATGTTGAGAAAAGGTCAGCTTCTGATTTTCTAGCGTTTCTTGTTTCAAGACTTCATCTGCTATTCTTTTGGAGAAATTTTGAACATATGGCACACACAGTGTCCTCTGCATTTCTTTCCATTCTGAGGATCTTTTCCTTTTGAAGAGCAATTTGGAGTGTGCACAAGGATTTAGTCATCCTTTATCTCCACCTTTTCTGTTCCTCTTTCAACTAACAGCATGCTTCTCCACAATCAACTGTTCTGCATTTCTCTGTTATGCATTGTCCTTGTTACTTTTCCTGCACTCAATGTAAATTTCTGTTCTGACATTATGAATGTACTTGCACAACAAGAGTCTCCTGAATGTGCTGTATCCCTCTCCTCTACCTCTGTTGCTGATCTTGCTTCTTGATACTGGAGGCTGAATTTTTTGCAACACTTCTCCTCTTGTAGCTTGACTGTATTGAAACTTTGCTGCTCTTGATCTGATTTCTATGTTGATTCTTGCTTTTCTGGAGGGCACCGGAAAGTGCTCTGTATTGAAATGTAAAAGTCTGCTTGTTCTTTTCCCTGTTCATGCTGGGTCTTACTTGTTGGGTTCAGCAAACTTGCTGCATGTGTTATCCAGTACTTCCTTCAATCTCTCTTCTTGAGCATGATCATCCTGTACCCTGGTAGTTCCATTGAACAGTCCTGTGGAACTGTGAATGAGAGCATGTAGGTTACTGGAAGTTTTCTCTGCTCTGGGCGTGTTAGCTATCCACTTTTTGAGCTATGCCTCTCTCCTCATCCAAAAGCTGTGTCTGTCTACCTGAGAGGGTGGATTACATTTGGTCATCACAACAGGCAAGTGAGATTTGTGATGAGAAACCAGATTATGGGTCCCAGGTCTGAGAATGATGCTTAAGACCTTCAGATGTATGCATTCTGGAGATCTCCCCCATATGATATTGTTAGTTCCTGAGAGACCAGATGTGCTCAGCACAGGATTATATACAAAGAAATGCCTTGTCTTAAGGTCAACAATGATGTCATGCATATCCACTCTATGTCATGAAAGCCATCCTACATCAAGTTAAGCTCCTGGGGAGTCTACATAGCTGTGTCATCTCATTGCAGAACCAGCTTGTTGTGTGTCTGAGCAGTCAGCCACCATCATGCCTAGACTACATTGAGATGTGTTGCAGTTAGAGGGACAATAAAGAGTTTCTTTTACCCTATGGCAGGATAAAGCAGATATTAGAAAATTTACTGTGCTATCATTTGTAATGCTCAGACTGTTGTGGCTCAAGAATAGGGAGTTGGAAAGCAATTCTCAAGCATCCAGCAGCGGAAGACTCTAAGAAGGCATGGGAAGTTGTCTGAGGTTTTTGCTAGAAGGAATGTGGCAGTTGGAAGTTTGTCAGATTCTCTGGATTTAAAGTTGCTCTGGATTTTGCGATAAGGTGGATCTTCCAGCAGGACCTGTGATGTAGGATGGCTCAGCCATGATTCTCATACGTGACTGCCTGTGAGGAATTGAATTCTCCTGCCAAGGTTGATATCTTTGAGGGGTTCAGGATGGCTGACCCACAGCAAGAAGACTGTATATCTGATTTTGAATTCCACATGATCACATCTGCTGTTGATTCTCTGGCTGGGGCACGCATGCTACCAGCTGATGAGCTCTTCCACAAGGGCAAGCTGCTACCTCTTTCTTGTCCTCAAAAGCAGGTAGAGTTTCTAGACAGGTTGGAGAAACCTTCTGGAAGTTCTTCCAGGCAGTTGGATACCAAGGATTCTATCTCTCACTTTCCATCTGTGACTTCTTGCAAGCAAACAGATTCTTGTTCTAGGACAACAAAACCTTCGAAGTGGAGAGAGGTATTTGCAGTGCTGACAAGAGCACGTTCTGACAGTGGAAGGGATCAATCATTTCGAGATCAGGGTGGTTCTTTGGTCCCCCTTGTAAGAGCTCAACGTACACGCAGAAAGCAGTCATGTGCTCCAAGCCCTTTGCGATTTATTTCTCGCAGAAGTTTGTCCATTGAAAACCGGATTGTTGTGAGATCCCCTGAAGGAATTTCTTGTCCATCTCAGAAACATGATGTGAAAAACCCCAACCTGTCACACACAAAGTCAACTTCAATGCCTAGAATGGCTTCTGCCAGTCAATCTCCCCCTGTTGCATGCCATTATAGGCACCAATCTGGTTTGCCAGCATTGCATGTAACATCTCCTGTGTATCCTAATTCTTCAGGGGTTGGAAGGGACTGGGAGACCCCAGAAGACAGCTCAGCTGATGAATGGAGCAGTAGTGACAGGCACATGGACTTCACATCAAGCTCTAAAAGGAATTCTTGGAGTCCTGATCTGGACACCTCTTTAGACCTCTCTTTCAGCAGGGGTGGTCTCAGGGAGTCAAGCAGCTCTGGGGATGGCTCAGGGTCAAGGATTGACAGAGAACTGTATGGAGCTACCTCTGCCAGCACTCCATCTGGCAATAAGTGTGGAAAGACTCAGGAACACCTAAGGGCTTTAAGGACAAGGGAGATCCAGCGGAGCCCAGAGAGGTTTGGCTCGTACAGTGTGAGGGTAACACCAGTTCTTAATGTGCCTGTCTACACTGGCCCTACTCTCCGGAACTCAAAGTCATCCAAGGTCTATATTGCAAGTCTGCGAGCACTTCTGAATTTCAAGAAGGATAAAGTTGGGAATATGCCTTCACGGCCTGCAACTGCAGCATAATATAATCATTGGCAGCTTAGAGTTCTTCCTTTTCCATGTTGCTTGACAGGGGCTACAGTCTCAGGGGGAGTATGTTTAAGCAAGCCATGACAGGTCTTGCAAGTCTGCCCTCATTATTCTGTTTTAAGCTCTGTTCAAAGAGCCCAAGCTGTTTCTTTTTGCATTCAGCAGCAAGTGGCAGGTTACATTCAAAGGACGGTGGATGAGTTCTCTGACTCAAATACACATGTGAGCTGCTTCAAGATAGCAAAGTGACCATTGTTAATGCTGCTGTATTCAGAAACTGGCAAGTGCATGTTTGCAATTTCTTGTGTCATTCTTGTCAAAGATGACAGGGTTTGGAAACTGCACTCACAGCCAGCAGCAACAATGGTTCTTAGAAACGAACATTTGAAACCACAGCTTGGAAATCAACTGCCCAAGTACAGGCACTTCAACCTCAGCTGATTTTGAGCTCATGTACCAAACACTGATCCCAAGAGTCAGGAAGATGCTGAATGAGCTGTTGCATCAACTGGTGAGTAAAAACCTCCAGAAATAGAACCGCTTGTGAATCCTCTAATGGTTTACCACTTCACTGCAACCATTGTTTTCCACTGCAGCTGTTTTCTCTGTACTAGATAACTCAGATATTAGTCAAACATGGCAGTTAAATTCCACTGGCAATTGCAAATTTGAGTCTAATAATTATACACCTAATCAGTGTTAAATGGATTCTGAGAGAGTGTTTACAAAATCAAAATGTAAATATGGCATCAAGAGCCTACTTTGAACAAAGGTTTGTCTCATTTATGGGTTTAGGGTTTAAGGAGCATTAATAACAATCATAATTTAATTTTAAAAGTCTTTCAGCTTGCTGCATGTTAGCATTGCCAAACCTTCAAAGGGTGTGTGGGTGATTTGTTTGAAGTTTAAATTTATGTCAGCACTAATAATTATACATGAAGAGAAAATTGTTGTTTTTGAATGTGCTAGAAAATGATGGTAAATGAAAATATATTTACAATGAGTTCCCCAGTATGGAATCATGAGCAAGGTATGATGGGTTTTTGTTTTGTTTTGTTTTTTTTTTTTTGGGGTTGTTTTATCCTTTTAAATTCATTAAATCATGTGGTAGTTTTCACAGATTTCTTGGAAATTAGAGAATGTTTCACTTGCATTAAGAGTTATTAGGTTTTGGGTATGAGAAAAGAATGAGGAAAGAGAATATTGGAAATTGGATATGCAAGGAATGGATATGGGATAATCATGGGAACATAATGAAATATTTGTACAGATATGATAGGTGAGCAGTGGGAACAATTTGAAGAACAATTAGGAAACTTATTGGGAACTCATGGGACCTATTAGTGGAACTCTATGTCTCTAGTTGGTGTCCCAGACAAGTTAACAAAACTTGAAAATAGAAAAATATATATAATTCAACATTTGTCACTAGATAGACACTTTTGCTTGTGTCTAGCTAGAGATACACAATTATCCTATGAATATCATCTTTTGATATGATAACATTGATCCAATCAACAAATTTAATATTTCATAAATTAATTCACATGCTTGGGTAATTTACACACATACAAACAAATGATACTTGCACAATTATATGAAACCAATGCATTCAAAGATAATATGTTTCAAGATAAATTCACAAAATAATTTTATGTGGATGGATTGTAGGCAAGTTTTTGTTTTTGGTTGTTAAATCAATGAATAGGATCTAAGTCAATGAAATTAACCAAATCTCATTTTCTTTTTTAAACATCCAAGTGAATAAAAAATAATAATGGATGGAATTTTTAATATGAAATACTCAATAACAAGAGAGGGGAAATCACTATATTTATTGACAAGGGCAAATCATGATTTAAAAACAGTCAGTAGAGCAAATCAAGTTACAATTTTAGCAATGAAGGGCAACCAAATTTCAAAATCATAAAAATAAAGAATTAATGTTAACGCATTTATTGAAAATGAACAACAAAATAATAAATTAACACAAGCCTTAACAATACTTAATAATACAGATAACAAATACAAAACAAATGAACTTTGACTCTTTTCAACATGAAAAGAAATGGGTCTATGAAATGCTTAAGCTATCATAATTAACCAATTTTAGAAATCAAAATATAAAATAAAAGATTTTACATGAATGATTGTAAAACACATCTGAAAAAGTGCCTCCTTTTAACCACTCAACAAATGTGTTTCTCCATCTAATTCTTATAATAAACCCATTTGATACTAATGAAGTTGCTTGCACATCATATCATGCACAAATATCAACAAACAACTTTGATAAATGAAATAAAGGTTAACAATGGATTTGTTGTTTTCTTAGTAAAATATGCCAATGATATCTATCCATCAATTTGACTTGCCTTTTGAGAGACATAAGGCTTTTAATCTCACATGTTCTAAATCACATAGAAGCACACTCAATTATATTTCAATTAAACACAATGAAAAACATATTTAAATCCCACAAACAAGTATGGGTATTTCAGAATAACAATAGATTAATGTGACATGATTACTCACCAATAATTGATCTTTGTGACCAATTATGGAATAAGCCATGTTGATATTATGACAAATTTCAATAATGTGTGATTTTACACAAACTTAACTAGGGATGGATGGTGGGTGGATAGAAAACACTTTTCCATTGGGTTTCAACTTTGTAGCTAATAAATTTAGTGGTTAACTTTATTGTTCTTACAACCTACCTACGAAACAACCCACTAGCCCTTGCCTATGTATTAATTGTCTACATGCATCTACTTACCTAGTGTCCACCTATTCTCCTAGCCACCCACCTACCTACAAGTAATTTTTACCACATTGGTTACCAAGGTCAAACTTAATGCCAACTCACTTGGGGTTCCTTCACAACTAAGTCATAACTAGCTTTAGCTAGTTTAGGGTGTTGGGTTAGTTCTCTAGTTGGTTCCTAACGATGTTGTTTTAGGGCAAAAATTTGTCATTGTTTTGAATTGGTTAAAGGATTCCACGAATACTACACTAAGTAAAATGGGGGAAAAAATGGGCATTGTGTATTGGGTAAGAGTTTCCTTGGGTGTTACCACAAGGAACCATCACACTTTTATTTCTTAGACCCATTGAACTTTGAAAAATCATAGGAATTACTTAAATAAATATTTTCATAATTTTTTTTTGATGAATATATTTATTAGGTTCCATAGATTTTTTTAGTTTCAATAATATTAAGAATATTTTTTATTTTGATGTTTCTAATCATTACATTTATAAAAAGTTTCAGGAATGTAACATTGGTTCCTTTCCTTAAACTTTTTAGTTAAGAAAAAAAATTTGAAACATAATTTAGGAATTTTCTTAGGAATTTTTTTCCTAAGGTAATTTGCAAGTCATTCTATTTTAAGGTTTTTATTAGGAAATTAATTGAATAAGTATAATTTAGTTATGAATTTTCAAAATTAAGGCTATCAATTTATGAAAGGGCCATTTCAATTAAGAATAAATTTTTTTAGCAAATTTAAAAAATAATAATTCAAAAATAAACTTCAAACCATATATTAGTGCATACAATTGATAAACATGAGAAAAAAATAAGTTATAATTGTGAAGACATTTAAAGTAAAGGGCCCAAAAAAATGATTTGGCTATTTTTGGTTCCGTTTTCATTCCTTGAGGTGTTTTCTAATGGTACCACTCAAAGATACTTTCACCCTAATAATGTTTCTACATCACCATCAAAGTTCGCCATCATGAGGATATGGGCTAGTGGCTTGTTGATTAAGGCATATCCTTCATTTAAAGTATAAGTTGTTGTCTACAACTTAAGTTTTATGTGGGGGAGCCAAATGATGAATATCTAGCCATTCATTTCATAGAATGATCTCTTACCTTTCCTTCCCATGCCCTTTCATTATTTCAAAACTTAATGATGGCTAATCATTCTCCATGCTCCATCAACTTTGGTACCTTGAATTTTTTGGGCTTTTACTTAGTACCTTCAGATTTTTTTCATCAAAATTGTTGCACATTGCACATTGTAAACTTAAGTTTTGTTAGATTTTTAAAGGACAAAATCCATGTATTGATGTATCTTAAATCTTGTGAGTTGTATTTTGCACATTTTGTATTTCAAACTTCATTGACAATTCAATGAGCTTAAGGCTTAAAGAATCTTAAACTCCCAAGGAGATTTGGTTGAATGTTGAACTCAAGTGAAATAGAACTTGTAATAAGCTATACAATTGTACATCAATGCTAGGTTAAGGTGGGGATTGATCATGGGGGAGGTAAATTTAGGGTTTGAAGAGCATGATGGACTTTGTAATTCAATGAATCTAGATTCCAATCAATGATGATCATCACAAAGTCTAGATTTGAAAATCAAAACTTGGAGCATTGGAGTTTGGAAACTTGAGTAGTAAGTTACAACCCTAACCTTGTTGATGTTTCAAACTTCATCAACTCAAAAATATTGGCATTCTAAGCTTTTAGTTAAATGTAAATTTTTACTCTTTTTCATTTTAAAAAAATCTATAATCAAAAGTCACTCGGGTTGTGATTTGTGGTACATAAACTAGAGCCACAAGCATTGTTCCAACTTGCTTTTGTAAATGGCACCCAAAATCACCTTGCCTCCTAATTTCAAATGCCCCTTCGACCTAAAACCCGATATGCTTGTGATGAAATTGTTTTTCATTCTAATGTCAAAGTTTTTGATGCAAACCTAAATTTAAAGAATGTCAAAGCTTTTCAAAAAGATACACATGTCATTTCTACCCCTACCAAGAAAAACCCAAGAAATATTCAAGGTTGATGTGGTTTGAAAGTTTCAAGATGTACAATACATGAAGATGCCTTGGGCAAACTTGTATCTAATGATGATGGAAATCTTTCAATAGTAAGGTGCAAAATGTGCACCAAGATAGAATGCAAGTATAAGATGTTGGTCCCAAAGTGAGATTCTTTTTAAATACATGCCTAGGGAAAACATTGTCATTTTATTCCAAATGGTGTGCAAAAACTTTAAGGTGCAAATTATTGAAAAAAAATCAATTATTAAATGTAACTAGGGTTCCTATAATTTATTATGAGAATATATTTAAAGTATAACTAGAATATTCCATTAATGCATAACACATTAAAAAATAACCTTTTATCTTAAGTGCTTCCTTAAATATACAAGGGATGACTTCCCTGGGCAATATGTTGGGAAAAAAAAAAATGAAAAAAAGGGTTAGGATGATGGATTTGAAATGTGCTCATGCCAAAAAAGAAACAACATATGTGTCAATGAACCATCCATCTATTTTGCATCAAATTTAAAGTGACAATGATTAAAATGGTAGAAAAAGGTAATTTAATTTTCATCAATTTGCACAATGCTCAACAAAAGGAAACCCATGACTAATTATGAGGATTTTAGAACCTTGTATGACTTTTTGAAGTTAAAGAACAACCCTAAGAAACACTAAACTAACATGACAAGGTGGGAAGTTATTGAAAATCTATAGAATGAAATCTTAGTAGTTAATAATGTTGTTGTTTGTGGGTAGGTTTATGGCATTAACAACCTTTGATAACCAAACTTACATTTCTATGCATGGTTATTATGTTTTAGATTGGGGTTGCATCCCAATTCTTTTTTCAATCAAATGCATTATAAAAAAGTTTTAATGCCCAAAATCTGACCAAGGTGATTTTGGTTGTGCACTTGTCATTTTGGGGGCTTGACATAAAAAAAAATATCAAGTCAGCTATTTTGTTCTGGTGCAAATGGTGTGAGTATTTTTCAAGGTGCTCAAAATGGTGTTATAGTTCAAATTCAGGATCTACATGCATTCATTATATGGCACATAAAACAAACCTAACAATCCAAACCTTTTTTGGTTTGCTTTGGTGGCACGATTAAAAAACCTATTTTGATATTTTTAACCCTTTGTTTACAAGTTTTTTATATGCCATTGAAAGTTTGTCAAATTGGCCTAGATGAATGAAACAAAAAGGAACAAGTTGTTGTGCAATATATAAAAATTCAGTGGATAAGTATGTTGAATTTATTAAATTGCGTGTTAGAAAAGTATCACCATGTCAAGAGTTTTATCTTAGTTACATATTTATATCCTAGTTACTATAGGTAAATTAATGTAAGTTGTTGTGGAATCAGTTCTAGTGTGAACATGATTATAGATATTTAGTATAGAGATTTAATCCCAAGATGTGTGATCTTAAATCACTATTGGCGATTTGAACTTTTAGAACACATAGTGTTTTCTTGCTTTATAGTTTTTATGTGTTAGGTCAATCTTCTTGTGCACATGGTGTTTTGGTTTTTCATCTTGTGTTTTGGGCTTGGATTCTTGCATTGTTGTAGGTGTTTCATGTTTTGGTTTATAGTCTATGCACTTTTTAAGAGGGTTATGATGTTATTAAGTTTGTGTGTGTGGATAGTAATAGTTGTAAACATCAATATATGGTAGCACATGATAGCCTTCTACTAATGAAAATGGCACTTGATTTAACAATTGTAACCCAAGCAATAACAAACTTGAATGAGCTCTATGATGTTGAAATGATGCTTTTGTTGTCTTCCTTAATGCCTATGTCAATTACAATTCACTCCCTCATCAAATTCATGCAATTGTAGGGTGTCTTTGTATGTGATTTCATTGTAATAGTTTATTTATGTAAGGCATATTTTTTTCAAATTTATTATGGTTAGACATATGGGTTAAAGGATATGTCTTCAAACATTTCAATCAACCAGTGAATTACATTTGTGAGATCATTTGTATGAAATGGATCATGGATTTGAACATTAAACTTCATCATTGGCATTTGAATTTGGGAGTTGATATGCTCAAACTTCATCATTTGGTATTTAAATTTGGGGGGCAAGACATATGGGAAAAATAAAAAGACCAAGCCATTGGTGTTATTTCTTTTGTCATACAAGTTGTTTATCTAGAGGCTATATCAAAGGTGAAATCATAGTGTATGGCTACAACTAAAAAGTTGATTTTGAAAATTGCAATTGCGTCCCCTATCATGTATTTATGGATTCACTTGGGGTTGTTTATCCTCAGTTTTGGTTGAGTCCTAATGCTAAAACCTCTTTTGAACTACATCTCAAGGTGATCAAGTTTGTTTACTGTATACCTAAGAAATATGGGCCTACTAGAAGTGTGGTCCAAATTTCAATTGTGTTGGACCCAACAACATTGCATATGCAATGTTCTTTGTTTGTTTTGACAATGAAGAGTAGTTGTCAAGTTGGAATGGTTGAACCTCATAATTACAACCCCTTGACACAATTGTGAAAGCAACTTCCTACATCTCAAAAATGTTGTGCACCAAATGTTAGAATACATCAAGTTAACAAAAGTTACAATTGTTCAAATTTTTGGTTTAATGGAGGATGAATGATGTTTCAATACACTTAACTTTATGAAAGCAAGCTTCAAAATAGGCTAACAACTCATGTTGACTTAGTCATTTGTATGATTGCTCAAAAGTTTTACACATTTGAGAATTTTCCTAACCATCAAGCCATTGAAGAATGGAAGGCCTTTTGCATCTATTATGCATTTGATGTCTAAGTGTTATTGTTTCTCTCATAGGCTTCTTCGATATGTAGGTAGACCAAGAACTACCCTAATCTCTTACCATTCTTCTTTTTATGAATGGTTTTTTTTTTCTTTGATTTTTTATGATTATGGATTTTGAATTTTGCTTGTCTTCAATCTTGATTTTGATGTTTGGCTTGTTGTTTAGGTCTCACTACTCCATAGCCCATTATTACACTTGTTCAATGATGCACCATGCCCATGGCATGTTGTTATCCATGGCAAAATTATTGAGTGTTCTAAGTGATGGATGATGGAGCTTCAAGTATTGGCAATGGTTTACGTGTTGTTACTTTGCTTTTTCTTTTTTTGTTTCCATGATCTTTGTCACTTTGCTAATTCTGTTGGAAACTTGGATTTTACAACTATTGCAATAGGGCCAAATAACTAAACCTTGTCTTTGGAATTTTGATACTAAAATGCTGCTTGTTTGTGTAGGTTTGCCTTGTGCTTTAGTGGGCAGGACCAGTTTGGTCAGGGTTTGATTCCATCACATGGCCAATTCTTCACAACATGAAAAAAGAAAATCCTAAGTCGCCTACAAATCTAAGAAAAATATGGCTACCTTGCTAATGCACCAACTGAAATTGAGGGCAATTCACTAATCTCAAGCTAAAAAATACAGGGGGTGCTTGCTTAAACCTCCTCTGCCTAGTTTGTAAGTCACCAATGTGTTCAACAAAGCTGGGCTTAATGTAGCCAAATTACTGCCCAGAAGGCCCCACAGGCATCCAACTGCAGAACATGGAGAATATGAAAAAACCACTGGTTCCCAGTTTCCACAACAAAGTTGCATAACAAAGCTGCTTAGACATAAGCCTTTTTCATGGGTGCAAATCGTAGTGATGTTCTTTGATAAAAATCAAACTGTGTAAAAATACAAGAACATTTGAAGATTATGATATGTTCGATTATATATCTAATTTCACTTGAAGTGAAACAAACATTGAAATATGTAAAATACCCATTTAGATCTGCACTAGCAGACTATGTTATTTTCTTGCCCACATTATATGAAGTAATCTTCCAGTGATGGTCATATACTCATAATAGTGACCAAGATTTCTCTTGAACATGCATTTTCTAAGAAAATTGTTGAATCTGCCAACCCAGACTGTAATGTTAATGAATGGTCTCCTCCCTGTTGATTATGTTGGGTGCACTGCCAAGCTCCCCTAATAGGTTTGCCCCACCTTGCCCAACATGATGGGGAGGGGTGATTTATGTTTTGGTGTACTGCCAAGCTCACCCTAATGGGATAGCCTAGCACCTTGCCCAACATGACAGGCAGGGGCTTGATCATTTCATAGTACATAAGAAGTTTGGTAAATGAGAATCAAGTCTGAGGCATCACTTGCTTATTTTACAGACTATTTTCCTTGAAATGATTCACAGTGATCACATGAGTTTTTGTTAACACTATTTGTGTATGTGTTCATGTTTGATTACTTGTGACGGGCAAAATTTACTGTTGTAAAGATCCCAAAAGAAATTTATGATTGAAAAGTGTATTCACATCATGGCATCTCTAAAGTCACCAATGAATTCATTCAATTAAAATGAATTCCTTGCTCAAATGCACTTTGAATAGCACCCGCAGCAAACACCAAAAGGTAGAGGAAAGTGTAGTAAGAACATGCAAGAACTCAAGGCTGCACTAATGTAAATCAAATGATAATAATTTGAGCTTGGAGTGCATCATGGATAGAAGACCACCATCAAGTCAGAAAAGAATGAAATAAGGAAATAGAAAAGGAGAAAAAGGAAACAAAAAGGAATTTGGATTTTCAAGTGCAAAAAGAAGTGCAAATTTTTACTGGGGCTCATTCAGAAACAGAGAGTCTAGACAGATAAAAACTGTTTTGTAGTGAATGCAGAATCCACACTTATTTAAAACACATTAAATTTCTCTTATCTTTGGTAAGGAGCTACAATTTTGTTCCACTCGTGTTTTTCCAACGCCTCCAAATTGCCCTGAAAAGGCTTTGAACTTGTTTCAAAGAAAC
>Ga0116227_10005504_pt1 | contig 26595 bp, 23 predicted proteins | sample S1TSphgellanicum_FD_89693 | JGI IMG/M metagenome (GOLD analysis project Ga0116227, IMG submission 89693) | Host-associated microbial communities from peat moss isolated from Minnesota, USA - S1T2_Fb - Sphagnum magellanicum MG | ecosystem: Host-associated > Plants > Peat moss > Unclassified...
CGCGCTCCCCAGTTCCAGCAAGTCGCTCGCCGGCTTACTCGACCGCCTGCGGGCTCACAAGTCGGCCTTCTCGCTGCACGAAACGACGGCGTCGGCCCGGCCCTACCTGTATGCTGGGCTCTACCGGGCGCTGCGGGCGCCGCTGTTCGTGGTCGTTCCGACGCCGGACGTCGCTGAGCGCACGTTCGCGGACCTGACCTATTACCTGGGCGCCGCGGGCGCCGCCGACGGCTCCGAAGTGACGCTCGTGCGGCCGCGTGAGGAGAGCGTCGGGGTGATCGAGAGCCCCTCGGAGCGCAGCGCGCGGATGACGCTGCTGGCCGACTTGCACGCGCACCGCAGCGGAATCTACGTCGTGCCCGTGGCCGCGCTGCGCCAATACGTCATGCCGCGCGAAGTCTTCGCCGAACTCGCGTTCACGCTGGCGGTGGGCGAGGAGGCCGGCTTCGACGACCTCCAGGAGCAACTGTATGAACGCGGCTACCACCGCGCCGACGTCGTGTCCGCGGCCGGCGAGTTCGCGGTGCGCGGCGGCATCGTCGACCTCTGGGCGGCGACCGCACCGGCACCGGCGCGCGTCGAGTTTTTCGGCGACGAGATCGAATCGATTCGGAGCTTCGACCTCGCGACCCAGCGCAGTTCCGACGCCCTCGAGCAGCTGGAAGTCGTGCCCTGGAGCGAAATTCCGCGCGATCCGAGTTATCGCGCGCGCCTTCTCCAACGGATCGAAGGCACCTCGGCCACGATCTCCGCTGCCCGCGCCTACGTGGCCGGCGGCGCCGACATCCCGGAAGCTTGGCTATCGCTCGCATACGACGCGCGTGAAACTCTACTGGACTACGTCAACGCCGACGCTCTGATCGTGCTCGAAGAGCCGGCGATGCTGGCGACGATCGAGCGCGGCCTCGAGGACGAGCGCTCGCGCGAAGAGCAAGTCCTGCTGGCCGCGGTCGAGTCGGGCGAACTGAGCGTCGATGAGGACGCGGTGGGCGAGGCCTTACTGGCCGACGTGGAGGCCCCCCACCCGACGCTCGCCGACCTCGGCGCCGGGCTCCCCGGCCGGCGTACGTTGATCGTTCCCGGCGCGATCGAAGCCCGGGCCGTACCCTGGCTACCGCGGTCGCTCGAAACCTTCGTCCTCGAGACGCGGCCGGTCGAGCACTTCAACCGCCAGCTCACGATGTTCTTGGACCAGGTCAAGACGTGGGTGGCCGCCGGCGAAACGGTGGCGCTGGTCGCCTCGGGGTCGTCGCGTTTGGCCGAGATGCTGCGCGCCGCCGACTTGACCGTGGAGCGCAGCGCGACGTTATTGCATCTTCGTGAGAGCGGTGCGGCGTCGTTCGTCGGCAGCGGGCCGGGCATGACGCGCGGCGGCGTCGTGTTCGTCGACCAAGGGAACATCGAGGCCGGCTTCGCGATTCCGGCGCTGCGCCTGCACGTGCTCGGCGACCGCGAGATCTACGGTCAGCCGCCCAAGCGGGTCAAGTTGCGCGCGGTCAAAGAAGGCGTGCCGGTCACCTTGGCCGACCTCAAGGTCGGCGACTACGTCGTGCACGCAGTCCACGGCATCGGCCAATACCTGGGCCTGCGCACGGAAACGATCCTGGGCGCCACTCAAGATTATTTAGACCTAAAGTATTCCGGTACCGACCGGATGCTCGTGCCCGTCACGCAGATGCATCAGGTCACCAAGTACGGCGCGACCGAAGGCGCGGCGCCGCGGCTCTCCAAGATGGGCGGCGGCGATTGGGCGCGCACGAAATCCCGCGTCTCCGAAAACCTCGCTAAGATCGCCGAAGGCCTCGTCGGGCTGTACGCCGAGCGCGAGAGCGCGCCCGGTCACGCGTTCGGACCCGACACGCCGTGGCAAGCCGAGCTCGAGGAAGCGTTCCCCTACGAAACGACGACCGACCAGCAGAAAGCGATCGACGACGCCAAGGCCGACATGGAGAAGCCGCGCCCGATGGACCGCCTCGTCTGCGGCGACGTCGGTTACGGCAAGACCGAAGTCGCGGTCCGCGCCGCTTTCAAGGCGATCGCCGACAAACGCCAGGTCGCGGTCCTCGTCCCGACGACCCTGCTCGCGGCCCAGCATTATCGCACGTTCTCCGCGCGCTTCGCGAGCTTTCCCGTCCGCGTCGAAGAACTCTCGCGCTTCAAGACCAAGAAAGAGCAGCAAGCGACGCTCAAGGATCTGGCCGGCGGCAAGGTCGACATCGTCGTCGGCACGCACCGTCTGTTGCAGAAGGACGTCGTGTTCGAGAACTTGGGCCTGATCGTCGTCGACGAGGAACAGCGTTTCGGCGTCATGCACAAGGAACGGCTCAAGCAGATGCGCGCGACCGTCGACGTCCTGACGCTCTCGGCCACGCCGATTCCGCGGACCTTGCACATGTCGCTGCTCGGCGTGCGGGACCTCTCGCTAATCCAAACGCCGCCCAAGAACCGGATGTCGATCAAGACGGTCGTCGTCCCGGCTTCCGACGCGATCGTGCAGAAGGCGATCCTGGCCGAACTCGACCGCGGCGGCCAAGTTTACTATTTGCACAACCGGATCGAGTCGATCTACTCGGTCGCGCGCGCGCTCGAACAACTCGTTCCCAAGGCGCGCGTCGCGGTGGGCCACGGTCAGATGACCGAGAGCGATCTCGAGCCGATCATGGCGCGCTTCGTCGAGGGTGAGATCGACGTGCTGGTCGCGACGACGATCATCGAGAACGGGATCGACATCCCCAACGTCAATACGATCGTCGTCAACGACGCCGACCGCTTCGGCCTGGCGCAGCTCTATCAACTGCGCGGCCGCGTCGGACGCTCGAACCATCAGGCCTACGCGTACCTGCTCTATCAGGCGCACAAGGCGTTGAGCGAAGACGCCAAAGCGCGGCTCGAAGCCATTCGCGAATTCACCCACTTGGGAAGCGGGCTGCAAGTCGCGATGCGCGACCTCGAGATCCGCGGCGCCGGCAACCTCTTGGGCGCGGCCCAGTCGGGCTTCATCGGCGCCGTCGGCTTCGAGACGTACTGCGAGTTGCTGGCCGAGGCCATCGCCGAGCGCAAAGGCGCGATGGCCGAGCTACCCGAGAAGCGCCAGGCCGTTATCGACGTCAAGCTGGACGCCTTCATTCCGAACGAATACATCCCGCAAGTCTCGCAGAAGATCGCCGCCTACCAGCAGCTCGCCAACGCTCGCAGCGAAGCGGAGGTCGACGAGATCGCCGAGGGGCTCCGCGACCGCTTCGGCACGCTGCCCGAACCGCTCGCCAACCTGGTCTCGGTTACGAAGCTGCGCACCAAAGCGCTGGCCAAGGGCGTGACCCGCGTCGTGATCGACGCGGCCCGGCTGACGTTGGGCGTCGGCTCCGCGTTCACGATCGATCCGGCCGCCATCCCGAAGCTTCAATCGCTCACGAAAAACAAGTTCCGCTTCGGCGACGGCAAGATCACGATCGACCTGCCCGACCGCAAACCCGTCGAACATCTGCCGCTCCTGGGGGCCCTACTCGACGCGATTTGACGGGCGCGGCGCTTGCGCGCCGGCACGCTTGCCCGTAGTCTTTTTGCCGGCCGGCGTCGAATCGAGACGGCTCATGGCACGGAAGGCCGGTTCGGCCGGCGCGCCGGCAGATCCGTGGGCACTTTTGAGAGAGTTGCCTGCCTTGGCCTGCGCGATCGATGGCTACGGCCGGGTCATCTTCGCCAACGCCCATTGGCGTGCGCACTTTCCCGATGCCGGCGACGACCTGGCCATCGCGCTCGCGTCCCTCGCCGAGAGCGAACCGGCGCACGGGCAACGCGAACGCCGCGTCCGCCTGCGCGACCGCGATGGCCGCGCCGGCTGGTACGAGCTCAGCGCACAGCCCGCCGACTCCGACGCCGCCGGGCCGGCCTTTCTGTGCGTGGCCGCCGTGGTCGACGAAGCCCAGCGCTACGACCTGTACCTCGAGATCCTGGCCGCCGCCGGCGATGCCTTCGCAACCCAACCCCATGTCGAGGCCGCGCTGGCCGCGCTCGCCGACTTGCTCGTGCCCGAGGTCGTCGAGGCGTTCGTCGTGTACCGCGCGCCCGACTTCGCGGCCCTAGTCACCCACTACGCCGACCCGTCGCGGGCGGCGGCCGGGCCGAACGCGGCTGCCGCGGCTCGGGTCGCAGCCTCGGGCCAGGCTGAGTCGCTGCGCGGCCGCGCGGCGCTGGAACTGGGTTGGAACGAGGCCATCCTCGTCCCGGTCGCCGGGCGCTTCGAGTTCTGGGGCGTCCTGCAGTTCGCGAACGGCCTCGGCGCCGGCGCGACCCTCGGTGCGGCGGAGTTGCGCCTGGCGCACGAACTGGCGCGCCGCGCCGCCGCCGCGTTCGACAACGCGGCCCTGATCGAAAGCTCCGAGCGAGCAGCTGACGATATGCGATTCCTCGCCAGCGTCGGCGAAACGATGATCGAGTCGCTCGACCTCGAGGTGCGCCTCGATCGTTTCGTCCAGGCGGTCGTTCCGCGGCTCGCCGATTGGGCCACCGTCAACTTGCTGGCCGACGACGGCTCGCTCGAAACCGTCGCGATCGCCCACGCCGACCCGGCCTTACGCGAGATCGTCGAGCGGCTGCGCGGACCCTACAACGGGAACGAAGACGCCGACCGGGGCACGCCGCTGGCCCTGCGAACGGGACGGCCGCAGCTGTTGACCGGCATCGACGACGAGCTGATGCACTTGCACATCCGCCCCGAAAGCTTCGCTGACGTCCGGGCGCTCGGTTCGGAATCGGCCTACATCGTTCCGCTCGCCGCTCACGGGCGGATCTACGGAACGCTCTCGGCGATGCGCGGCGATAGCCGGCATCCATTCCGCGAAAGCGAGATGTGGCTGATCGAGGAATTGGCTAGGCGCGCGGCCGTGGGCATCGCTCACGCCAAGACCTTCCGCCATAGCGCCAACGTCGCCGACGCCTTCCAGCAGGCCTCGCTGCCTGCCGCCCTGCCGGCCGTCCCGGGCATCCGTTTCTCGGCCTACTACGAGCCGGGGCGCCGCGAGGCGACGGTCGGGGGAGACTGGTACGACGCCTTCGGCATCGCCGGCGGCCGGCTCGTGATCTCGATCGGCGACGTGTCGGGCAGCGGCCTGCCGGCGGCCGTCATCATGGGCAGCGTCCGGCAAGTCATCCGCGGCGCCGCGCAGCTCGATGCCGACCCGCGCGTCATCCTCGACGCCACCGACCGGGCGCTGCGCAGCGAATATCCGGACATCGTGGTCACGGCGTTCGTCGCGGTGATCGCGGCCGACCGGGCGCGGGTCACCTACGCCTCGGCGGGCCACCCGCCGCCGCTCTTGCGAACCCCGCGCGGCAAGATCCTCGAGCTCGCGACGGTCGGACTGCCGCTCGGGCTACGCGAGCAGTGGGACGCGCCCGAAGCCTCCCATGCGCTGCTGCCGGGCAGCCTCTTGCTCTTCTACACCGACGGGCTGATCGAGTCGACGCGCAACCTGCTGGTGGGCCAACGCAGTCTGCAGCGAGCGTTACGCGACCCGCGCGTACCTGCCGCTCCCAACGTGGCGCTGGCGGTTTTCCGAGCGGTTTTGCCCGACGGCGCCAGCGACGACGTGGCGATCCTGGCGGCGCAGCTGCAACCTTAAAAGTACGCTAAACCACGGATGCTAGGCAGGACCGCGAGACCCGGCCCTGCGAAGGTCGATATGTTGGCGGGGTCGTAACGGCTCCGCGCTTTCATGTCACCCGCTGGAGTTTTTTAGATGTCCAATCGCGTCCTGGCCGGAGCGGCCACCGTCCTGCTTGGCTTTTCGATTGCCGGCTGCGCTGCCGGCGCGAGCTCGGGCGGCGGCGACGTCGCCTCAGTCAACGGCGATAAGATCTCGCGCGCCGAATTCGACTCGAAGCTCGAAGCCGGCCCCCAAGGCAAAGCGGTCCTCAATCAATTGGTTCAGGGCCTACTGATCGATCAGTATGCCAAACAAAATAATATCAATATCTCCGACGCCGACGTCGCGAAAAAAGAAGACGAGATCAAATCGAAGTACCCGCCGGGGCAGTTCGAGCAGATCCTCAAATCGCAGAACCTCACCGAAGACGACGTCAAGCGAATCCTGCGTCAGCAGCTGGTCGTCGAGAAGGCCGTGTCCTCGAGCATCAAGGTCTCGGACGCCGACGTGAGTTCGTACCTCGCGAAGAACCACGCCACGCTCGACACGTCGGCCCAGGTTCGCGCGCGGCACATTCTCGTGGCCGATCTGCCGACGGCCAATAAGGTGGAAGCGGAACTCAAGGGCGGTGCCGATTTCGCGACCGAGGCTAAGAAATATTCGACCGATCCGTCGAGCAAGGACAAGGGCGGCGAACTAGGCTTCTTCTCAAAGGGTCAGATGGTGCCGGCCTTCCAGGACGCCGCGTTCTCGCAGCCGCTCAACGTCGTCGGACCGCCGGTTAAATCGCCCTTCGGCTACCATATCATCGAAGTCGAAGAGAAGAAGCCGGCCCAAGTCGCGACGGTCGCGAATTCCGGCGACAAGATCAAGCAAACCCTCACACAACAGCAAGAACAACAGCAAATCCCGCAGTTCCTCGCCGGCCTGCGCAGCAAAGCCACGATCGTGATCAACGACGACAGCCTCAAGGACGCGCTGCCGCCGGTTCCGGGCGCGCCGCCCGCGACGCCCGCGTCGGCCGGCTCCGCAGCTGCCAGCCCCTAGATCCTGACGCGAACCACGAGTAGGAAAACGATGGTCACGCCCGGCAGAGTCGTCGCATGCCGGGCGTGATTCGTATCGTGGGCCTCGGCCCGGGCGACCCCGACCTGTTGACGCTCGGAAGCCTCGAGGCGCTGCGCGCGGTCGGGCGGGCCGTCACCCTGCTCGCCCCTCCGGAGCTCTCGCTCTTCCTGGAGAGCGAAGGCGTCGCGATCGTCCGTGACGTCGTTGCCGACGCCGCCCTCTTCGTGAGGGGTTCCAGCGAAGCGATCGAAGCGTTCGTCGCGAGCCTCGACGCGCGTGACCTGGCGATCGGCGTGCTCGGCAATCCGCTCTCAGACTTTCCGGGCCTGCCGCTGCTGCTGCGCGCGCTCGAACGAGCCGGCACGCGGACCGAACTCGTGCCCGGCATGCCGCGCGCCACGCTCTCGGCCGCGATCGCGATGCCGCTCGTTCCGTTGCCGCCCGCTTCCGCGCACTACTCGTGGCAAGATCTTGTCGAAGTCATGGCGCGGCTGCGCCGCGGATGTCCTTGGGACCGGGAGCAGACCCACGTGTCGCTCGTGCCCTATCTGATCGAGGAGACGTACGAGGTCGTCGACGCGATCGAGGCGCACAGCGACGGCGACCTGTGCGAAGAGCTGGGCGACCTCCTCTTGCAGATCGTCTTTCACGCCCAGTTGGCGACCGAACGCGGCAAGTTCTCGATCGCCGACGTCGTCGACGGACTCTCCAACAAGATGATCCGGCGCCATCCCCACGTCTTCGGCGACCAAGCGGTCAGCAGCGTCGCGGAAGTCTGGCAGAACTGGGAGCAACTCAAAGCGCTCGAACCCGCCGCCAAGTCGCGTCAGAGCCGGCTCGATGGAATTCCGCGCGGACTCGGCGCGTTGCAGCGCGCGCAGAAGATGCAGGACAAGGCCTCGCGCGTCGGTTTCGACTGGCCGCACATCGACGGCGTCCGGGCCAAGCTCGCCGAAGAGATCGCGGAACTCGAGATCGCGCGACGCGAAGGCGACCCGCACGCGATTCGCGACGAGCTCGGCGACGTGCTGTTCTCGGTCGTCAACTACGCGCGGGCGCTGGGCATCGACGCGGAAGGCGCCGTGCGCGACGCCAACGACAAATTCTACAAGCGCTTTACCTTTATGGAGCGGCGCACGGAAGATCAGGGCCGCAAGCTCGGCGACCTGACCGTCGACGAACTCGAAGCGCTCTGGCAGCTCGCGAAAACCCAAGCTGCATGAGCGGCGCGTCGACGCCGGTCGTCATCCGGCTGCGGATGAGCGAACACGACGCGCACTACGGCGGCCGGCTCGTTGATGGCGCGCGGATGCTCGCGCTCTTCGGCGACGTGGCGACCGAACTGTGCATCCGGGAATCGGGCGACGAAGGGCTCTTTGCCGCCTACGATTCCGTCGAATTTCTGGCGCCGGTCTATGCCGGCGACTACATCGAAGCCGAAGGCCGCATCGTGCGGACCGGCCACCGCTCGCGCGGCATGGAATTCGAGGCGCGCAAGGTGATCGCGGCGCGTCCCGAGCGCTCGCCGAGCGCCGCCGACGTGCTCGCGGAACCACAGGTGGTTTGCCGCGCGCGCGGGACGTGCGTCGTGCCGGTTCCGCGCGCGTGAGAATCGATAAGTACTTGAAAGTCAGCCGCTTGGCGAAGCGGCGCAGCGAGGCGCACGAAGCCTTGGTCGCCGGCCGCATCACCCGCGACGGCCGGCCCGTCAAACCCGGTTACGACGTGAAGGCCGGCGACGTGCTCGAACTCCACTACGCGCGCAAGTTCGTAACGGTGCGCGTCCTCGTCGTGCCGGAGAAAGTGACGCCCGCACTCAAAGCGATCGCGCTCTACGAGGTCGTCGCGGAGCGTCGCGACGAACCGGCCGACTGGCTGGGCTGAGCCCGCATGGCCGCGGGATCGTCGCTCTCAGGCGACGCGAAGGACGCGTTGGCGCGCCAACCGGTTGCGACCGGCCACTGCCGCTCGGCGCTGCGGGCCGGCTTGCTAATCTACGGGATCCCGCCTGGCTCGCACGCTTTCCGCACGCAGCGCGCGGCCGTTGCGCGCCTCCTCTGGTCGCTACTCGAAGACCGCAAGGAGCATCCGATTCGGCGCGTGCCCGGCTCGCGGCTACGACGTTTGCCGAGTTACGAGATCGACCCGCCGGTGGGGCTGGCGCCGCCGCGACCCGCGGCCCGCTGTGACCGCCGGATGGAGTTGCGGGCGGCCTTTCTCGCCTGCGGATCGCTCTCGGCGCCGGCCCGCGGGTACCACCTCGAGTTCGTCCCGGCCTCGGACGCGGCAGCCGAACGCCTTGCGGCATTGCTGCGGGCCGAACGACTGACCGTCAAGAGCTCGCTGCGGCGCGGCCGCCGCGTGCTGTACTTCAAGGACATCGAATCGATCACGCGATTACTCGCGACGATCGGGGCGTCGCAGGCGGTGCTACGCCTCGAGGACGTTCGCGCCCTCAAAGAGACCAAGAACCGCATCCGCCGGCTGGTCAACACGGAAGCCGCCAACGTCGACCGCGCTGCCGGCGCCGCCGCGGCGCAGAGCGCCTCGATCTCGTTCGTAGCCGACGCGTTCGGACTCTCCAACCTGACCCCGGCCCTGCGCGAAATAGCCGAACTGCGGCTCGCGCATCCGACCGAAACCCTGGCGGAACTGGGCCTGCGCTGCAATCCGCCGGTCAAAAAATCCACCGCGAACGGCCGCATTGCCGCGCTCACGCGCCTCGCGCGACGCCTGGGAATGGCCGGCGAGTCGCAAAAAAAGGGCTGTCGGCGGAGCTTCGTGTAACGAACTTGGCCGCCACGCGCCGCCGGGGCGATCGACAATTTCAACGCTTCGGGGTCTCGGCCCCTCGATTTTAGAGGAGAGCGCATGCGCATTGGGATCAACGGGTTCGGCCGCATCGGGCGGAATTTTACGAAGGCTTTGCACGAGCGGCACCCCGGCATCGAGATCGTCGCGGTCAACGATCTCACGAGCGCCGCCGAATCCGCCCACTTGTTCAAATACGATTCGAATTACGGAACCTACGGCGGTAGCGTCGTCGCGGACGGCGGCAGCATCGCGATTGACGGCAAACCGATCAAGATCTTCGCCGAACGCGATCCCGCGAAAATTCCCTGGTCGAGCGTCGGCGTCGACGTGGTCATCGAGTCGACGGGCATTTTCACCGACGCCGCCAAAGCGCGCGCCCACATCGACGGCGGCGGCGCGAAGAAAGTGATCATTTCGGCGCCGGCCAAAGGCGAAGACATCACGCTCGTCCTCGGCGTCAACCACGGAGATTACGATCCGGTCAAACATGCGATCATCTCCAACGCGTCGTGTACGACGAACTGTCTGGCCACCGCCGTCAAACCGATCGTCGATAACCTGGGCTGGGTCAAGGGTTTCATGTCGACGATCCACTCGTACACCAACGACCAAAACATCCTCGATGCGCCGCACAAGGATCTGCGGCGCGCGCGCAACGCCGCGACCAACATCGTGCCGACGTCGACCGGCGCCGCTAAAGCGCTCTACCTGACGATTCCGGAGATCGAGGGCACGTTCGACGGCTTCGCGCTCCGCGTGCCGACGCCGACGGTCTCGATGGTGTATTTGGTCGCCGTCGTCAAACGGGAAACGACGAAAGACGAACTCAACGCGATCCTCAAAGGCGCGTCGCAAGGCGAACTCAAGGACATCGTCGGCTACTCCGACGAGGAACTGGTCTCTTCGGATTTCAAGCGGTCGTCGTATAGCTCGATCATCGATTCGAAACTCAATAACGCCAACGGCGACCTGATCCAAGTCGCGGCTTGGTACGACAACGAGTGGGGCTACTCGTGCCGTCTGGCCGACGTGACCCAGCTCGTGCTCTCCAAACTGCCGGCTGCGGTCTGAAGCGTTGAACTTCCGAACGCTCGACACGCTCGAGGTGCGCGGCAAGCGCGTCGTCGTACGCGAAGATCTCAACGTTCCGATGAAGGGCGGCACGGTCGGCGATCCGACGCGGATCGTCGCGGCGCTGTCGACCTTGCGGTATCTGCAAGCGCACGGCGCGAAGACGATCGTGCTCTCGCACCTCGGCCGGCCCGATGGCAAGGTCGTGCCCTCCATGTCGCTGCGGCCCGTGGCGACGGAGCTTCACGAACGGCTGGGCACGACGGTGGCGTTCGCGAACGATTGCGTCGGGCCGGTCGCGCGCGAGGCCGTGGCGGGGCTCCAAGACGGCGACGTTCTCTTGCTCGAAAACGTCCGCTTCCATCCTGAAGAGGAAGCGAACGATCCTGACTTCGCGCGCGAGTTGGCGTCGCTCGGCGAATTCTACGTCAACGATGCCTTCGGCACCGCGCACCGCGCGCACGCTTCGACCGAGGGCATCGCGCGTTACCTGCCGGCGGTGGCCGGGTTCCTCATGGCCGCCGAACTCGAAGCGCTGACGGCGCTGACCCAGGATCCGAAACAGCCTTTCGTCTGCGCCATCGGCGGCGCGAAGGTCAAAGACAAACTCGGCGTCTTCACCAACTTGGTCGAACGCGTCAGTTCCTTCGTGATCGGCGGCGGCATGGCCAACACGTTCCTCGCCGCGCAGGGCGTCGACGTGGGGACGAGTCTCAAGGACGCCGACCTCGGGCCCGCGACCCAGATCATCGCCTTGGCGAAAGCCAAGAACGTCCCGCTGCACCTGCCGACCGACGCGGTCGTGTCCACCGCGTTCGATGCCGACGATGCCGCCGCGACCGTGGCGCTCGCGGACGTCGGTCAACGCATGATCCTCGACATCGGACCCGAGACGGCGGCCGCGTATGCGGCCGTGCTGCGGGCCGCGCGAACGATCGTCTTCAACGGACCGATGGGCGTCTACGAGAAAGCGCCGTACCGCGAGGGAACGCGCACGATCGGCGCGGCGATCGCGCAAGCGACCGCCGGTGGCGCGACCAGCGTCGTCGGCGGCGGCGACGCGGCGGCGGCCGCCCACGAACTCGGCTTCGCCGCCGCGATGACCCACGTGTCCACTGGCGGCGGCGCGACCCTGGAATTTTTGGAAGGCAAGACCCTGCCGGGCGTCGCGGCTCTCGAACGCGCCGCGCTCGAGCAGCGAGCGAGTGCGTGAACCTCGGCGCGGGACGGCGTCCCCTGATCGCGGGCAATTGGAAAATGCATAAAACCGTGGGGGAGACGCGCGCCTTGGTGCGCGAACTCGCCGCCGAACAGATTCCGAGCGAAGTCGACGTCGCGATCGCACCGCCGTTCACCGCCCTCATGGCGGCCCGCGACGAGTTGCGCGACAGCCCGATCGCGCTGGCCGCGCAGACGATGCACGAATCCGACCACGGCGCCTTCACCGGCGAAATCAGTCCCGTGATGCTGCGCGACGTCGGCGTCGCATACGTGATCCTCGGCCACTCCGAACGCCGCGCGTTCTGCGGCGAGAGCGATGCGGCCGTCAACCGCAAGGTCCGCGCGGCGCTCAACCATGGGTTAACGCCGATCGTCGCGGTCGGCGAAACGGCCGCGGAGCACGCGCGCCACGAAACGGTCCGCATCGTGACCTTTCAAACCCGCGCCGCCTTCGAGGGCGTCGACCCCAGCGACGTCGCCCGTTGCGTCGTCGCCTACGAGCCGATCTGGGCCATCGGCACCGGGCTCGTCGATCATCCCGACAACGCCAATGCGACGATCGGCGCGATCCGCGGCTGCGTCGACGGTTTGGCCGGCGCGCGTTTGCTGTATGGGGGAAGCATGAAAAGCGACAACGCGGCCGCGCTGCTGGCCGAACCCCACATCGACGGCGGGCTCGTCGGCGGCGCCAGTCTGAACGCGCCCGGTTTCCTCGGCATCGTCCTGGCGGCGCGCGCGCGCGCCACCGCGGCGTGAGCGGGCCGGCCCGCTCCCGACAGGGACGCAAAGGACCGCTGGTGCTCGCGATCCTCGACGGCTGGGGCGATCGCAAGGACCCGTACGGCAACGCGATCGCGGCGGCCCAGTTGCCGAACTGGCGCCGCATCCTGGAAACCTATCCAAACTCGTTGCTCGAGGCGAGCGGACCCGCCGTCGGTCTGCCGGCCGGCGTGATGGGCAACAGTGAAGTCGGGCACATCAACATCGGCAGCGGGCGCGTCGTGCCGCAGGGCGTCGTCGTTATCAACGAATCCCTCGCCGACGGCAGCTTCGCGCATAACGAGACGCTGCAAGCCGCCGTCGCCCACGTCGCTGCGAGCGGCGGCCGTCTACACCTGCTCGGCTTGCTCTCAGACGGCCGCGTTCATAGTTCGATCGATCATCTCTTCGCCCTGATCGACGCGGCGTCGGCCGCCGGCGTGCCGCTAGCCGTGCACCCGTTCGGCGACGGTCGCGACGTGCCGCCGTCGTCGATGCGCGGCTATCTCGACGCGCTCGAAGCGCGCTTGGTGAAGCCGGGCGTCAACGGCCGGATCGCGAGCCTGATGGGCCGCTTCTTCGCGATGGACCGCGACAAGCGCTGGGACCGCATCGAAGCGGCGTATCGCGCGCTCGCGGAGGGCCGTGCGGTCCACCGGGCGGCGACGGCCGGCGAAGCGTTGGCCGCCGCCTACGCACGCGGCGAAACCGACGAATTCATCGTGCCGACCGTGGTCGGCGAGCCGCTGCCGGTCAGTGACGGCGATGCCGCGATCTTCTTTAACTTTCGGCCCGACCGCGCGCGCGAGCTGACGTTAGCATTTTCGCGCCCGGGGTTCCACGAGTTTCCCGTCCGCACGTACGCCGATTTCATGTTCGCGACGATGACGAAGTACGAAGAGGACATGGACAATCCCGTGCTCTTCGGACCGCGGCCGCAGAAAGATACGTTCGGCGAAGCCGTCGCCGGCGCGGGCTTGACTCAGTTACGCCTGGCCGAGACCGAGAAATACGCGCACGTTACCTATTTTTTCAACGGCGGTCGCGAAACGGTCTTCGCGGGCGAAGATCGCATCTTGATTCCCTCCGATCGCAGCGTCGCGACGTACGACCTCGCGCCCGAGATGCGTGCGGGCGAAATCACGACGGCGGCGATCGACGATATCGACGCGCACGCGCACGACGTGATCGTGATGAACTACGCCAACGCCGATATGGTCGGCCACACGGGCGTGATGAAGGCGACGATTTCGTCGCTCGAAACGCTCGACGTCGCCCTCGGCCGGCTCGAACAAGCGGTCCTGCGGGCCGATGGGATCCTCGCGATCACGGCCGACCATGGCAACGCCGAAGAGAAGCTCGACCCGGCCGGTAATCCGCTAACCGCCCACACGCTCAACCCCGTCCCGTTCGTGCTGATCTCGCGCGAACCGCATCTTCGGGCGCCGGCCGGCGGCGAGCTCGGAGACGTCGCGCCGACGCTGCTCCCACTCTTAGGTCTGGCGGTCCCGGCCGCGATGACCGGCCGCGATCTCCTGGCGCCGGTCGCGGTCGGCAGCGCCCCCCATTAAAGCGAAGGCGCTGGCCGCGGCCGCGCGGCGCCTCCAACGCCGCGCGGGCGGTTCGGTCGACGTCGCCGTCATCGCGGGCAGCGGGCTGGCCGAGGGCATCGTCACCCGCTTCGACGGGCTCGAAATCGCTTATGACCGCCTGCACGCGCCCGAGCCCACGGCCCCGGGCCACCGTGGCGTCGCCTATGCCGGCGCGTGGGCCGGAAAGCGCGTCGTCTTCTTCGCCGGGCGCGTGCACCTCTACCAGGGCTGCTCGCCCTTCGAAGTCACGTATCTCGTGCGACTGGCGGCCGCATGCGGCGCAGGAACGATCGTTTTGACGAACGCAGCCGGCGGAGTCGACCCGTCCTTCGCGCGCGGCGACGTGATGCTGATCTCGGACCAGATAAACTTGACCGGCGACTCGCCGCTGCGCTTCGTCTCGAACGCCTCGTTCGTCGACATGGCCGGCGCATACGACCCACACTTGCGCGAGCTTGCCCGCGCGGCGTCGACCGACGTCCCCTTGCGCGAAGGCGTCTATGCCGGCGTGCGCGGCCCGCAGTTCGAAACTCCGGCCGAGGTCGAGGCGCTCCGCAAGCTCGGCGCGCAGGCGGTGGGCATGTCGACCGTGCTCGAGACGATCGCCGCCCGCAGCCTCGGCCTGCGGGTGCTCGGGCTCTCACTGATCGCCAACGCCGCGGGCGCCGCGGAGGGCATCGCGCCCGGCGAGGTCTTGACCGCCGCGAACGCCCGCTCGGGCGACGTCGCCCGCATCATCGAAGGCGTCCTCGCGTCGCTCTGACTTCGGCAGCCTCGGGTGAAGGGTCAGTCGAGGCGGTAGCTGCCGCTGGGATCGACCGAGAGCCGACGGCCCCCGACCACGATCGAGCGGACGCGATGTTCCCACGCGGCGATCACCTTGACCACGACCGGTGTAACGTGCGCGAGCAGCGCGCGGGCGCGCTGAGAAAGGGAAAGCGTATCGCGCATCCAGGCGGGATGATCCTGGGGTAGGGAGTGCCCGCCCCAGCGGTCGTCGGGGTCGAGCGAGACCGGCTGCACCGCAACCGGAACCCCGCCGGGTTGGAGGTTCGCTGCCGCGGCGGCAGCGGTTTGCGCATCGGGATCGACGCGTGAGCTCATGGAGCAGGCATCGTTCGGCGCAGCTCCGCCAACGCGCACAGATGGAGCTGCGAGACCCGCTGCGGCGACACGCGCAGACGGTCGCCGATGGCGTGCAGCGACAAGTCCCGTCCGTAGTGTAGCGCCAGGATCCGGCGCTGGCGCTCGGGCAAGAGCGCGATGGCCGCCTGGAGCTCGCGCGCTTGCACTCGCGCGACCGCCTCCTGAGCCGGCTCGGTGCCGCCCGCTGCCGGCCGCTGCTCGCCCGGCGGCAACGGCGCGTCGAGCGAAAGCGCGGCTTGGCGGTACGCCGCGACCCGCGCGCGGCGTAGCCCCGGATCGTCGCGTTCGAGTTCGCCGAACGCGGGCAGGGTGCCGCGCTCCTGCGCGAGGGCGAAGCGCCGGGCGTCGGCCCGCCGGACGATCCGGCGCGACCGCTCGGAGACTGGATCGCGCCGGCGCAACCCGTTGAGCATCGCGCCGAGAATCAGGCGGCGCGCGTAGGGTTCGAGCGGCCCGCGGTGCACGTCGAATGCATCGACGGCGCGAACGAGGCCGAGCGAACCGTCGCCGATCAAATCGTCGAGCTCGGCCGCGCCGACGACGCGATGCACCCGGCGCGCGATATGCCGCACCAGCGGGAACAGCGCGCGGATGCGCGCGTCGCGTTCGGCGCGCGTCACCGGCCGGCGTCCAGCAGCGCGCGGGTCAGGCCGTCGGTCAGCCCGCCACGTTCGCGCTCCGCCAGCGACCGCGCGACGCTCGCGACGACGACGTCACCGTAGAATCCGAGCGTCGCCGCGAGCGGACGGAACGCGCTCTCGAGCAGTAGGCCGGCGAATTGCGCCGCCGCCTCGCGCGCCGGTTCCGGCGTCGGCGCACTAGGCGAGAACGAGGCGAACGAGCTCGGTCTGGGCGAGCTGGAAACGTCGTTTCGAAATGCGAGAGCCATGCACTAGAGGCTAGCCGCCGCACATGTCCGGACTGTGTCCCTCGCGTTATCGGCGGCAACCCGCGCGAGCGACGCGAGCGACGCGAGCGATGCCCGCGCGAGGGGGCCGGGCGGCCGTTAGGAGAAGGGGCTGAGTTCACCCTCCGTTTGCATCGAGGTTCATTTGATCGTTGACCCCGGCGTCGTTCTTTCGCTCTCGTTAGTCGTGATTTTCGTCGTGATCTTCGCGTGCGCCGTGTACGTCGAAAAAGCGATCACACCGCGTGACGGAATGATGTTGCTCGCGCCGGCCCTCGCGAGCACGATCGGATTCGGCTTAGCCTCCGCCTTGCGAAACGGTTGGCTCTTCGGCCTGAGCGCGCTCTGCCTGATCTATTTCGCGCTAAGCCTCATGCGCAACGCCGACCGCATTCTAAGACGCTGACGCCGATCGCGGTTGGAAGCCTTTAGCAGTGCAGCCGCGACGGCGACTCATTCGAGCTCCTCGACGATTTCGAAGCGGGGCGTAGCCCACGTAAGGACGTCCAGACACGAGTTCTGACTGAGAAAGCTGAATTGAACTACGCGCAAAGTCTCGGCGTGGGAAAGGGTCACATTCGTCGCATAATAGGACGCATCCCAGTAGGTTCCGTTTTCAACGCGGTACGCAAAATCGACCGCGTTAACCCCGAGTGCTTGCGTGGCCACATACTCGATGCTGTAGTCCATCTCATCTACGAACCGAAAGCTCCAGATACGATCGAAGGAAACTCGCACGCGCGGGAATCGCGCATCGTCCTTCCGCCCAAATGAGAAGTCTCCGGTAAAGCCACCTCGAGTACTCCAGACGACATCCACGAGATCGCACAGATCGTGGCGAATCGGGAGGTCAACGGCTATCGGCAGATAACGTGGAGATGCGCTTCCGGGTGTCAAGCGTTCGCGATCGCGTCGAGATCGTGCAGCCGAGCCTCCGGCGCTTCGCTGCACTCAGCGACGCGGACGAGGTCGGCGTCGTCGACCGACATGAGCGGGAGTTTCAGCGATACGGCCATCGTCCGCACGCTATTCGCGTTCCGCCACACGAAACCCACCGGCTCGGGGTGTTGTACTCGCTCGACGTTTAGGCGTCGATAATGGAGTCGAAATTCAGCGCGAGACCGGGCGGAGACGAGCCGCGTTCGACGACCTCGCGCGTTTCGGGATCGATCGCTACCGCGTACTGAGTCCCGTTCCTGCGATAGAAACGGATCTTCGCGACGGTGTCTTTGAAGTCGTCGGAGGCGGATCTCACCTCGATCGCCACGTCGGGGCTCAGCGGCCAGAATCCGGCGAGTTCTTCTTCTGTTAGCGTGTCGATGCGCGGCTGGCTCACCCAGGACGCGTCGGGCGACTTCACTGCGCCGCGCCGTCCGATCTTGAAGCCCGCGCTCGATTCGAATGCCTCGCCGCCTGCAAGGTCGGCATAGTTTCGTAATTGATAATACGCCTCGCCGCTCTGGGCGCTGCCGCGCGTGAAGTTCGGGCTCACTGTCAGCGTGCCGTCTTCTTCGCGCTCGAACTGATAGCCGGGGTTTTCGCGTGAGACGCGCACCAGATCGGCATCGTCTACGACGACGAGCGGGATCTTGAGCGAGACGGCCATCGGCTACCGATCCTTTCCGGCGCGGCGCGACCGCGTCCGAACGTCGGGATTCGACCCCGCCGCGGCCCACACCACCCGCTCACGACCGATGGAGGTTGTTGGCGATCCGTAACATCTCGTCGGCGGCTTGGACGCCCTTGGCGTTGGCTTCGTACGCTCGCTGGGCGGCCAGAATCGCCATCATCGACTCGATGATCGAGACGTTGGATTTTTCGAGCGCGCCGAAGACGAGTTTGGGCTGGCGATCGCCGCCGGCTGCTACCCCGTGCGGAACGCCCGCGGCAGGCGTGGCGGCGAACAGCGCGGAGCCGAGCGACCGCAGCTTTTCCGGCGCGGCAAAATCGACGAGACGAAGCCGACCGAACGTCGCGGGCTTACCGTTGACGGTGCCGCTCACGAGACCGTCGGCCGCGACGGTCACGCTCGTCGCGGCCGGCGGAATGCGAGCGCCGTGCAACGTCCAGCCGTCGGCGTTGCGCACCGTGCCGTCGGCCGCTCGCGAGAACGCGCCGGCTCGCGTGTAGGCACGCTCGCCCGCGCGTTCGAGCGCGAAGAAACCGGCGCCGTCGATCGCGACGTCGAACGGTCCGCCGCTGCGGACGAGCTTGCCCTGCGAGAACACGTGGCGGACGCCGGTCGCCGCAGTTCCCAGGAACGCGTCGCCGCCGATTTGCGCGAAGGTCGCCTGCGCGTTCTTGAAACCCATCACGTCGGCGTTGGCCAGGTTATCGGCGATGACGTCGAGGTTTTGCTGCTGCGCGGCCATTCCGGTGGCCGACGCATAGAGCGCGCGGTTCACGACTTGACCCGCGCGACGTCGTTGGCATCCTTTTGCCGCTCCTCGTCCAGCGCCGAGAGCGTCTTCTGCGCCGTCTCGAAGGCGCGCTGCGCGTCGAGCACGTCGACCATCTCGTGGACGGCATCGACGTTCGGGCCTTCGAGGAAGCCGCTCTGAACCGTCGTGCCGGGCGGCAACTTCAGCTGCGCGACCGTCCGCCCGGTCCCGTCGCGGACGACGCCGCGCGCATCGATCGACGCGTCGGGGCCGGCCAGAACCGGAGCGCCCCGCGCGGACAAGAGCATCCGGCCGCGCTCGTCCAATAGCCGGCCGGCATCGTCGCGCGCGAACGAACCGGAGCGGAGCGTTTCGGCGCGGCCGTCCCGGCCCCGCACCGCGAGCGTTCCGCCCACGGCGGCGAGATCGAACGGGCGGCCCGTGTGGCGCAATGGGCCCGGCGCGGGATCCGGATTGCTGGTCGCGATCAGCCCAGCGGGCCCGAGGGTAGCCCGCGCGACTCGCTTGTGAAACCCGTCGCTCGACACGTTGGCGAGATTGTCGGCCGACACGTCGAGCCGGGCTTTGGCCGCATGCATCGCCGTGGCCATGAGTTCGATTCCGTCCATGTACCAAAACTACGCGACTCGGATGGCCTAATTGTGGACGGTCCATTTCCGAAAATCGTTAGCGCGCTCGGTCCCGGGAAGTAGGCCGGATGTCCCATGCAAACGGCCGCCCGCTCGGCGATAATAAGCACAGGTTCCTTGTGGTGGAACGCGTTGTGAGTGGAGTGCGAGGATGTTCACCGGCCGAGCTATCGTCAAGTACGTCGCGGCGATCGTGATTGGCAGCTCGGCCGGTGGGGTTCTGGCGTACGAACTTCACCGGCTCACACCGCAGGATCGCGTCCCGGTCGCCGGAGTGCAACCCGGCAAGTACGCGCCCACCGTAGAATCGAAACTCTCGCTCTGGTTCAAGCCCATCATCGATGTTCTGCGTTAGCGAAGGTCGGCCGGGCTAGCCGAATCGAGAAGTTTACCGCGTTCGTCGTAACGCGAAGGTCCTTCGACCTACTCGAAAAGCGAGGCTTCGAGAGCCGGACGCGCGCTCGCGAGCCAGATTCGGCCGCGCAGGATCACATCGCCGACGCCCTCGCGCCACATGCGGGCCCAGCCGCCGCCGTCGCGCTCGGCGCGCCGGCGCATGACGTGCCACGAGCGCGCGAAGCGCCGGTCCGCCACGTCGAGCAAATCGTGCCTGGCGCCGGCGTCGAGACCGTAGGCATCGACGAATGCGCGAATGCGACGGCCCGCGTCGGCGTCACGCAGCGCCGGGTCACGATCGTCAGGCGCGCGCAGCGGCGCCCACCACAGCAGCGTTGTGACGACGTCGAGCACGCGCGTCGTCGGTCCGGCGAGGTCGAAATCGATAACGCCGACCGGTTGGCGGCGAACGAAGATCACGTTCTCGGGCGTCATGTCGTTGTGTCCGATCACGTCCGGCACATCGTAGGGCGGCGGAACCCCCGCGATCCGGTCGGGCGCGTTCCAACGCACGTTTTCCGGTAAAACGAATCCGGCGGAGCAGTCGTGCAGGCGGCGCTGCAGCCGCGCGATGCCGGTCAGCACGTCCTCGTCTGCGGCCCAGCGATGCAGCGGCCGACCCGCGATCTCGCCTTCGACGAACGACAGCACGTCGCGGCCACGCGCGTCGATGCCGAGAAAGCGCGGCGCTCCGTCGAATCCGGCGCGTTCGAGATGTCCGAGATAGGCGCCGATCGCGCTGCTCTGGGCGCCGCGCGGACGGCGCACCGTCGAGCCGACGCGCACGACGCCTTCGGTGACGTCGCCGCCTAGGAGCGGAACTTCCGGCGCGCCGGGCTCGGGCTCGGCGTATCGCGGTTCGCGAAACATGTTCGAACCATCATACCAAAACGCGATCGATGCGCGCGGCGAAGCAGCCGGGTTTCGCGTAATGGGCGTGCAGATACGCGGTCCGCGGATCGGCGAATAGACGCGCGACGAGGTCTCCGAGATCGGGACCGGCGACGAGGTCGGCGTCGGTCATCATGCCGAGTGCGTCGAAACCGCGTACCGAAAGCGTCCGGGCGCGCAGCGCCGGCGGCACGGCGTCGACGAATGAGGCCGAACGAGTCGCGCCTTCACGCACGAAGATCGCATGCGAGGCCCGGTACGGCGTGTCGGCCGCTTGATGGACGTAGTTGAGCAGTAAGAGCCGTTCTCCCGGCTCGGCATCTTCGAGCGTCACGCGGCAAGGAAAGCCGGGCTTCGCGTCCGCGACGTAGCGGCGTGCGCCATGCTGCGCGAGCGCCGCGTCGTCGAGAGCGAAGAAACCGGCGAACGGTTCGAGAGGTAGTCCGGAAATCTGGAAGTTCATGGGCAAAGCATAGCGCGGGGTCGGGTCTGCGGCATCCGGGAAATTGCGGGCGAATCCGACCGCGACGTTTCTTTGCGAAACGCGTCCTAGTCGAAGGAGCGAACGATCGCGGCGCACGGGGCGCAGAGCGTCGGGTGCAGGTCGTCGCTGCCGAGCGGCAAGGTCTTCCAGCAACGCGCGCACTTGCCGCCTTCGGCCGGCGAGAGTTCGATGCGCGGCTCCGCTCCGAGCGCCGGATCGACGTGGAGTTCGAGCGCGGAAACGACCAGCGCTTCGCGCAGGTTGTCGCCCAGTTCGCGCAGGCCCGGCTCGACTGCCGGCGATGCGTACACGCGCGCCCGCAACGCGAAGTCGCGCGGCCCCTCGGAAGCGGCGACGATCGAACGCAGGCGCTTGACCAGCTCGTAGCGGGCCAAGCTTTCGATCTCGACCGTCCCGCGCTCGCTGCCGCGCGGCAATTGCAAGTCGAAGACGCTGGCGCGCTCGCCGCGCAGCGCCGCGGGTGCGAACTGCCACGCTTCTTCCGCCGTGAACGACAGCAGCGGGGCTAGAAGCGCGCAGAGGGTTTCGAGGATCGTGAAGAGCGCGGTCTGGGCCGACTTGCGGCGCGCGCCCGCGCGTGGACCCGAATACATCGGGTCCTTGAGCAAGTCGACGTAGAAGCTCGAGAGATCCGCCGTGTCGTAATCGACCAGCGCCAAATACACGTCGTGCAGCCGATAGGCTTTGTAGTGGTTGACGACGGTGTGGGCGAGATCGTCGAGCTTGACCAGCGCGAGCCGGTCGATCGGCTCGAGTCCGTCGCGCGCCGGCATCTCGCTTGGCTGGAGATCGTCGATCAAACCGAGCAACATTCGCAAGCGGTTGCGCAGGTTGCGATACACGCTGCCGACCGATTTCAACAGCGCTTCGCCGAGTCGCATGTCGGCCGTGAACTCGACCGAGGCCACCCACAATCGCAAGACGTCGGCGCCGTACGTCTTCATCCCGTCGTTCGCGCTGATGTAGTTTCCGGACGACTTGTGCATGGCGCGGCCGTCGGCGTCGACGACCCAGCCGGTGGAGACGACGCCCTTGTACGGCGGCGCGCCCGCGGTCGCCATCGCGGTCAGCAAGTTGCTGCGGAACCAGCCCCGATACTGATCGCTCCCCTCGAGGTAGAGATCGGCGGGCCAGTGCATGCCGCGCTGCCGCAGGACCGCGCGGTGCGTCACACCCGACTCGAACCAGATGTCGACGATATTGAATTCTTTGTGAAACGACGTGCCGCCGCACTTCGGGCACGCGAAGTTTTCCGGCAAGAACGTTTCCACCGGTTCCGTCCACCAGAGATCCGAGGCGTTTCCATCGGACAGGCCGCGCGCGCGGAAGACCGACGCGACGTTGCGCGCGACCTCGGGATCGAGAAAGGTGTCGCCGCACGCATCGCAGATCAACGCCGGAATCGGCGTGCCCCAGGTGCGCTGCCGAGAGATGCACCACTCGGGGTGATTCTCGATCATCTGTTCCATGCGATGCTCGCCCCAAGCGGGATACCAGGCGACGCTCGGGATCTTATCGATCGTTCGCTTACGCAAACGGTTGACGTCCATCGCGATGAACCACTGCGCGGTCGAGCGGAAGATCACCGGGTTCTTGCAACGCCAGCAATGCGGGTAAGAGTGGGTGAAGTCTTCGCGCGCGAATAGCCGGCCCGCCGCGCGCAGGTCGGCGATGATGTGCTCGTTGGCCGCGAAGATCTGCTCGCCGGCGTACGGACCCGCTTCAGCAGTGAAGTATCCGGCGCCGTTGACCGGATTGAGAATCGGCAGACCAAACCGCATGCCGGTCTCGAAGTCGTCCGCGCCGTGGCCCGGCGCCGTATGCACCGCGCCCGTGCCGGTGTCGAGTTCGACATACTCGGCGCTGACGATCAGCGAGTCGCGGTCCGCGAACGGGTGGCGGACCTTGGCGCCGACCAAGTTCGTACCGAGCGTCCCACCCAGCCGCTCCGCTTCGATGACGAGCGTGACTTTCGCTAACTCAGTAGCTCGGCCCGGTGCTTCCGCGAACTCGATGGCCGCCTCGGGGACACCCGCGCGCGCGAAGACGGCTGCGGCGAGGTCGTCGGCCAGCAGCAAGAGTTCGCCGTTGCGGCGGTAGACGCCGTACGAGGCTTCGGCCTTGAGCGCGATCGCGACGTTGGCCGGCAATGTCCAGGGCGTCGTGGTCCAGATTAGGACCGAGAGCGGCGCGTCGTCCGCGGTTTCGATTCCGGCCCGGCGCAGCACGTCGGCCCGCTGTTCCGGGGTCGCCGGAAAACGGACGTAGATCGAGGGCGAGAGGCGCTCCTTGTACTCGATCTCGGCCTCGGCTAGCGCCGTTTCGTCGCGGATGCACCACAACGTCGCTCGCAGACCCTTGTACAGCTGGTCCTTTTCCGCGAGATCGGCCAGCGTGTCGACGATCGTCGCCTCGAACTCCTTATCGATCGTGCGGTAGGGATGGTCGTAATCGCCGAGCACGCCCATGCGCAGGATCGTCTCGCGCTGGATGCCGAGCCAATGCAGCGCGCGTTCGCGGCAGCGGGCGCGCAGCTCGATCGGATCGACCTTGTGGAAATCCAAGCCCAAGTGCTTGAGCGTCTCGAACTCGATGGGCAAGCCGTGCATGTCCCAGCCCGGCACGAAGATCGCCTCGGCGCCGTCGAGCAGATGGACCTTGACGAAGATGTCCTTGAGCACGCGGTTCAGGAAGCCGCCCATGTGCATGTCGCCGTTGGCGTAAGGCGGCCCGTCGTGCAGGATCCACTGCGGGTTCCCCGCATTGGCGGCGATCCGGCGCTCGTAGACGCGCTGCTCCCGCCACCAGGCAACCCGCTCAGGCTCGCGCTTCGGCAACTCGCCGCGCATCGGGAACTCGGTCGAAGGCAGGTTGAGCGTCGAGCGGTAGTCGGTGGCGATCGTTTCGTTCGGGGGCATAGAAAGAACGAACTTCGCCGGTAACGCGGAGAAGTGCTGCCGAAGGGCCGAGCTCGGACCCGGGGCGAAGTTCGCGAGCCCGGTCCGCTCGGGATCGGGGAGCTCCGCCCGTAACCCAAGAAGGTCTTAGACGATTTTGGGACGCTCGTTTCGCTACCTTGGTCGCTATGACGACCCTATCGCTGGTTCCGCGTGAGCGACCTGCGCGTATTGATGCTCGGCAAGCCGCGCTTGATCTGCGACGGCCGCGACGTCCCGTTCTCCTGGAAGCGCCGGACGTTTCCACTGTTCGCACTCCTGCTGCTGCAGCGCGGCGCCTCGATCCGGCGCGACGACGCGGCGTTCCGGCTCTGGCCAGATGCGGGCGACGAGGCCGCGCGTTCCGATCTCCGGCGGCACCTGCAATACCTGGACCGCACGTTGGCCGACGCCGGCGTCAGCCGTTCGCCGATCGTGCGGGACGGAGCGCTGCTGCGCATCGACGGCGCGAGCGCGCCCTGGGTCGACGCGCTCGCGTTCGAAGACGCAAGCTCCGATACCCGGCGCCTGGAAGAAGCGGCCTCGCTCTATCGCGGCGATCTGCTCGAGCCCTTCGCTGACGACTGGATCGTGGAGGAACGCCAGCGGCTGCGCTCACTGCATCTCGCGAATCTGGAACGCCTGGTCGCGGGCCTCCGGCAAGCCGGCGATTTCGGCAGCGCCCTGCGTTGGGCGCTCGAGCTCGAGCGGCTCGAACCGTTCCGCGAGGACCTCGTGCGCACGGTCATGCGGTTGCGGGCGGACCTCGGCGATGCGGCCGGGGCACTCCGCACCTTCGCGGATTTCACGCGCCTGCTGCGCGCCGAGCTCGACGTCGCGCCGATGGACGAAACCGCGGCGCTGCACGCGCAACTGCAGCGTCGTCAGACGCCCGCGAGCGTCGTGAACTCGCTTCCGCCCGAACAGGGCGCGTTCTTCGGCCGCGACGGAGAACTCGCGCGGCTGGTCGAGACGCTGGCCGGTGGAGGTCTCCTGACGTTGACCGGGCCGCCGGGCGTCGGCAAGACGCGCGCGGCCCTGCGACTCGCGCGCGCGACGGCACCGCCGGCCGACGGCGTCTTCTTCGTCGACCTCACCGAGATCAACCAGCCGGATGCGGTCGAGCGAACGATCGTCGCGTCGCTGGCACCCAACGCCGCAACCTCGCTCGAGGACGCGCTGCGCGGCCGTGAACTGCTGCTCGTGCTCGACGGCTTCGAACACGTCCGCGCCGAGTGCGCGCGCGTGGTCGAACGGGCGCGACGCGCGGCGCCTGGAGTGACGATCCTGGCGACCGGCCGCAGCGCTTTGGGCTCGCGCGGCGAAACGGCTTGGGCGCTCGACCCACTCGGGCCGGCCGACGCGGCCGCGCTCTTTCAGGACCGAGCGCGCGCCGCCCGGCCAGGCATGGCGCCGGGCGAACTTTCCGAGAATCTCGTAACCGAGCTGTGCGCGCGTTTGGACGGCCTGCCGCTGGCCATCGAATTAGCCGCCGCCCGCCTGCGAACGCTGCCGTTAGCCGAAGTCGTGCGCCGCTTGGAGGAGCGTTTCGAGTTGACTGCCGGCTCCGCCGGCCCGGAATCGCGCCATGCGACGCTCGAGGCGACCTTCGCCTGGAGTTACCGCTTGCTCGAAGAACGCGAACGGCGGCTCTTCGACCGGCTCTCGGTGCTCGGCGACGGCTTCACGCCCGCCGCGGCGGCCGCCGTCGACGGCTCAGGCGAGCCGGAGACCCTCGAACGCCTCAATCGGCTCGTCGATCACTCGCTCGTGGTCGCGCCGCCGGCCGGCGCCCCCCGCGCGCGTTATCGGTTGTTGCAATCGACGCGGACCTACGCCGCCGCGCAATTGCGGGCAGCCGGCGACCGCGACGGTGCGCGCCGCCGTCACGCGCAGTATTATGTGTCGCTTTACGCGGGAACGCTCGAGCGCATGCGCGGCCCGCTGTCGATCGGGTCGCTCGACGACATGGATGCCGACGTCGCGAATCTGCGCGACGCGCTGGTTTTCCTGATCGACGAGAACGCGGATCTCGACGCCGGCATGGCCCTGGCGTTGCCGCTCGCTCGGCACTGGGTCGAACGCAATCGCGCGCTGGACGTTCCGCGCTACTTGCGCGCGGCGCTCGACGGCGGCGCCGGCACGCCGGAGATGCGGGCCGAAGCGTTTTATCGGTTAGCGACGATGTTGCGGCACGTCCGCGATTACGAAGCGAACGCGGTCCTCTTCGAGCGGGCGCGCGACTCGATGCGCGACCTCGGCGACGCGCGCGGTTTCGCCCGTGCCGGCGTCTACCTCTCCGAAGCGGAGCGCCTGCGCGGCAACATGCCGCGCGCGCGCGAGCTGGGACGCGAAGCGCTGGCGACGTTCCGCGAACTGGGCGACCGCTACGGTGAAGCCTACGCCCTGACCGTCGTCGCGTTCGCCGAGCTCAACCTCGAGGAATACGAAGCGTCGCGCGAAGCCTTCACCGAGGCGCTCGCGATCTTCACCGAGCTCGACGCGGAATCGGATCGCGCGCTCGCGCTGACGAACCTTGCGAACGTCTATTTCAATCTCGGCGAATTCCAGACGGCAGCCGAACTGGTCGCGCAGAGCTTGGCGCGCCAACGC
>Ga0116227_10005505_pt1 | contig 26595 bp, 20 predicted proteins | sample S1TSphgellanicum_FD_89693 | JGI IMG/M metagenome (GOLD analysis project Ga0116227, IMG submission 89693) | Host-associated microbial communities from peat moss isolated from Minnesota, USA - S1T2_Fb - Sphagnum magellanicum MG | ecosystem: Host-associated > Plants > Peat moss > Unclassified...
AAAAAAAAAAAAAAAAACCCAGTGCAAATCATACAATACATTTTTGTGAAAAAAGTGTGCCAAAGTTGCCAGATTTTGAGAGAATGTTTTCTGAACTCGCCATATTTTTCAAAAATTGTCTAAATATGGTGATTTCAGTCTAAATAATGAAATATAGCAAGATCATTAATTTTTCCTACTTTCCTCCAAATTTGGCTAATTCCTTCTCTAGACGATTGCCAGTGTGCCTACATCACAAAATTGAAAAAAAAAAGAAAAAAAAGCCCAGGTGACCCTCATCCATAAGCAATTTAGCCAAATCTGGTTATAAACTAGATATGAAAGTCAAAAACTTTAAGCCCATTGTCCTTTTTTCTTAAAAAAAAACCCCTCTGCTACAACCTATTATAGATATATGGAGATTTTCATTTTTAATAACCAGAAATCTGGAGAATTTGGCCCATTTTTTAATTTTTTAAATCCTTGAAATGGGTTCAAAATTTGCAAAAAAATTGCCAGGATTATCATTCTGGGTTACTCTGCAACAAACAACACAAATTTATTGAGTAAAAATTTGTTACAGAATACCAAGGTCAACAATGGGTCAGAGGCCCAGTGCCTTTTTTCTTCTATTTTGTAATGTAGCTGAAGTGATGATCATCCATAAGATGATTAAAGAAAATCTGGCTACAAATAATAATAATAATAATAATAATAATAAAGAAAAAGAAAAGAACCAAGCATCCTCCTATATTGTTTGGTACACCATACTGGAATATAATACAAAAAATCTCGCAAATTTTTTATAATTTAAAAAAAAAGTTGGCAACTAGAAAACTAAGGAAATTTATTTTTTTCACCATTTTCTTCTTGCCACAAAAGGTTATCTTGTGGGCCATTGGGGTGCATGACCTCTACTTCAGTTCATATGAAACAAACATTAAAGCTCTGCTTATGTTGAAATTACACTATTATGACCACCATACCAGCTTCACAGAAAAATTAATTGCTTGAAACGTATCTATGGAACTGGCCATGTGGAAATATATAATATACACCATTACAACGGTTGGTTTTCTGATCCCATTCACGGATGAGTGCATTGACACAAATATTAAACAAAGGCTTCTAAAGAGAGTTAAAATGGGTCGGTTTTGTGAACCCCTTTTGTGGATGAGTGGATTAGTTAGGCCAAATTTCTAACTAAGCCTTCCAGCAGAGGTTTAGGGCTTAGAGGTAAAATGGGTTAGTTTGATAATCCCATTTGTGGGTTGAGTGGATTAATTAAGCCAAATTTCTAACTAAGCCTTCAAATAGAGGTTTAAGGTTGAAGAGTAAAATGGGTTTGGACACTACTATCACATGTCATGAAAACCCTTGTTGTGTACATTTACTTTGTGACATGCTAAGTAGTCCTCAAAAGTATGATGTGGTATATTGGAATTGGTCATTGGATTCTTGTTTGGATTTATCAGATTATTTAAGATATATTTTTCTTTTGAATATTTCATAATTAAATTTATTTCAAATTTATCCATATGCTACAATCATATTCCGTAAACATGGAGTCATTTACTTTTGCTTTTACTTACACCTAACAATGTAGTCAATTTATGACTTTGTAAATATTATGTTTATTATATGTACACACACATATGTTGTGATTAGCTAACTAGTTTTTGGTTTCTAAAAGTTTGATTTTTTTAGAAACATGTTTTTGTATTCTTGCTCTGTTTAATTTAGCTAAATTTTGTGGATTTAAGACTAATTGTAGGTAATCTGAACTCTTTTTTCTTAATATTGTTTTGTTTCGCATTGTCACCAACAAAATCCTAGCTAATTGGAGGATTTTTCAGGTGTATATGGGAATTATTTTGGACTTTCTAAAAAAAAATTGGTTCTTTCTTTGTCAAATCTAACTGATTCTGTTGATTACTGTTTCTATGACTCTTGTGGACATTTTGTGACAAATTCGAAGATTTAGAAATAATCCTAATGAAGATAATAATAAATAATAATAATAATAATAATAATATTTTAGTTTTTGCCTTTTTCAAATCTAGCTGATTCTGCAGATTACTTTTCTCTGACTCCTGTGGACCTATTTGTGACAAATTTGAAGATTTAGAGAAATAAAAATAAACACCAACATTAGCATTAACATAACATAACATTGTGATTCTTTCTTTGTAAAAATCTACGTGATTTTGTAGATTTCAACGAGCGCCTCCCCTCGCTCGCTCGCTCGCTCGCTTCTTCCCTCGATCTCAGCTCCCACACTTTCTGAATTTGTCGTCGTCGTCGTCGTCGTCGTCGTGGCTGGTCTCGCAATCCTCTTGGAAACTCCGTAGTAGCTCCGTTCGTAGAAACCGAGCTGCAGCTTTTACATGCAGCAGCCATGTCCATAATGCAACCCAAATTGGAGCTCCCAAAGCTGCAGCTCGCTGAAAGTTGGAGCTCGCTGCTTGCTGCATGGTTCTGGATCGGAACCTTTGTTGTTATTGTTGTTCTGGATTGAGAATTTTGAGGTCTATGTCCATTGTTTAGATGTTTTTGGAGCTTTCAGCTGGAGAGAGGTTTTTTGAGGAGAGGAAGTATTAGGAGAGAGAGAGAGCTTGAAAGAGCTAGCTACTAGTTTTTGAAGGTTGCTTGCGGATTTTTGTGTTTGGAGCTCAATGAGGAATCTGAGGAGAAAGGCTTTCTTTTGAAGATGGTAGTAATGGAGAGTTTGTTTCCGATTTGCTGAACGAATTGTTGAGAGCTGGCAGTGGAGAGATGAGAGAAAAGGAGCTGGGAGTCGACGAGATGAGGAGCCACACAGCTGCTAGTCATCAAAGCTCTAGTGGTAATGAGAAGCTGCCGGCGCTAGTCTCGGGTTTACAGTCGCCAACCAGCAGCAGGTCTCGTCGTCGTGCAGCACAGAAGAAGATTATTGCCAGAGCGACTGCCAAGTGCAGCAGCTCGCGTTCTTTGTATTATGTAGACAGTAACGAGTTCGACTCCAGGAGCTCGCGACTCGATGTTGTGCGACGCAGAGCGAGTAACAATTTGTATACAGCAGAGTTCCAGCAGCCGAGCCGACGTTCGCGACATGTCGCGGTCAAAAAGCCCAAGCACGCCGCGAGCTCCTCGCGCGCGCCAAAGTCTCCAGCTCCTCCTCCTCTTTGTGTTGAGACCGCAGCAAGGAGGAATGCAGCTGAACAGGAGCTGATCATGCGCTCAGAAAAGAACAAGCTGGAACTAGAGGAGGAGGAAGAAGTTGCTGATGCGCACCACTGTGATAGTTCTCTGGAAGAAGAGGTTGAGCAGTTTCCAGTTTCGAGGAGACGTTCGGGTCGGACGCATTTGTCTGAAGCAGCCGCTTTTGTTGTTCCTGGGAAGCTCTGGAGTTCGAGTTTAAGAGCAATGGGTCGTTATAATGAGAACGTCTCGGCGAAGTCTAATGACTTCGCGTCTGCAGCACCTCGCGGCTACCTTGACACAAGTCCGGCTTCTTTACCTGACCATCTTCTTCCATCTCTAGAGGCTTCGGTGCCGTTCCAGTGGGAGGAAGCGCCGGGAAAGCCCAAGACGACAACGGCGACCGCAGCGGCGCAGAAAACCTGTAAGGTGAGATCCTTGTCTAGACAAGGCATCGAATTGAATAGCTTTGTTGAAGCCGTGGATGTGCACTTCCAGACTACAGCTGCTGAAGGCGCAGGACCAGCACCAGCAGCTATGCAGGATCCGCAACAAAGTGACAGCAGGCGCAACGTCGAGGAGCAAGAATTTGCAGGAAGCGGGCCTGTGGCACAGCTATTGAGCAGGAGAAGCTCAGGGGATCAGGCAGTGGGTGAATGCAGCCACAGATACTACGGCAAAAGCAGCTCCGGATCGACTACTGGTGCTCGATCATCAAGCGGATGTCTTCAGATTCCGCAAGAGAAGGAAACCCGCATCGATCTGGTAGCGCCAGCGGCAGCCAAGTTCCTGGTACAAGAGATGAGCTGCTACCTCTCTCCTCTCACCACACCGCCCCATGATCATCACCATGCCGCCACCTTCGCTTCCTCTCCTGTAGCGGTGCCTTTCAAGTGGGAAGAAACGCCAGGGAAACCCAAGCTCGCGGACGACGCAGCTTCCAAGCTGCCCCATCATCACACCTTGCAACTGCCCCCTCGTCTGATCTCCACCCCACAACCCAGAGCCGCTGGCCTTGGCAGCAGCAGCAGCTTCTCTGCTCGAGGGGGCCACCAGCATTCTCTAGTGGGTGGTCCGCTTTCTGGCTTCTTCTCTCCCTGCCGGATGAACGCCTCTTCTCCTCACCGAGCTGGACACGCAACAGTTCACTCCTCCTCGAGCTTCAGAGGCTCCAAATCCTTGCCCAAAGCCGGCGTGTTCGAGAATTCTCCTTTGCAGCGCAAGAGCAACAGATCGGCATTCTCTGCACCTTTAGCAGCTACGACCACATCTGCCTCTGCTGCAGGTTTGCAACCTCCAAGCTTATACAACTCCAGCCCCTCGACCTCCGAGCTCAAAGCAATGATGATGATGAGTTCTTCGTCTCCGACCAGCACTCTTGATCACGGTCCTGAAACCGAAAGCCTGAGCCAGACTTCTGCATCCAAGTCTTCCTTCAGTGGCTACCTCGACGCTTGCGCACGTCCGGCTGCAACCAGCACTCCGGCATTCACTACTACTTCTTCCCATGCACACAGCTCCAAATCGAGCAGCAGCTCACGTGCTTCTTACGAGTCTGTGGAACAGGAGTTCGATCATGTCGAGCTGCCAACAACAACAAGAAGCTGCAGCAGCTTGAGCTACAACAGCCTTCAAGAACGTGGTGGCTGCAACGGCGGTCATGACTTCTCCTTCTCCTTCTCCTCCTCCTCCTCTCTCAGAAACTTGGGTCCTGGCAGCACCCACCAACAAGACAAGGATCAAAGTACCCACAGAGGAGGTGGTCCGAGATTAGGATCTAGCAGCACTGCGGAAGCTGTGAAAGCTCTCATCATCAAGCTCTGCAGAGGCGGTGGAAACTGCTTCAACACGCAGCCCAAGAGTAATAGTATTACTAGCAGCAATACAAAACCGCTGCAATACCTCGAGGTTGAAGCAGCTCCAACGCTCAGGACAACATGCAGCTCAATCCAGTACTGCAATATGGAGCTCAATCCAAACTTGAGCTTTGTACTTGATCCAAGCAACCGGCAGCTTGATGAGCATGCAAGCTACCATGAGTACACAACCCAAAAGAAAATTGTGGTTCAAGATCATGAGGCTTCAAAACCACTGCAAGCCTCATTGCCAATTCCAAACACAATGCACAGTCGCAGACTGTTGCCATCTGACACAATGCCAATGCCATCTCTTGAAGTTGAGCAAGAAGAACTTGCAACGGTCACTAGGGATCACTTGCCACACAAGCCTCCAAAAACCGATTTTACTGCTAGTGTTTGTGCAGCAGCAACTGTGAAGCAGCACACTCCTGGCGAAATCTTCTCTTTGCAGAGGTGCAATGCTTCGGAAAGGTCAAAATTGCCCAGCACAAAATTTCAGCAAGGAGTGCATTTCATTGTAAGTACTGTAGGAAAGTTTCCCCTGATCCAATCCCGCACTTCTTCTTCCATCAATTCTTTTACTCAAGATGCATATCGCCACCATGCTGGTGGTGAGTTTGCACTATACTTGTGATGGTGAGCTTTTTCTCTCCACTTTTCTTTCTGCTTTAGGGAGCTCCAGGTTTGATTCTTCTCTGGTTTCTTTTCTTCCCCTCTGCAATTCTGTTGCTTTTGCTGTGCACCCAACTGCTGGTTCTTCCTTAATGGCTGCAATTTACAATTGACATACCTGTTACCTAATTGTGTACCTTTCTTTCCATATTTGGCTGTGAATGACTGTTTTTCTTTTTTCCATTTTTGCTTTGTGAACACTTGACATACCCTTCCAACAAAATAGATTTAGATTGTGTTTCTTCCTATGTTTTTTGCTTTGTGAACAATTGTATTTCTTTCTTAAATGTTTGCTTTTGTGAATGATTTCTTCCATTTTTGCTTTTGTGAATCGATTGTGTTTGCTTTCTTCCATTTTTTCTTTTTGAATTGTTTTGCTTAACAATTGACGCCCTGTTTTTAGGGGTTGCTGGCTGGATGTGTATAGTTTTCAATGTGCTACAAGGCTTTGAAGCAAGTTCTTTTCAGGCAGCAGCCACAGCAGCGAAGGAAGCTAGTTGTAGTAGAGCCCAAGCAACTATGGTATCATCATGATGATATTCCTCTCACCGAATTCCAGTTTGTCAAGGTAATCAATTCCCCATCTCTCCTTGCTTTCTTGCTCGCTCCCTTTCCTTCTCTTTACACAGTTCTGACATGAGATAACAAGCATTGGGGGCTTTGCTCAAGCAAAAGACTTGAGTAAATTTTCTTTGGTGTTTTGGGTGCAGCCAACTGAGTATTGATTCAGCACCAAATATAGTAATTATAAGAGAGCAAGACTTGACCACCAAGAATAAAACTGGGGCTTTATTGCATGAGGCCAATCTTCCTAAAGCTTAATCCTCAATAGTAAAAGGCTTGGCATTGCAAAGCAACCTATTTGAAATTTGCAATCAAGATGGTGGCAATTGCAATGTGAATTCCTTAAGTTGAGGTTTTGGTGTAGTGGAACAATGTTGACAAAGCTTTGACTTGAATGCTCCCACCACTGGAGCACCAAGAGCATGGCAAGCAAGATGCACTTGCATAATTACTACAACCAGCTTAACAGAGCTTATGGCTTTTTTTTCCAGATTGTGAAATATACGTAGAAGAAATCTTCTTGCAATATCGGACATGAGAGATCATTTGTACAATAACACTTGACTCAATTACAATGCTAAATATAGCCAGATTGTTATTATCTCATTTGCATAATCCCAGTTAATCATAGTGCCCATTGTGGTTGTCATTTCAAACCATAATCACTTCTCTCCAATGGGTGTTACTACATCATTTTGAGGAAAAATAATCCTTTGTTTTCTTCCTTGTTTTGATTCAGCTCAGGTTTCAGGTTTAGGGTTTCATCTGGGCTTTTAGATAGTTCTAAATTCTCCTCCTAGCATAAACATGTTTCAAAGACTAACATAGACATATATGACCATAGATTGTAAATGCAACAAGCAAGACCATGCATCCACATCCAAGTAGGTGAATAGTTCACAATGTCAAAATCATTATCACCTACAAACACTTTGACACTCAAAAGCTCTGAATCATCCACTTAAAAAACACAGCTTCATTCTTCAAATGGAGGTACAGCAGCTTACTTCCTGAAAGCCGATTTGTCACTTGCATTCAAACCACTGGCACATCTATTAAGATCATGCCAAGTCTCTGCATTTTCCAGTCACAATTGACTCTGTAATATCGGACTCTGACAATAGTAGTCACAACATCTGGTCTGAGTTGTTGTGCAAACATGGACAAGCATGTCCAGCTGAAAATTTTGGTACACCAGACACTTGGTTTTTTGGTGATGATAAATTGCTCATCCTGGAACTGGCTGCAATGTTGGAAAAATGACCAAATGCCCCAAAAAATCAAAATCAAGATCTAGAAAGAATAGAAGTCCTGCAATCTGATCTTAATGTCTTCTGCATTGAGCCTTTGACTGCCAATATCTCGCCATACTAGCGGAGCCTGAGCAGCAAGTAATCTACTCTTTGTTACCACAGTATCAGTTAGTGGGTGGGAAGCTGCAGGTCTCAACCCCTTAATGGTCTCCAATTCTTTTCCATCCATAAGAAGATGTTTTGCAGGAACCACATTCCCCCACCAATATTCACTCATCACTCTGAAAATGAGGGTCCAATATTCAGGGTCCCGATGGATACGGAACACTGCACTTCCATTCAGACACCAAACGTAGAAATCCATCCAATCCCTATCAAAAATTTCTAAGAGTCCTTGAGCTTGTGGCATATAATAATAAGGGACAGCTGACCATGGGACCCCTTGCTCAGGATTCCCTTTGTTATGTGGACATTTCACCTCTAGGATCCCACCTTTCACATACGCTCTAGAGATATTTGCATCTATTAGGCCATCAGGTGATGCACCAAGCCACTCTTGTAAGTCATCACCTTCATTATAAATCTTGAATGCAATGCTGTCAACCAAGTTTCCAGTGATTTGTCTGTAACGTTCTATGGCTCCTGCTTCCTGATCAGTGCCCCACTGTGTTGCTTGATTTCCTGTAAATGGCTTCCGTAAACCAATTTTCTCTTCCCATAAGTCTATCCTCCCAGTTTTCCAGAAGCCCAGTGCATTCCCAAATGCACTAGCTGTGATCCGCCCATTTCGAAGGCTATGCCATTCTGCAGTCCGCTGCTGGAGATTATTCTGCACAGAAATCATCACCTTTTAGCCCATCAAGTCTGGAATGTGCTTTCACATGACAGTGGATTCACAAGGTGTCTCCCAACCCATCAAACAGAAGGCCTAAGGTCTGTACCCACCAACACCAATTTTCAAAGCTACTGTTGTCATCATCCACTCAAAGCAACATCACAACATTTCCGGGAACACCTGTTGAGATACTTGAAACAAATGGGCTTGAGATACAAATGGGCTAGGCATGCAGGTATGTAGGGACTTCAGTAATGCAAAGAAATGGCACTCTAATGCACTTTCCTGAAATATGCATGTGAACTAGTTTAGATATCCTCCAAGAGTCAGAATATTTCTGCTAAGACAACATATATAGGAAGCATATACATTGAAGCCTTCCCTCAAGCATCAAGTTGTGCACTCACAGTGAGATCAAGAACCGACTCCCTCAAATTTCCATTCCCCGGGCTATTGTTGATCTCTGCTGTCTTTCTGGTTACCAAATCCCGAAAATTCATTTTCTCTGTTAGTAAGAAAAATCACAAAGAAAAAACACATGATACAGAACAATGTATGGAATTAATGTATAACTCTGCAGTTGGCAGATATACCAAATACATCAGATTCTCAAGAAGACTCATCAAACAACAGAGGAATAACTGAGGAAACCAAGAAGAAGCCCATTCAGAACCAGAAAATTGGGACCTTCCACAGACATATGCTTCTCACTGTTTCATCAATGTTACATACATCCCTCTCCATTCAATGTCTACTATGGAACAACAGAACATTTACTGTAGGAGGGATGTCTCACACTTTTCCTTGCACAATAATGCCCTGTTCGAAACAAGGGTTTGCAGAAGAGCGAGAGATATAGACACAATAACCTAAATGATCTTCGCTGACAATTGCATTGCAGATGGAAAGATAATCTCAAATTGCCATAGCAAACAAAACAATTAGAAGCATGGTGAAGAAAGAAAATGGAAAAATGGGTATACTGTAGGAAGACACTGCACCTTTTCATTACACAATGTCTGTCCTGTTCTAAACAAGTGGGTTTGCAGAAGAGAGAGATACCGGCAACATATAAAGCTTCTGGTGAAAATGCAATTGCATATTGAAAGACAATCTCAAATTGCCATAGCAGAAAAACCATAAGAATGTGGATTGAAGGCAATCTCAATTACCGTAGCAGAAAAACTATAAGGAGAATGATGAAGAAAGAAAACAGAGTTGGATTGTGTGCTCTAAAAGGCAGTTTCATGCTCTTACCATGAGCATTGCACACAGACTGCTTTCTTGTAGATTCAAACAGACATAAGTTATAATATGCTTGAAACAAGTAGGAAGATCCAGCACCGGTGTGCTTTGAGCAAAAATCATAGTGTGACAATTTCCAACTGCAATTGAAGCTTGGAAAAATAAAATTCAGGCATATGTGTTGGTTTCTTCTCCTCTTACCTCAAATTTTCATTGACATCAAGGTGAAGGCTTGCATCTTCTGTAGTACAACGGGTAACAACAAGAGTGCTGAAGCACCTCCTACTACTACTGCTCCAATGATGATCCCTTGTCTTCACTGACCTCTTTCGAAAATCTGCACCAGGTGAAGCACTCCTTACTAGTGATGAAGACGGAGTTTTGTTCACAAATCCGAAGCACACAAACCTCATGCAACACAAGGATGCATCACCAAATCTGAACACAAACAAAACTTACATATTTTGCAAAGCGGACAAGCAAAATCATGCATCAAGATGCGCTTCCAAGTTTTCTTTGATACACAGGACGCGATGAAGACGCAAGTACCTAAAGAGTTCAAGCGAGACACAGAGAGAGACAGAGAGAGAGAAAAACTGCGTACCGTTGAAATGAGTAGTGTAAGGTATGCAGAGTGCAGCCAGAGCTCGCGTCATGTTTGCTGCACAGAAGAAGAAGAGACCACCAAATCTCCTCTTCTGTTGTGACGAAGAAGAGGATTGTTGTATCCGCAATCCAATTCCGACATGATATCTCGACAACAACAACAAACCAGTCGCCGCTGAATCGTTGGAGCTCATTCGCAACCGGCACTTTGCGTAATCGATCACCAGCAGCAATACATGCACGTCAACCTCCCTCCTCCGTTTCCTCCTCTTCGCCCTAAAAGCCAAGAGGCTTTCGGATTTCAGGAGACAGGATCGTCATCGCCCGCTGCTTGCTTGCTTGATCGCTGGGGCTTCGAAGCAGGCGGATTTAACGAGAGAGGATCGGCCGCTGCAGGAGAGTGTGTGTAGGGGAGTTGCAGCAGCAGTAATCCATCCATCATCATCATGTTGCACTGCGTTTTTCTTCTGTCGGAACACGGGTATGTATGTTGTCTACACAAAACCCTCTCGTCGCCTTTCTCTTGGTGATTTTGCAGTATGAGCTTTCCTCTCGTGCTTCCGAGTTTGTGCCTCCATTTGTCGAGACTAATAATAAGGAAGGAGGTTGGATTGATTGATAGATAGATGCATGTGTGAGAGATGTTGTTGGCAGGGAGGTGATGCTAGAGAAGCAATGGATGGGACAGCAGGTGGATCGCTCCATCTGTTCATGGTTCTGGAAACAACTGCACTCCGGAGTACGTAAGAAAGAAAGAGCTCCTCCTGCTTTGCTTCTCTCTCTCTCTCTCTCTCTCTCTCTCTCTCTCTCTTTCTCTCGCTCTCTCTCTGAATATCTTTGGGAAAACTCCTCCTCCAAGGGTTTTAGAGTTGATCAGTGCATTCCATCTTCTTGCTGAAGGTTCATCTGTTTCAGCAGCATCACTGAGGGACCTCAAATGGGTGCTGGATTGACCCGGGTTTCTTCTCTCTACTCAGGGACCCATCATCCTCTGTGTAATCTTGATCATGGACTTCTTTCTGTGATTGCATCATCATTGCTCTTGAAATGCAGGCTAGGGTTAGGGGGCTAGGCGTAATCAAATCCCTTGTTTCTTTGAGGTAGGCACAGGAGGCCTCCACCCATTATGCTTTGTCTGCAGGATTCTCTGTGGAAAAAACCTTAGGTTTAGATGCTTGCTTTAGATGCTTGCTTGTGCAGGCACAAGCTAAAATGACATGAAGCTTCTTACCTACACAGGCAAGCTTGTTGCACCTTGGACAAGGATGCTTGAATTGACTATTCTCATCAGCTGTGCCTATTGATTGCTAGCCAACATCATGAATGAGAGTGTTCCTGTTACTTCTGGAGATGCAACAGAAGCTCAGGATGCAGATGTTTGTTTTTGTGGTTTGCCCAAAATTTTGGAAGATTGGTAAATCCTTATCTAGATCCACACTGTCAGGATCTGATGAAGTCTGTGGTGGCAGAGTTGTGACAGCTTTGTCACTGCACTTGTCCTTGTCATCTTACCTCAAAGTAGTGTTGTTGTGGAATTTTCCCTGCAATGGCATAGATATGACTTTTTCAAGTGTTGTTGAGCTATGCCTCTCTTGAGTGCTTGCTAGCTAGCCACACATCATGATTGAGTCCTTCCAGTTGCTTCCAGGAATGTGATGGAAAAACAGGATGCAAATTTTGGGTGTAATTTTTTGCACAAAGATTTGGGCAGATTGCTATCTATGTATCTAGACCCACTACCAGGAACTGATGAGTAGTCATGACAGCTTGTCACTGCTATTTATGATGAAGGTGATGGTCTGACACTTTGTGAATTTACTCTCATGAAGGTTATGACTGCACCCATTGTCATGTTACTTCCAAATTGTTGTTGCAGAGATTTGTCTGCAAGTTCATGGATCTATTGTTGTTCTGAGATTATTAAGGAACTCAAATGCAACCCACTGGTTTCTTTTGAACATATTGGGTTGCATCTATTTGTTACATTTTATGTGTCATTTAATCACAAATATTGTCAGAGTCTGTCACTGTAGTTCAATAGTCTCCTCAGTCTGTTTTCCTTTCTCTTTTAGGGTTGGATCTACTTCTTTATCCTGTTCACTGGTATGTCTTCAGATCTGAAATCATGCTTCTTAGTAGCAGGCCATCTCTCAATTTGAAATTCTGAAGGATTTTTGTAAGCTACTTCCATTGTGGTGTGTTATGAGAAGAATTGCCCCTAAGATGGTGCATCTTTTCTCTCAGTATGGTATTGAAGTTAATGGAGAAGGTGCAGGCAAAAGGACAAGTGCCGTCAGTGATAGCAGCACCTGCTTACTACCTTTTGCATATTGTACGGGAGGGTATTACCTTCCTGGCTTGTGCTCGATCCGAGATGTCTCCCTTGCTTGGGATTGAGGTAAGCTTAGTGAATTTTTATTCTATGTTATTGCTGCCCTCATGTTTACATTCTTTTTTCCAGACTTATCTGCCTTGTGATTAAGCGGGATGGAAGTACAGTGCTCCCTTATCACAAGGCAGTTCACAGCTTCAGCCTCTCTTTTATTCTTTTCTTGCTTCTTCCAGTGGATTAGCTGGGTGGCAGTCATCCAGACCTAACATATGGAGGTGTGTTTAGAGGATATGTCTCCCTGTCTTCTTGGCTTATTCTGCTCATGTAGACTACTGTGCTTTGTACATGCAATGGTTTTGATTTGAGGATGACTTTCTTGAATTTACAGCTGTGGATTTGTTATTGCACCAGTAAACATTAGATCTTCCAACAGGGATGTCTAATGTGGGACCCGCTGATGCGGAAGTTTCTTGGCAGGGTTGCAGATGTCCTCTCAGATTACCTTGGAGGCCTCAATGATGACTTGATCAAAGATAACTTTGTCATTGTCTATCAGGTAGCAATTTGTCTATTCACCCTTCCTTTTGAAGATTTTGACAGGATCCATGTTGATTGCTTGGACAAAGGGAGAGGCAATTGAGTTAACAGCACTGTTATATAGAATGATCTCTTTGGCAAAGACTTTATGCCATAGACTTGAGCTGTTACTTCACTATCACTCTTCTGCAATTGAGGTTTGAATAGGTGTTATAGTATTGTCTGGGGAACTCTACAAAACCTGACAGGATGGCACTGGATAGTAACAGCTACTGGACGAGATGATGGACAGTGGCTTTCCAATGACGACAGAGCCAAATATTCTGAAGGAGATCATAGTGCCACCAAATCTGGTGAGTCGGGTTATCAGTGTCGTGACAGGTGGAGCATCAAACATGGGAAGGATCCTGCCATCAGCCACCTCTTCAAATGTACGCTGGCGTGCAAGTGGCATAAAGCATGCCAACAATGAGATTTACTTTGATCTGATGGAGGAGATGGATGCCACTGTCAATCGGTATTCACATCACATTGCTGTTCTACTTCCTTCAATTGGAGATTTTGATGTTGCATTGGCACTTAATTGATAGTCCAATCCTACTACTATTTACAGGGCAGGTTCTGCAGGTTTTTGATTGCTAATAGGGCAGGTAACCATGAGGATGAAACTCTTTCCTGGATATGGGTTGCAGGGATGGGTTTCTTGCAAGATGTGAAGTTTATGGGGAGGTGCGAGCTACCTCACGACTCTCAGGCATGCCAGATGTAACAGTGACATTCACAAACCCCTCGATATTGAACGATGTGAGCTTTCATCCATGTGTTCGATACAAGTCATGGGAGGCAAATCAAAAGCTGTCATTTGTGCCCCCAGATGGCTCCTTCAAGCTCATGAGCTACAGGTTTATCTCTTATGTTTTCAGGAGCTCATGCTTGTTAGTGCTCCTAACTCCAGATTCAAAGAAACCTTTACTACTCTGGAAACTAGGAAAATCTGAATTGATGCTGCTCCCTTTGGCATTCTTGACTGTAATGGGCATGCTGTTAATAGAGTACTGTCCACTTGACTGCTGCAGGGTGAAGAATTTGAAGAACACACCCATTTATGTAAAACCCCAATTAAGCTCAGGGGAAGGAGTGGTCACTGTCAATGTGATGGTGGGAATTCGTGCTGACCCAGGCAAGCCTGTGGACTCTATCATAGTTCAGCTGCCTTTGCCTCCTGCAGTAGCTTCTTCAGATTTGAGTGCCAACCATGGTACAGTAACACATAATCACAATACAAAGGTACTTATTGCCTGATGCACAAGTCTCCTTTTTTCTTATTTCTCCAGTGATTGACTGCCTCTGATAGGTCAATATCGCTTTGTCCATAGCAACCTAGCAAGCTCCTTCTCTTCCTCCTCTGTATGTCTGGGATGTGTTTCTGTTGAGTCTCTGTAGTGAGTATGTGCCACATCCAATGGTGTTTGGACAAATTTGTACACCAACTGCTGAAAATATTGTGGATTCATCTCTGAAGATGTTTTAGTGAATGTGGATTCCAAATCTCAGTTACTCAAAATGCTACACATGTTTGAGGGATCAACAGGTGCCTATTTACAGTGCCACAATTTTAGACCCCTAATTTGATGTTTACTCCTTCAGTTCAGTTTATTCTGTGGTGCACTTATGTTATACCTTGATGTTTCTTGGCTGTCTGCAGATCTCGACTTGGAATATTGGCCGTATTCCTAAGGACAAGGCTCCCTGCCTGACTGGAAAATTACACCTTGCAAAAGGACTGGACCGGCTTCATGAGTATCCAACTTTGCTGGTGGGTTTCAAGATCATGGGTGTTGCTCTTTCAGGGTTCCGAAATGACAAAGTGGATATTGAGCATGTTGACTATCGGTCTTTCAAAGGCTTTCGGGCGCTGACTCGTGCAGCTTGCTATGAAATCAGGACCTAAAGCCATGCCCTTGCTCCATTTCATGCACCCCATTGTAGTTTCATATTTTGTCTTTCTACCCATCTTCGATTGGTTGTATGATTCTGGTCTGCCATATATCCAGTTTACAATGATTGTCCTTGTTCTAGGATCAAGGTTTCTAGGTACGGCAGCACTATAGTGGTTTACCTACCCTCACACTCTCCTTCTGAAAGCTTGTGATGTAGGGTATGTTAAACTATGTGCAAGCTCCAGGAATACAGACTTTGTAAAACAAGTGGACATGCACTCAGATTACAATACAATTTTTTTTACACATGTGCCTGGTACTCTATTGTGGTCACATTCTCTGGAGTTTCTGTTGAGTGCAGAATTCCCTTATCTGAGAATTATAGCTTAATCGACCTTCTTGGTGTCCAAATTCCCATGTTATTAAAAGCTTTCAAGCACTGAATTCTGTTGGAGAACCACTGTACAACATAGCGATTGCATGTGAATTCTGTTGCTTTGTGTCATGACTGGATATCATATGATTTGCAAGATAAATTTGTATGCAAGTAATGCTAAATGTAATGATGAGTAATTTTCTTTCCCTCATGACCATTGTACTTATGGCCACACTAGCTTCTCAGCATCCTTATGAAGATATGCAGCTTGTTAGAATCCAGGAGAACTTTGTTGCATGCAGAATTGAAAGCAAGTGTTTTTCTTCAATTTTCATTTTGAGCTGTCAGAAGTGCTCAGGGGTCAGGTGTTATAATGGTCGTACATATAGTAACTTCACATAATGTCAGGCATTTTCCCTTGTGGTAGTCCCTAAGATCACATGCATTTGATGTGTGATGTAAGAATGTGAAGGGTATTTTTGTACTTATAGATTATTAGCAAGGTTTCCTAGTATGTAGTGTACAAGAACAAAGTGTAAGGTCAAAGACTTTAGTGACAAAGAGACATAATGGAACAGTGGATTGACTATGGAGCTGTGGCATGGTGGATGTTCTGTGGTATCAAGGAATTTGTACTGGGAGCAACTTGTACTGCATTGTCAGTCACCTTGCAGTGATTTGGCTGCATGTCTTCTGTGCCTCCAGAGTTCAATTTAGGTCAGATTTCTCTGCCTGTCTCGTGTATTTCATCTGGAGTAGGAGTATCCAGTGCATCTACATCCTGCACCATGTAAAGAAAGGGTGATGCAATCTAAGATTTTGATGTAGTTGATCAAGAGCAACAGAGGTATGAACTTCACTGAAAAGCAATTAGGAAGACAATGCTGATGGTGATTGCACAATGGCTATTTGGTGGAGGATAGAGTAGTGTGGCCTGTCATGAGCAGATCCAGTGCACTGTGATGTGATACTACCTGTTTGATACTTGACTTGCGTTTGTTAAGTCTCCTATTGATTGTCCACTTCTGTTCTGTTTTCTGCATCTTTTAGTATTGTTCTGTTATTTGCACAGCTTGTTTAGCAAAGGACTGTGACAGCATTTCAGCTGCAGAATGGTTTTTATCATATGCATAGAGTTCACATCTCAACATCTCATCTGAATAGAGATCCTTATGTCTGATGAGTTTTAACAGCATAGTTGCAGAATGCAGAAATTTGAACTTGACCTGTATAAGACAATGCACCAATGTCTCAAAATTTCAATGTCTTTCCACCTGTGCTTATGTGCAGAAATACTTTGTACACTTTGCAGGGGAATTGGTTGCATGTGGAATATTCCAGCCCTTATGATCTTCGGCGGTGCTTTAGCTGTCAAGCTTGGAGTTCATTTCCATCTCTGGTATGACTTGTGTACCAAAGTCATCTCTTCATTACTTCCAAAACTTGTCCAGACAATCAATGCTTGCCTTTGTACAGATTGTCATATACTGCTGTGTCTCAGATGGTTCTGAAATTGTTGCAGAGGAGTTGCTGCCATTCAGTTCTGTGGAACCAACCATGTAACATAACGTGCCACACCAGATTGTGTTTCTGTAAACAGCTAGGAAATATCAGACTGTTTTAGCAGCACCAGAACCAGAAGTTCTAGTGAGGAAGCTCTGGGGAAAGTTTATATGTAAGTTGCAATGGTTTCCTTTGCCAGGTTCATGGCATCAGGTCCAGATTACGTGACATTTGTCCATTGACACTGGACTAGTGTCCATGTCTCTAGTTCCTTTTTCATGGGAGTTGTGTTCATTGCCAATAAATGTTGGGTACAAGCCTTTTTGCAGAGGTTTGCTCTCTTGATGGGTATTTCTGCATCCTTCATGGTTTCTGTACATTCTTGTGATTAGCTTGATTACAACCTTTATGTAAAGAAAGCTCACATGAAATAATCAAGCAAGAAGGTGACCACAGACAAAAGATAACCTTGCACATATCTGCTATTGATAATTGGCACATCTTCAGGGTTAGGGTTGGCACATTTCTGAGAATAATATAAATTAGTGCGGAAGCTGCTAAGCTAAGGTATACTATGGCATACATACACACGGAAAAGAAGCAGGCACAAACAACATGGCAGGAAATTTAGTCAAAAAAAACATTCCAAACCCAATTTGTACAAGCAAGCTCCAAAACAATTGTATAGTGGTCCAAAACAATTGTCAGTTGATACTATACTATACCTATACGTAGATGATAAGTATAGGTATATGTATATTGTAGATCAGTGTACGTACGTGTACCAAGGTTTACTGTAGACCTAATCTTCTTCATGGCCACTGATGCTTGCTCTGAGAGAGAGAGAGAGAAAATCTGCACCAAAAAAAATAATCTGCTTGCAACTATGACTACCAACCAATCTGCAGCACATTGCATTTTGACAAGCATGAAAGATTGCAAAAAAACAAGATCATAAAATTGTCGCGGAATTGAGCAGAAACTCTTCGAAGTTTGCTGCCAGAATGCTGTTTAGGAGCTTGGGTACCTGTGAGATGAAGCATGAAGATTTGCAAGTGTTGGGTGGATCTCTTGAAGAGAGAGAGAGAGAGAGCTGCTTGCAGTTTCATCATCCCTAATTTACCGGAGGTGTCCGATTGCCTCTTGCACAGCTAACCACAAAGCATTGATACGTATGATACTCATGGGATCATTAAGCTGGTTTGTTTCAGATGCTGTAGACGGGAATGGAGGACGACCCATTAAGGTCACAGTCGGATCATCCCGTGCAGTTTCCATTTTGCACTGAAGGGAGCAAAACATCACTCTGCCTCCATCGCTGTACACGACTTTGTTGCACTTTCTGCAATAGAGGAAGGGCTGATGATTACGCATCGAACTTCTCATGAGACCTGATGATCCGTGCCTCCCTGCGGCTGCAACTAGTGCTGCAGCTAACGTGCCGAGCTGATCACCAGCTACTTGCTGCCTGTTTTCGGATGATCTGCTTATACCTTCTGCTGCTGCTGCTGCTTTCTTGGAGACAATTTCTGTTTCGGGATCTGCTTCACGGTAGAGAAAGATGTTCGGCTGGAAGAAGCTGGCGCTATACTCCCCATCAGAGTATGAAGATTGGATTCCGGAAACGTCCACCTGCAGACGTTCCATGCATTGGGCTTTGATCACAGGTCGGTGCTGGCCGGCTTCACTTATCTCCAGGAAGCTGTGCTGAAAATGAGCACTTCTCTCGCCGACGAAATCACGTCGGAAAAGACAACTCCTTCTGCAAGTGATGCAAAACACATGATCACTCCATGTGCGGCCACAGTTACACTTCCCCGTAACCTCATTCTTGGTGAAGATATCTGGCAACCAAACTGGCCCACTTCGAGCTCCAGTGAGAGCTTCCCCTGAAGCAACCACATCCATACTCGGCATGATGTTTTTGCCAAACACCCAATGAAGAAAACAAAGAGCAAAGCAAAGAAGGTGACCAAAACACAATACACAAGTTGATCTAGAAACCTTCCCAAAGCTTCCAAAAGCTTCCAAAAGCTTCCCAACCCAATGCAAAAGATCATCACAACATGAAGCAGCACAAAGTGTACATGGTCACCAAAAACCAACCATGATCATGATCAAACTAAGCTTGCAAATTCACAACAATATTGTTCCCAACACACAACAAGCATTGTTATCACCTTCCTCAACCCACAACACTATATACACTATACACCATCTCTCTTGTCCATTACAAGGTTTTTTCAAAAGGAAAAATGCAAAGGGGAGAGAGAAATAATATAGAAAACAAATTAGGCTAGGCACAATGAGGGGATTTGCAACTAAAGAAAAACAAAAATATAAGAAAACAATTAGGTTGGGTACAAGAGGGGATTTGCAACTATAGAAAACAATTAGGCTAAGTAAGTAAAATGAGGGGATTTGAAACTATAGAAAAACAAATCTATAGAAAACAATTAGGCTAGGTACAATGAAGGGATTTGCAACTATTGAAAAACAAATCTATAGTATAGAAAACAATTAGGTTAGGTACAATGAGGGCATTTGCAACTATAGGGGGAAAAAAATACTATAGAAACAAATTAGGTTAAGTACAATGAGGGAGGGGTTTTGCAACTATTGAAAAACAAAACTATAGAAAACAAATTTTTTTAACACCTATAGAAAACTATAGAACTCCTATTGGTGTACCCATCCTTTTCATGGTAGGTGAGTGGGAGTACATTTGGGAGAATATTTTGTACAATTTTTCAAAGTTATATAGTAAAGAGTCCTTTTTTTCAAATTATTTCTTTTAGTGCTTTTTCAGTCACCCTCCTCCGTAGTAGTAGTAACTTTAAGTTGGCACAAGTTTTATGTCCCTTTCAAAATAGAAGTGAAACTCATGTGTCCATTGGTGGAGAGGTTCCTCATTTTTATATATGTCCCTTTTATTTTAAAATAGAAATTAACCTTCCATTAGTGATTAACTAATTAGGAAAAGGATTAGGTTTTTAAGGTCTCACATGTCATAGGCCAAACCACTCCCCCTTTCAATTGTTTATACATGTCAATAAAGTGAACCAAACACAACAAAAAAAAAAAAAAAAAAAACCATGATAATTCAATCTCACCCAATCGAATTTTTCCCTTTGCCATCATCATCCAATGCCAACACCATTGAGACTAAAAAAAAAGTTCTAATTGGGTGTGTTTTTTTTTAATGAAATGGTCAAGTTGTGTTGTTTATGATCAAATGTAGATTTCTTTTCACAATTGGTTGACATAAAATGTGTATTAATGAATGAAAAATAAATAAATAAATTCCAGTGACAATGATTTCATCGGAGATGGTTTAGGTGGGGATGGGTTATAGTCATAGGTCATAAAAAAGACAATTTCAAACCACAAATTTATTAGAAGTCGATTTCAAACCCAATTTTTTTTTTAAATAAATATTTTAAAAGTCGATTCCAAACCCGAATTTTATAAGTTGTAATGTTTCAAAATGTCCTTATGGATCTTAAAATATCAAAAGAAAATCAAATATCTTTATTTTTTTCAATGTCTTTTGGAATCTTTGTGTCCTTTGATTTTTTTAATTTGAATTTTTGTGTCTTTCCAATTTCTTACACATGTTTACATGTAATTTCATACAAATGTAAATATGTGTTATTTCATTTGAATATGTTGAGATTATTTCAAGAAATTAACCCAAAAAAAAATTTTGATATTAAGCTAATTTTCAATAAAATTTTCTTCCTTAAATACCTAATTCAAAGATTTAATCCCCACTTGCTTTGCTAATTTAATGTTTATCCACCCTAATTGCTTTCAAATTTTCAATGAATTAAAAATAGGGCTAGTTAATTAAATCTCCCCTTGGATGATAGATGATAATTGAGCGATCTTTTGTACAATTTGAATCCTATATATGTGTAAAAATAACAAAGTTTTCAAATGTAAATCCTTCTTCTTCTTTTTTGTCATTTCATCGTTACTAGTAGTGTGTAATAGTGTGGAGCCCAAGTAAATAAAATCATATAACATTGAATTATAACATGAACAACAAGGAATTTCTCCTCAATGTTATGTACCCTTGAAATACATTATTGACCATACACCTTGCAAAATCCTAGAAAAAATATTTCATACAATTATTTTCTACTCACAAACCACCAATCCAAGGTCTTCGTATTGACTTGTTTTTCTTAACTTGCATGATTATACCAATTTAAGAACTCCCAACCCACACCTCCAATTCAATTCACATGATAGGGTTGAATTATTGGCTTTCAAAAAAATCAAGCACATAAAATTGCAAAGAATTTGAGAGAGGATTCAACCCTAAATGGGTTAGTTGTTAGTAACCACCATCCAAAATTATTCATCCTTGGTTTGGATTGTCTTTTTTCTTGGTGATATGGTGGAGATGTTTGGCCTTCAAGTTGAAGTTATGATTTTTGCAATAAAAGAACTACTAAAATAAAGGCTGAATATTTTAACCATTCACAACATTGTGCATATTTCTCCATTTTTAAAATTGAAGCATTTCAACATTTGGAGGTAATGAAACATAAGAATGGATCTTTAGTCTTTCCAATTGAACTTTCCTACATTAACCCACAATGACTTAACGACCTTTTAATTTAAAATAGAAGGTTTAGTCTTTAAACTTATAATCTCTTCAAAAGGATTCAAAGATTTATATATTAAGATAGATGTTTGTTTTGTTTTGTTTTGTTTTGTTTGTTTGTTATCATGCTTTAACCCTCCCAAATGGTGTGGCCCCTTGTTGCCACTTTTGTTACCGCTAGAAAACCCTCACCAAGGTGTGTGCATGGTGGTCATTTTGCAAATTCTCAACCAATGAAATAAAAGTCATTGAATTTTAAATGATTTTCATCATTGAAAGCTAATTAAAATTTACAATTTTAATTTTTCAACCAATCAATGTTTTTTCATATTAACACTTGAGTTCAAATTTGTCTCTTCATATCACATGAGGAAATGCATCTATCTTTTCATGTCATGGGGAAATGCATGGGAATGTCCCATTGGCCACCCTCCCATTTAGTCATCTCAACCAATCAATGTCTTTATCATGTCACATGAGAAAATTATGCATTTGAGAAGTCATGGCTCTTAAAGCTTTGAAAAGGTTTTTTTTTGAAAAGTTGTATTTAGAAGGTCAAGTGGGTTGAAATGTACCATCTTAGAGTTGAAGATTGGTTCTCAAATGTGCCATTCTTGTTTTGATTAGGGATTTAAGTTTCAAGTTCAAATAAGGAAACATATTTGAAAAAATGGATTAAATTTTATTTTTTCTTACTATGGACAAATTTTATCTCCAAAATATATTAAGCAATTTTATTCATGTTCATTGTTGGGGCACAATGAACTAAAATGTAACCAACAAGAAATAAAGAGCAATAAGGGAAGAATTCATAAAAGTTGAAAACAACAACATTAAAGGGCCACATATTTGGACTTATAGAATGGGTTTGAAAACAAATATAATAAGTTTGGAAGGCAAAAACAAAATCAAACTTTAGTCTTATTTTGAAAGTTTCATCTTCAATTTTCAAAACTTATAGCCAAAATCCAAAAGGAAATGATTTTATGTACATTTTGGGAATCCTCAAATAATTTTACTACAATCATAAGTTTGGTTCAAAAGATTTGGTTTAAAACATTTTGGTGATTGCATAATAATGTACAAGGACCATGCAAACTACACACCATGTTATTTTTCTTATATATTATATCAATTCATAATATTTAGTATCTAATACCAATAGATATATGCATTAGTTGATATATGTACACATTGATAATAATGTTATCAAATTGATATTGATGTATTGTAAATGTCATTTAATTAATATATACATAAACTAAACCTTGTGGCCATAGAATTTTTTTTGGATTATGGAATGTATTTTAATAAAAAATTTAATTTAAGATTCGTTAAAAATATATGGTATTTAAATATTATTTAAGTTTGAGAAAATACCAACATGGCATTTTTAAAAACTTCATAAAAATCCCAAAAATCTCCCCCAAAAAATACCACAATTAGGAGAAAATGGATTGATCAATATATGATTTTTTCAACATGCCATTTATTTATAAGAATAGGTTTTTTTTTTCCATGCCTTAAACTAAGCTTATGTACCATAATTTAGATATTTCATTAAGGCTATATATATGGTTCATCTATTAAGTTCAATTAGGGTCTTTTGTTAGGTTGAATACCAATTTCATAAAATACATTTATCATTTTTTGTTCACCCTAATTATGAATCAACCCCATTGTGGCAGGGGAAAGGAGTGAAATAGTTACTAAGAATATATATATATAATCCATGAAAAGGCACATGTTATTATTTGACAAGGTATTGAAATAATTATTATTTTGAATAATAATTATTTGAATTACAACATTACATATATACAAAAATGGCCCACTTGGAGCCATAAACTTTGGATAAATCTAAACAATAGACTCAAGATAAACTCAAAAAACAATTTATTGACACTAGTTGGAATGCTCATGGTTTTCATAAGTGTGGGATGGTGAAGAGTCATTTCAAAGTCAAGTGCAAATCAAATGGCATAGTGAAATGAGATAACATTAGGTATGCATGAATTAAATGTCTATATCTAACTCCTTGTCAAACTCACTAAAACAAACCATTAAATGTGCAAATGGTGCTAAATAAAATACTTTACCATACCTTCATTGTTGTAAATAATATAAGTACAATAGACACATGATGGTCTTGTTGTAATGGGTGAATAATCTTATCTATGGACCACATGTTCAACTCTTGCGAAAAAACAACATTTCTTATTCAATTTGTCTTTGTCACTGAGTTATGTGTTTTTTAAACATGCTAAGTTTAATATTTTAAGAAAAACATTAATTGATTTGATATTTCATACACTTGCCTTGGCAAACGTCAAATTAAACACCAACTATGTACTTAAGAAACTTTTTTTAAAATTGATACATGTATTATATTTTGTATTAAAAAATTTCTTTTCAAAGTTTTGTTTGTAGGGTGGATTTTTCAAATGGTCAAGGACTTAAAGGAACTAACTAATGCTTATGTTTTCACCATGTGGCCCTACTTATGATTATATTTACTTTGTTACAATGAATAAGCATTTATGCACAAAAGTTTTACCAAAACTCACAAATGATGTACAAAGAGAACTTGTGGTTTCATAACAAGCAACTACATTTTGGCTCCATACAAATGACCAACTTTTAATACACATGTGAACTCACATGTAGTATGTGCTCTTGTAGGTCTTTTCCAAATGGGATCCAAAGTTGCTACAATCAATTTTAAAAGATCATGGATTAATTCAAACTAGATAGTTGTTTTTTACAAAAATGAAATTGAGCAATTCATTGGATTAGGTGATGGATTAGGGAATGTAAGTGTTGGCAGCTAGTGAAGAGTTATGAACCCTTGCCAACAATTGCATCATCAATAGTAGACAATGTGTGGGACTTTATTAAAAGCATACCAACACTAGGCTTTCATTAGAGCATAAACCTTTTACACATAGGTAATCATCAAAATTTTAAGACTTCAAGTTGGTTCCAAATTTCAAAAGAATCAAATTGATGTATGAATTTATATTTTAATATCTTGCAATTGCAACAAATTGCATATTGCATCACAAATCTACAACTCTAAAAAAAGGTCAAACTTAATTGTACAATTCCATTTTGCAAGTTGTTGTACTTCTTTCCTATCAATCAAATATGCAAGAAAACATGGAATTTGGTATTTATCTTAAGATTTTTAGTAAAAATTCTTAAATAATTCATCCAAATTTCTTAGCCAAGAACTAATAATTAATGTTATAATGCACACCACTTCTTGTCTTGATCAATTACATTGCACAATTCATGGGGGAGCTTGTTCTAAGACTACTAGTGGCAACAACATTCAATCTCACCTAGTTACATTTTGCTACATGATTGATCTTACATCATGTGTAGCAAAAGTCCAATATTGTCAAGTCATGCAACATATTTGAATGGGTGATTTCACTTTTATAACATAAACAACATAATAAATCAAAATATAACTCCTTTTTGGTTGTTTATATATGATCTTAAACAACTTGGAAGAAATGTTTTATGTATATGGTTATTTGGTTTGTTTGTAAAACATAACATTATGAATGAAAGTGTGAAGTCTTGTGGACCATTACATAATGGAGCTAGCTTATAATTTTGTTAGTGTTTGAAAAGAATGCAATCATAATGTATAAACAATTCCATTTCCATTCTTTACAACAATTTTACATTATCTAATTAAATTTTTTTTTATCATTTTCATTTTTTGTTTGCAATTCCGAAATATAAACTCTAATTTCTTTTGTTAAATTGACGTGTAGGTTTTTAACATCATCCATACAATTAAAAAATGGTGTAAGTATGTTATTTGAATGATTCATGTTTGTCTATTTAAGTCATTCAAACCTATGCTTCACCATTCTAGACCTACTTGTTTTCTTGTAAACATCCCTAGCCAAAACATTTTTAAAATTTGAGAATATGAAATTAATCATTTTTGAAGTTCAATCAAAGTTGTGGCCAATCCAATATTATTTCCATTAGAAATATAAAATTTGGCATGATTTTGGGGCATTTTTTTTGCTTTTTTTTTTTTTCCTTTTTACTTAAGGTTGTTTACATGGTGCAATTAAAATTGTGGCCAAAAAGAATTACACAAATGTGTAGCCAACACAAACCAACACCCATTCACCATCATGGATGGATGGTGCATGGACATGGCATATTTTTCATTGGGTTTTCCTCCCTAGCTAACCTCCCTATAATTGAGGGTTTGTAAAGTGTGCCATTGGTTCTAAAATTGGGGTTCATCCAGTTGGATGGCCTCAAAACTAGAAAATGAGGGTGGTGTGTTCATGAATGTTGGGTCATTAGCCAATAAGTGTAGGGTGAAGCAAAATGGCATGGCTCTTATGTTCAATAAAACTTGTGACCTTGTGTTTTATGGAACACAAAGACTCATTCCTTTTTTCTATGAAAAAATGGGCCCAATTTTTCCAAAAATGTTACACGTGGCATAAAGTTGAAATGTTGGATATACATATGTGGTAATATCATAAAATACTGATTCCATTTATTTCAATAAAAAAATGAAAGAAATGAAGAATGCATAATTAAGTTTTCATAATGATTGTAATGATTGTAAAGTCACATCACAAATTTTGCATCATGCGATTTGATGATGGGAATCATGTGAAATTTGTTATTCATATACATTCATAATTTTTACACACAAATGTTGTGTGTGTTAAAACATGCATAAGTAAGATTCTCATCCATTTTGGGATAAAATTTGATGAAAATCCTTCATCCTACTTATACATGTTTCATACATGTTTTAGACACACAACATCCATGTGCAAAAATTACAAACACATGAAAAAAAAATTCATATGATTTCCAAACATAAAATTTGTGATGTATTGTCATTTTGCATGATCATTCCCCTTTCAATCCCTTACAACATGTCTCTATCAACTTCTACCCTTTTAACCCTTTTACCATGTAATTTTTTTAATCAACTTTTACCCTTTCAACCCTCTACAACATGATGTGTGTTTATCAATTTCTACCCTTTCAACCCTTCACATCACGACTTGTTTTTATTATCTTCTACCCTTTCAACCTTTTGG
>Ga0116227_10005506_pt1 | contig 26589 bp, 25 predicted proteins | sample S1TSphgellanicum_FD_89693 | JGI IMG/M metagenome (GOLD analysis project Ga0116227, IMG submission 89693) | Host-associated microbial communities from peat moss isolated from Minnesota, USA - S1T2_Fb - Sphagnum magellanicum MG | ecosystem: Host-associated > Plants > Peat moss > Unclassified...
CGCGCCAAAATCGACCTACTCAAAGCTAGAGTTATGGCGCCAGCATGACCTGGATTGCACGGAATTTGAGTCAGACCCCCTTTTGCACGCCGATAGTGGGTCCCGTTTGGACGCCGATTGACACACTTGGCCTCCCTCCAGTGCAATGCGGCCCTGGTGACGATACAGCGCGCAATGAGTGCCACCCAGTGACCACGCAAAGCCCGGACCTGATCTACTACGGCGGGCGCCGCCGCGACCTGATGGCGACGCCCCTGGAGGCCTACTTTGAGAGAGCCGAGCGGCCAGACATCAATTGCTCGTTCTCCGCCTGCTGGCGTGGCTACATCGCGACCTGGCGGCTGGACAATGACCGCCTCCATTTGGTCCACCTCAAGCCAGCCATGGACGAGGGCGCTAAGTTGACGGTTGGCACGCTATTCCCCGGCCGGGGGCGCCGGGTGTTAGCATCATGGTTTACCGGACGGCTTCGCATCCCTGAGGGGCGGTGCCTCGCCTCCATGGAGGGCGGCTTTCTGAGCGCCCACGAGCGGGAGACCCTGCTGGAGATTGTGGACGGCATTGCGGTCGAATCCCGCGTCCTGGACCTTGCCCTCATTCCGCAGGAATATTGGCCAGCCGAGGTCATGGGCGAAGGCTGGGCGTAAATTCAGCACGTTACAGACGAGGCTCCGGCAAGACCAGAATTTGCCGCGTGATGCCTATGTGATGCCTAGCCCGGCCTTGGAAGCAATTTTAGCTTCGGATGCCCCGCCTAAGTTATTGAAAATATGGTGCCGCTTAGGTGACTCGAACACCTGACCCCATCATTATGAATGATAAAGACAAAAAGCTGAAAAACCGAGATGTGTGCTCACTTGGCGGATCGGGCAGAATTTTCAATGCCTGCGATCACCGGGAAGTCATCGAGCGGCAGCGGGTCGCCCGCTTTCAGCCGCCCGGCAAGGTGCGGATAGGGTGGTGACGTCGCGCCGCCGCGATCGGCATAGACCGCGTCTTCGCCAAACCAGCGTGTGGAAAAGGCGCGGCGACCACCGGCCGTCAGGTTCCCCGGCGCGCCGTGCACGGTCATGAAATTGAATGCGATGCAATCGCCCGGTTCCAGATCCCACGACAGGATGCGATAGGCGTCGCGGTTGGCGGAAATATCGGGCATTTCCACCAGATCGTCGCTCTGGTGGTCATAGGCGGTGCCGTCAAAACGGCGCGGGCGGAACAGTTTGCCCCAGGCATGGCTGCCCGCGACGGCTTCAAGGCAGATGGCGCGGGGAACGGGGTCGAGCGGCAGCCACAGGCTGACGCTCTGCTGGCCGTCGACGCAGTAATAGGGACTGTCGTGATGCCATGGTGTCGGGATGTCGGCGCCCGCCTCTTTCACGAGCAGGTGTTCGTGAAAGATCCGCGCGACGCGCGACCCCATCAATTGCCGCGCCACTTCGCCCGCCGGGCTGGCAGTAACAAAAGCGCGGAACTCCGGGTTTTCCGCCCAGTTGCAATAATCGCCGAAAAACCGTGCCCCGCCTTTGGTGTAATTGCGATGCAGCGGGCCGGGGTGTTCCAGATTGCGGCGGGTGCCTTCGCGCAACGGGTCGATCCAGTCGGCAAACAGCCCGCGCAGCACGACCACGCCATCGTCGCGAAACGCATCAAGCGTTTCGGGTGAAAGCAGGGGCGGTGTGGTCATGCTCGTTATCTCGCTTGGTTGTGACGGCAGGACATCATGGCACGCGCAGCGCGCCAAGCGCAATTTTTCTCGTCATCGCATGGCTTGCCCCGGATCGCCGCACGCGTCATGTTGCCGCGATTGCGCAAGCGGGGGGAATGACAATGAAGGCAGGAAAGCTGGCGCTGGTGGCGCTGCTGCTCGGTTCGAGTGCGCTGCCGGACATTGCCATGGCCAGGGACGCGGTTGATGTGATCCTCCACGATGGCCAGGTGCTGACGGTCGATGCCGGATTTTCCACCCGGTCGGCAATCGCGGTGCGCGGCGGTCGGGTGGTCGCAACCGGTGGAGAGGATCTGCTCGATCGTTACAGTGCGCCGCAAGTGATCGACTTGCATGGCCGGACGCTGTTGCCCGGTTTCATCGACGCGCATCTTCATCCCATTCCGATCGGCCCCAGCGACATCAACCCGCTGGTCGCGCATTCGATCGTGGAAATTCAGGACATGCTGCGCAAGAAAGCGGCGGAACTGGGGCCGGGCAAATGGATCACCGGCTATGGCTGGCAGGAAGCCGCGCTCGCCGAAAAGCGCAATCTGACCCGCGCCGATCTCGATGCCGCCGCCCCCGACAATCCGGTGCTGCTGGTGCGCGCGGGGGCCCATTCGGCGGTGGCCAATTCGCTGGCGCTGAAACTTGCCGGGGTCACGCGCGACACGCCCGATCCCAAAGGCGGCCTGATCGAACATCTTGCCAATGGCGAGCCCGGCGGGATCATCCGCGAACGTCAGGACATTGTCGAACGCGTCATCCCGCCGCCGACCTGGGCCGAAATGAAGGCGCCGATGATCCGCACGCTGCAAGGGTTTCTGGCGCTGGGCATCACCAGCTTTCACGACGCCAGCGGAAAGATCGACGATGAGCCGGTGGGGCTGGGCGGCATCGCCCCAGCAACCCCCGGCGCGGAAGTCGCCAGCGGTGAAATGACGTTTCACCGGGCGCAGGCGCTTTATGCCGAAATGGGCGACCGCCTGCCGCGCTTGACGATGTATATATCGTATCCGGGCGCCGAACGGCTGAAGGCGTTTCCCCATCATACCGGCTATGGCGACGATCGGGTGCGGATCGGAGCGATCGGTGAAAATCTGGTCGATGGCGGGTTTACCGGTCCGACCGCGTGGTTGCTGGTCGATTACAAGGGGCAGCCCGGCTTTCGCGGCAAAGGGCGCTATACCGATGCCGAATTGCAGGACATGGTCGATACCGCCAACCGGCTCGGCTGGCAGATGGGGCTCCATTGCATCGGTGATGCCGCCATCGTGCAGACGGTCAATGCTTATGCCAAATCGCTCGAAACCATTCCCGATCCGGCGCATGCCCCTGACGATCGCCGCTGGTTTACCGACCATTTCACCATCATGCCGCCCGATGCGACGATGGCGGCCATGGCGCGCGACCATATCTGGATCGCGCAACAGCCCAACTTTCTGTACAATCTGGAAAATCGCTATGTCGCGCTGCTCGACGACTGGCGGTTGGAACACAACAATTCGATTGCCACGCCGGCGCACAAGTTCGGCATTTTCGTGGCGTTCAGCAGCGACAACCTGCCGGTCGGGCCGCTGGTCGGGCTCTATGCCGCGATCACCCGCAAAGGGCCGAGCGGCACCGTTCACGGCGCCGAAGAGGCCGTCAGCCGTGCCGAGGCGATCCGCATGTACACCGCCAACGGCGCCTGGTTGTCGCGCGAAGAACATGACAAGGGCACGCTGGAACCCGGCAAACTGGCCGACATGATCGTGCTGGATTTCGACCCGCTGACCGCCGATCCGGCGGCATTCCTCAATGGCCATGTCGACATGACGTTCGTCGGCGGCAAGCTGGTCTACACCCATTCCTGAAAGACCTGACCGATGCGAATGCTGCTTGCCGCCGTTCTTCTGGCCTGTCCTTCGATTGCGTTTGCCGACCCGACCGAAACGCTGCTGCGCACGCTGAGCGAGGCGCCGGGTCCATCGGGTTTCGAGGACGCGGTGCGGGCGATCATGGTGCCCCGCATGAAGCCGCTGGCCGCCGATCTGCGCTATGACGGGCTGGGCTCGGTGATCGCGCGGCAGGGCACCAGCGGCCCGCGCGTGATGCTCGATGCGCATATGGACGAACTGGGCGGGGTGCTGCGCCGCGTCACGCCCGACGGATTCCTGTCGATGCAGATGCTGGGCGGCTGGCTCGACCAGGCGCTGGCCGGGCAACGCTGGGTGATCATCGGCAGCAAGGGCCCGGTCCACGCGGTCAGTTCGATTCGCGACATTCACCTCGCCGCGCCGGATGAGCGCGCGACCCTGATCAAGCGCGATCAGGTGTTTCTCGATGTCGGCGCCAGGACCGCTGCGGACGTCGCCGCGCTCGGCATCGGTCCGGGCGATCCGGTGGTGCCCGACAGCGGCTTTCAGGACCTCAACGGCACCGGCAACTATGCGGGCAAGGCCTGGGATGATCGTGTCGGTTGCGCGGTCCTGCTGATGGCGATGGAACGGCTGAAAGCGACCGGCCATCCCAACCAGATCTATTTCGTCGCCACCGTGCAGGAAGAGATCGGTCTGCGCGGCGCGCGCGCGGCAACCGCGATCGTCAAGCCCGACATCGGCATCGCGATCGAGGGCGGGGTGACCGGCGATTCCGGCGGTGCCCGTCCCGAAGAATCGCAAGTCAAGCTTGGCGGCGGTCCGGGCGTGTTCCTGTATGATTCGAGCGCGCTGCCAAACCGCAAGCTGATCGCGCTGATCCGCAAGGTCGCGGGCGAGGCGGGTATCCCGCTGCAATTCGATCTGGTGCAGGGCTATGGCGACGACAGCGCCGAAATGCAGACGGTCGCGGGTGGTGCGCCAACGGTCAATCTGGTCGTCCCGGCGCGATATACCCACGTCCACACCGGCGTCATCAACCGCCGCGATTTCGACCGCACGGTCGATCTGGTGGTGGCCCTGCTGCGGCGGCTCGATACCGGCACCGTGGCCGATCTGCGCGATTTTGCGCCATGATCGGTTCATCGCGACACATCTAACCCGACCATTCATGCCTTGCCAAAGAGATCCCGATTCATGCCTTTGCGCCGTACCATCAGCCTGATTGCGATTGCCTCTGTCCTTGCCGTCGCGGCGCCGGCTCTGGCCGATGACGCGCCAGTCAAACAACCCGGTCGTTGGGCGCAGGATTACCTGAATCGTCCCGCCGATCCCGCCGTGCGCTTTGGCACGCTGCCCAACGGGTTGCGCTATGCGATCATGCACAACGATACCCCGGCCGACGGTGTCGCGATGCGGTTGCGCATCGGATCGGGTTCGCTGAAAGAGCGCGACGACGAACAGGGCCTGGCGCATTACCTGGAACATATGGCGTTTCGCGGCAGCACGAATATCGCCGATGGCGAAGTCGTGCATATGCTCGAACGGCAGGGCCTGCGCTTTGGTCCGGATACCAACGCGTTCACCGCGCAAGACGAAACCGTCTATATGTTCACGTTTCCCAAGGCTGATCCCAGCGCGCTCGACACCGGGCTGACGCTGTTTCGCGAAATTGGTGAGCGGCTGAACCTGGCACCGGCGGCGGTCGATGCCGAACGCGGCGTGATCCTGTCGGAAGAACGGTTGCGCGACAGCCCCGGTTATCAGGCGATCAAGGCCAATCTGGACAACGCGCTGGCCGGCACGCCGCTGCCCAAACGCTGGCCGATCGGGTTGGTCGAAACGATCAAGGGCGCCACGTCCGGACGCTTGCGCCGGTTCTATTCGGCCAATTATCGCCCCGACAATGCGACCATCGTGATTGTCGGCAATATCGACGTGGCCAAAGTCGAGGCCGAGATCAAGGCGCGCTTTGCCGATTGGAAGCCGGCTGCACCGGCCGATACGATCGACCCCGGCTCGCCGCATCCGCTGCACCCGGCGGGCGAATTCATCGCGGCCGGGGCGCCCGATACGCTTAGTCTGTCGTGGCAGCGTCCGGCTGACCGGCGCGCCGAAACCGAACGCTATGACCGCGAAAAACTGGCCGAAATCGTCGCGGTGACGGTGTTCAACAACCGTCTGGCCGATCACGCCGCACGTCCCGGCAGTCCCTATGTCGAGGCGCAGGCCGAGACGACGGCTTCGCTCTATGGCGTGGCCTCGCTGACATTTGTGCAGATCTCCGCCGCGCCCGGCCAATGGCAACCCGCGCTCGCCGCCGTGGTCGACGAACAGCGCCGGCTGGTGACGGATGGCGTCGGCGCAACGGACCTGAAACGCGCGGTGACCCAGACCGAAACCGCGCTCGAAGCCGCCGCCGCCAATGCCACCACGCGCAAGGACGGCGATATCGCCGACGCGCTGGTCTCGACCGTCAACGACGATCAGATTTTCACCAGCCCGGCGCAGGACCTTGCGCTGGGTCGGCCGATTCTTGCCGCGCTGACGCCGGCGGATATTTCCGCCGCGCTATCCCGGTTGTTTGCCGGATCGGGGCCGGTGCTGTTTCGCGCCGCGCAATCGGGGCCGGTTGGCACCCCGGCGCTCGAAGCGGCACTCGCCGCCGACAGCCATGCCCTGTTGGCCGCGCGCGCGGCCGAAACCGCCGTGGTCTGGCCCTATACCGCGTTCGGCACGCCGGGCGTGGTGACGCAGCGTCAGGACGATGCCGCGCTGGGCACGACGACCGTCAGCTTTGCCAATGGCAGCCGGCTGCTGGTCAAGCCGACCACGTTTGAAAAGGACCACATCACCGTCAAGGTCGCGCTGGGCAACGGCCGCGCCGGAGCGGATCCGGCTCTCGTTCACGCGCTGTGGGCGGCGCAACTGTTGCCGCTGGGCGGGACGGTCAAGCTGTCGGCCGGGGACATCGACCGCTGGGCGCAATCGGGCGGTCGCACACTGGTGGCTGAAATGAAGCCGGATACCCGCGCCTTTGTGATCGGCGGCACCACCCGGCCGGCCGATTTCGTCAACGAGATGCAATTGCTTGCCGCCGAAACGCGCGACGCCGGTTTCCGCACCGAACTGGCGGACAAGCTGAACGCGCTGGGGCCGATGGTGGCAGGGCAGGTCGATGCCAACGCCGGGGCGGTCTATGCGCGCGCCTCGCACAGCCTGCTGACGGGCGGCAACACCCGCTATTCCGACATTCCCGCCGCCGCCGACATCACGGCAACCCATGCCGACGAATTGCCCGCGCTGCTGAAGCCGGCGCTGGCGGGGCCCGCCGATATCGTCGTGGTCGGCGATGTCACTGTCGATGAAGCGATCCGCGTGGTGGCGACGACGTTCGGCGCCGGTCCGGCGCTGCCGCCGCGCGCGCAGATTGCCCCGCGCGCCGCGTTGCCCGCGCCATCGGCGGAACCGCATGTGGCGTTCCACAATGGCCGCGCCGATCAGGCCTATTATGGCCAATACTGGCTGTTGCCCGACTATTTCACCGACCCCAGGGGCAGTTACACTGCGCGCGTCGCGGCCGGCGTGTTGCAATCGCGGCTGATCGACACCGTGCGTGAAAAGCTGGGCATCACCTATTCGCCCATGACCGAGGCGGTCGCGTCGGTGCAATTGGGCGGGCTCGGCTATTTTGACGCGGTGCTGGAAACCCCGCCGGCCAATTTTGCCACGTTCCACGACTTGCTCCAGTCCGAGATCAAGGATCTGGCGGCCAAGCCTGTCTCGCCCGACGAACTCGACCGCGCCCGCCGCCCGCTGGTCGAAGGCCGCACCAAGGACATGGAAGGCAATGCGTTCTGGGCAACCTGGCTACCGATGGTCCTGCGCGATCCGCGCGTCCGCGCCGACGTGCTGGATACCGGGGCTGGCCTTGCCGCCGTCAGCGCCGAGGACGTGCGCGCCCTGTTCGCGCACCTTGCCAGCGATCCGACCCCGGTGACGGTGGTGTCGCGGGCCAGATAGGGAAACTGGCCACGCAAAGCGTGACAATGCACGTTCTGCGCGATATGTCGTATTGTACCGTCAACCAAGGTTTTGCCGTGTCCGCCAGCTTTCTCTCCTCACGCGATTTCAATCGCGATCCCGGCCGGGCCAAGCGCGCCGCCAGGAATGGACCGGTGTTCGTCACCGAGCGCAGTAAAGCCGCGCTTGTTGTGCTGAGCATCGAGGATTACGAAAAGCTCACCGGACAAGACCGTTCGCTGGCCGACATGCTGACCCACGCCGAACCGCTCGACTTTCCGGTCGAATTCCCCAAGTCCGTGCTCGGGTTCAAGCCGGCCGAATTTGACTAATGTTCCTGCTTGATATCAATGTCATTTCTGAAAGCCGCAAACTCCGGTCGGGCAAAGCCGATGCCAATGTCGCCGCATGGCTTGCGGCAACGTCGCCTGCCCAGACCTTCATCTCGACCGTCACGGTTTTCGAACTCGAGCTTGGCATCCTGTTGAAGGAGCGGCAGGATGCGGTGCAGGGCAAAGCGCTGCGCCAATGGCTCGAGTTGACCGTGCTCCCGACTTTCGGCGACCGCATCCTCGCACCCGGCCAGGACGTCGCCCGCCGTTGTGCCGCGCTCCACGTCCCCAACCCCGCCAGTGAACGCGACGCCTGGATTGCGGCGACAGCCTTGCAACACGGCATGACCGTCGTGACCCGCAACATCGCCGATTTCGAACGCACAGGCGTCGATCTTCTCAATCCCTGGGGCTGATGTCGCGATCGTCCAGGTGCGTTACCCTTGGCGTCCGATCATCCAGACTTATGCCGATTCGCGTGGGGGTGGGGTCACAAAAGTGTGGGTGCCCGGCGCCGTCACCGCAATTTGGCAATGCTCAGTTGGTCGGCCTTGGCGCGGTCCTTGACGGATTCTTCGCTGCGGGTCAGCGCTTTGGCGATGGCTTTCAGGGCCATGCCTTTTTTGGCGAACTGGTGCAGTTTCTGGATTTCGTCGGGGGTCCAGGCCTGGCGGTGTCTTTCAAACGGTTTTGTCATGGTGTGTCCGCATAGCCGGCGCGGGTGGGCGTGGCCAGAATACAGATTGCAAACTGGCCGCGCGATTGACGACGGCGCGCTCAGCGCTTGTCGTTGACAAGCGATTCCGACGCGTCGGCGACGATGGCGAGCATCGTCGCCCATGCGGCGACGTTCTGGCGCAACTGGTCGGGGTCGATGCGGTCGAGTGTGTCTTCGGCGGTGTGGTGCCAGTCGAAATAGCGCAGCGCCGACTGGTTGAGGTCGATGCCCGATACGCCTGTCCCCAGCATCGGCTCGACATCGGTGCCGCCATCGACCAGCTTGCCGCCATGGACCACGCCGAGCGGGCCAAGCGCGGCGGTCAGTCGGGGGACCACGGCGGCGGCGGCGGCCGGGAATTCGGTGCCAAAGCGCCAGACCCGATCGGCGCCAAGGTCGCTTTCGGCGGCCAGCGCATGGGGTTCGCCGGCATGTGCCCTGGCATAAGCCTGACCGCCAAAGCCGCCGGTTTCCTCGTCACCGAACCACACCACGCGAATGGTGCGGCGGTGGGGGCCGCTGGCCGCGAGCAAGCGTGCGGCGGCGGTGGTGATGGCAACGCCTGCACCGTCGTCGATCGCCCCGGTGCCAAGGTCCCAACTGTCGAGATGGCCACCGATCAGAATGACCCCGGCGGCGGGATCGGTGCCGGGGACTTCGGCAATGACATTGCCCGATGGTTTCAGGCCGACCTGGTGATCGTCGAGTTCCAGGTGCAGCGTGACCGGGCGGCCCAGCTTGACGATGCGTTCCAGGTTTTCCGCGTCGGACACCGACAGCGCGGCGGCCGGGATCGGGGTGATGCCTGGCGCGAAATCGGCGACGCCGGTGTGCGGCGCACGGGTGTGGTCCGTGCCGATCGAGCGGATGACGATCGCCGCCGCGCCGCGTTTGGCCGCTTCACTGGGCCCCAGGAACCGCGCGCGGCCTTCGGTGCCATAGCTCGAACCATCCTGTGTCGGTTGCATCGCGTTGGAAACGAACGCGATCTTTCCGGTCAGGCTGCCGGCCGGGGCAAGCAGCAAGTCGTTGAAGCTGGCGAAATAGGCCACCGGCAGGGTCAGGCCGCCGGGCGGTGTGGCTGCTGAATTGCCCAGCCCGGCCAGATGCAGCGGTTGCGGCACCGGCGCCACCACGGCCGCGCTTTCGTGTCCACGCTGCCACGTCGGCACGTCGTAGGTTTCGATATGGACATTGGCGAAGCCCAGCGTTTTCAGCCGTGCCACCGCCCATTCGCGGGCACGCTCTTCGGCACCGCTGCCATCGGGGCGCGGGCCGACTTCGGTGGTCAGGCCGCTGACGATGGCATAGGCGGTGTCGTCGTGTGCGGCACGGTCCTGCAGGGCGGTCACCGCCGGATCGACCGGCGCGGGTGCGTCGGCGCCATGGCGCGGCATTGGCAGCGGTGTGGGTTGCGCCAGCGCGGTCCCCGCCAGCATAAGGCTTGTGGCGAGCGCCAGACCAGACAGTTTCATGCCGTAATTCCCGTTGTTTGTACCCGTGTTGCGCAATCCTTGGCGACGCATCGCCGCATTCGCAAATGATTTCGTGGGTGGCCATATGCAGGGATTTGCGCGGCGTGTCACACGGGCGTCATACCAGCGCGGCAAGCCATGCACATATTCGTGTATGGGAGTTTACCACGATGAACGCCACTGCCGCTTCGGCCCATGGCCCGCGACCAAACCTTGACGCCGGGCTCGGCGATGTCGGCCTGTTCGGTTTTCTGGCGGTGATGGTCGCCGGATTCGGCTTCGTCGCGTACAGCATTTATGTCGACGCGGTTGCGTCCGGGGTGCAGTCGATCACGTTTGTGCCGTTTCTGCTGCTGCTGGTGGCGCTGTTGATCGCGCTGGGATTTGAATTCGTCAACGGCTTCCACGACACCGCCAATGCCGTTGCAACCGTGATCTATACCAATTCGCTGCCGGCGAATGTCGCGGTGGTGTGGTCGGGGTTCTTCAATTTCCTCGGCGTGATGGCCTCGACCGGTGCAGTCGCGTTCGGCATCGTTTCGCTGCTGCCGGTCGAACTTATCCTGCAAGTCGGCAGCCAGGCCGGATTTGCCATGGTGTTCGCGCTGTTGATCGCGGCGATCATCTGGAATCTGGGCACCTGGTATCTCGGGTTGCCGTCGTCGTCCTCCCACACCCTGATCGGGTCGATCATCGGTGTCGGCGTCGCCAACGCGCTGATGCATGGGCGCAGCGGCACGGCGGGGGTCGATTGGGAACAGGCGGTGAAGATTGGCCAGGCGCTGCTGTTTTCGCCGCTGATCGGGTTTGTCGCGGCGCTGTTGCTGTTCATTGCGGCAAAGGTGGTGGTGCGCATTCCGGCGCTCTACAAGGAACCCAATGGCAAGACTCCGCCGCCGCTGTGGATCCGTGGCCTGCTGGTGCTGACCTGCACCGGGGTGTCGTTTGCCCACGGGTCGAACGACGGGCAAAAGGGCATGGGCCTGATCATGCTGATCCTGATCGGGATCGTGCCCACCGCCTATGCGCTCAATCGTGCGGTGCCGGCGCATTACGAGGCGCAGTTTCACGCCAGTTCGCTGGCCGCGGAAAAGGTGCTTGCCGCGCATGCCGCACCCGCTGCGCCGATGCCGGTCGATGCCGCCCGCGCCGAAGTGACCAACTATATCGCCGTGCACAAGTTCAGCCCGGCGACGATGGGCGCGTTGAACGTCTTGTCGACCGACATCGATCATCAGGTCGCAGGCTATGGCTCGCTGGCCAAAGTGCCCGCTGCGGTGACGCGCAACATCCGCAATGACATGTACCTGACTTCGTCCGCGCTGAAGCGGCTGGGCAAGGAAAAGACCATCACGCTGTCCGCTGCCGAGGCCGGGACGCTCGACGGGTATCGCAAGAACCTCGACAAGGCGACCCAGTTCATTCCGACCTGGGTGAAAGTCGCGGTGGCGATCGCGCTGGGCCTGGGCACGATGATCGGGTGGAAACGCATTGTCGTCACCGTCGGCGAAAAGATCGGCAAGAGCCACCTGACTTATGCGCAAGGGGCAGTGGCCGAACTGGTGACGATGGTGACAATCAGCGCGGCCGACAATTTCGGCCTGCCGGTGTCAACCACGCATGTGCTGTCATCGGGTGTCGCCGGTGCGATGGCCGGCAACGGGTCGGGCCTGCAATGGGGCACGCTGCGCAATCTGGGCATTGCCTGGGTGCTGACGTTGCCGGTTTCGATCCTGATTGCCGGTCTGCTTTACCTGGGGCTGTCGCACGTGATCTGATTGCCGGACGCTGGATATCACCTGGCATGCCGTTTGAGCACCGCTTCGGCACGCGACAGGTCCTGCGCCCGATCGACATCGAGCGCGGCCTGTGCCGACAGCGGCAGCCAGGGTGCCCCCTGCAACAGCGAGCCTGCGCCGCGATCACCGGTCAGCCCGGACAACGCGGCAAAATGGCGCGCGCCGAACAACACCGGGGGTAGCATTGTGTCAGGCCCCCTGCTTGCCAGCCGATCGCCGTCGAACGCGGCGATCATGGCGTGAACATGGTCCATCGGCACCAGCGGCATATCGGCCAGCGCAATCATCACTGCCTGTGCCCCGGCATCGCGCGCCGCCGTTATTCCCAGCGCCAGCGAACGCGATTGCGGCGCGCCGGGTGGATCGAGCACGATGGTCGTATAGCCGGGCAGGGGCGGAGTGTCGGGGCCGATGACCGCAATGTGCGCGGCAAAATCGATGCTGCGCAAGGCGTCGGCGGCGTGATGGGCCAGCGGCTTTCCCGCCAGTGGCGCGGCCAGCTTTCCGCCGCCGAAGCGTTCGCCACGCCCGGCCGCGAGCAGGACGAGAGCGATCGCTTGCGGCGCGATCGTCACGCGCGTTGGGCTGATCCGGGTTGCCAGGCCATTCTGCCTGCGCAGGCCTCGTAATCCTGCACCAGTTCGGCGACGATCGACAGCGCCAGCGTGGCAGGGTTGCGCGTTGCCGGGATCAGCCCGATGCTGCCGCGCAAGGCATCGATCTGCGGTTTGGGCAGCCCCGACGCGCACAGCCGCTCGATCCGTTCATGATGGGTACGGCGGCTGCCGACCGCGCCATGATAGAATGCCGGCAGCGCCAGCGCCTGCGGCAGCAGGAATTCCTCCCAGTCGCGATCGTGGAAAACAAACACGATCGCCGTCCACGCGTCGCCGGTGATCGGCGGCAAATGCATGCGCGTTACCAGCGGCTGAACGTCGTCCTGGTGCGTACCATACTCCGGCGGAGCATAAGCGCAGACATCGATGTCAAAGGCGCGCGCCAGTCGGACCAGTGCGAGCAGGTCTTCGCCATGTCCGAGCGCGATCAAACGCAACCGGGGCGCGTAGCGCTGCACGTGATCGCCCAGCGTCAGTTGCGCCGGCCGGCGCCGCGCGAGCCGGGCCAATGCATCGGCCACTTGGCGTGCATCGGGCTGCGGCGTGAACAGCAGGTCTATCCCGCCGCCGCAGGGCAGGCGCACGTCGATATAGCGTGACCCGATGCCATAGCGCACGGTGCGCGGCTGCCCCTCGGCGAGAACTTCCAACGCTTCGGAGACGATTGCCTGTTCGACGCAGCCCCCGGAAAACGATCCGATCTGTCGTCCGTCGGCCAGCACCGCCATCTGTGTACCGATGGCGCGCGACGATGTTCCTTCGATGCCGACCAGCGTGACCAGGACCCCCGCCACACCCTCGCGCGCACCCTGATCGATCAAGGTGAGCGCGTCTACGGGTTGCGCGGCGATCAACGCTGTTCGCCGGGATAGAGCAGGCGGATCGATTCGGGTGCGTGGCACTGGCGCACGACCTGGTTGGCCAGCCGCAGCCGCTCTGCGGTCAGGTTGGTGTTGGTCAGGGCCTTCAAACGCTCGCGTGCGACTTCATCGCCGGTAAACGGCGGGGTGCCGGCAGGCGCGCTGCCTTCGCCCAGCACGAACACGACGTAGTTCATCATGTCGGCCAGTTCTGCATTATCCTTGATCCGGCTGTGCGCGACATTGGGCAGGCGGATCAAATAGGCGCGCGCTTCCGGCGTGCACATGAACCAGCCCACCCGGCCTTCGAGTTCGGGCAGATGGGCCGGGACGGTGTCGCCGTGGACACCATGGCACCCGCCGCAATGTTCGATGTAATCGGTGCGCGCCTGATCGGGGTCGCTCATCACGCTGTGGGGATCGAATGCCGCCATATTGGCCGGCCCGGCCGCGGCATGGACCGCGACCCGGGGCATTATGATCGCGGTGGTCAGCGCCACCGCGCCCAGCACCAGCATGGCGACGCGCTGCAATCCACGCCATGGCCCCGGAAACATGCCACGGAACCTTTGCATGGAAATCAGGCCGCTCCCACCAGCACGGCGGTCGAGCAATGGTATTCCTTGTTCTTCACGCCAAAGCACCAGATGATATCGTTGTTGAGTTGTTGCGTATAAAGTTGGGTTTCGCGGTCCGAACCGTCGCAATTGCACTTGTTGGCGAACGATTTGCCGCAGCAGTCGCGATAGGCAATCAGATAGGCCTTGCCGTCATCGGGATTGATACAGGTCCCAACCCATGACACGGGCGAAGGTTCCGCGCCCGGCGGACACGAATGGATGCCGCCGCCCGAACAGGTGCACAGCGCGCCGTCGATTGCGCAATACCGCCAGTAGGTGCACTTGGTATCGTCGGTCGTCTGCGCGTTGCGGGCAAACACGGTCTTGGCCTCCGGCGAGCGATCGGGCTTGGCTGCTTCTGCACGGCTGACCGGCAGGATCGGAAACACCGGTGCCGCAACCAGCGCGACGCCAATCCGCGCCAGCATGCCGCGCCGCGACGTACCACCGGCAAACCGGCGCAAAACCTTTTCGCCAAAGCTGTCAGCATTGAAAATTGTCATACTATCCCCCGTCATCCGGCCGGTGGGCAAGGACTGCGTGCGCTAACCGAATATTTGGCGGACGCAAGCCCTGCCGGGCATGGTGGTTCAAAACGCGTGTCGTGGTAATCTGTCCATCAGGCCAGTTCGGGTTTCAGGCCGTTGATATAATCCTGCACCGAATGCACCCCCATCTCGTGGGCGATGATCAGGCTCTCAAGATGCTCGCGGCTGTTGACCAGCCCCTTTGACAAGATCACGCCATCGGCATCGAGCAGGACTGCGAACGGCAACTTGCCGACTTCATAAGCTTGTCCGACGTCGGGACCGTTGATGAACTGGTATCCGTCGAGGCCATGGCGCTCGATCATCGCGCGCTGGTTTTGCGGCGTATCATCGCCAACAAAGATCAGTTGTACGCGTTCGTCGCGGGCAAAGCTCTTGGCCATCGGGATCAGATTCTTGCACAGCGGGCAGGTCGCCGACACGAACATCAGCAGGCGCAGCGCCGAGCCCGGTGACGGGCCGCCGACGGTGACAGCGGCACCGTCGAGCGTTTGTGCTGCAATCGGCCCGGATTTCGCCCCGACCGACGGGCCGCCGGCCGTGGTCAGCGCACCCGCCGGGGCGACCCGCATGTGCAACACGCCAACCTGGCGCGCGAGCGCCAGCACGGCAACGACCAGCGCCAGGATCACCACCCAGCCAAAGATCGTGGAAATGACAAGAGCAGTCAGCATGGCAGGGTCTATCTCCGTCCGCTGGCCAGCGGCGAGGCCGCCAGCGCTGCGAGGGCATTGAACAGCATGAACATCAGGAACAGCGCGGACCCTGCGACCAGCGCCAGGGCGATTTCGACCGGCCCACCGGTTTCGCCGGGGCCGGCGGGCAAAGCCTGGATTGCCACCAGAACCGCCAGCACGATATTGCGGACCACCAAACCCCAACGCAACGGCTGGCGCAGTTGCGATCGGCCGCATCCGCAATCGATCGCCCGGCGCCCGCGCCGGATGTTGATGGCCATCGCGGCGGCAAACAACACGAACAGCGCCGCCGCCGGCAGTCCCAGCAAACGCAGGACGCCACCCGTGAACACGCCGGCAACCAGTCCCAGGCCCAGCCCCAGTTCGACCACCGGCAACAGCGCCGCCACCGGAGCCACGAGCGAGTCGGGCAGCAGCCGATAATTGGCGACCACACCCGGCACCAGTTCGCGGTGGCGCAGCTTGGCCAGGCCGGCCTCGACAAACACGATCCCGGTGCCGATGGCACCTGTCAGACCGGTTTCGAAAAGGATGGTGGTCATCGGCCTGGTGTTCTGTCGCGATGCTTACGGCATGACCTGGACGAGGCCGGAGCCGGCGTCCTTGATGCTGGTCTTGATCTCGCCGGTGGCCGGGTCGATGAAATGGGCAGAGCCGGCAAGGCCCGCGCCGCCGTCACCTTCGCGTTCGGCGACGACGACCAGCTTGGGCGCAGCTTCCTGCGTGACATTCACCACGGTGGGAAGGCCTTCGACGGGAAGCCGCTTGACCACTTTGTGGCTCGCCAGATCGAGATCCCAGATCTCGGTCGCGCCGTCCTTGTGCGTCCAGTATTCGCCCGGATGCATCAGCACGTAAAGATGGCCGGTGACACGGTTCAGCGCGATCGGCTGCCCGCCGCCCGGATACCAGTTGAGATCGTCGGGCCGGGTTTCGCCTTTGCGAAGACCCGCTGCTTCCTGGATCGAATAGGGCGCGCTGACGATCGGTTTGGCCCCCAGCGTGGCGGTGTAGACAAGCCCGGTATAGCTCACCATCACCACCGTGCCCTTGGTCTTGTCATATTCGACATTGTCAAAGATCGGATCGCCGGTCGCGCTGAAGAACGGCTCTGACCGAGTGATGTCGGTTTTGCCGCCGGCAAGATTGATCGACGCCAGCGTGCCGTCCGAACATAGCGCAGCAAGCCCCACGCCGGGATTTACGATCAGGTCGGCGCAGCCCGGCAGTTCGAAATTGCGGACAAATTTGCGTTTGACCAGATCGATCACGTTGACCGACGAGATCGGGCTGAAGTCATAGACATAGCCGGTCTTGCCGTCGTCGCTCAGGATGAAATTGTGTTCGCGCCCGCCGACCAGGATGCGGCCGGGAATGTCGATGTCGCCCTCCAGCTTCAGCGTGGAGGCGTCATAGACCGAAACGTAATCCTCGCGCGTGCCGTGCAGGCGGCGGCTCCAGTCGGTTTCGGCAACATAATAATGCTTGCCTTCGGGGTCGATTGCCAGATCGCCCAGGATCGGGGTTTCGATCTGCGCCAGATATTTGCCGGTCGCGGTGTCATAGATCGCCGTGCCGGGCAGGACAAAACCGCGTTGCAGAAATATCCAGCTCGGCTTTGGCGCGGCAAGCGTGGCGACCGACGATTCCTCGGGAGCGACCGAAGCGGTGCCGGCCTGCGCCGGCGCCGCGGCGAACGCCAGGGCACCGAGGGCGACAGCGCACGAAGCGCGGACGGCGGCCTTGAGCCGGGTCCTGGAAAAATTGATATGCGCGGCGGACTTCATCGTTGCTGGCCCCCTCTGGACGCGTGGCTTCGGGCGTTGCGGTTGCGCCATGTGGTAATGATTTGCGAAAATTCGCACAACGACGATTGCCCGAACATCTGTGATCCAAGATTTGACGGCTGTCCTATTTTAGTCAAGCACCATTCTTGCCGCCCAAACATCTTTCTTGGCCTTGCGGCTCAATCCGTGGGCAGCGCCGCAAACCCGCCATGAATATCCTCTGGCGTGATCGTGCGGGCCAGCGTGACCAGGTGGTTGGCGGCGATGCGGGTAATGGCGGGCATCTGGTCTGCCCACGGTTTCTGATACCCGCAAAACGGCGTTGTCCCTTCCATCGCGGCGCTGATGAAGATCGCCACGGTCTGCACTTCGTCGGGGGCGAGCGCGGGATTGAGCACGGCGACGTGTTCGGCAATGAAATCGTGAACGCGGCGGTAGAATGCCCGCACGCGGTCGGCAATGAACGGGTTGTGATTGGCCAGCGCCCACAGTTCGGTGAACAGCCGGGTGGTGCGGATCCTGGCAATATCGTCGAGGCACATCACGATCAGCACGCGCAGCCGCTCATCGGCGCTGAGGTCGGGCTGGCGCACCCGGTGTTCGAGCAATTTGTCATAGGATTCGAGCAAATCATCGAGCAGGACCTGGACCAGCAGTTCCTTGCGCGGGAAGTGATAGCTGACATTGCCGACTTTCATCCCGCATTCGGCCGCGATCCGCCGGATCGTAAAGGCGCCGGCCCCTTCGTTGATCAGCACGCGCAAAGCGGCCTTCAGGATGGCGTCGACGGTTTCGGTGCCGCGCGCATAAGTGCCCGGCCGTGCGGCGGGAAGGGGCGGGTCGCCCAGCTCTGCCGAACCGGTTGCGGGATGGTCGTTGTCGAGCGTCTGTACTGTCAAAACCCGTCCTTGCCGTGCGGCGTACGCCCTGCGGCGCGCGAAACGTGACCTCAGCCGACGACAATGCCGCATGCTGCACTATGGCGCCAAGCCCGATTGACGCGACGCCAAAATCCTTTTTAGGAAAATACCGGGCGCGGTCAACAAAGCGATTGACCAACTCTGGACATCTGTACAGTTTTCTTCTGCCGGTCAGGCCGAATCAGCAATGTCGCTGCGGCTTGGCTGTCCGTTCGTGGCATCATCGCATGTCGGAAACGAATGTCACCGCGCCCACGGCTTTGGTGCGGTTCAATTTCAGCAAGGGGACTATCGACGCATGCCGTGCCCAGTTCCGGAACACGAAATCGATACTGCCCTGGCGCACGGCCCCGGCGGGAACATGCGGGTCAACGCGCGCAAAGTGCCTTATGGAGCCCGACTGTTGCTGGCGTGCGCGACGCTTGCCACCGCCAGTGCGGTTGCCGGGCAGGCGATGTCAGGCGGGGCAGGGGCGTCACAGACGACCACCGAAACCGAAGAGGGTATCCCGGTCACCGATGCGCTGACCCGCGAAAAGTGCGGCACCTGCCACACCGCCGACGCCAAGGGCAACCTGTCGCGGATCTCGTGGGTGCGCACCACCCCCGAAGGCTGGGACCAGGCGATCAAGCGCATGGTGCGGCTGAACGGTGCGGCGGTCACGCCGGAGGAGGCGCGCCACATCGTCCATTACCTGGCCGACACCCACGGGCTCGCCCCCGAAGAGGCAAAGCCGGTGTCCTATCTTGTCGAGCACCGCATGGTCGACGAGACCAACATTCCCAGCGAATCGGTGCGCACCTCGTGCGCGGCATGCCATGCCTTTGCCCAACCGCTGTCATGGCGGCGTTCGGCGAACGAATGGAAATTGCTGCAGGATTTCCACATCGCACTCTACTCGCAGGCCGATTCCCAATATCGCCGCCCGGCGGTGGATGAGCCGGGCGACGTGTTCGGCAAGACCATCCCTGTCGTCAACAAGCCGGGTACGATCCCGCTGACTTCGGGCCAGGTCGCGCTGGCCTATTTGCGCAAGGTCGCGCCCTTGCACTCGCCCGAATGGGCGGCATGGAGCGCGCGCGAACAAAGCCCGCATGTTACCGGCAAATGGCTGGTCAACGCCACGCTGGCGGGCAAAGGCACGTTCTTTGGCACGATGGAGGTCACGCCCGGGGCAACCGGCGATGCCTTTGTCACCCGCACCAGCCTGCAATCGCTAAGCGGTGGTCCGTCGATCAGCACCACCGGCAGTGGCGTGGTCTATGCCGGCTATTCGTGGCGCGGACGGGCGCAGACCGGGGCCAGCGGCAAGCTTGCGCCCGACTCGTTCGATCAGCCGGTGCGCGAAGTGCTGCAGTTTTCCTCTGACCGCAAAAGCGCGGTCGGGCGCTGGTTCTGGGGGGAATACCAGGAATTCGGCTATAACGTTACGCTGACCCGCGCCGATGGGGCGCCGGTGATCGGGGCGATTTCACCTGGCGGCATCCGCGCCGGTGCAAGGGGACAGACCTTGCGCATCCTCGGCGATGCCTTTCCTGCGAGCTTGACGGCGCGGGATATCGATCTGGGCCATGGGCTGACCGTGACGAAGATCGATTCCGCCAGCCCCGGCGAATTGGTGGTGAGCGTCGATGCCGCCGGCGACGTGCCTTCGGGGCTGCATGACGTGACGGTGGGTTCGGCGGTGCTGACGGCCGCGCTGCCGGTCTGGCACAAAGTGTCGTATATTGCGGTAGAGCCCGAAAGTGCACTGGCGCGATTGGGCGGCGCGGCGCATCCTGCAGGTTATGGCCAGTTCGAAGCCTGGGGTTACGATGACGGGCCCGATGGCAAGCCGCACACGGCCGATGACGTCAAGGTCGGGATTGTCGATGCCGATTTCAGCCTCGAAGAATTCCGCGACACATGGTACGATGACGACCTGAAATACGTTGGCAAGATTACCCCGACCGGGTTCTTTGTGCCCAATCTCGACGGGCCAGATCCGCAACGTCCGGGCAATCGCGACAACTATGGCAATGTCTGGGTCGTCGCCAAAGCCAGGACGCTGAAAGATACGAATGGCGAGCCGTTGATCGGCAAAGCCTATCTGGTGGTTTCCATTCCCTCGTTCAAACGTTGGGATCAGCCCGAGGTGACACAGTGACCACACTGCTAGAACATCGTTATCGTGCGGGGGAAATGCACCGGTTCCAGGCCGCAGGAGAGGAATTCGTCTATATGCCGCAGGCCGGCGCGATCTTTGCGCTCGATGCGGCAACCAATGGCGTGCTGGGTCTTTTGCAGGACGGGGTTGCGGCGCATGACGACCTGGTGACCGCGCTGGCCGACCAGGGCATGGCCACGGGCGATGCCGAAGGGCTGCTGCGCGAATTGCGCATGGTTCGGCTGGTCGAGGCGGAGAACGTGGTCGCGCTGGCACCGATCGTCGACACCCCGCCTGATGATTTCCCGCTCCAGGCGCTGGTGCTCAATGTTACCAACCAGTGCAATCTCGCCTGTACCTATTGCTATGAATTCGGCGCCGACAAGATTTCGACGCAGACCGGCAAGACCAAGTACATGACGCCGGAAACCGCGCGCGCGGCGGTCGATTTCCTGCTGGAATCGGCCAAAGGGCGCGAGGCGGTGCATATTACGTTCTTCGGCGGCGAAACGCTGATGAATTTCCGCCTGTTGCAGGACGCGGTCAACTATGCCGATGCGCGGGCGGCCGAGACCGGGCGGCGGGTGACATACAGCCTGACCACCAACGCCACACTGCTGACCGATCCGATCATCGATTTCCTGGCCGATCATGCGGTCGGGGTCACGGTGTCGATCGACGGCCCGGCAGAGATGCAGGATGCCCGCCGCGTCTATAAAAGCGGCAAGGGCAGCTATGCGGTGATCCTGCCCCGGCTGAAGGCGCTGATCGCGCGGCACAAGACCCGCGCCATTGCCGCCCGTGTGACGCTGAGCGCCGGGGTGACCGATGTGGTCGGGATCTATCACCACCTGAAGCACGAAATCGGCTTTCACGAAATCGGCTTTGCCCCGGTCACGACCACCGATGAAGGCCACGATTTCGGGCTGAACGGCGATGGCATGAGCGCGGTGCTGGCCGGGTTCAACGCGCTTGCCGACGAATGGCTCGAATATGCGTTGCGCGGCGAGATGCATGGTTTTTCCAACGTTTCGGAAACCATGAGCGAACTGGTCGTCGGCACCAACAAGTCGCACCCGTGCGGCGCCGGGCTCGGTTTGCTGGGGGTCAGTCCATCGGGCGATCTGTCGCCGTGCCACCGCTTCACCGATGCCGACGAGCATGTGCTGGGTCATATCAACAGCGGCGTCGACCAGGCCAAGCGCAGCGATTTCCTGACGCGCGGGCATGTTGGTTCAAAGTACGAATGCACATCGTGCTGGGCGCGGCCGCTGTGTGCCGGCGGATGTCATCACGAGGCGTTTGTCCGTTACGGCGACACCGGCCATGCCAATCTGCATTATTGCGACTGGATCCGCGGCTGGACCGATCGCGTGCTCGATATCTATGGGACTCTCGCTGTCCGCAATCCGGAATTCCTTGAACGCTTTGCCGACCGAAAGGGCTTGTCATGAAGCACCTGAAGCCATTGAATGTGAAGGCCCGCCGTATCGAGGCGGACATCAGCGCCGCGATCGAAGAGGATGTCGTGGCGTTGCAACAGGCGCCCCGGCCGCACGTGCCGCTGGGCTGTTCGTTGTCGTTTTCACCCGGCTGGGAAGTCGATGCCTCGGGCGGCACCGCCGGGCTGTGCCAACCGGCCGAGCGCGACATCTATGACTGCTATGTCACGTGCTTCTGGCCGGTGCAGATGGCCGACCACGTCAACTATTCCGCCGACTGGGCCAGCAATTGCGCCGCGGCGACCAAGGACTGGCGCAGCCTCGATATCGTGTTTCCCTGAAAACGTCCTGCCTGTTGTTCTATTTTTCGGGGGATTTGTGATGTCGTTGCGTCAATCCGTTCGTCTGCTTTGCGCGGCCATGACCGCGCCGCTGGCTCTCGCTGCTTGTGCACCGGCATCGGCCGGCACGCTGATGCTGGGCACTTATCCGGACAAGTTGTTCACCATCGACGACCAGACCGGGGCGGTCAAGGATCGCATCCAGCTTGAGGCCGGGCTGCCGGTGTCGCTGCGCCTGAGCGAAGACCGCAAGAAGATCTATGCGACGACGATCACCACCAGCGGGGTTATCGTGCTCGATGCCGATACCCACAAGATCCTGACCGAATTCAGCCTCAACACCCCGACCGAGCGCTATCGCTTCAACGGCGGCGTGCCCGACCCGACCGGTCGGTATTTCTACACCACGCTGATGCGCACCGACAAGCTGACCGACCGCTATGTCAATTCGAAGCAGATGTTTGCGGTCATCGATCTGCAGCAGAAAAAGGTGGTGCGCACCGCCGATCTTGAGCCGCTGGATGACGCGATGGCGGGTGGCTATCGCGCGCCGATGATGATTTCGCCCGATGGCAAGACGCTGTACCTGTTCAAGGACAAAGTGCTGGTCATCGATGTCGCCACGCTGAAAGTGGTCGATCGCCTTGATGTGCAAAAGGCCGACGCGGCCGGTTATGAAAACGTCGCGTTCGGCGGCGGGGTCGAAGGGCTGCAACTGACCACGCCCAACGAACTGGTCTCGCTGTTCACCGCGTCCGATCCCTATGTGCACAACAAGATCTTTGGCCTGGGCCGTTTCAATCTTACCGCGCGCAAATTCACGTTCACGCCGATCGGGCCGATCACCAACCAGATTTCCGGCCTGGAGGTCACGCCCGATGGCAAAAGCGCCTATACCGTCGCGACGACCGGCACGACCGGCAACAAGCGGTGCGAGTTCTGGAAATTCGATCTCGCCACCGCCAATCTGACTGACAAGAGCGAGTTCCATTGCCGTTCGCGCTTTACGCTCGGCATGTCGCAGGATGGGGCCAAGCTCTATATCTATGGCGCCAGTTACGACATCGAAGTCTATGATTCCGCCACGCTGAAATATGAAAAGACCTGGGACCTGGGTGCCGATGCCACCATGGCCGGGATGGTCGCGCTGCGCTGAATCATGGGCGTGCGGGTATCGGGTCGCGGGGTTGCCGCCGCCAGTGCCGCGCAATGCCTGTCGGCGCGAGGTGTCGATGTCATTGGCGATGCGCAAAACCCCGGAGTGATACGCCAGGCGCCGGTGGTGATGTTGGGCGATCAGGCGCGGGCCCTGTTGGTCGACGTTTTCGCCGGGCATGCCGGATTGGCCGACGTCATGGCGGGTGCGCACCGCATCGAACGGCGGGTGGTGCGCTGGGGAGAGGATGAGCCACAGACGTTTGGCCATGCCGGACTGGTGGTTCCTGGCGATCTGTTGGCCCGGACATTGCCCGTGCCAGACCCCTCCGCAGCGCCGGGGCCTGCCGCCTTCACGCTGTCGACCACGCCATCCACTGACGCACGGCTGTTGCGGTTTGGCGCGCGCGAGGCGGTGGCGGTGCCGGTTGTGTTGACCGATGGCGCCGATCGTGGCGCCGCGCTGGTCGAGGCGCTGGACCATGGCTGGCTGTTTCTGATTCCGACAGGCGGCGATGACGGCTGGCTGCTGGCTGTCGGCGCCGATCCTGATCAAGCCTTGCGCGATAGCCGGTTGGTCGCACCGGCGGTCGCAGCAACCGGCGCGGTCTCGTCCTCGTTTGAGACCGCGCCGAGAATGCTTGACGATCCCACGGCGGCGCACCGGCTGACAGTGGGCAGCGCGGCGCTGGCGTTCGATCCGATCTGTGGCGATGGCACGGCGAGCGCGGTACGCGGCGGCATTCTGGCCGCGGCGATCGCGGCGGCGATGACCGGTGCCGATCTCCCTGTGCTCGATCCGGGGCTGGATTGTGAGCGATTGACCGGGCATTATCGATCGATGATGATTGCTGCGATGCGCCGCCACCTGACCGTTTCCTGGCCGTTCTATGCCCGCGGCGGGCGTAGCCAATGGTGGGCGGGACAGGCCGATGCGCTGGCCGAGGGACATGCCTGGTGCACGCGGCAACTGGCCGAAGCGGGCGAGGCGCGCTTTGTGCTGGCGGGCGACCGCCTGATCGCGCGGGGCGTCGCAGCCTGAACCCGCCAGACCAGACTCCCATTTCGGCTCCGGTCGCAAGTTGGGGCACATACCGCCGGTTGATTCCCTGGCTGATGCCCTATCGCGCGCGGCTGGTCGGTGTGCTGCTGATCAGCCTGACCGCGACCGGCGTCGGACTGGTGCAGCCCTATCTGTCGAAACTGATGATCGACGGCGCGCTGTTGCACCACAATTTCCCCCTGCTGGTGCGCATTGCCGCGCTGGTGGTGCTGGTGACGGTGGCCGGGTCGGTGCTGAACATCATGGCCTCGTACCGCTATGTCGCGCTGTCGGCGGCGATGCTGTTCGACATCCGTGTGGCATTGATGGCCCATCTGCAACGCCTGAGCCCCCGGTTTTATGCGCGGTTCCGGCTGGGCGATCTGATGAGCCGGATCAACAGCGATGTCAGCGATGTGCAGCGCGCCGCCGGCGACACGCTGCTGGCGGTGCTGGGCAACGTGCTGTTCCTGATCGGATCGCTGGCAATGATGGCCTGGCTCGACTGGCGGTTGTTTATCGTCGGCACGGTGCTGGTGCCGGTGGCCACCGGGCTGTTCGTCTATCTGCAACGCCGGCTGGTCGCGATCACCCGCACGATGCGCGAACGTGGCGCCGATCTGGGCAGCTTTCTGGTCGACACGGTGATGGGCATGCGCGTGGTCACCGCGCTGGGCGGCGAAGCGCACGAGGCGGCGCGCTTTGCCACGCGCAACCGCGCCTTCGTGACGGCCATGCTGCAAATGCAGATGGCCTCTTTTCTGGCCGGGGCGCTGCCGGGAACGGTGCTTGCGGTGTCGAGCGCGGCGGTTACGCTTTATGGCGGCTGGCGCATCCTGACCGGGGCGACAACGATCGGCACGCTGGTGGCGTTCATGGCCTATCAGTCGCGGCTGTTCACGCCGGTGCAGTCGCTGCTCGGGCTGTCGTCGGGGCTGGCGTCGACGCGGGTGGCGCTGGGACGGATTTTTGAACTGTTCGACACTGCGCCCGATGTCGACGAACCGGTGCAGCCGCGCGCTTTGCCGGCGGGGCCGCTGGCGATCGAATTTGCCGGGGTGCATTTCCGCCATGATCGCGATGCGGTGCTGACCGGGGTCGATTACGTGATCCCGGCGGGCGCGATGGCGGCCATTCTCGGTTCGAGCGGCGCGGGCAAATCGACACTGGCCGACCTGATCGTGCGGTTTCGCGACCCCGATGCCGGTCATGTGCTGATCGGCGGGGTTGATGCGCGCGATCTGGCGCTGGCCGATTTGCGCCAGGCAGTGGTGCTGATCGACCAGACGCCGTTTCTGTTCAACGCGACGATTGCCGACAACATTGCCTTTGCGGTGGCCGATGCCACGCGTCCGGCGATTGATACGGCGGCAACGGCGGCCGGATTGGGTGACCTGATCGCACGGCTGCCGCAAGGGCTCGACACTCCGGTCGGTGAACGCGGCATGGCCTTGTCGGCGGGCGAGCGCCAGCGGATTGCCCTGGCCCGCGCGCTGTTGCGGCGTCCGGCGGTGCTGGTGCTCGATGAGCCGAGCGCGGCGCTCGATGTCGATACCGAGCGGCGCGTCGCGGCGGGTCTGCGCGATGTCCTGCCCGATGCGACGATCATTATCATCACGCACAAGCCCGCGCTGGCCGATCTGGCCGATATGGTCATCACGCTCGAGGCCGGGCGCGCGACGGTGCTTGTCCGTGACTAGGCGTGTGCGTGTCGCGGTGATCGACAGCGGGGTGTTTGCCGACCATCCGCATATTCTGGCCGAACGGGTTTTGGCCGGCGTGGCGATCGCCGCCGACGGCACGATCGATGCGGGCGAGGGCGCCTGGGTCGATCGGCTGGGCCACGGGACGGCAGTTACCGCCGCCATCCAGGAACTGGCGCCCGATGCCGAGATCCTGCCGATCCGGGTGTTTCGCGATGCCTTGCGCGCCAGTGCGCTGGCGCTGACGACGGCGATCGTGTGGGCGGCAGAGCAGGGGGCAGCGGTGATCAATTGCAGCCTGGGCACCACCAACGCCGCCCATGCCGCGCTGTTTGCCCAGGCTGTGGCGCGCGCAGGCGCGGCGCGGATCGTCGCCCCTGCGGCAGGGCCTGATGATGCGCCCTGCTGGCCGGGGCAGTGCGTGGGCGTGATCACAGTCGGGCTCGACTGGGACCTGCCGCGCGGTGTGGTGCGGGTGACCGATGGCATTCACTATGCGTCCGGCTATCCCCGCCCGATCCCCGGCGTCGAGCAGCGCCGCAATCTCCACGGCGTCAGCTTTGCCACGGCGCAAGTGAGCGGGTTGTTGGCATCTGGTCGTCTGACATGAAAAATGCCCCCCGTGTGTGAGCGCGAGGGGCAGTGGGGCGAACGATTGCGGCGCGATCTTACTTGAAGTTGTACGACGCCTTGATGCCAAAGAACTGTGGCTTGATGGTGAACGTACGGGAAGAATTGGCGCAGAATTGGATCGAGCAGAACGTATTCTTGGTCAATTGGCCCAGTTTGTTCGTCA
>Ga0116227_10005507_pt1 | contig 26588 bp, 24 predicted proteins | sample S1TSphgellanicum_FD_89693 | JGI IMG/M metagenome (GOLD analysis project Ga0116227, IMG submission 89693) | Host-associated microbial communities from peat moss isolated from Minnesota, USA - S1T2_Fb - Sphagnum magellanicum MG | ecosystem: Host-associated > Plants > Peat moss > Unclassified...
AGTGGTGGGTGGGGGGGGTGGGGGGGGGGGGGGGGGGGTGGGGGGGGGGTGGGGGGGGTGGTGGGGGGGGGGGGGGGGGGGGGTGGGGGGGGGGGGGGGGGGGGGGTGGGGGGGGGGTAGGATGGAGGGCTGACAGCAGGAGTCAGGGAGGCGTGGGAACACCATTTTAAAAAACTACCACAGGGGACGAGGACCCTGGGGTTGGGTTTCAATCCCAGAACCAGATTTTTTGGATGGTGCACTGGTGGGTGCTGTGTCGCTCAGGGCTTCATGTACTAGAGAGCAGGCAATAGATGATGGATTCTACAAGGTAAGTATGCCCTGGGCAAACCAGTTAGTGCAAGCCTTGGGTGTGCGCACTTGACAAAATCTGTAGTCCACAACCTGCTCTTTGACATTAAAGGCATGGAACGTTGTTGCAGTGTTGGAGACTGTTGAGGAGTGCTGCAGAATGTCGTGGCCACAAAATTGGCAAGCTGGACTGATTCTGCAGCAATAAAGAGTCGGAAAAGGGCCGAATCAGCAAGCCTTGACTTTAACGTCCTTTTAAGGGGTCGCTAAAACCACGTAGGTACCTTACGTAGGATACCTACCACAGCGCTTGCTACTCTGCCTATGAGGATAGGCCTATCCAGTCTCACAAGCGACTTTGCACTCGCAAACGCACGCGCACCAAACATTGTGTGCGAGAGAGAGGGAGAGGGAGTGTGCGAGGGAGCGCTTTGGAGATCGTAATGGCGATGGCTGCATCTATGGCTGGCTCTAATAGTTTGCTTCGCAACTCAACTTCTGCGGCGACGCCTCAGTCAGCCGCCTTCAACTCCTTCAATGGCCTGTCTGCTTGCAAAGCTTTTCCAGTCTCGTCGTTGCAGCAAGCTCCTTGGCAGGAATGTGAGTTTTCCATCATCTCTGTACTACCTATCTCAGCTGTTTCATCATCTCCTATCGTCGGCTGTCTGTCTCTCCCTGTCCCTCTGCCTCACGAGTTTCTAACTTTTCTCTCTCTTTTTCTCTCCCAAACCCCTCCAGCGTTGTTGTACGTGCAGTTGTGCTTTTGCACGTTACTGTTGATGTGGAGCTCTTGAAAGTTTTTGTTTCGGTATCAAATGGAGAGATCAGGTAGTGTGCTCGTTCAGTCTGCCACTTTTTAGATTTCTATAGAAGGCTCTCTATACTCTGTCTTTCACTTCATTTCCAGTGAGCGACAAGTTCTCTCGTGTGTCAGGACTAAAACTGCAGACAATCCGTGATGAAATTGTCTGCAGTTTTCTTCTCCGGCATTGTTTCGTATCTATCTTTTTAGGCCCCGTTTCGTCTCGAACTCTTCTAGCCAATTTGAAGACCTTCGCGATGCCAAAGCCGCCATGGCAATTATCTACCAAAAGTACGGTTCTGGCTGTTGACATGATGGGAGAATTCTGGATTTTGGTAGGGTTTGGCTGAGTAATTTCCGTGCACATTACCAGAAAACTTAAACTCAGTTCCTGAGTGTAATAGAACAGTCAGTCCATGGGGATGTTTCTGTGTACACTCCAACTTTGCAATACAGTCCAGTTTACATAGCACCAGTTATGTGCTTAACCTAGAACCAAAAAAGTCTTTTTGGCTGCAGACAGTTGTCTGCAGTTTTCTTCTCTGGTGTTGTTTCCTATCTATCTTTTTGGTGCTGTTTGGTGTTGAACTCTTCTAGCCAATTTGGACATCTTCATGATGCCAAAACCACCATGGCAATCATCTGCCAACATTTGCAATTCTGGCTGTTAGCATGATGGGAGCATGCTGGATGTTAGTAGGGTTTGATTGAGCAATTTCCTTTGATATTACCAGAAAATTCAAACTCATTTCCAGAGGGTAATAGAACGGTCATTCCATGGGGATGCTTCTTTGTACAAATACTACTTCACAATGCAGTCCAGTTTACATACCACCAGTTCTGTGCTTAACCTAGAACCCAAAAAATCTTTTTGGCTGCAGATAGACATTGTTCAGTGCTGTGCTACAAAATGAGGGGAACATTTTCAAGTTCTGCCTTCTCTTTTATGATGTCTATCAGTAACCAGAGTTGGTGCAAACATTCTAACAGGGTTTGGATGGTGCTTGCAGCTTTCTTGTTTAAGCCTCTGAGGATAGAAGCAAGAGAGCCAACCAGGAGGGAGAGTGTCAAGATCCGCCATCGCCGTCTTCGGAAAAAGGTACAGAGGGGGTTTGAAGCAGATTACCGTGCTGTTTGAGGTTGAGAGAGTGTGTCCTTGAAAGAGTATTTTCTTTAGACACATGTTGTATAAATTCTGAGGTAGGAGGGGGGTGGTGCTGTGTGGTCTTTGTTGGGTAGCTGAATGGAACCACAGAAAGGCCACGTCTGGCTGTATTTCGCTCCAATCAACATATATATGCACAAGTTATTGATGACACCAAACAACACACTTTGGCACATGCCTCCACTGTGTCCAAAGCAATTCGGGAAGAGCTGGAGATCTCCTCTGGCCCAACAATTGTAAGCCATATATTTCCTTACAACTTTTGTGATGGGATGCTGCCTTGAAGCCTTGCAATGCCTAGTCCGAGTCATGCAATAAGTAAGAGCAAATGGGAGATCCTGTGCTGGGGATGTAAAATCATCAGGTGAAATGACTTGTAAACCAAAAGATGGATTCAAGCTACTTAGTACCTCATTCTTGAATGAAGAGATAGAAGGCAAGAGAATAATGGCAAAGAGAAAATCTTGGCTCAGCTGTATATAAATTGGTGTTGTGAATCCTTTGTATTCTCTCTGTTGTGGAATGATCTTTGACTGCCTCAGATTTGACTTTATTCAGCTCATGGGGTTACTAAAGGAGTAGCCTTTGCATTAGACTAACAAGAGGACACAATTGTGCATTTTCTTAAGCTCAATAGAAACAATCTAGCATCTTGAAGACTTGGTGAATAAGTGATGGCAGAAGTTGAGTGACATCTAACATGAAGGGATTGCAGATTTGTTTTGTTGAGCTAATAGATGTTTTTTGGTGAGTGTACAGGCTGCTGCAAAGCTAGTAGGAGAGACAATTGCAAAAACATGCCTTGAAAAGGGTATCAACAAGGTTGCCTTTGATAGGGGTGGCTTTGTCTATCACGGTCGGATCAAAGCATTGGCAGAGGCAGCACGGGAAGCTGGCCTCGAGTTTTAGAAATCTTTTTTTGCTTCTAGTTGGCAATATCTGAACCAAGTTAAAGTTATAAATTCCAGATGATGTGATTTGGATTTCACAGAAAAAAATGCCCTTTCTTGCTGTTTTTACCATTTCCTTCCATTTGTATGTCTTTTCTGGATATGGTATGGAAGCTTTGGTGTCAATATTTGTCAAGTCGTCAAATCAGCAATCAAGAATAGGGAGTCTTAAATTACAACTTCCTGGCATTCACATGAAAGATCTCTGTCAAAGAATGGTCTGTACTAATTTGCAATGACATTGATATGTGGGTGGGATGAGCCAACAGCAGAGGCTTGGGGACAAGTGCTGATGACCATGAAAGTCTTGAATGATGCAGAAGCATTTGTAAAGGGGTAGGAGAAAGAGGCCATTTGGTGTTAGGTTAGGGTTAGAGACTCTGATATCACCTCCTCCATTGAAGGTTTCTGGTAGTCACGGCTCGCCACTTTTAGTTAGAGCTTTGTGGTGACTGGAATATTATGGATGGCATGTTCTCTCATACATTCAAAGTTAACATTCAAAGTTGGATTTCAGTCAGCTTCAACTCTAGAGCACCAGTGAGCTGATCTCCAGCCTGTGAAAGTGTAGAAGGCATTGGAAAATGGATCATTGGCAGTAATAGTTGTCATAGAATGAGGTATTTTGGATCATCTTTGAATATTACAATTGGCTACAAGCATTGTGTAACATGTTTTTCTTTCTCATTTACACATTATCAGGGGTTTTTTTTCAGTTTGTGATGTAGTCATGCTGGCAATCATCTACAAAAGGAATTAGCCAAATTTGGATACAGGTCAGAGAGGAAAGTGCGCAAATTAAAGACTGCTGCAATATTTTGATATCTGGTTGGAGCCTGTTTTCGAATATGGTAATTTCAGAAAAAAATTCATGGAAATCTGGTGACTTTATACTTTTCTTTGGCAAAAATCCTTTGCATGAATCACAGTAGTTTTTTTGGGTAGCCAAGTGTGGAAAATTTAGACCCCCCTCAAAAAAAAAAACTGATTCCATGATGCCAAAAACATAGGTGTGCAAAACAAACTTGTTGAATTACAAGTAAATATTTATTATAGTTCATGATTTCGAGATCTGCAGTTTGTTCGAATCTCACCAGGTTCTCCTGGCTCAATCAATTGCAAAGAAGCCAAATGAACTAGAGCTTTGGCAAATTTTGTTTCCCACAGCTCCTCATATTGTGCATTGAGATGGGACATGGCCTGCGTTTGCACATCATAGAAAAGTGATATGTCGGATGAAAAGAGCACCATACCCATGACTCCATTCATGAAATAATTGTTGTCGAACACATTTGGAGAAAGAGGGTCTAAAGGGACCAAGATGTCAGAATCCGTCTCAACCGCACATACAGATTTCAAATGCGCCGCATATGTGGGATGGAATGTGGGATCAATGCCAGTTGGAGAGCCTGGAAAGTTATAGAGGCGGTTTGTGAACTGCTCACAATGAGCTTGGCCAATGGTATGTGCACCTGCAACACCCATGATCCAATAATTCATGATCTTGAAACCTGTCTTATTTTGCTTCTGGTATTGAGGTACTATACTGAAACTCTTCAAACAAGAAAGGAGGCACTATACTGAAACTCATTAAACAAGAAAAACAAAATGTTGAACCCAATTGAATCTCCTCTTTCAAAGAAGAATTTAAATTGGAGTTCATAGTACCTAATGAAACTTAGTATGTAGATGCAATAGTGATGATGATGACCCTTGACTTACCAGCAAGAGTTACCATTTCATCTTGTGTGAGCCCGTGTTGGGCAAACTGTTGGGTCATTTCCTTGGCACTTAGTGTGGTCCCAGGCAAGTTGTCAGAAGCATCTTGAACACTTGATATCATTCCATCCAAACGTCCAGTGGGCATGTCAAATGCCATTCCTCCAGACTGCACAAACATGAAATTTTGTGATAATTAGCACTCCTTTAGATCCTCAAAACAAATGTCTGTGTGTAGGTGTGCATGTTTTTCAAAGTAATCTTTCTGAAGAATTTGGGATGATCAGAGCAGAAAATACTAACTAGAAGAATTTGTGAAGAATTTGGCATGATCTGAACAGAAAAACTAACTTGAAGCATTTGTGAAGAACTTTCATTACATTGGTTGTAGATATAATCTTGCATGCTTACCAGACCCACTGCATCACGTGCTGCCAGAGCAATGATATCAGCACAGGACACAATTCCAGGGCACAATCTTTCTAGCGCTGCCTTGGCTGTGTCAATCACCTCATACCCTCGAATACTCAAGTTCATCAGTGCAGTTTTCTCCGGCTCTGGATTGCTCAGGCTTGGGTCCAGAAGAATTGAAGCATCACATCCCTGAGGAAGAAAATCAACCAAAGGAAGCTACAATGGCAAGTCAAGATGCATGAGCTAAATAAATTATTATGTCAAACACATGTTGAAATCCATGATGTGCATGGACAATAGACTCAAAAGATAGATTTAGCCTATAAGCTACAGCTTGTTCCAAGATGGATAATTTCAATTCATTGTTTGCCTATTGCAACTCCCCATAATTCACTTTGGGACACCATAGATGGCAGTTTTAATCTTTGGACTAGAACAAGAAATTAGCATCTCGATCATTTGATGTTGTGATTCTAGCAAAGTGCTACATTCTGGACAAAAACCATCTGAAGAGCACTGGGCTAGATGCTCTCAGGCTGGTTGGTTACTTTGAGCTGAAGATCCTTGTGGGCTATTTCAGTAGTATTATAAATGGGCTGCAAGATCATATTGTTTTTGAATTCTTGTTTAGAACAATTAGAGCTCATTGACCTGCGCACCCGCACAAAACAATCATGGTAGACCATTCGCAAGAGAGCTGCAGCAATGCTGGGGTCGGCCTTTACCGCCTTTGTCACAACCTCATTCACAATGGCTTCTGCACCAGGGCACGAATTGTTTCCATTGTAAAACCCAACAGAATACTCACGAGCTTGCACTTCCATTTGCCAAGAGTAAAGCAACATCCCAATCATGAGGACAAATTTTGACTTATTCCATTTCATGCTTACTACTATCTTTTGTCTATGCCTTCTGTGTCACTTGTAACACTCCAACCCCAGCTGGTGTCATTTGATTCCTTGTAACAAATTCTGGTTCAAAACTCAACAACCTCAAGAAATTGATGCTATAAACCCATAGCAATGTCCAACTCTCCTTGATTGGGGGAGATTCAACTGGCTCAGGACACAATGAGTTCACATTTTAATTAGACTATATGCAGGGAAGAGTGAGAGATTGCATGGGACTAGAGATTGTATGACAAGCAAATGGGGTTCAATTTGCAAGAGTTCTTCTAGGAAAATTGCCACCAACTTGAGAAAGTGAAGAAGAATTGATAACAGTATAGTACACTTCATGCACCATTTGTTTGTCCTTAAAAAATGGAGGATTCTTATACTAGAAATAACACAATCCACAGATCCAACAAACAGATTCTGTTAGTATAAGTAGTCCAATTTGATGGTGCCTGGTGAGTGATATATCAATGTCATCAAGTCAATAGGGAACTCAAGAAAGCACTTGATACATGAGTGATGAAGAATGGGTGTTCAGATATGGACTGGAGGAGGAAGAAGGAATGAGCCACCTACCCTCATTTTCCTTTTATTAGCCCATCTATCAACATAGTTGGCTCTGGTGGGTGGTGGTTCACTCTGGCCTACTCTCACTTGACCAACCTAAGCACACAACATCACCAACCTCTTTATTCTATTACCAACATCATGTTTCAACTCAACAGCAACAAGATTAAAAAAAAACTGAAGAGTAGAGATTCTTAAACTAGGAGCTGGAGGAAGGAAGGAATGAGTCACCTACTGCATATAAGATTGCAGAGAGAGAAAAAATCCACAATAGGTAACTCTTGCAAAATGACGCAGTTTCCTTCATTGTAACTTGCTGCCATTACTCAGCACTGACTAGCTTCATCAGCTCCTGATGGTGATGACAGGACCTGAGGGGAGTTGCCATGGTTTCCTGTGTTTTTTGCAGCTTGAAGCAAATGGGAGTTCCTACAATGATGTTCAACTCTGGCTTCCGTCTCTTATTCTTAACTTTCACAAGTCAGTGGATGCATTCAGCTAGGACAGCCTTATTACCCCTGAATTGGCTACAATCAGGTTGTAGTCATCAGCTGCCAGTCGTGTGTACCTGGGGATTATTAAACTGGCAGGGATGTGGAGGGAGGCAAAGGGAGGAGGAGGAGGATGAGACAGAATTGGAAGTTGTGCAACTGGTCTCATAAGCAATGCACTAAGAAGCTTGCAGAGGGCAAGATTCACAGTGGGTAGCTCAAGTTATGTCTGAATGCCAACATGATATACACATTTGAATCAAGGTAAGTCCCACTAGTGAAGTGAGCTCAAAACCATCAACTTTGTCCCCCCTCTTCCCACCCATTTCTGTTCCTCAAATTCCTCCTGCTATGTTGACTGGCATCATGGCAGAGCACATTGGGCACAGTCCAGTGGTAGGTCTGTCCTTTAGACATGTTTGAAGTGAAGAGTATGTCAAATGTCTTTCTTTGGAGCTGGCTCTCATTCCTCTCTGTAGAAGGCAAGCAGGCAAGCAAATCATATTGACGGTCCCTCTGTCAGGCACGAAAGGCTCAGGGGTTTTTTCACTAACATTCTTATTAGTATTGTAACCAAGTTGATTTCTCCAGTTTGCCTTGAAATCAGCATCTGCAATGATCCAGCCAGTAAAGTGTACAAACGCCACCTCCTGGAGGCATACTTTTGATGTCTTGGATTTGATGAGTCAAGTTTAATAAGCTGCAGATTGGGATTCTGAAGTACTGCCATATGCATTTCCACCAGTCCTTGCATTGGTAGGCTAGATGCCTCCACCTTAATTTATATCAGAGATTGTCCCATCACAACTGACATGTTATTTGGATGTGTATTTGGGTCAGATACCATTCTGATGCTACATAGCATTCAATCTGGTAGAAAGAGGAAGAAGCATAATGCTGCCAATGGGGCACTTAGAAGCAGGGACTAAATCTACTGTGCCCATCAGGAGCTTCTTGCTTTGCTATTTTGTCATCAGAAGCTGCTGGTGCAGCCATTTGGGAGTCAATGTTTATTCACTTCTCAGGCATGTTCGTGGAACAGGTAATTTGCCTGCTACTATGGTAGTCAGAGATAGTATGACTGTTTTTTTTGGATCTTCTTCACCTACTTGTCATGATTTTATCTTGAACTTGGAAGCTTGCAATGAATGTACACACAGACCTTGATTTATTTGGGGTCTTTAATCAAGACCTCAAATAAATCAAGGTTCTCTAATCAAGACCAGTAACCAAATTTAATTGTTATGCTTCAGGACAAAGTGACAAAACCACCCATGTTGAAGAACACCCTCCATGGCATCATGAAGGCATGATCAAATTTGCTTCTTGACTTCAATTGTTTCCAGATTTTGACATGTGTGTTTTGCAGCTTATACGAGGTGACTGAATAGCTTTTGAAATAGTTCCGAACACAGGGTTCTCCTCCTAGGTTTTACTGACTTTTGTGGGTAACTTTATTGTATCTTAAGGTGAACTCACTCCCTCTCACAACCTAATGCTATTGTCAAAAAGTGGAAAGATGCAAGCCTGACCTCACTCCCCACAATTTCACACAAAAAGAGTGGGAGTACTGTGATTTTGGTGTGTGTTTGTAGTGCCCATCTTGATTCTCAAAAAGGACAGAGTTTATTATACAGTTGGTACAAAGTGATGAAGCAACCAAAAGAGTACTACTCAATTGCTAGTGAAAGGGGAGAAAGGATGGGGGCGGGATCTTTGGAAGTGAGGAAAAGCCTAGGTACACTAATGTCAACGTTGGGTGAGGTTGTACTTGCAGCACCAAGAAACTGAATTAATAAAAAGTGAAAAAGCAACAACAGCAACACAGAACAAAAGTGAGCAGATTTGATACGGGCCTTCTTAGGATACTGGAAGCTGCCACTGCTATGACCAGAACCTGGAGGGAAGAATAAATTTCAACTTTGATGGTCAATGATGCCTGCCACAAAATTAGCTTGTGGACCCTCTTATTAGAATTTAAAATAAGACTTGATTTCTTTTTTCTATTTCCACCACTTCTTTCTTCTTTCCTTGTAAGTAGTGTTCTCTTGTAACAAAGTTTGGCAAGTTTATGTCATCAGTAACATAATGACATTTTGCTCAAGTAGAGAGGATGATTTCCTTTGACACAGTAAAATTATTCTGAAAACAGCTTTTACTTTTGAGCCTTTCTTTCATCTTGAAATAAGTTGGTTAGCTACAAAGTGAGTTATTGTAAACATTCAAAATATTTGTTGAATACCTAATTAAACAATGAGAGCAAATTTAATACTTAAGTTCAAATTCATCTTCCCATCAACATTGGGACCAAAAAAAAGTTTCAAATCCGATTTACTGCCATCTTACTTTTTTAGTGTTAGGTTTTGATCTCGCCCTGAGCTCCACCCTTCTTAAAGAGAAAACTGTAGCTATTTTTTTGGATCATGCTTTGGATTATCAATTTTCTACATGCATGTAAAGCCTATTCAGAAGATTTTTCTCCCTGGGTGTCTATGGTGGTCCAACAGGTTTCTTACTGGGCCTTCAATTCCCCTACCTTGTCTATGAAGGTGCATTTTCACTTCCACACTCAGGCATGGGACCAGAATGGGTCATCAGATCCTTGCTTAGCATCCAGGATGAACTTAACAGCCACCAGTGCACCATCCACTGGATTGTTGTTATGACTAAGTTGTGGATGAATCCAACTGAGATGGAGTCAGGTTTCACCTAGGTAACCTATCCTACAAAATGATACATCCAGGTAGCTGGGTACGTAGGTTAATAGGTGCCCACAAGATTAGTAGATGCATGTACTTGGTTTGGTTCATAGGTAAGGGCTAGTGGGTTGCTGGTAGGGTATGTAAGAGTTCAACTTCATCTCTATAATGATTCCGATTTTCTTATGTATCAAAAATGTAGAAGAATGCATTGCCACCTTCACCATGTTATTCAAACTGTCTGAAGAAATCACCAGTTAGAGACCAGTTCTCAAATGAGATAATGAACATTTTCCATATGAAAGAAGGATATGCTACAATCTCTGACTACAAACACAAAAGCCCAACATTAGAAGGTTCTGTGAACCTTGCACAATGTGATTCAGATTGAATGAGAAAAATGAATGAAAGAACTTGCCAAGCTAAATGACTGCAGTGCTTAACAAAAAAGCATGAGAAATTGGTGCACATTTCTTTACAAAATCAGGTAGTTCTTCTCTGCATCATCAAACATCTGGAAAACCACTCCATGTGGGTACACACAGATGATCACCAGAGCCACCATTGAGGAGGAAATTTGTAGCAACGCAGAATTTGCCACTTTAGAAGTGCCAGCATTTCTAAAAAATCACTCCAATTGAGTATGCAAATGGATCACCAGAGCCACCTTCAATGAGAAAATGTAGCATTGCAGAACTTCCAAAGTTCTTCTCGGCATTGTCATTATCATCTCTGGAAAATCAATGAATTTGGGCATGCACAGGTGATCCTCAGACCTGGCCTTCAATCAGAAAATTGTAGCATTGCAGAATTCGCCACATCAGAAGTTCTCTGCATCATCATCTCTGGAAAATCGCTCGTCTGGGTGCACAGATGAACACCAAAACTGCCTTTGATGAGAAAATTTTAGCATTGCAGAACTTGCCAAATCAGAAGTTCTTCTCTGCATAATGATCATAATGTCTCAAAAATGACTCCATTTGGCTACAGAGATGAATGCCAGAGCTGTCTTCAATGAGAAGATTGTAGCATTGCAGAATTTGCAATATCACACACAAACTTCTTCTGCATCTTCTCTTAGATTCATGTCTTTGATCTTTTAGTGTTACAAGTTTGCTTGGCCTTCCTGGAGACTGTAGCCAGCATTTCCACCTTTGAGCAGTATTGTACCTTTGAGCAGTATAGGTGTTGAGTGAATAAGTATGGAGAGCATCTCAGCAAGCTACTGGAGACGGTGCAAAAAGGGAGTATCCTGGTTTCTTGGCAAAGGTGGTTACAGATCTGTTGTCTGCTATGGCCACTCTCTCTCTCTTACAGGAGCATCTCAGCAAGCTGCTGGGGATGGTGCAAAATGTGAGTACCCTGGTTTCTTGGCAAAGGTGGTGACAGATCTGTTGTCTACTGTGGCTACTCTCTCACAGGAAGGGCACATGGTTAAGGTGGCTGCTGGCAATGGCATGTAGAAATCATGTGCAATCACATGAGGAGCTGCCACTTTGATTGCTCTCAACTCTTGTAACTCCTTTTGAAGCCTCTTGTTCTCTTCTGTCAAAGTCTCACAACACCGTTTGAGAAGCTCACAATCTACTTCAGTTTGCTTAAGCTTTGTCCTGCAGGCAGACACACAAGCAGCACAAAAAACAAGCACTGTTTTGAGTAGCTCACAACGTACATCAGCCTGCTTTAGCTTGTCCTGAAGACAGACAGATACAGACACAAAGCACAAAAACCAAGCACCATCTGAGAAGCTCACAATCTACTTCAGTCTGCAGATAACACAGAGAGAAAGCATATGTGTACCTTGCTCTCCTGTTTTGGAACCAGACTTCCACTTGACGAGGTCGCAAGTTCAATTGCTTCGCCAATGCGTTCTTCTGCTTCTGCGGAGGAAACTCGCACAGATCGAATCACACAAGCATGTAGGAGGATATCCACAAAATGGAGGAAAAAACAACTCTGTCTCTCTCTGGACAAGAAAATTCAAAAGAGGAAATGGTAGCCGCAACTGACAAGAGTTTGTGCAGTCCATACCGGGTTGAGCGTGCTATGGTCTTTGAAGCTTTCCTCTAGTAGTGCCGATTGTTCTTTGGAGAGACGAAGCTTCTTCCTGGTGGCGTTTGTTCCTCCTCCATCTTCGTCATCACTACCACCACCTCCTCTTGAGCTTAGATCGCAAGCTCTTTCCCGCTCTTCCAAGTCGAACTCGTAGAATTTCTTTTTACTCTCCGGCAGTTTGACGCCTGTGCTGCTTGGAGACGACGACAACACAGCCTCGTCGCATTCGGTGGTTGAAGGCAATTGGTTCATGTCGATGATGATGCCGCCTCTAGGGGAAGAAGAAGCTCCTCCATGGCCTTCTCCTCCTCCGGAAGAATATATTTCCACTTCTCCATCATCATCGTAACCTGAAGAAAGAACGAGAACAAGGAACAAAACAACCAAAACACTTTCAAGCTTTCCAAATCTCCTCGACAAGACAAAGGTTGATGAGAGAGCCAACAAACAAACGATGATGATGATATACGTACCGTCGCTGCCGCCGGAGTTGGTAGTGCATCTGTTTCGAAGAGGCTGCCAAGAGAAGGTATCGTTGGTGGATGAGGGAGCCGGCGTGCAAGATGCGGCGTGAGAACAAGGCCTCAGCGGCAACAAATCAAGCTGCACGGGACATTGTCTCGGAGCAGAAGCAGCAGCAGCAGCAGAAGAGGAGTTCTCGTATCTTGTCTGCAACAGCACACCTAAGTCGACGACGCTCAATCCTAAGCTCGCAGTGCCGGCATCCGTGGCCATTTCTTTCATCGTCCTCCAGTCTTGTTTGAACATCTCCCTCTCTTCCGCCAACAACATCTTTGCTCGCTTCTAACAACAAGAAACTTCGTCCTTACGGCGTCCTCGTCCGATGTGCTGCTACTTCCTCCTCCTCCTCCTGCGATAACCAAAATCCTTCCCGCATATGCTAACCCCGGAATTCCAAATCCCGTTCTACAAAAGCGATCTGGTCAGGAAGACCATCAAAGAGACGACGCCACAAGAGACAATCTCTGAAGTTCAACCCTCCTCCACTACCTCCAAAAACCACAAACTCTGAGCAATCCTATTCAAAATGTGCAACTGGAAAGCCAGAAAAGCAGTCCAAACACTGCAGTCCCAAGAACGTGTCTAGACAGAATCCCAAGCTCGGAACCGTTTCCTACGCCAAAACAAAACACCAAAATAAAAAAACAAAACAAATAAAAAAGAACCAAAAACAGCTGCAGTAGAACACGAGCAACAAAGAAGACCTTGAACTCTTTGCAAAGACAGATGATGGTAGTAGCGAATAATTTAGCTGCAAAAATCTCCAACAAGTTCAGAAAAGCTAGTCCATATTTTGCTGCTCCTTGTTTTCTTTTTGTTTGTTGGTTTTCATCTGCTATCTTTGTTTGTGTCTGGAACTTCCTACTTCCCCTCTCTTTCTTTCGTTCTTTCTTTCCTCCTCCCTCTCCCTCTCTGTGTCTCTCTCTTATGCAGCAGCAAACAGTTTATCATCACACTAACACAATCTCGTTTTCATGATTCTCTTTTGAAATTTCTGGGATTCAATTTCTGAAATTTCTTGAACTGAATTTCTCCCATAACAAAATGGTGTTTCATTTCTCTCTTCTGAAATTTCTGGGCTTCAATTTCTGAAGTTTCTTGAATTGAACTTCTGCATCTCTCCTCAATCTCAAAATCTCTCGAAAAGTTGCAGGGATGGGATTTTTTTTCATTTACTATTTTTTTCTTGGGGGCAGGGGCAGGGGGGGAATGAATTTCTCAATCTCTTTTCATCCCAAACTACCTTGTGTTGGCCTGTGCTGTTGGCCCAAGTGTGAACTTGGTACTCAACTAAAATTTCTATAAATCATTTTTTGGTAATTTAGATGAATTTAAAATGAAAATAAATATTCAAAATTAAATATCTCTTCCTGCACCACCGTAGTAGATCTAAAAGTTAGAAAATCACCTTAAGAAATCCCATTCATGAAGGGCTTTCCAACAGTACCAAAAAAAGGTGCCTAAATTCACTTAAAATATTTAATTTTGATCTTTGTTGAATTGTTTTTGACAAAATTGTTCAATCTTCAATAACTCTTGCATTGTCCCATTGAGACATTAGAAAACCACCTCTGTGCACCCCCTTACTTGTCGACGGCTTTTCAACGGTACCAAGATTGCAGTGGGGACTATGGTATGGGAGATCTCAAATGACAAACAAAACAAAACAAACTAATAAGTTCCTACTCTCTGTGTCAATCTTATTTCTCCCCTTTCTCAGTATTTCTGTTTCATCCATTGCATTGAAAAGTAGTTGCAGGGATGGGATTTGGAATTTCTTTTTTTTTACTGTGTTTTTTTTTGCAATGATATTTTTTCAATCTCATTTCTCTACTTGTGAAATTTCATTAGTAGCAGGGATGTGAAATATTTTCTTGTGTACTTTTTACTTTTGTTTTTGGAATGAAAAATTCTCCATCTCTTTTCATCTCAGATCTCTCATTCAATCTTTAATTCTCCCCCTCCTTTTTCTTCTGTTTCATTCATTACACTGGAAATTCAAAAGTTCCCAGGATGGGACCCTTTTTTTTTCCTCTGTTTTGTTTCAGAGTGTGTTCTTGGATAAACACAAGCCCCAAATTTTTGACAACAGGCATGCATGGAGTTCTTTTGTTTTTTTCCTTCAATTTTCTTCTTGTTCTCTGACAAACACAAGCCCCCAATTTCATAACAATCCCAGGAAGTGGGTCACTCCAGTTTCTTTTAAATCAACAAGTGAGTCAACTGGTGTGATGAGGGCAAGGGAAGGATTCATACCAGAGGAATATAAGTATTGCCTCCAGCTTTTTTACTGGGGCGAATTTTAGCAATGTGGCTACCAAGAAACCAAAAAAATATACGAAAAAAAATAGGAAAAAAATTTCTAATTTGAGTTTTTTGGCAAAATATTGGACTTTTTAAAAATCTTTATATATATATATATATATATATATCCTGATTATCTCTGTTCAGGATGGAAAGTTCAAACCAACGACACTCAAAAAAAAAGAAGGAAATGTTCCCTGAAGTTCCCAAAAAGTGAACTCATAGTTCACACAGGAACACCTGGTGAACATTCCTCAAATTGTGGGACCAAGCAAAAACTGCATTGTCGCATAGTCTCTGCCTTTGCAGGCAGAGCCAACAAACAGTTTTTTGTCCGGATAGTCAGAAAGGTCCAAGCCAAAGAATCACCCAATTTTAGCAAAAGCAAAAACCTGATGCAAATTGAAATACCTAGACATTCACCATGTACTTACTATACTACCTACTCTGACCCTATCTAAGACATGATTGATTTGATGGAGAAATAGTTGGCAAGTTAATGCTAACAAGTCACTAATAATAATAATAATAATAATAAGTACTATATAGATTAGAGGAACAAAAACTTAATGCTAACAAATCCTCATATAAAAATAGACCTATTATTACCTAGGGGCCAAAATCCGTTAAGCTACTATACTCTATAATGAATCTAATCACGGTATCCTTGCCTTGGTAGGCAAGGCCAACAAATCACTATGAACAATTTTTTTGAGGGTGAGTACATGGGTGATTTGTTTTGGGACATTATCGTATGATTTTTCCAAGACAATTTTGGAGACAATTCCTATCGTATGGTTGTCCCTGAACATTTTCAAAGACAATTTTAAAAATAATTGCATGTTTTTATTGTTAACTTTCTCACTTCTTTTCCTTGCCCACCAACATGGATATGAAAAAAATAAATTAAGATATGTCTTTTCATGTCCATGAATTGTATATTAATTTAAATTAAAATTGACATTGACATAAATAATGATGAATTATTGGAAACCATATGAAAACATCAGACAAAAATAAAAAAGCTGATCATCACTGGTAGGGTGTGACAATGCAGAGCCCAAATAATAATTAGACTCGAGGGAAGAAAAAAATTGTTACTTTTGGGGCTTTCCCCAGTACAAACTGGAGTTGATGCCACCAACTCACCATTCCTTAAGTTAACATATTAAATGTGTCTTTTTAAGTGGGAGAACACATGAAAATCTTTAACTTTTATTAAATGAATGTATGAAACATTTAAACTTGTTATTAAATGTTACCAGGTTAAATGCCACTCAGTCTCTACTACACAATAGGACATAAGTTTGAGCATGCTCATTAATGATTCTTAAGAGTTTTCTTTTTCCAAAAACAAAATTTACATGTATTTGATTTTATGATCAAATTATAATTATGCTTGAAATTGAATTTTTGGAAAGTTGAATGATTGATAAATCTAAGGAAGTTGGACAATTGAACACACAAAATTAAGTTTCAACCAATTGAACCTTGAACGAATTCAAGGAAGTGAAGAATGGATAAATTTTAAGAAGACAATGGATGAATTTGAGTAAGTCGGCCAATGAATACACCAAGGGAAATTGAGATACATAAAACATAGGAATTTGAATTTGCTAAAAAGTTGGGGGACATTGGTCTCAGGAAATTGGTGAACATAGGATGAATATATGGAAGTTTGGAACGATTGAATCTTATGAAGATGGACAAAAGATGAAATTATAATCCAACTTCCCCAAGTTCATCCATTTGTCCAACTTTATAGACTTGTCTCTCATTCAACTTTCCCAAGTTGGGTCACTATCCCATTTCCCTTGGTTCCAATTTGCACAACTTTCTCAAACATGTTAATTTTCCAACTTCCCTGAGTTTAAGCAATGTCCAAATTTTAAAGAACATAAAATTCATTTTACACAAGCAAGCTACCAAGCCCCTTGAGTACTAAATAAGAAGGATATGTCCAAATGGTCAAATGGTCTTGACCATATTTCAACCTCGTCTCTTACACTGAAAGGATCACTTATGCAACAATGTATCAAGTGACATTCATATAGGAGTACATCAAATTTCATGGAAAATTAACAGACTTAATTCTAAAAATAAGTACTACATCCAAAAATATTGAAGAAAACTTTTCCTACTGGGGCCTTGTCCTTAATCCCTCCTTCCCACACCCCTAGGGTTGGATTTGGCATAGTGCCAATATGGTTGTGGTCCTTGACACCATCTCTCATGCTTGTGTATGATGATGGTATTTGTGCACTGAGTACTTTACATAGTAACACATTTAGGGCTAGGAGTACTCAGCGCATCCATTAATGAAATTAACAAGCATTGAAGAGTTTTAGCATATACTGTCAACTAGGTATTAACTTAAGAGTAAAAGTAAAGTCAGAATTTGTTGGCCCCTTAAAGCTCATTAGAGCTTCCCCACCCATACCCCGCTCCTTTATGGCCTTTATTAGTGTTTACCATATCTAATATATGGAGTTATTCGCCCACCCACACCCCCTATTTGTGCCTCTAGTTGTGCCACATACAACAGATACTGTAGTTCCTTTTTCAGGTTTGGCAGTTGGGTCTCAAATAATTATTTTATTTTTAAAAATCTATTTCATTATTTTTAAAATATATGAAATTTCGGCACGAAATATAGGTAGCTTCTTTGGTACATTCCTGGACTCTAAACCTCTAATATATTGAGATCAATTTTTTGGGTACTTTTTCCTCCTTGTAATTTCGTTGAATTTCATTTCAAACAGATCATTTTCTTAAAATTCAGCATTAAAAAAAAAATTACTGCCAAACCTGTAAACGTATTACCGTAGTGTTAAGTATCCCCCACCCCCACCTATAAACATGAAAGAGTAGACAATACAAAGTAAAAGACTATTTAAGCAACACCAGCTAGCAAATCATTATGGCGGTTGAATAAAAAACATCTTCAAAACACCCAAGATTTTTCTTAGTTTATTTGGAGTTCCTCTTACAGAGTGCAAAATCTTGTGCGGGCATTTCGGAAAATGAAACAACTTTAGACATGGGCATTCTGTTTTTAAAAATGTATTTCGTTGTTTTATTTTCCCATGATACCAAGATGGTTCTCACAGGACACCCGTCGAGTATCATGGGAATTTTTATTTTTTTAATTTTGTTAATTTTTAGATTTAGTAATGCTCTCAAAGACCGACAGTTCCAAAAGTAAGCACCCCTAAGCTCTGCCTTGGGCTGGTGTTTACTTCCAGAACTCCCTTGCTCCTGAGTTGTTAGAGCATCTCCCGCAGTGCTCAGTATGTGATTCCACAGAGCAAAAATATATGAAGAAAAGTCAAAATATGCCGGTTTAGCTCAGGAAAATAGTTTTGGCTCAGCATAATTGCACAGTTTGCGGTGGCTGGTACAAGGCACAACAATACTGTGCACCTGGAGAAAAAAGTTTAATAAATATGATCTCAATATTGCTGAGTGTTTCTGATTGGCTCAGAGTAATGATTGGTACAGGTGGTTTGCTATTAGTACTCCCCAACCTATTTGCTGCCCCCGTTTCAAATTTTATGGGTGGGCTTGCAAAAAAGTCTGTAACTATACTTGGATGTGAAAATAATTTTGCAGGGTCACATACTGAGCATTGCTGGAGATGCTCTTACCCTACATGTACTAATTTTTTGACTGTAGTTAGAGGGCATGTTCACCATTGTAACTTTTGGTCCACTGAGGGTGGACATTTCAAAAGATGAAATGCCCACCCTTAGTTTTTTTAATAAATTTTGGGCGAAACAAGGATCACAATAAAAACCAATGGCTGGAACCATTATTTCCCTTGTACCTGGAGGATTCTTCTTGCCAGTCTCATGAGAAAATATTTGAAAATAAAAAGCCTATGGCTCTTTAAACACATTAAAACCCTTGGCAGGAGTGTTAGGGACGGGCAGGTTCTAAAATGGAATTCTACCTCAAAACTTTTTGTTTCTCAGTGGAACACTCTTCCATAATTGAAGGGATCTTCAGGCCCTTGTCCTAGTGCCTTATTGGCCTTACCCTACACATAATTTAGGTCTGGTGCTGTCACCATACCCTCACCTGCAGGTTCCAGGTTCAAAAAACAAAGAACTCCCCCAGGACTGTCTCCCCAGGTTGAACCAGCACCTACACTGGTACCTTCACCTTCTTGAGTAAGGCCTCCTCGAGCTAATAATTAATCGAGGAAATAATTAATTTAGACTCTTAAGACCTTTATTCAGTATATGGATGGGATATTTATGAGCCTATAATGTTTAGAAGCAACCCAAAAAAATTGTGGGTTTTTTACCAGTGTTGGGCAGTTCTCTCCAAAGTGAGAACCATCTTTTTGAAAATTTTAAAGGTGAACCTGGAGGTCGAATGTGATAACCTTCCAAGGTATTAAAAAAGGTTGCCAGTTTTTGGTTTAGGGTTTACTTAGGTTTTAGTTTTTAGTATGGGCTCTGGGCAGTGCAGCCTCTCAACAGCTTCTTTAGCGCCTCCTTTAGTGAGAGCTTCACAAAGAAGTGTCCCACTTTTCGACAAAACGAGGTCAACTTGGCCCCACCTCTATGCTCCTTTGTGCTTCTTTGCTCTCGTGTTTCGTTGTTGCTCCTCTTGCTTTGCTGCTCTTGTGTTTCATTGTTGCTCTTCATACTTCATTGCTCCTTTTGTTTCACTACTCTTCTTTGGTGCATCATTATTGGGTGGTGTTTCATTGCTCCTTTGTGCTTTGTTACTCCGTTGCTCACCCAGATATCTTTTTGCCCCTTGTTGTTTTGTTGTTGCTCAATGTTTTGTAACTCCCTTGCCTGGATCAATACTTCGCCCTTTCCTTTCTTTTTTTGAAATGTGTTGGAAATTCAGAATTGTTTGGGAGGAAACTTGGAAGCATCCAAGCTAATAGTAAGTTTCTTTTGTTCTTCACTTGGTTTTTTTGAAAAAACAAATCTAGTTTTCCTTCCTCAATTTGTTTAAAGATTTTTATTTTACCTTTTTTTGTTTTTTTCATTATTTACTTGGTTCTGATGAATTTATTTATTTATTTGTTATTTTGTAGGGATTTTTGGAAGCAGCCCTGGAATTTTTTATTTTTTGCCATAGTTATAATTGAGCTTTATTATACTTGCTTGTAAATGTTTAGGTGTAACAAGTTTTGAGTCTTTGTAAATGTTTAGATGGTTTTTAGACCAATAACTAAATCTTTAAAACCTTATAACACTTAAACCATTTTATAATTCACAAAATTTCTTGTTTCATCTTTTCCATTATAATCACATCAATTTGAAGATTCTTGTAAAATGGAATCTTCAATGACTAATGAAACAATAATAGAAAATGAACATTGTGATATTTTCCCCAATCAAATTTCTATAGAAAAGGTATCTTTGACTAAAATTATGGAAAAAAATAAAAGTTTGCAAAAACAACCTAATGCCACTTAGAATGAAAGAGATAAAACTAAAGAAAATTTATAAAAATTGCATTTGCAAAGAGAAAAATGGAAAGGGCATGATAGGAATGCATTGTGTTGGTCATTTTACATTGTAAATGATAATAACATTGTTGATGGAAGCAAACCTTAAATCATGAGGTGTATGATTTATCGTGTAAATTTTGTCCTTTATAATCCAAGAACATAAGAAAGGAGAGGAATTATAACATATTCCAAAAAGAATGGCATAATAGTTCTGGAAAGACATGTAGATGCAAATCATGTTGCATTTGTAAAGAGATTTGAAAACATGAAGTCTCCGTTAAGAAATGTACTAGAAAGACAACTTGCAAAAAAAAGGCCAAATGTGTCTCTCTAAAATATCAAAGTTTTTTTATGCAAAAGATCCTTTTAAGAAAGATGTTGTGACAAAAGCAATTTTTGCAAAACCTTGCCCTTTTGGTTATCAAAATTCATCTCCTTATTCAATTTGTTGACAGCACTTGGTTGAAATGTCTTGTAATGCATTTATGTCTAGGACTTGTGTTTCCATCAAAAAAACTGTTTTCACAAAAGGTTTTGATGATTTGGTGGAAAAGACGATTTAAAAAACTACGTGTTGCCTAAATTGAAACAATGTTATTATGAAATAGCTAATTTTGATTTATGGATGTTAAAGGGAGCACATGATTTTTTGCATTGGCGATTAGCTTTCTAAGTGAAGAATGGCAACCTCAACATATTACAAGAAGATTGTTTGAGGCAAATGAAACTATAGGCCAGGCTATGGCAAGAAATTTAATTGAATTGTTAGATCAATATGATTTAATGAAGAAGAAAATTATTGCATATGTTAAAGATGAAGGTGCAAATTTGAATGTCATGACAACAACTTTAAAATCTATGGTTAATTGTGAAGTTTTTGGTATGGAAAATAGTTTCCAAGGCACTTGTTTTGGTCATGCAGTTTTTTAAGCATGTCAATATGGGACAACAAAAGAAAAAGTTTGTAAATGCTTGAAACATATTTTTATTAAATCAGCCCAATCTGATTTACAAATGTGCATAACTTGGCCAAAGAAATTTGGAAAAAGAAGACATGAATGGAATAAAGCTTGCATTGATTCTGGAATTTGTCCAAGAAAGCTAAACACCCCTGTCAAAACAAGGTATTTTTTTAGTTATTTTGTTTAAATTATAGTTAAAGATTTGGCTTGCAAATTTGCAATCTATTTTTTTTTAACAAAATACTAGCAGTTTGCTAAACATTGTGTAGGTTTGTAAGCAATGTAACCTTATTTCAAGAGGCCTTATTATTTCAAAAGGCCAATGTATTATGTTATAATTCACAAACTATTGTTCATGTTTTTGGCCAAGTTCCCCCTATTATCATTTAACATATTTGTTAAACAATTGTTGATTACTTATTTTTAATAGTTATTATTTGTGTTCTAAATTAGTCCAAAGATCATTGATTATTTAGTGATGCCCTAAATAGTGCCATCACAATGAATTCCAAATTAAAGAAAGATGTTGGAATTATACAAAACTTAGACCAGTTTATGGACAATGATTCTGCAATTATTCTTGAATTGATTTTGTTTGTTTTTAACATTAAGAAAAAAGTTTGTGGTGTCTTTGATTATTTTCTTTCATTTTAAAGAAAATATGAAGAAAGAAAAGCCCATAACATGTTTTCCTTGATGTTAAATCCACAATTAAAAATCCTTCATTTGGTATTTTCATTTGTTGGTTGTGAACAAAACATTTATATTGTAAAATAATATGATTAGAAGTCTTTACAACCTATGCTTTTGAATTGTTATCATCATTTACATCATGTGATAAATTGTGTTGTTGAATTTACAAAGCACAAATCTTATGAAGATAACAACTTGGATATTTTTGAAATGACTTCTAACACAAGTGAACTAATGACAAAATTAGTTAATAGACAGCTCTTGATTTTTAAGAAATTTCAAGCAAATCCTAAAAAGATCAAATGCCTTTTGCAATGGTGGTAGAAACATGAGTCTATGTTCCCTGTTGGTTTTCTTGTTTGACAAATATTAAAAATTGTTGGATCATAAATAGAGATAAAAAAGATTTTTTCTTTAGTTGGCATTTTCACAACCTTAGAAGATGTCATTTACAATAAAAAAAAACTTGAAAATTTTAATTCTTGTTAGCAAAGATTGGCCTAATGATGCTAGAGTTGGTTGTAAAATCTCCTAGTGATTTAATAAAGTTTATTGAGATGAATAAATCATTTAAAAAAGAGTTACAAAAATTTGAAGGTGAAATTGAATGAGATGAAATTTAAAATAAAAATTTTAATTTTTTGCATTTGTTTCATGTTTTGCAAGTAGTTAATTTAATTTTTCATTTTAAATTAAAAAGTCACATTAAATTAAGTAATTAAAAATGATTGGAGTTTTAAAATTTTGAAAACTGGCTTGTGAGAACTAGCACTGAAAACCGGGGCTAGTAATTTTTATGAGAACTGGCAGGGCTGAAAACTGATGGGAATTTTTTTTCCAAAAATCTGAAACCCTTAAAGTATATCAAAATCTTTTTTAAAAAAATTAACGAGTACCTTATTTAAAATGGTTGTGATAACCAAAACTGATGATTTTCAAACAAAAAAGTGAGAACCGCCCAACACTGGTTTTTACCTTTGTTGGGCGGGGATATCCAAAAATTTCAGATATTGAACCCAGATAACAAGTCAGATATCACAAATTGTGATATCTGAGATGATATCATGTCCACTTGATCTCAAAGTTATGAGATTGGGCCATATAGTAGACATATCCGCAAATTCACCTTGTCTTTGGGCCTCCTTTCATCCCCTAACCCCTCTTTTAGTGGTATCCATAAAGTAAGGAAATTTTATTAAATCTCAGTGTCCTACCAAGATCCAAAATATCAGACAAGGTTTAAAGTTTAAGGTTTGAGGCAGCTGCTACAACAAATCCTAATCACTAGACTCTCAGCCTCTTTCCTGAAGTAGAACGGGGCCCAAGCATAAGCTTGTGTTCACCTTTTTCTTTTTTTTCTTGCTACATCTTTATGCTCATTGCTTGTACATTGTTGTGCTCATCCTCTTCTTTTGCACTTTGTTCTGTCAAGAGTATGAGGGTTAGTTTGAGCAAAATGGGCTTGTGGGTATTTAATTTATTTCCCTTGTATACAGATTGTTTATAATAAAATTGTTGGATTTTGTTATCTGATCCGTGATAATTGTCTTGAATATTCAACATATATTATTTTTCAGGATATTTAAAAGAGTGAGATTTGACCTTAAAGTTTTAAAACTTGAATATCCTTGCCAGATATATTAAATGAAAAAAAAAAAAAAACAAAAAAGGATCCAACTAGGTTCTTACTATTTTGAAAAACAAAACCAATACATTTTTTTTAAAAAATGGGATATCGATATCGGCCTAACACTGGTTTTTACCATGGTACCAGAGTAGGTGCTAGTTCACCTCAGGTTGGGTTAAATTACATTAAATAACTCGAATTTGGGGAGAGTGTGTGGAGGTTTACTTATCTTGCAACAATTTCATATTTACGCTCAATTTTACCGAAAGTGAATTCCAAGCTGCTGAGGGCCACGGGAATTTACTATTTTTAGTTATGCAAAAAAGCGTAAAAGCGGGTTTTCGCCAGAGATGCCGCTGTGCATGGGTCGGCGCTTCCGAAAAGGTCCCAAGCAAAACTCCATCGAAGAAAAGTTGCGAAATACAGGGAATCTGGGGAATTTAATTTTCCAAAATTTCTAATTATGGCTATTGAAAATGTCAAGAAGCACTTGATTTTAGCACTTTTAATTTGAAATATAACTTTCTGGCTATATGTATCTGGCCAAAAAAAGGGTGACTACAACCCCCCAATTTGTCACTAGTATTTGTTACTCCAGGACAAGCTTTTTTTTGCTGCCTATATATAGGCAAAAAGATATATTAAAAAGTAAAAGTACTAAAATCATGTTCTTTTTGAGATTTTGAATAGAAGAATTCGACCACAATTTATGAAAAATCTCCATATTTCTATACAGGGTTCAAGTAAGTAGCCAAAAATATATAAGTGTTTTTAAATTTTACTTTCATATTTAGCTTGAAATAAAATTGGGCTAAATCTTCATCTGGATCAACACCACTTTGGCCACAATTGACACTAAAAAAATTTAAATTTAAATTTCTTTAAAATAAAATTTTAAAAAATAATTATTAAAAAAAAAGCCACTGCTCCATGAAGCTACCCATCATGGCCAGGGTGAACAAGCACCCATGTTCCTTGTTACCTTCACCTTTTTAACTCAGGCCTCTTAGTGGCCATGTTAAGCCAAAAAAACAAATGTTACATTTAAACGCAAAATTCGAACTCTAAAACCATGATTCAGTCTAAGCTATGGGCTATTTTTGTAATATCTAGAAATAATTTTTAATGGATTTTGTCATTTTTACCATGGTAAACAACTGTGGGTAACTGGTTCACCTAAGGCACCACCCCTCCCATCATGGGTAGCATGGCCGACAACGAGCAGCACCGCAATGATTCCCCTCCACGACCACTAGGCCAGCCTACCACCGTCGGAACAATGATGGTGTGCGTGGTAAACAATTACACAGTCGTTGTCGTCGTCGTCAACAATTTACGGCTGCCGCGTGTCGTGGAGCATTTACTTTCGGCGTAACAGTAACACGTACAAAAGGGCCGCGATTACGGCTCCCCCAAAAGGAGCGGGCCGGACGGCCATTGGAAGTGAAGCTAGCTGTAATAATAAAGCACGTAGGCAAGTAGGTTTGCAGGCAGGGGTGCAGCGCAGCGGCCGACACAGGAAATGATGAGAGCAGGAGGCAGAAACAGGTATTGATGATTGAGGGTGCGTAATATATCGCTACAATGATGGGTAGTGTGGGATGCTCTGTCTGTCATCGCGATTGGATATCACGGCAGCAGCTACGATTTGTAAGCCGTATTCCCTCCAACCACGTCCGGTTGTGACTCCACAGCGGGAGCATGCATGCGCGCTGGAATTTTATCACTAACGACTTTCTTAATGAAAAACGGAATTGCAGAAAATGATCTGCCGCCGCGGGGGAGGTGTGCCCCCGCCGGAGTACCAGTGTTGGCCGGTTATCGGTTACCGGGTAAGTCGCTTCTTCTTCCTTTTTCAATTTTTTGGGACCACACAAGTTATCAATATCAATATTACAAAATTGGTTTCCCATTAGGTTATTCAAAAATTGGGTAATAAATTTTAAAAATTATGTATGAAGGTAGATTATCAAATAACCGGTTGATAATTGGCATGTTATCTTGTCAGTTAATACTTGATTATAAGGTTTTTTAAAACAATCCAAATTATTATTATTTTCTGGTTTCTTATTAATTTTTTGTATTAGTGTTTCAATATGGATAACCGACTGGATGATAATTGGGCCATCCAGCTAGGATATTAGATTTTTGAAATTTTGATACCATATGATTATCAATTGAACTAGTTATTTTTAAAATCAGTAACACCTGGTAGGTTATTAGAAAACTAGCTTGATAACCGGCTCGATAATAGGGTCAAAACTCAATAATCAGCCAACACTAGAATGAATTAGTGTTGGGAAGGTGGGCATAAATACATATATACTATTGGTGTAAAAACAGGGTGAAGAGTAAATGATTTTGCACTTACCTTGCCGAATTCTCGGCATGTACATTTACCCTGCCCGGTGTGTGCACTTATATACAACACAAGCCCACACTTTGAGCAAAGGATATAAGACAAAGTACGGTGCTATTGGGAAATATTCTGAATGCCCAGTATTCGTTGCACGTTGCCCACCTTAATTGCTTGAGTTTAATTTTGATTTAAAACTTTGATTTATCAACAATTTTGAATTACTTTTTACAAGAGCTTGGATACATACTGTGATTCATATTAATTAATTATGATGCATCTCAAAACTTCTTCTTTTTTTGGGTCAATTTGATTGGTCAGTCATTAAAAAATTCTGAATTACCTATCGCCCTCGTCCTATACATGAGACTTACAGTGAAACCAGATATTAACTCCGGTTTGTCCACAACTGAGTCATAACCCATAACCGGCATCCAGTGGATAATTTACCGGTGTTTACTGGTTAAATTTGGCCCGTCTCCGGGATCCCGGGCCGGCCACCCCCCCCCCCCCCCCCCCCCCACCACCCCCAAAACACAAAAACACCACCCCCCAACCAACCTCCCCCCACACCCCCCCCACCCCCCCACCACCGA
>Ga0116227_10005508_pt1 | contig 26588 bp, 25 predicted proteins | sample S1TSphgellanicum_FD_89693 | JGI IMG/M metagenome (GOLD analysis project Ga0116227, IMG submission 89693) | Host-associated microbial communities from peat moss isolated from Minnesota, USA - S1T2_Fb - Sphagnum magellanicum MG | ecosystem: Host-associated > Plants > Peat moss > Unclassified...
TCCAGGTCTGATACCAAATATTCAGATCTTAAATGTGAAAAGAAGATGCAAGTCTTGACAAGAACTTGTCCTGTGATGATGCTCTGCAATATCCTTCTTTGCCCAGCAAGATCAAGAAGAAAACTTTCAGATAAACTCCAGCAAATTCTTGAAGTTCAAATCATACAAATACTCCATTGCAATTTGTGTGAGACAAGAAAAACCAACAGTCAAAATACCTTGGTCTCACTAGACTCTGTAACACTCTGACAAATTCTTCTTTTCTCCAACACACAGAACTTGATGGGCTGGCACAAGCACACAATCCTTGATATTCATCAGAAACTCCTGCACAGTAGTCATCCACCATTGTTGTGGATTCCAGCTTTGGACTAACATGTTTGGGCTTTACATATTGTGCAACGTTAGGGCAGTTTACCCATGCTTGAATCTTGTAAATAGAAAAGACACGGAACTTGTCATCTTACATCTGAAGCAACCACTTGGGTTCTTTGTGGCTTCATGCACTCAAAAATGCTAGGGTTTGGCAACCTGCACTGCCCACATAAAATATCTGCCACATTGGTGTGCATTTCATACCACAGATCTGCCAAAACTTTTCCAAAGATGTGTCTTCTCAATCAGAACCATATACCTAATTTAAAGGGTATCATGACAATGAGTGCAGTCATAACCTTGTGAGAGTTGCTCACAAAGTGTCAGACCATCGCCTTAGCAGTGATGAGCTGCCATGACTATCCATGGACTTCATCAGCTCCTGAAGGTGGGTGTCAGTTGTATACAGTAGTCAGCTCAAAATCTGGGGAAAACCATTATACAAGATTGCATCCTGAGGTTCTGTAGCATTTCCAAAAGCAACAGGAACACTCAGCCATCATGTTGGCTGGCATTAAAGAGACATAGTTATCAGAAATGTCTTTAGTATCCTCAATGAAGCTGCAACAAGCTTGTGAGGATAAGCTTCATTTCATTTTAGCTTGTTCCTGTAAAAGAACCATAGTCCAGTCCACAAATAAGTTGTGTGGCGAAACGCACCTGAAACACTTCATAATGTTACTTGCTGGACATCTTGTTGACACTGCCTGGCAAAGGGTCAAAGATTTTGCTGCCAGTATTACCCAGCATATCACCCAAGTCTAAACCACAGTTTTAGCATAATTCAGAAACTAATGTCCTTGGCCCTAATGTGGCAAAAAACAGTTCTCTTGCTAAAACATGAACAATGTCCACAAGAAGAAATGCAGAGAGACAAGCAATACACAGAATCAGCAGCAGATGGACTTTGAGAATCTAAACTGCATCAAGTTCAATCTGACTGACACTGCATGTATCCCCAGAGTAATCTCATCTCTGTCCAGACTCAAAACAGCTCTTCCAGATTACTCACCCAAATTGCAAATGACATAGGTAGAACCTTTCAGTTCTGAAACACGCTGTTCCACAGCTTCTAGTGGCAAAGCTCTACTGATATTTGCCCAATGTGCAACATACCGTAAGTATCACTTGACATAGAAAATCTGGTACTTGTACCATAGCATAAAAATACATGATACATGCAGTACAAAATGTTCAGGAACACAATTGAGCATTTTTATTACTGATACACCATGTTCAAATGGGATCAGGTAGAAATCTCTCCACATCTCACATTTGTCACAAAACTCAAAAATACTAATGGCCCTTCTGATGCAAACAGGGCTTGAAACACTACTTGCCTATGCCTCCCTCTGCAACCTCATTCAACACCTGAACATTAGGCAGTACAGGATTCCAACGTCTATGGTGGCAAACAAATCAGCTAAAATGGCCAGGTTCTACCCATTATGAAGGTTGTGATCTAAACAGCTACACCTGCAAATCCCTCATACTCAATAACAATACAGCATTTGCCTGTCCTCAGCAGAAGCTAAATGTGATCACCAAAAATCATATTCAGAAACTTAAGCAAATAGTTAAGACAGGAATCAAAATATGTCATGACTTCTATCCAACTCAGGAAAAAATGTGAGATGGTAATACTGTGGCCAAAATAACCTGAACAGATTGTAAGTTGGGACTTCTGTTGATGTGAATGAGTACCTGGTCAAGGATTCTCTTCAAAAGCTCATCACTAATGTAGGGTCAGGGGCCTTATTTACAAGCAGACAAGCTAGGGCTTCAGTAAAATAACAGGGCCAGAGCTTTAGAAGAACCAAAGAAGAGAGTAGCTGTAGAGAGAGATGTGATAGTTGCTACTCCCTTGCACCACCGTTAGTAGATGCATTGACAGCCGAGGAGTTGTTTTTGAAGTCAATCAATTGGTCCTTTCCTGCAAGCAGTAATCTTGGTTCACCACTCTCAACAGGCACCTCAGACTTCTTCATTTTACGCTTAATATGGGGGTCTACTTCAACATTTTCCTCAACTGCCCCCATTTTCCGGAACTTTGCCACTCTTTGCTTCATCAATGTCTCTGGCTCCAATTTTAGCAGTTTCTGTTTATGGACCACATGTGACTGATATTAGTCCAGCCATTCAACAGACATCCAAAAGCAAACTAAGTGAAAACATGGACAAATGATGAACTGACATAATGCAGCAAATGAAACAATTCAGGCAAGGTAGAATGTTCAAACCACTATGACAGATGATTGGCCTAACATAAATGATGTTGTACAGTAGAATTGATTACTACCTGATTACTAACCAGAATAATAAAACCATAACTGTTAAGAGAAGTGGTAAAGACAATCACTCACATGCATGTGTTTCATGATGGCTGCTTTGATGTTTTTAGAGGTTTGTAATGGATCTGAATGAGCTCCTCCTAAGGGTTCCTGCAACACCCATCAATTACAACTCTTGAAGAGGTTCAAAAATCTTCTCAATCCAATAAAGGAAGCACAACTTAGTACTAAATAATTTTACTCAACCAAAAGTTCACGTGACCTGCAATCAAGGCGAACAGTATGGATGAGGCAATGAAGGATGATATATGTGCACATAAAAAGGTCATGAAAATAATTGAGTCATACCGGAATGACCTCATCAACAACGTCTAGCTTCTGAAGTTCTGCTCCAGTAATACGCAGCGCCTCTGTGGCCTACATGAGGGAAGGTTATTGTTACAGTCTGGAGATTGATTTTGCTTCAAGAGGATTGTACTTGACCCCTAAAAAATTCCTATGTAACCGATCAACACCCCGTACTTTGACTGCACTCACCTGCCCCTGCTGACCAGCCAGGGGCACCACAATGCTGCTTCACATTGTAAGTGGACCACTCCAGAGGAGTACATAAATCAACTGTGGATTCTTGGGGCTCCAGATGCCAGTCCCCTTGTTGTGAGCACATTTGAGATCTAGGATCTAGATTTCCAAACATCAGATACAGGCCCACCAAGCAGGATCAAAGACCAGCCAATTCTTACATGAATTGGGAAGGTGCAAGATGTCTGAGGGGATCATCCCCCTGGTAGTGATGAGCTCCCATGACTACCCACTCACTTCATCAGCTCCTAACAGTACGTGTAGATTAGTACATAGTAATCTGCCCAAAACTTTAGGCAAACCATTATACAAATCTGCATCCCAAGTTTCTGTAGCATCTCCAGAAGCAACACGGAAACTCTCTCATGCGGTTGCCTAGTATTCAAGACAGTGTGCTAATTATGTGGCTCAATGAATGGTCAATAATTAGAAATAACTGACAGAACTGGAACTAAACTTGCAACAGTCATTTTCCATTATAAAACAGTCTCAAATTTTTAAGATTTTAAAGATCAAATTTTTAAGACTCATTTAAATTTGATGAGTAAAACCTACCAGGGGCGCTGCTGCAGCTGTTTTCCACAGAATAGCAGCACAAGCTTCAGGGCTGCAACATCCAATACCCACAAGCACCAATTCATTTACTATATATTTCATCAAATAGCTGCTGCAACATATAACACTGCAGAGTCTGACTTGAGTGAAACCATTTGCAGCAACCACAACCCATCAATCTTAAGACTGGTCTCTTTCTTTGACAGATATGAAGGTAATAAATGTCAACTTCTCTGGTCAGACACTGGAGAAGCATGAGACAAGAAAATCCTAATACAGAGATTGGCAGCATTCAGGCATGAGCACCTAGCCATGCACATACTAACTCCAATTTTCTCATGGATGACACAGAGCTCTGTACCACAGCTGCAAACTTGATCCAAAGACACAATTTTATAAGGAAAGACGGGATCTTTCATGAAGTTATTGAACCCACCTGGCAACGTAGTAAACTGCATTTTCAAGCATGAGCATTTTATCACAGCACCCTATGGCAAGTGCACCACCAGAACCACCTTCCCCAATCACAGTTGTGATAATTGGCACACTGAGGCCAAACATCTCCCTCAGATTGAAAGCTATCGCCTCCCCCTATAACAATTAGACTGAGAGCAAATCATATTACAGAATCAAACATGTAAACACCACTGAATAAATCTTTACACTAAAAGGTGAGATATACCTACTAGGATTCAAAACCACACAACTATCACAGCACTCACCGGATAATTTAGTGGTTGGGCCACATAGGAAGTGTCTAATTTGTAAATAAGGGATTGCCAGGTCAAACACTCATATTCAGTCTATTACAGAGAAATCAGGGGAGGGGGCAATAGGGGTTTGTTACATGTGACTATCTTAGGTAAGTTGCCATGTGACACCCTATTGGGTGGTCCATGCAGAGCAAAGAGACAGAATCCATGACACCTTTTCCTATCAATGCTTGTTTTCTTCACCATATGGAACCTCCTGTAAATTTAGGTCTCCTTAAAAAGAAGCAACTCCAACATTGATATCCAATTCTGTGCAAATTTTCCTGATGGCCACCTATTATCAAGTGAGAAGTATGAAGAACAGAATTGTGGTTTAGGGCTGATTTCAATATATCTTTAGATTGCATTGAAAACCTGGCAAAACAACAGTCAGCCCCACAGTGGTTTGCAGGCACATAGATGAAAGAGGCTTTTGCACAGAAGCTGTAATTTTAGGAAGGAGAATGGAAATCACCTGACCAAGTTCTTCTGCTTTGATGCCTGCATATGCACCCGGGGTGTCAATGAATGTAAGAATTGGAAAACCATGGTGGTCAGCATGTCGCATCATTCGTAAAGCTTTCCGGTATCTGTAAGTCCCAAACAAAATATCCAAGAACATGAATAGTAAGATGAGCTTTGCAAGTGGAACATGAAGACCCTACAATTGACCATTGTACCTAGGAAAGTTATTAGTACCCCATTTCTGACCTCTAGAGCAACAATATACAACCAAAAAGCCACAAATGGCAATCTACTGTACCCAGCTGGTTCCTACCCAGGCCTTGCTACATATAATCTCAAAAAGATGTTCTAAATTCCATCTCTAGAATGCATACATGCAGGACCATCACCAAATCAATCATCATTTACAAATTATGAACCTTTCTCTGTTTACAAGACTAACTAATTCATCATAGCACTGTGAGAGCATACCCATTAGGAGTGGGCATCGCAAAGTTACAGTAAATGTTTTCCTTTGTATTGCGTCCTTTTTGATGACCAATGAACATAAAGCTCATGTCATCCATTTTCCCGATACCACACACCAAAGCTGGATCATCATACCCAGCTCTATCACCATGAAGCTCCACCCACTGATTAGGCATACACACCACATCATGTGATCAATAAAAAAGTTAATAGGATGCCATAAAAGTCAAACACTGCACTAACCTACATACAAACTAACACAAATAGCAATGACAATAAAATTTTCAACCCAGTCCAAGAAATTTACAAATAAAAATACCAGGAAGGAAAAATTGCAAACCTCAACTATAAGTGAAGTATTATAACCTTGTCTGTTATGTTGAGCACATGATCCAGAAAAGTAGGACGGTGCGGGTGGCGAGCCACACTCAAGCGTTGGACAGCTGTCAGCCCCAGGTATAAATCCCGCCGTACCTGAGACAAATGAAGCTTGCAAACATTGATAACCCCATTGAGATACCTACACATTGTAGGTATCTCAACATCTAACTGCAGGCAAATCATATGTACAGTAACAATAATCCAGAAACAACACAAAGAATCAGGATACAGCCTGGACTGCTAAGGATCTTTTAGTGCATCAATGTTGTAAGATATTCCATGACTTCCAAACTGAAAAGGACCTGGTCATATTTTTCTTCAAGTTCCTTGATCTGTTCACTGAAGTCCATGCCTGTCTTGTTTGCAAGCTCCCTCACCTGCCAGAAATGCAGACACAGCTAAATGTGATAAAATCCTGAAGGAGAACATAGAAGGGTGATAATCTGTTTCCAAATATCAGGTTGCATAAAAAGGTAGTGTTACATTATATGTCTACTGAAGCATGGCTATGGTTCTCCCATATCTATGAGACTGCAGCAAAAATGTTGCAACAACACATCAAATGTAAGCATTGTGTTAGTTCCCACCAACCCAAAACAAACACCAAAAGGATGAGTGTTGTCATGACCTTGTGAATGTCACAGACAAAGTATCTGACCATCACCTTCAACATGAATGGCAGTGACTAACTGCCATTACTTCCCACTCCACCCACCTGCCAACAGTGTAGATAAGTGCATAAGAATCAGCTCAAGATTTCAGGTAAACAATTATACCAAAATCTGCATTCTGAGTTTCTTGTGCATTTCTTGAAGCAACATGAACATTCACTTGTTATATCAGCTAGCACTCAGGAGGCATAGCTAACTGAAAAAGTAAATAGTATCCTCATTCAAGTAGCAACAAGCTTGTGAGGGCACACTTCAAGCTTCATTTCATCTTAGCTTGCCCCTGTACAAGCAAGCATCCAAGCTTAAGCATGGATATAGATACCACAGTAGGAAACAACTTGCTGAGCCTGTACCATTCCAGCATTCAATTAGGCAACTATCACCATTGAATTTTTGGTTAAACATGGCTAGACTCTGACAGAACAATTTAGTGCTTCAGAGATGTACGGCAATTCAGTCCAAGTGCAGGAAATTTTTGGACTGCAGTACAGGTAAGGGCCTACTCTGTCTCTGTCTTATTGTCACCTGCTACTGTGCCGTCCAGTTTGGACCCAACATCAGGAGCAGGTTCTGTCTCAAAGAGCCATAGGCATGAAAGCTGGCACTGACCCCATGTTCATTATTTCTTACAGGACAGTTCCACCCAAAAGCAGAGTACAGGTGAACACAGTGTTTGTGAAAGACAGCAGAGTGCACCATCTAGTAGGGAAGCATTATCTTCACTACAAGAGGCAATTCTGGGTTCAGATGCAAGGTTTCACCAGTGAACTGGTCTCTAGTCTATATTCTGAACCATTCACTCTAGATCTTGGCCCACTACACAATGCACAGACTGATACGCCATATATTGTCGCATGGATACATGCAGAAACCCTAAAACCTCTGTGGAAAAGAATGTGAGGCTTGCGTTTGCAGGGTTGGGATTGTGGCACATGATGTCAATAAAGCTGAGTGCACATCAGAAGAAGGAAATTAGGTATTTTGCATGCCTACAAACACTCAGACAAAAAGCCTATACAGCATATCAGCTTTTTGTACAAAGATTACATAATACAACATCATAATCTGGAGAAAACTACTGGCTTTAGGCTTTAGAATACATCTTGAGCGGGGACTACCGACATTATGGCCAGCAAATGATACATTCACTCCATAGCTTTGCAGAAATTGCACAAAAATAGGCCAGGAAATTTTCTCAGAACGGCATGAAGAAACCTGAGAAAGTAGACGAGGATTGAAGGCTTCGTGGATAATCCACAGTGGAGAGAAGCTTGGAAAGTGGAAAGGATTAGACTAAAGAAGGAAAATACCTCATCAATTTTGTTTTCAAGGTCGATGAGGGGATGCTCGAAAGGAAGCGGAAAAGGTTTGGGCTTATTGGGCAGAGGCTTGAATCTGTTCAGAAACGCCAAAGCGCCGTCCATCTCTGCACCCGCAGGGATTTTCTCAGGCCATGGATACTCCGTCTCTGAGCTCTTCTTCCCTTTCGTTATCTTCGCTGATATGGTAAGCTGCTGCCGCAGCCACCTCTTCTTCTCCGTCGCCACTGAGGTCCTAAATGGTAATAGCTGGCCAGTTACAGCGCAGCTTCTCGAGCTCTGGAACAACCATTGCTCCCTTGTTCCTCCACCTCCTCCTTTCTGACATCGTAATGGGAGCAAATCCGCGGACAAAAAACCGTAGAAAGAAACCTCGACAACGCCTATCAAGCCCATACCTATCTACACAATTCTCAAGCACCTTAAGAAGCTCAGAAACTCAGACAAGAGCCAATGTGTGCAACCACGCGATTTGAAGATTGTACTGCGATACAGCTACTACAGCAAGGAAGGACGAGGAGGTGAGCCGTAGGAGAGAGCGGACGGACTGAGAGGAAAAGGAAGAGCGAGCGGACTTTCCGATGCAAGCGCTTAATGAACCAAAAAAAAGGAAAAAAAAGAAAGACAAAAAACCAAAAAAAAAAAACAGACAAGAAAAGCAACAAAATAGAATGCAAGAAAAGGCGTTAAGATGAATAAGCAAGGGGCAGAGACGCAATGCAGAAGAGCAAGAAGAAGAGGTCGAAGAAGAAGACGAAGAAGAAGACGGGAGAACAAAAAAGCAGCATGGAGACCGAATGCGCTGTGAGCGTTGATGACAAAAACGAGGACAAGTAAAGTACGTAGCCTTCGTAATATGTACGAAAACCTGTATGAATATATGTATGTATGTATTTGGGTACTTTATTCAACACTGGTTATTACTTGATTTGTCTCATGTTTGAATTTAACTTCATTATGTGCCATTCACACCTAGTGTTATCATGTTGTTTAAGTCAATGTGAAGACACTAAATTTTATTGAACATTCACATATCAGATGTTACTTAACACAACAAAAAATAAATGATCATGTGTCAACCCCTTTGCTTGCATGTAATGTTAACTCAAAGTTATGTTAACATCAAATTTTCAATAGAACATTGATTTTTATAAGAAAACAATGTTGTGTAAAATTGCACAAAATGGTGCATGTATTTTGAGGGAGACATTCAATATTCCTCAATGAGCTTTGTTTTGTTTGATGCATTATTCAAGTTTAATTTTGTAAATTAAATTTGATTATATGAATGATTATATGTTGTTATGCACAATTTGTTTTCTCACCATCAAAACTTAAAACTTGTTTAACAAAATATGTTAATTATTAGTTATATTGTCAGTAATTAAAATTTGAACCCAAGATTTTAAGGATTTAAAAAAAAATCCAACACTAGCTTACTTTATGGCATCTATTAAAGCAATGTTTAAAAAATGAATTGAAAAAATCATAGAACATTAGTCAAAGCTTTTGCAAACATCACATTGTCGTCTAAATAGTAAAATTGACAAAGTTCATTGGGGGATGTTTAGCATCTCAAGTAAGTTAGTGATAAGTTCACACTTACTATTTCTATTGTTGCCTCTTGTGCAAACAACAAAGCTTATTTACTCTACACATAATGAGGTGCACTTTAGAAAATGTTTTGAACAAAAATGTAAAAATTGCATATCAAAGGATCTTAGCAATTACTAGTTAAACAAAAAATGATAATTACCATTAAAAAACACAAATGAAAAAGAAAACCATTGCTTAAACATTGAAATTTCAAAAATTAGTACAAAGGAAAGGAAAGAAAAAAATATTCTGTTTTTTGTTAATGAGGTAGAAAGAAAAAAACATGAAAACAAGCCAAAATTAAACCCAAGGAAGCATATGGCTTTCTTGTTTCTCCACCTTGTTCATACTATTTATCAATATAGAAAAATATTTTCTCAAGTCCAATCCTTCTATTACTTTTTTCTTTTTTCCTCATTTTCAAAGCGAAAAATCCTACCTTTTACAAAAAATTACAATTTTCTATATCAAAATACACACAAAAAATCTAATCTAAAAACACATACATGGAAAGAAACACCTAGTTACACTTTGCTTTTTCCACAGTAAAAACTTCACACACATATTCCTCCAACTTCTAAGTATAACAACCAAGCATGGCAAAGATGAATAAAGAGAAAACAATATAGTCCTCCCTCTTTTGATTTCAAGACTCCCCCTTATACCCTTCTTTTACACAAGTGGACCCATTTTAAATCATTTTTCAAAATCAATCCTACTAAGGGGATGGTTAATTAAGCTACCTAATTACTTTTAAAATTATAACCTTACGTAGTGCAAAACACTTGTGGCAAAAAAATTGCAATAAAAAACTATGATAGAAAAATATAGCAAGCAATTCATGGTTCTCATCTATAACATTATTTTAAAACTTTGATAATGCATAGGAGTCACAAGAATGTAAGTTTCCAACCTCTTTAAACCTTGAACCCTCTTAAAACTCCTTCAATTTGGAACCTCTTAAAACTTGTAAAAACACATCACACATAAGACATGCATTTAGAATTGAAAAGAAAAAAGATAAAATCAATAAGATTCAAAATGTTAAGATCATCTTATTATGTCTAGTGACTGCTACAAACTGAAATGAACAAAATGAGCAAAATGAGGCAAAAGTTGGGATAATATTAATAAACTTACAATGTAGTGAAACAAATTCTAAAGAACAAATTACAAAGCAAACACACATGCCACATGGAAGCCAAAAAAACCAAAAATTTACAAACGCAACATTACAAAAAAATTTGCAACTCAACAAAAAAAGAAGTAAAAATTTGTAACTCAAGTACAGAACAAGGGCAATGAAATTGACTAAAATACTAATTTTTTTAAAAAAGTTTACATATAGTGTGCACTTTTAATGTAGCAAAATAAAAAAAACATGATGGACACTTAAAACACTCTTACACTATCACAAAGTATAAGAAAATAAAATGAATGTTGGAAATGTATCATTAGTGCAACAAAATACTATAAAACAAAATGAACAAATGAAATGCACCTTTAGTGCAACAAAACAAAATAAAACAAAGTGGATGTTGAAAGTGTTCCTTTATTTCTCATAAATATAATCACAATTGACAAGCGACCAATAACAAAAAGGAAGTAATGCAAACCTTTGAATCTATCACCAAGAAAAAAAATAATAAATACTAGTTTGAACCCCGTGCCTAATGCACATGTGTGTGTATTTGACGGTACATATTACAAAAAAATTTCCAATATTCTAAATAAAATTTCAAAAAAAAAAAAGAAGCCCAACCCAACTCTTTCAGTTGTTGAGAAAGAGACAAGATGAGTGTACCTAAGTCCAAAAACCCCAAAATTAAAAATTAATAATTAATAATTTACAACACTAATATATATTATTTTTCGTCCTGTTGTGCGTGTATTCCACTCTTTCTCCACCCTATTGGAGTAAACAGACCATGACGAGATAGATGGATGATGGGATGGATGAATGGATGGATGATGGGACAAATGAATGAAATGATGCTTCATGACGTCCTTTACTATATGTAACAAATGAGGAATTGGAAGGAAAATATGAAAACAATAACAAAGGAGAAAAATGAGGGAAAAAAATAAAAAAGAGTGAAGATGAAAGTGAGTAGGAAAAGAAATTAATTACATAATGTATTCTTTGCTAACATGTAAAATGTTTTATAGGCTTGAATTGATTGGAAGAGCAATCAAACATGACAACAATGATGTTAACAAAAGTTAGTAGTTTTGGGTTAGATTTGGGGTTACATTAAAATTAAGTTAATATTATAACACATGTAACTTGAATATAATTAACACATTTAAAAGTCATGACTTAAATATTATGTGTCAATGAAACTTCAGGTACTTCAAGAGTTTTTTTATCATAACTATCCCAAAAACCTTTCATGCTAAAAGGCGACTTTTTTGCACCCACTTTTGCATGAATGAAAATGGAAGGTACTCAATGTTTTAAGGTGAGTGCATTATTGAAATAAAAGGCCTAAGTGAAACATAGTTAAAGTCAATTCATAATGTTGTATTTTAAGAACGTCCATTTACATTTGTGGGCATTAATCTAATGGAAAGGATGAAACATATCATGAATTAAACATTCATAAACCACAAGGAGACAATGGATGTGTAGTATAAAGAAGGTTTTGTTCCACCTTTGTTTTAAGGGTGTAAAACCCTAATAATAGGGCATTCCCAACATAATAACTAAGTAGCTTTGTGTGTTACAAAGCTATGACCAATTCATATAGATAGTCAAAGTTTGCCATGACCAAAACATCTTTACTAGACCTAAAGGGATTTTACTCATCCAAAGGTGCACCAAACAACAAAACAAATGTTTATTGAAGTTGTTACAATTGTGGAGCAATCATCTTAAGCCTACTTTCTAGGTGTGAAAGCATTTTATGCTTAGTAATAGGCAGGCATAAGTGCTTATGCGAAAGAAGCATAATCTCCTAGTATCTTTGATGGGCACCTTATATCCGTAAAACAGTGATAGAATTTTTTTATGGCTTTGGAGGGCACATTGTTAAACAAAGTTTTTCTCCACCAACTTGGGTGGGGTGTTTTGAAAAGAGAAATGATTACAATGCATTTTGTTTTATTTTTTCTTCATACACTATCCATTGGGTATCGTGAGCAAAAATGAATTTTTTTTTTGGCTAATGCTTTATGTAGATTAACGCTATCAACATGAGACATTTCCCTATTCATGAATATCCCTTGTAGAAAAGAGGAGGGATCTCACACATACTCCTTAAGAAGGGAGAGAAATTATGCTCATTTATAGGTGTAAGGTCCCTCTCAATCTTAAAGAGTAGTGTAAGAACCCTCCGCCTGATACACCCTATGATCATCTCTACATGTTTAAGTTCATAATAACACTTTGCTTTGCGCTTTAGGGTGGGATAAAGCGCATGGGTTGAGGACATCCCAAAACAATGCAAGGTCAAACTTGGCTACTGCCTGTTGTCCTAGGCCCGTTGTTTTGGGAATGGCCCCACCGTGGGGCTTTACCCTAAAGTGAAATATGTATTCCATGTCCTAGTACGTACTCGTATCTGGAATACGTACGTATTGGAGCCTAAGTCGAGGTCCAAGTATGCGTGCCTGAAACGAGATCCTGAGTTGGGTCTTTGAATCGAGATTCCTGAATCTATTGGGAAATGGCCAGGTCCCAAAAGGAAGGACGACTCACTCCCTGGGGACCTGGAACGGTGGTGGGCAGTAACGGCGGGGTTCGGGTGACGGGGAAGAAGGCAAAACCAAAAGCTCGAGAGCAATGGCGATGGTTTTGCAGGCACGGGAGAGCCCTCTCTTGTGCTCTTCCTCTTCGTCGCTGCTCCTGCGCCAGCATCCCATTCTCATCATGGACATAAGCTGCATACCTAATAGATCAGTTTTTCTAAAATGATCCAAATCGGGATCCCTATGCAAGGAAGGCCGTAGCGGAAGCCCTGGTGAGTTGAAGGTGGAAGGAGGACTAGGAAGCAATAAGAGGAAGGAGTGGGTCCTCCTGATGAACACGGAAAATTGATCATCGGTAGCCGAGAAGAAGAAGGTGAACACGCGATGGCGGGGCTGGCATTGGCAATCCAGCTGCTAGAGAAGAAGAGCTCCCAAGTCTCTACCAATTCGTTACATTCTTTTTCCACTCTCACTGCTCTCTCGGCAGCGGCAGCGGCTTCCTTGGCTATTTCTTATCTGCCTGATCGTCCTTCACTCACCTTCCTGCCCACATCAAGGTACTACTATGTAGTATGTATGTATGTTCTCGCTGCATGCAAGTTTTGTAATCGGCAGATGTGATCCGTGTTTTCTCATTACCTACATGGATTGCAGCAAGGGCTTGTCCGGGAAACGTATTGTCTTTCAGTAAGATTCAAGAAGAAGAACTGAATATAAGCTGAAACAGTTTTTGAAGCTATCGATCTTCTGTGACAATTTTGGAGTGTCGCGTTCCATGTACACAGTTAACCCTACGTGGAGTTCTTTGGATCTGTGAAAAACCCTCTTCCTCAGATACCAGAATGTTTGCATTGAAAGAATCCTCCTCCCAAAGTTTTCATCTGAAGCACTTATAAACAATAGTGCTTTGTAAGCTTGGTTGATGGAACTCTATTTTTGAGAACACACACACTCTCTCTCCCTCTCTCTGCACTTCAAACCCTAATCTGTCTCTGTGCTTCAATCCCTAATCTTACATTCCATTCTGAGATTAGAAAGATTAACAACCAATTTTCTTTTGAGAATCAATGGAAACCTAAGCACAGAAAGCGATAGGGCTTTGTAAGCTTGGTTGATGGACAGTCTGTGCGCTTCAAACCCTAATCTGTCTCCGTAGTGCACAATCTGTTGCTTCCTCCCTTACTCATGAAACCAATAATTGCAAGGTTGCCAGATGCATTGTTGCAATTGGACATGTTACTATCAGGCCATGCATTGGCAGGACCTTCTGGGGTTGCAAGTTCCATGCACACGTTATTAGCCCTAGAATTACTGTTTTTGTCCAAGTAGCAAGATACCATCAAAGAAACTATGACTGAGCCATTTCAGACTTCCTTGGTATCAAAGCATGCATGTGACTTGATTCCTTTTTGGCAGGATCAACCACATAACACAATGGTCTGCCATGCCACATATCAATGATTGACCTTGAATGGCAAGTCTATGGTTTCTGGACAGGCTCATGTATTTGTCTTAGTCTATTTAGAAATCATAAGTGCTTTGGAAATTGAAAGCCATTATGCTATTGGAGTGTGGTAATTTTCACATTTGATGTGATATGTTTGCAGGGAGTTGAATGGAAAGGTTGCATACTGTGAGGAGGCAGTAGATCCAGATGTGTGGGATGCAAGGTGGGTTCCTCTGAGGGTGACAAAGTTAGAGATCGGAGTGAAGACATACGATATAGAGTTAAAGCCTCTATTCTCTGCATTCAGGATTAGAGCCCTGGGAGCTACAACTGTCCGAGCTGTCTTGGTAAACTATTTGCCTTTGCTTGAGGCTTACCTGCAGCCTGAAGAAGATGATGGTGAGGAGGATTCTGATCGGCCTGCCCAGCTGCCACTGAATCCTGTTGTCCCCTTGAAGCGATCAGCAACACATATTCTCCGAGAGGTAGTTAAATCTTAAAACCTGTTACTTCATGGAATGTGTCAGTGTCTGGATCTTCCTGTAAAGTGTGCAGCCATGCCTGGCCCTAACTCCCAAGTAGCCATAGTTGTGAGCTCAAGGAAGGTAAGGATATGAACACTCTTTTTTGGCCAAGTCTTTCTCTTCATCTATGTGCTTATGCCTGTCATAGATCGTTTAGATTATTGAGAGTAAGCTCTCCAGATCTGCTTATTCTTATGTCTCTGTTTCAAGTAATTTGTGCCTCCTGAAGTGTAGTGGCTATACTTATGTAAATCACTACTTTGACTGATGCTTACTGCTCAGATGGTGGTGGCAGGTTTCTGTGGTTACCACAAGAAGGATACTAGAGAGGGCTGTTGTGCACTACATAACACACAGGATGGCATGGAAATTGCTGAAAGGTACTGATTCCTTGCTGATGATTACAAATACCACCCATGAATTGTACCAAAGTGGTTTCTAGGTGTTGACTTGTGGGAGTTTCTCGTTTGTCAGTATCAATTTGTTATATGCCAAAGTGTGTTTTTAAGCAGCTTTTTGGATGACTGCAGATGTTCCTAAATCAGCTGTGCGTAAAGCCGCACGGAACATGTCCAAGTGGCAGCTGTTTGTTGCTGTTTGCAAGACAACATTTCGAGGTTTGTGACACCTTCTGTTTACAATTCTCAAGTCCATGCTCCATGCCTGAACACCTCAATTGTGACAGGGAGGCATGGCACAGAACCCTGTTAGGCTTGAGATATTTTTAGACTTCCGGTTCTCTATGCTGCTTGTAAATTGTTTTGCTATGGTTTTGTTTGACTTTGTATTTGTAAAAACCAATAGCAACTTCAGATTGCAGCAGATTGCTTTCTGCACAGTTTTGAGGATTTTCTGGCCATACAATAAGAACAGGTAGTGTATTATTTCTTTGGGGGTGCAGCACATGCATTAGGAGTTGCTGCCAATTGGTTGGTGCAGTTGGTGCTGGACATATACAGAAGTATTAGCAATTCATTTTATGTGAGGACCAAGGAAGGCAAGCCTGTGGGGATGGATGCAAGAGAGCTTAAACGGCTAGCCAGGAGGACAGTAGGAAACACATTGAAGGGTATTGCTTCACTTGTCTTGGCCTCATTGGGTGCTGGCCTTGGTACTGTGTTGATAAGGCCTTCCACAGGAACTTGGATTGGTATGCTCTCAATTTACCTTCAATGCTGTCTAATGGTCTTCTTCTACATGCAAGTGGGTGCTATGGGACACATCTTATTAGATTTTGCATGTTGCTATGACATCTTGTCAGGCTATGTGTATGAGGTAGATTTAAAGCCCGAAGCCCTAAGTTTCAAGCAATATATATATATGTAACACACATACATGTATGTGGTAATTATCTGACATACGTGGTTGACATATGTATAGATGTCTGACATGTTCTCCACTGTGAATGCAGGCTGTGCTATTGGTGATTTTGCTGGACCTTTTCTTGTAGGTATTTGGTTGGACACATGGATTGTGTATGGCACCTTCACACCTGGAGGAGACAGATCCCAATAAAGCATTGCATCAAAAGTAAGTGGGGGCTAATTCTGAGTCCTGCTATTTCCTGTTGCCATATTTTTAAGCAAAGGACACAGGACTGGTTTTGATGCTTCCAGGCTTTTTTGAAGAGACTTGGGTGGTGGGAGTGGGGGGGAGGGCTGTCTGAAGATGTGGGCACCATCAGAAATGGCAGCATTCATTAGAGTTTGGAACTATGTGGAGAGCAAGGTGAGAAGGAATGGGTGCACAATCACAGTATTTGGTCCGAAACCTGTGATTCCAAACTGCTTTCCTTTACAGAAGTATTATGTTGACAATTCAAGGCAGTTTAATGTAATGGCCCTGCAATTGGGTTGCATCTTTGAAGTCAAAGCACAGTGTCCATGCATATTTCCCTTGTTTGTTTCATGGGCTTTATTATTCTCTTTGCAGCACCAGTGAGAGTTAAAATCATTGTACAAAACAGGAGATTCATAAGCAAGTAGGGGAGGAGCTTGCAGCCTTGCAAACTCTTTATAGTATGCAAGTTCTTTTTTTTTTGATCAAGACTGCCATACCCAGTGGCTATTTCCGAAGGATGACAAGTTGGGCCACCAAGTCGACTCTCAATTCTGGAACTGACCTCAGATTGTTGCTCTGCATTCTTTGTGCAAGGCAAAGGGGTGCTAGCAAACATCATGACCAAGTCTTCTCCATTCCTATCAGACATGTCACAGAAGCCTAGGACCAGAAGTCAGAATAATGTTCAGCACAAAATTCTGGGTGGGGTTATTTTGTACTTATTTACACCTTTATCTACACCCACCATTTCACAGCTGACTAAGTTAGTTGCATGTCATGGCAGCCAGATCCTGTTATTCATGATTCAATACTGTTCAATACTGTTGATGGTGAAGGTGGTGGTCCAACACTTTGTAGTGACACTCATAAGGTTATGTTGTGTGTTGGGGTGTTCTTTGATTTTGTTATAACCTCCAGTTCCAGGTTTTTTGAGAGGTTCAAAATCCAAGAATCCCCAGTTCTGGGTTTTTTAATCAAAAAGTTCAGAATAAAATCTCTGCCAGTTCTGGGTCAAACCGGTTCTTTTATTTTTTGAGAGCCATTGGTCAAGAGTTTAAAATACTTGGTCATTACTCATTGGTTCTTTCTTTGAAAGAGAGACCTGCATGACACTGGTTATGACCAGTGTTGGCCAGTTATAATATTTCAGATTGGTCCAAACAATATGAATAGGGCATTTTTTTTTTAATAAAAATGAGTGTCCAGATATTTCAAAAAATTCTTTGTAAAGTTAATTATGCATCCATGGCAATTTTTCACTCATTGTTGCTTATGTATTTGTTGGTTCTCAAATTCATGATACCCTCTAGATATGAATAAAGATATTTGGAGTAAATTTCACATGTTAATTGTGCAAAGATATTTAAACATTTGAAATCAAGTAGCTTGCCTGGGAATTGAACCCAATTTTTTAAACTTTGCTCACTGTAATGCAAGATGCTTGGAAAAAAATCTGCACCCACATAAACACAAACCCACCCCAACCCCACACACATAGAACTCAAGAAGAAATCAACAGCTCCCAACAATTTGATCAACAACTCTTAGTTTTGTTGAACTCCATAAATTGATCCATAAATAGTCAACCTTGTAACATCAAACTTGGACCAAATAAAATTAAGGTCAAGGTTAGATGGAAAAAAAAAAGACAATAAGAACAAAAATTGAGGTTTAAAGTTTAGATGAATCCCCTTAATCCTCATCAACTTGCAATTTTTCAAAGCATTCGGCTTCTTTAATAAATTGATAATTTTCTTCAATTAATTCAACCTTCATATAGTCCTTTAGGTTTGTGTTTGGTGTACAATTCAAGTGCAAGTCATTAAGCCAATTTTTTTATCACTATGATAATTTAATCCAACTTTTCCACTTGTAAAAACGGAAACACTTTAAAATTGTCAAAACATTAATTAGGCTAAAGACTCTTTCTATATCAATTTGAAATCCAATGATTCCAAGAATTTGTTTGGCAAACAAGCATAATTTAAAAACTGACCTTCATGGGCCTACCATCAAACTAGTGGGTTTGCACACATACATAGAAAGATAGGTAACCTTTGGAACAAAGACAATTCATTAACAATCAATGTATGTGAAGATTATTCCATGGATGCCTCAATATCAATCATGTTAGTTTTTTCATCTCCACCCTCAAAACTAAATCCGTCACCTAGAACAATTGAATTGCTTGGGTTTTAAACAATAGGGTTTGACCATTCAAACATTGTCATCCAAAGGGAAATGACTTTTTTCACATCATATTCAACTACAAGGCAAATTGCATTTTCATGCCCCACATAAATCTCAATGACTCACAAGGATTTGACATGGGAATTCAACATTAAGGCCAACATATTGTGAATTTGATTGGAATAAAATGATTTCAAAAATTGCAAAAAGGGTTTTATCACCTTCACAACCTCTTGTTGTGTGTTATTTCTCAAAAAGTGAAGCTTAAATCAAATGCTTCATCGCCATCAACAAGGGGATTTGACTCAAATTCCAATTCCATAATTAAATTAATTATATTATTGAAGGAGTCAAACAACAACCAGTGACCTTTGGATTGATTCATTATACATGCACCCATCAAAGGGTACAAATAGGTAATGATAGCTTCAACAATGCCCCAAACTTGGGCCTTTAGGACTCGATGTAAATTTAGTGTTTTCTACCTCCCATAACACAACATAACTTGCTTAAATTTTAAAGTCTCCTCAAACATTATAACTTTGCTAACAAACCTTGTTTTGACATGAGTTTCAATTTCTAATGTTGTTTTTTTACTTTCAATGCAAGCCTTTTCCCACTCATGCTTCCCTTTCCTTGATTTTTTTGTCCACATAATTGTTTTTTTACAAATTAATTTAAGGTTCTTTCACATTCACGAAAGCCAAACCCATAAAAACTTTATCATCATTTGTTGCATATTAGCATGCTTTAAACATCACATGCCCAAAGCAAGTATTGTCATAAACCCATAACAACTTCCAAAGCACACAATCCATAATATCTCGCAATGTTGTAGCCATAAATCCCAAGTTGTTGCCTTCGTTTTTCAAAAAAACAATCACATGATGAATTAGTCCAATTTTTTTTAGCAATGTTTAAAGTTGCATCATTACCTTCTTTCCATCACCATTGCTAGTGACTTGTGACCTAATAATGAATTGAAGGTTCAAATGTTTCTTTCTATATCTTCTTTTCAACAACAATATGATGGTGATGAAGACCCAACACATTGGAAGAAAACATGTATTAGATTTTTTTGCATTGTTTATGTAAACAATTTCAAGTTTTTTGGCCTTTTTTTACAAGCAATTGATAGCTTTTGGTTTGGTAAAAATTAACACAACATGTTTATGAATTTTCTTTTTGCAATCACATTGATAGATTTCTTAGCAAGGGGGTTAACATGTGTTGGTGGCTTGAAGTCTTGATCAGAGATAATATCAATGTCACATGTTTGTATTATATTTGAATATAAAAATATAGAAACATTTGAATAGACACATGTTTTGTGTAGTTGTATTTGGAATGAGACTTGATTAGTAGGGTTTTTTTTTAAGCCTTGTAATCATGAGTTCTTTGTGAAATGATCCCTCAATATGGAAATGGCCATTGTTTTTGCAAAGGCAAGTTGTGGATTTTGGCAACACAAGACACAATAGTGTTCCTTCATTTCAGCATTGTTTTTTGTGTTAAGAACCAGCAAATGATGTTCATGAATCATTTCTTCAATTAGTCTTGAATCAAGATGATATTGCATCATTTTGTTTTACAAGAATTATACTCCAATAAAAAATTGTTTAATGACTTTTGATGTGGGTTCACTATGTGAAAGTAAGAAGCAAGTATGGATTGCATAATTCATCTTGACATTAATGAGTTGCTTCACCCAACAAGTGTTACAAAATATTCACTTCAATGTTTACTACAAGATGTAGCATTTGATGTGGACATGGTGGGTTTTCCAAATTATGTAAGTTGATTTCATGGCATGTTAGAAGATGTCATTAAGAGGAACCCCCCCACATCTACAATTATGTGTTTCAACTATAATTTTAATCAAAAATTGTAATTTCAAGTTGAAACTAATATTTGGATCTTTTTTTACTACAAAGGCCTAAAGTCGACAACTATAAATTAAGTGTGACAAACAATTGAACACAACAACCACATGTCAATTCATGGTCAACCTTTAGTAATTTAATCAAAACTATTTTTGACGATACCAAACCAAGAATATGGACTTCATCCATAAACTTCTCATTTCATTCGTCTTGGTAAAGTTAAAGATTGGGTAAAAATATGGTTAGGTGGCTCACGCTTGACATTTTGAGGAGTCCACATCTTACACTAGCTATAATTCCTGCATTTAAAATAATTATCAAACTATAAATCCTATAAATTTCCCCTATTGTTTTGATCACAAATATTAATAGACCACCCTATAAATATCCCTAAACATGTGATTGATCAAGAAATTTAAAGAAAAAATTAAAGATTTCAATGTGAAATGGAATATCAATTGTAACAAAATGACGAAAATCACAATGAGTTAAATTTTTAAATATGAAAAAAATTATATTGAAATTTTTTCAATGCATCTTACAATTAAATTATTCACTTTATGGTGGCCTATTTTTTAATTTTAATTTTGATATGACTATGACATATTTTTTGAGTCCACAATTTTCATTTTCCATGTGTGATAAACATAATGTCATCATTTCAAAAGTCCACAATCAATCCATTTTTTTCTTAAAACTCATTCATAATTTTTAATAAGATTCTCACTAAAGTCTATTGCAACATGGATAATGAAAAAATTGAAAATTTTTAATGTTTGATATGATTTTACATTTTAAATTCATGTATAATCCAAAAAAATTACAATTGTGGTAGTCCAAACAATCCACCTAATTGTGCTTTCATTTTTATTTGACTTGCATTTTTTATTATTTCAAAATAATGGACATGGGTTACATGTAAACTAGACATGACTACACTAAATAGTTAGAATAGGTAATTAAGTTACACTAAATAGTTAAAATAAATAACTAGGCTATACTAAGTAAGGCACAATTACATTAACATGAACCACACTTGCCTTTTTGGGATTGCTTTTGGGACTGTTCTTGTAATATTCCACAAAAAAATTTAGATTTAAAAAAAATCATGATAATTTTTTTATATTATTTTGATAAGGCTAGCATTATTATTTTTTCAAAAATATGTAATTTAGAAAAAAAAATCAAGCTATTAAACATGTCCTTTTACTATTTAAAAACACTAGTTATAAAGTTTTATTGGTTTTTTTCATATTTTTTTATTCATTTGATGAATTTGAAATTTATTCACAACTTTTTATGATACATTATAAATGTTTTCATATAAGTAAATCCTACAATTTCAACACAAAATTATATTATATTTTCAATAACATGAAACATCAAGCATTGGTTACACTTGCTATGGTATGTGTTACCATGATTACACTCGATAGTTAGAGTAGGTAGTTAGGCTATACTAAGTAGTTAGGCTATATTAAATAATTAAGTTACACTAGGTAGCTAGGTTAGCTAGCTAGATTAAATAGTTAAAACATTGTGACATTGACACATGTCACATGGGCATTGGTGGGTTTCCATACAAATAAGATAGCCAATGTGTGCAATGTGTGCCATGTGTATGGTAAGGAATTTTTTAGTTATATGTATTGGCAATTTTGGACGGTTTAATAGTGTAAAATCACATGTGGCACAATTTCAACACTCAATTTAAATGCATAACCATTGTTGACCTTATGGTTGTCAAATATAATTAATTTTATTAATAAAATCAAAATGCCACGTGTCAAAACCATGACAAATTATTTGTTGCCATATGGTGTTTACAAATATGTTAATCGTGCATAATCAGTTGAAATTTAGTTGACAAAAAGTTGAATTATAGTCAAAATTTAATTGACAAAAGTTGATTTACAATTACAATTATATTTTTACCAAAGTTAGAGTGTGGGAACAATGCACCCAACTAAAACTAATTTTAAAAAATCAAACCACAATAAAAACATAGTTTACTTGTTATTATCAACTAAGAATGCAAATCCTATAATCTCCATGTGATGAATGGTGCAATTATAAATTACACATAGTTCAAAAAATCATAATCATTGGAAGAAGATTGAAAATTAACCACTATTTTTTAAACTACATCTTAGTCGTAATGGACACATGCAATTGACAATGCCTATAGTTGCTTTGGGCAAGTGCTATAAAACAACTAGTTGTAAAAGACACCACATGGCATGGTAGTTGAACCAATAATCAAATAGTGTTATGACTACACTTACGACCACATAATCATGAAAGACATCAAATTGCAAATGATATGGATGAATGGAATGGAATTAAATCTTTTACCAACAAACCACCACTTTGTTATGAAGAATGTCCAATGGTTGTAGTTCATTAGTTTGGAGCAATTCACATTTTTCAAATGTGATAAATAAGTATGTCTTTGTCCCATTTTGCAAATTTGTAAAATAAACCCATCAATTTTCATGAAAGAACCATTGTTTTTTTCTTGGTTTTCTTTTCCCAAGTTGTTTGATTTTTTAGAAAAAATTCCATGTCATTTCTACGGTTTGTAGCATGAATTTATTTTTTGTTGGGTCTGATCTGGGGGTGGGGGTTTTCTAAAATGGGAATTGCCAGTTATATACATACATATATATCCAGTCTAATAACCAACACAAAAACTGGTGCTGTCTCGAAGAACTTCTGAACATTAGTCCAAACCAATGTTGGGCAATTCTTTACTTTTATGGAGGACCTCTGGTTCTAGTTCTAAAAACTAAGAGAATGTGGTTTCAGGTTCAGATATTCAAAAAATAAAATTCTCAATGTTCTGGTTCTAAAAATTAGGACTAGTTCTAGTCCAGTTTTAGATGACCTGGTCTAGAATCAATTAGTTGTTAGTTAACCTTTTGTTATTAGCCTTTGATTCTAGTCTTTTAGTTTCCTTCAAAGCATTTTGGTTTCACACATAAATAGAGCCAAGAACTTGGTTTTAAGCCTAGTTCTTAAAATAATATAATTTCTGTTTCGGAACTGAAACTCCAGACATCAAAATTAATTCTAGTTTGAATTTTAATAATGGCAATTGAAACTAGAACTGAAAATTGTAACCTGCGAAGCTAAGTAACCACTCAACACTGGTCTACACATCATACTAGAATTTTTTGGGGTTTTGTTGTTGGGACTTATAATCCACATTAGTACAATTATCAAATGGTATGATGTCATACCATATCATAGGAAAGGCTCCTAAGCATTTGCTTGTGGAAAATGGAATCTTATTTATGTTTCATTAAGTTTTAAGTTCAAAATTTAAAAAAACAATAGAAGTGACAATTTTGACTTTATTCAGAAAATTACCTTATTTTGGAATGGCTTGTGAAAGAAACCAACTCTTTAGATCCTATTGGGTATATAGACAATATGGTACCTAATGAAAATTCAAATGTAAAAGATGAATGCAAACATTGAACTCACACACAAATTCATTTAAAGGGACCCCAATAGGGTAACTAGGGTCAAAGTTTTGGAAACAAAAGGTGTTGTCACAACCCTATCAAAATTAACAAAATCACACATAAAAACATGGACACAATTAATTTTCTTAAAACATTGTGATGGGCCTCCAAAATGAAAGTTGTTGTGCCATACTAGATTTGAGCCAACACCATCAAAACTAAAAAAATCAAACACATGAAAACACACACACAATTAAATTTTTGTGGTAAATACTTGACAAATTCACCATCAAGTTTGTCACAAAGAGCTAAAACCATGGATTATGTAATTTTAGAAAAAGAGAAAAAAAATGGGGAAATTAGAAAGTTTGCAATAGCATGATATAAATTTCTTGAGAAATCCAACCTTGTCACAATAACACTTGTGACAAAATTGGAAAAAAGCTTTCAGATAAGCAGCTCATTGCGTCATGGATGTGCCACTCATGACAAGTTCACACAAAATCATGAGAAATGATGAATCCATGAAACAGTGAAATGTTTTAAACTTTGTTATGCTGGGGCCATGCAATTTAATTCTCTTGCTTTTTTTTTGGTTTTTCAACAAGATACACTAAACAAACATTTTGTACAGTTTTATGTTTAGAATGTTTTGTGCAGATATCCAAAATAGTTAGCAAGGCCTTGGTCAACAACACCTGAATTTGGAAACCTAAATCTCCAAACCTAAACTTGTAATCCCAAACAGATGAACATTGAATTGGGTGATTGATTATCTTCATTCAACATTCATCCATGATACATACTTGGAAAATCAAGTGATCAATGTATATATATTTTAGTCTATGGTTAAAGAAAAAGGATGAACCAACAAGGAAATTAGTTCATTATTGCATGAAAAACAGGTGTGTTTGAAAACCAAAACCTTGAATATGAAGGGTCCTGGAAGGATCCCATTGCTGAAGACCTGAAAAGATCTCTTTAGCATTAATGCAAGAATATTTTTTGTATTAGGGTAAAGCCCTAGGGCAGGGGGCGGGGGGCTTCACAAAATAAAGGATGTAGAAGGAGGTGGGACACCATGGGAGCCAGGTCTGGCCTTGCATTTTGGGAATGTCCCCAACTTGTGGGCTTTACCCATCATAAAGCACAAGACAAGGGTTATCATAAACCTAAACATGTGTAAGGGGAAGGTTCTTCAATGTATTCCTTACGATTGAGAAAGATCTTACACCTACTTATAGGTGTGAGATCCCTTAGGTAGGTGTACGATTTGTATCACCCTTAAGGGGTAGGCATAAGATCCCTTAGGTAGGTGTATGCTCTTTACCACTCTTAAGGAGTAGGCGTAAGACCCCACCTCAAAAATATTCGCAGCTATAATGTATCCTCCAAATACAATAGAAGTTTTCTCCAAGTGCTTTAGGAGTACTATCTAATGGAGTGATTGGAAGGGGGCCCCAATTTTCAAATCCCCCACCCAAGCTTCTTCGTCACCACAATCCCATTGAAAATGATAGCCCCCTGAAAGATGGCAGCAAGTTGCAGTCAATAGAGAGAGTCTGTCAAGAACCCATGTGCATTTTCCACGCATCCTATGATAATAATACCTCCCTTTGTTTGTCTGGTCTCCCACCTTCAATAACTGAGGTACCAGATTTCAGAGTAGTTAACCAGGGATGGAAGAGCCCCCCCCCCCACCCTCCTTCCACCACCTTCCACTACCCATACCCTTTGGCACAGAAAACAAAACAAAGGGACCAGAACAAAACCCAAAAACTCAAAACTCATTGAACAAGGATAATGATATTTATTTTATTTATTTTTAAATGATGAGGATTATAGTTCAGAGGAGTAATGGAAATAAGAAGAAAGAAAATGAGATTAAATTTTGATATCTTTTGAAAAATAAGAAAAATAGCTACAGCAAAATCCCATGCTGGAAAATTGCACACAAACTGAGTAATTGACACTCTCTGATAAGCAATGAAGAGAGGCCATGCAAGGTGGGTTTCAAGGGTTGACAAGACATGGAGAATTTGCTCTGGTTACAAGTTGGAATAAATAAATGAATACCCAAAGTACTGTTACCAAATGCCTATAGAAAGTATATCATAAATTAAATATGAAACTTGAATAATTCTCAACAAGTTGAGAATTTTACAACTATGAATGCTCGCTTCCATACACTAAATTTTAAAGGATTTAATAGTTCAAAGTTAGAACCACCCATTATATTTTGAACTCATAGAAACATACAAATGACCCCCCCCCCCCCCCCCCCCCCCCCCCCAACCACAACAACACCCCACCACCCTCTCTTTCTTTTTTTTTTTATTTTTTTATATATTAATATAATAAATACACAA
>Ga0116227_10005513_pt1 | contig 26576 bp, 25 predicted proteins | sample S1TSphgellanicum_FD_89693 | JGI IMG/M metagenome (GOLD analysis project Ga0116227, IMG submission 89693) | Host-associated microbial communities from peat moss isolated from Minnesota, USA - S1T2_Fb - Sphagnum magellanicum MG | ecosystem: Host-associated > Plants > Peat moss > Unclassified...
AATGTTCTCTCATCAGTTCTGGGGAGTTGTTTGAGAGGAGAATTACAAGATAGAAAGTTATTTCGCAGGATGCTCTCCAGAACTATCTGGAGAAGCTACTCCTGGGAAGGGAGAAAATCAGAAGGCACAGTACTCAAAACTTGTGCTATATCCACAACACAAGCCACATCTCCAGCTCTGATCAAAAATGATTTAGTGGGAAACATCCTGGTGACACAGAACTGGACCACAACAACAACCAAGGAATGAAACATCAACCTTATCTAACAAGAAATCAATGCTTTAGCAATTTAAACACAACATCCTGTAGAAATTGTCATTTCTACATCTCATATGGCAAATATATACCCACCTAAGGACCTAAAATGCCTAAGATTGGAAAAACAAAACAACCAGTAGATGAGAACTTGATGTCTGCATTTAGCATAGACAAGGTCAGTGCTAGTGCTTGATTATGAGAGGCTATCTCCAAACATAAAACAGATATCACTGCCATTGCAGAGAGAAACTCCACAAAAAAATGTAAGGCAACACAAACAAATACTCTGTCAGTTCCAGCCAAACCAAAACAAGCATGACAAGAATGAGTCCAGTCATGACCTTGTGAGTGTCACTCACATGGAAGGCACTGACTAAGTGCTGTTATTCCATCAGTTCCTGATAGAGGGTCTCTAAACATAAAACTAGAAACAATTTTTTGATTTGGTCAGCACTGCCACACTAGGATCACAAGCCATCTGAGTAAAACAGACAAAAAAGGACCATTACAAGCAGAACTGTTAGGATTGCCCTTTTCAATGGAATTTTCTGAAGAGACCTGAAAGCAGATCTGGATCTGTTTGCAATTTCTGCTGCTGGTCAATATCAGCAAATGCAGGATGTGTCAACAGTTTTTCCAGCAGCTGTGTACCTCTAAGTGCATTTGTGAGAGGAAGGTGGCCCTCAGGTGTGGGGTCTGCCACATCCCACATGAACTCAAGAGGGAACTTCTTGTAGGTGTCTTGGTATTCATCAAGTGCCCGAGTCCATCCAACCTTCTTAAAGAAAGCATTCCAATTCCTTTTCCCATTGTTCCATATCTTCCTCTGTACACTGTACCCAAACTTGTTGTTGCTGTAAGCCCGCCAAAGTGAATCTATGACCTGCAAGTCTGCCTCTGGGATAAACTGAACCTCAGTGAAATAAACCCATTTCCTCTTTGCTGCCGCATCCCCAGATAGCTCACATAGCAGTCTCCTTGTCTCTGCATCAGCAGCCTCCCACTCCCCAGCTGCAAGCTTTTCTTGAAGCCCTTCAAACGAGATCCCTGCTTTAGATTCCAATGGTGCATCAAATGCCTGAAAGCAAAAAAAAGGTTAATTCAATGAGAAATTGGACAAAGGCAGACCTGGTACTGGAAACTACTTGGGGAACACAAAGATATTTGGACATGTCCTTGATCAAATTGAAACCTTGCAAGCACATAAATAGGCTGATACTCCAGTCAGAGACACCTTAACAAGTTTCCACTCTTGCAAAACACCCATTAGTTTGTGAGACTATTGTTTCTACACATCCACAAGTTAAAGAAGAATGGATAATCAGAGCACCATAGGCTTTGATTAAACTTGTTATCAGCACTCTCATGGAACAAAGAGTAGCAGAATCCCTCTGTATCTATCATACATGGATTGACCTGACTGTCCATTTCTTGCACAGCCACACAAAAGATACTTAGAGGTCTCCTGTTACTTCTAGCTGACAGATTGAAACCTAAGAAGACCTGCCTCATGCTCACATTCCAATGACCATGCTGCTATACAGGAGACTCACATTATGCTGAACAAACTGGGTTTCAGAAAAACTAGCCAAGACTTGAACTGCCACAAAAAATGTTGCTCTGGCAGTCTTCACTACCACAACAAAATAGGTGCATAAAACCAAACGCAACTACCAAAGAACATATCATTTTCTGGGTAAATGAATTTGGCATCAGAAACCCAGAACCAAGAAGATTTCTCGAGTATGGTTACAGCACATACACACAAACCTATGGTCACATCCCATTATCTTCTCCATTTCACCGCGTCAAGTAGCATTCCAGAAGACGAAGAAACACAATGAACTGCTCAGAATGCTAAATGGCCTCCCTTACCAGGAAGGGCTCCTGCTTGTTCATTGCTGCAGCCGTGTGCGGACGGCGGTCGGCGCCGTCCGCGGGAACCACCACACTTGTACGCAAGGGATTCCATGTCGAAGCTTTTATTTCAGAAACGCAAGAAGAGGAGAAATAAATTGACATACGCGTCTTGCAACCCGAAGATATCCTGGCCACTCCGGAGCCTCCTCCCACTCCTCCTCCTCCTCCTACCCCAAACTCTTGCGCATGCTCTTGCAGGGTCTGACGATAAACCTGCAGATGGCTGTTGACCACACCTCGCACGAGCGCATTTTCTAGCACCATCGATTCAAAATTCGCACAACAAAAACACCTAAGAGGGCATGTAAAAGAAAAACACCACCCTCCCTGACGCTCCCCAAGTTCCAACCCAAACCCCAATCCTTTAAGCAAAAGCGGATTCACAATCATTCAAAGCATTCGAATTTCCTTCCTTCATTCTCTGCCTAGCGTAACGTGTTCACAAGCGCGCTGTCCGCGTCAAGACCGCTGACCGCTATCTTGCCAAGAGCAGCGGTATCTGGTGGAGTGACCAGAAGCCAATGGAAGATCGCCGTGTCAGGGATAAGGCAGCAATCCATCAGGATAACGAGCTGCTTTATCCTCTTCTCTAGAGAACCAAATAAATAAATAAAATCTTTCCTTCCCTGCTAGTTGTGGGTATCAGGATTGATTTTCAAGTAGACAACGGATATCTACATATGTGCGTAATGGCCATATAACTGACCCATGGAATATTGGGTACGAGATTAAAAAAAAATTGCAGCCACTGTCAATCTGACTAGTTAGGATTGTTGGTTGCCTGTCAAACATTCATTATACATTGAACAAGGATTGCAATTACAGGAAGGTCACATGTTGTCATATTGGTTTCCTTCACACCTTCAGCTGGAGGGGACAAAACGAAAAAAAAAAAGAGCAGTTCTTAATACGATTGGAGGAGGAACTTCGGAAGTGGGTGTGGTGAAAGTGGCAAGGAGCAAAGTTTTGAGGCCAAACTTCTTCCACACCTTGAGTGGGAAGGAACAATTCAAAAAGAGGAGCATTTCTGGGTATGATGGGAGGAGGTGTAACCAAAAAAGAAGGGTGTAGAAAGAAGTCTCTCTAGTGCAGGAATAACTCATAGTAGAAACACCTTTCTTAGAAATCCAAACACCATTAATTGTAGCAAATTACATCATTGAGGATACAAACTCGGTGCTACCAGAATTCCATTAGTGCTATAAACTTGTTGGAACAAAATTCAATGTTCTATGTGTCAATTGTCAACTAGTACACACATGGTGTTTGCTCCCTAACTTGTTAAAATGGCAGGGAATAATTTGAACCATATACAGAATCATATACAAAACCATACATTCAAAAATCTATAATCTATTAAAATATAGCTTGAGGTTAAAACCCTTAATGTCTAATCAATGCACATGAGTTGCTAACCCATTTTCAACAAATGCAACAATGCAAAAAAACATTGAATTCCATGTCTGAAAAACTCTAATTTCAGAAACTCTTGAACTCAATGTCTGCACCCAAATACTAATGACACACACCAAGTTAACTTAGAACCACTTAGGAAAGGCAAAATTTTGTGCAGATTTGGACTACAAATATGTCTCTATTAACTTCCCATTTCTGTTCTCATTTATTTCATTTTACCCAACCCAAGGACACCCCAACTGAGGCTTTTAGTGTTCACTCAAATACTTGACCTATGACATGGATTAAAAAAAAACTCATCAAATATTTATAGTACCCAATTCAAATGCAAATTGATCCTCTACATGCCCCTTTATGTATAGCTCGAACTTCCTCCCTTTTTGTCATCAATCCTCAACATCAACCCCTTATAGAAACCATTCTTACCAAAAATACATTGTTTGCCACAATGTAGTTATTCACATAACGGAAACCAAATACAACAACTACGAATCAAAACAACTAAAATCTATTATCTTTTGAAATTGATCATGAAAGAAGAAATACATGCCCACGTTGTTTCCAAATTCCCCTTCTTATCCTATTTTCCACCGTCCAAATCTCCAAGCCTCCATTCAATGCCGCACCTTCCTCACCCATCCATAGCTCTATGCCAATCAGCTCTACATAATACACAAACAAATAAATCTTCCTACCCATCCTCACAAGCTTTATTGAAATAATTATTGTTGTAACTATCTTAGAAAAACAAACAATGATGGAATAATTTCCTCCATTAACATGCAGAAAGTTGATAACCACTAAAAACAAAAATTAAAACCCTAAAAACTTGCTATGTTCACACGAGAATATTATCCAATTCTCTTCCTATTAGGTCACATATGTAACCCCTCTAACACGTTCCCAAGTCCCTTGCTGGACCCACTTGAGGGTCGAAGTGCGTTGAATTGCGGAAAGTTGGGACTTGAGGGCCGCTCTCGACTTCCAGCACTGAAAGGGGGTAGAGGGGCATGCTAGAAGTCCCGGGATTAGACTAGGAAGAAGGACAAGTATTATCTCACTCAAATCTGCATCCAAAACCAACCACAAGAAGGTTAGTTCACATTCGAGAACACCCTTGGGTGTTGGGACAAGCCACGGGCACTTGGACTCACTTGACTCACCACGGCTCGCACTCGGGGGAAGCCACCACCTTCCCCCATATAGTATTCTCTGCAGCTCTCCGTCGAAGCTACATCCGAATGGCACTTTTTCCCGGGACTCCTAAGGAGGAGTCCCGAAATTATCCCGAGTTGGAGTCCCGGGACTTTGGGAGCTCATATCTCCCGGCTCCAACCTCCGATTGAAGTGAGGTCTGAACCAAAGTTGTAGCTCTCCTTGAGAGCTTTCCAACGCCATGTTGCACTCCTTCAGCAGACGTCGGGAAGAGGTTGATTCCCGACTTTTAGTGGTCGGGAGTCAAATTGCCAATTTGACTCCCGGCCCTTCTTTTGCCCATAACTTGAGCTGCATATGTCCAAATGGCACATGCGAGGCCATTTGGGGCATCTACACTTCAAGACCTTTCCATTAATATAAAGAACACCTCAATGCAAGGTGTTTAGACCCTTGAACTCGAGCTCTGAGTTTTCGGGAGTCTCGGAGGACTCCAACTTCCCACTTTTGGGGGTGTGAGTTTCATCCTCACACTTATCCCAAAGTGGGGTTGCGACACCCTCCCTTCCTTAAAAAGCTAAGTCCTTTAGCTTCTTTCAGTCTTGTAGAACATGATAAATCTATAAATCCCAACGTGATCTTTCCCGCTAATGCCCATCACCATTTCTAATTATGCCTTCTTCAAATTCAACATTACCATTCCCATTTATATGTCCAAAAAATTGGTATGGGTCTTCCTAACTCAATGTTAAAGTTTTTTTCTTCCCTAGCTTCTTCATTTTGATTGTTGTCAGTCTTGTAACCAATCCTTCAAATGTTTGTTTTCCTTTTCTAGTAGCATAGGTCTTCTTTTGTTTCTTTTGTGCTTGCTCCACATTGAGAAGGACATTTTCATGGATGCTTGCTACAAGCTTCATCTTTTGGAAGAATTACTTTATAGTAGTTTTTGCATTAGTAGTGTTGTCAATCACAACAATCAAAGAATGTAGGTAGTTGTTAGCCCTAAGACATGGGGTACGCCCAGTCATTATCATGAAAGGAAAAAATTTAGTGTCGGCTTGAATCCCACATCTATATCAAAACATGACTTTGGCCAATTGTTTATCCTAACAATCCACATTTTTTGGTATTACAAAGAGAATGGTGATGCCATGTTTAATAGTTTTGATCAAACGTTCGGCCATCCCATTGCACTATGGCCATTGGGGTGTTGTGTGTTGATGGTGGATACCATAGTCCTTAAACATAATATCAAATTATGCTACCCACTCCCCTCCATTATTAGTTAGCACAAACTTGGGAACTTTGTATCTGCATATTACATCATCCTCCAGAAATTTGGCTATTGTCTTAGCACCATGGTCAACAACGACTTTTGCCTCACACCACTTTGAATAATGATTGATGGCAACCACAATATATTTGTTTCCTGATTTGGTTTCAGGTAATGGTCTTATAGTATCCATAACAACCCTATAAAATAGTTCACAAACAAGTATACTTTTCAACTCTTCATCTTCAGAGCAAATGCTACCCACTTTTCTCACCATTTGACATTGTTGGCACATTCTCACAATTGTTTTGACATCCTCCGTCCTATTATGCCAAAAGTATCGCTTGCAGCTTTCAGCCAAGGTCCTTTGTTTTCCAAAATGCCCCAAGTCTTTATGCATTTGGATTATCAATGCCTTTCTCTCCTTTGGTTTAAGAACAAACAACCTCTTGAAATAAAGTTTTTGATCTTGCTAGTGATAATTTATTATTCTCTTCTTTGCTCTTTTGTTCTCCTCAAGATCAATTATGTCCGGCGATATGCTTTCATTCAACAATTTCATGCAAATTATGTCCTTCCAGATGTCAATGTCCTTTATGTTAATCCAACATTTTTTTTCTTCATCAGGATTTGTGTGAACCAAATCCTAGTCATCAAATTCAAGCAATTCTTGAGTTGCCAACACCAGCTCTAGTTGCTATTATTTGTCATGGTATTGAAGTAATTTCCTTTTTTGTACTTGTTTCTCGTTGGTAATCCTCAAAACCTCATTTCCTTCAATGTTTGTTGATTTAATCTCTTCCACATTTGAAGCAAGCTCCTTGTCCTAATTCACCTCTAGTACAACATCAAGCATGTAGAGTTGATGATCCCCTGAATAACACCAATGGTTGATGCCAAAACAACATTTATGATGTTGGGAAAGTTTTTTTACCTATCTCCTGAAACCAAGCCACTTTGAACCCTTACTAGTTTGAATAGAAAAGATCTATCATCTACTTTAGGTGTGTCAGCTTGTACACTCCCAATGTCTTGGACCTCCTCACTAAAGTAATCATCATTTATGACTAGACCCATTGGATTTCTGCTTAAGGCATCAACATTCATATGTTTGAGTCCCGGTCAATGCAATATCTTGAAATTAAAATCCTACAACATATCAGTCCACCTATCCCTCCTACCATGTGCATCTGACATTGTTACTAACCATTTGAATGGCTTGTGGTCTACTTTTAGAATAAAATGGTTCCTATGCAGGTACTATCTGAAGTGCACAATGCCTTAGATTAGTGCTTAGCATTCCCCTTCCATGGGGTGGAACTTTTTTTGTGTTATTGTTAAGCTCTTGCTGGCATAAGCCACCACCTTCTCATGCTTGCCCTCTCTTTGTGACGAGATGGCTCCAACACCTTTTGGTGACTAGTTGACATTAAGGCAAAACTATTTTTTGAAATTAGGCCATATAAGCACATGCGCATCAACGAGTGTTACTTTTAGAACTTTAAATGTTTATTGACAACCCAAATCCCATACAAAGTCAATGTCCTTTTTTATCAACTCAAACAACAGAATAGTCAATCATGAATAACCTTAAACATAGTTCTAGTAATACCCAATTACACCTAGAAAAGACTTGATGTTGGTGATCGTCCTTGGTTCCGAAAAGTGCAAAACTACATCAATTTTATTAAGGTCTAGTTTAGTGCCTTCAATACTAACCACATGGCCCGTAAAGGTGATTTTTTTGTAACAAAATAGCATTTACTCGGGTTTAACTCAGGTTCACTTCCCTAAGTTTGAGAAACACAACATCCAAATGTTGAAGATGTTCCTCCCAACTCTTGCTGTGCACATTGAGATCATCAACAAACACTTTCAAGAATTTTTCTCCTAGCTCCTTAAAAACTTCTGACATTGTCCTAATAAAAATGTTGGGTGCATTTTTAAGACCAAATGGCATGACTATCCAATCATACAATCTAATATTAGTGATCAAGGCTGTCTTTTTCATATTTTTAGGTGCCATTTGAATTTGGCAAAAATTAGACTACAAGTCCAATATAGTAAACCAAGAGGATTTTCCCAACTGGGTAATCACATCGTCAACAAAGTGGCATTGGAAACAAATCCCAATGGGTTTGCATGTTGAATGGCCAATAGTCTCTACAAAAACACTTACTCCCATCTATTTTGATTGGTAAAGTGACATGACATGCGTATTTAGAATTGTTGGGTTTCATCTTGCCCAAATTTACCAAAACATCAATTTGTCTCTTTACTTCTACCTCCTCCCAGTATGACAGTCAACCAGGAAACACCTTGCAAGGTGGGAACCCTTGTGTATCAACACATGTTTTCCAATGGTGCATAACCAAGTTCACCTTTGTTTTAATCAAAAACATCTTGGTAACACTCTAGGACCTTCCACATTTGTTACTTCTTCTCCTCATCCAAGTTAGGATCTACTCGGATCTTTTGACAGATTTCCTTCCATCTTGTGCTTATTTCATCACTATAAGATGATGTTAATTTCTTTCTAAAGTTGCTCTTGAAGTCACCATCTTCTGCTTCATGAACTTGTAGTAGTATTGCAATCTTTTCACAGTTTATGGACTCAAACACGGTCTATCTTCTTTCTACATCAGAAACCCATTTAAGCCAATCAACATAGTCATTTGTGTCTATTATTTCTTCTTCCATAAACCCATCAACCTGTTCCTGTAGTATCAATTGTAGAATATGTTTTGGTCTTTCTAATAGGACCAAATTTTCAAATTCAGTACCCCAAAACTCATTTTCATCACCAATTTGATCAACTTGGTGAAACCCTTCATCATAATGTTCACTATTATCCATATCAATGTCTGAATTTGAAATAGGGACATCCACTCCTTTAGGTATGATGGAATTATATTGATATGGAATCTTAATAGTCATATTAAGGTCACCATCGATCTATGTGTTCTCCAAGGGAACAATGACATCACAAATCGCAACTTTTGAGCTCATCTTCTATAGCATATTCACCATAGTTAATGGTAATACCTCCGCATTGGCTCTTGGACCATGCTTCACTTGGATCAACCCTCGTTCCACATCCACAAAGGCACCAATTTTTATCAAGAAATCCAATCCAAGCAATATGTCATAGTTGTCGGTGTTTACCACCATAAAGGTCATGGTACATTGTACACCTCCAACCTTGACAGGCACTTCATTAATTCTCCCCATGGCTTGTGTAATGACTCCATACACAATTTTGTAGGTCTTAAAATCCGGTGACCAAATGCATTATGCTCAATTCTCTAACTATTGCAACAGCCATGATGGACATGGATGCTCCAATATCTACTAGTTTTTCAACCACATAATTATTTATTTCTACAAGCAAATGGAGAGTCTTGTTCCGATGTGTTTTGTTAATACAAATATTCTTGATTACCGGAAATGTTGAGACCATGGATACTTGGTTGTCCATTGTTTCTGAATATCTTTTTCATCTAACCAATTTTACAAGACTTTCAAGGTGTTCTAGTTCCCCTGGTATCATGAAAAATGTTTCCATAAATGAAGGGAAAATATTCTTTAAATGAAATGGAAAAAAATCTTAAATCTGACCAAGGTCTCCTTATTTATTCCTATCCCCTTTCTTACAACTTTAAGGGTTTGCATAGTTCCACCTGGCGCCACCTCAATAGGCATCTTCCTTCTAGGTATTCGAGTGTAAAAGAAGACATTCTCATTTCCACATAGTTTTTTAATTGTTACATGGTTGCCTCCTCATCATTCAGCAACACCTCCAAAAAAAAATTTGTTCCAGAATTAGACTTCCCATCCTTGGGTTTCTTCTAACACTTGTCTTTCGAATGACCTAACACTGAACAAAAAGAGCAATTTATCCCACAATTTTTTGTCTTATGAACATGCCACACTTGGCACATTTTGGCCATGGATCATTTAATCTTGGACAAGCAGTGGTTAAATGGTCTCTTCCCTTGCAGATATGGCATCCCTCGAACATAATGGAAGAAGATGGTGTATCAAGATTGGGCACATTCCCCTTGAAAAAATTGATGAGTGTGTTGCTCAAAGCAATGACCTACTTTTCTATCATGGTCTTCGAAACTCCTTGTTCCTCCTTTAGAAGTTCATATGGTGTTTCTTCAAGCTCTCCCAACACCTTCTCTAGTTTTGTTATAACTCCTAACAATTCTTCAATATTTGTAAAAGTTTTTACCACACATAACTTCCAAATTTCTAGCCTTAATCTGGTTTAAAATCTTTGTCTTTGCTTACATCCTGTATCCTACCCTTCTGAAAGAACTTATCGAGACGTTCAAAATATTTTTGAACCCTTTCCTTGGGTTCTTATTTAATGGCATCAAATTTCATTTTGATGTCATTGGCATCAACATCCCCATATTTTTGTGCTATCAAAGTCCACAGTTCAATCCATTCAACTGGGGCTAGGTGCAACCTCCTAAACCATTCTTTAACCCACCCTCTTAAATTTAGCTTTGCAATTTTGAATAGTTTGTTTACATTCAAATCCCTCATTTCCATGGCCATTGTAAGTCTTTCTGCCTAATCACTGACATCTTCATAGTTTCGCCCCCAAAATAATTCATCCATATCTTACAAGCCAGTCATTTTGGAACTTCCAACTTTAATCTAAAACTGCAATGTAATCTGCTGCAAATCCAATGGCTCTACTTTCTCCTCCACTTTTCCTTTTGAAGTGATTGCCCATATTTTGTTACCATCTACCTTGATGTTATAACTAGTGTCATTGTCCCTTGCATACCTCCAACCTAACTTGCCAAACAAGTCCGAGTAACTCCAATACAACAAATGTGCATTCCTACTAGAATATGAAACTCTCAACACCTAGTCCCCAACCCCAATCTTGTGATCCAATTCAAGACAGTAAAACTATGCACAACATCCCTTTAAATATATGTCTATAGGTAGCAAGATGTTTCTAATTCAAAGAATAGACAGATTCTTCTCCCTAATTTTCCTCCTATTCTCAAGCTGAATCAAAGGGCCAAGGATTGGTGAAATAGAAACGGGACTCACTGGATTGTATGAAGACCCACTGCCGTCCATCAGACCCTACCTTGATCTTCAACCATATTGCTACTTTGGAAAAGAAACCAACATGAATAATGGTGATGGCAATATCCCCCACTTTTACCTTAAAGGGGTCAAAACCAATAATTTTTAGAGATGCGAACTTTACAATTTTTTTAATCAGTGAGCCTACTTAGGGATCCCATGAAAATCCTTCATCGAACTCCAAGATGCTAGATTGAATTATGTAATTCATGGGATAACTTTCATTCCCTAAAATTGCCATCTACCATCCTAAGCATTAGCCAAAAATTCAATCTGATCTCCCTCTCTTACTAGTCATAAAAGCATGACCTCATATGGTAGGAAGGAAAAAAATTGTTCATTTGTGGACTCTAGTTGGTATTGCCAGCTTTGCTATAAATCCTGCCATATCCTCCAACTTATGATGCGAGATCTTGATCCAATGTGCTCCACCCTAAGAACATGATCTCCAATCTTAAACAAGTTTTCTACATTAGGTATGTAAAATTTAACAAAGTGGTTAGGTGAGGCAAAAAGTTGGGGAATGCAAATGTCTCCTATTCTAGGTGTACTACTCTCTCTCTCAAGAATTGAAAATGACACTCTACACAAGGTATGAGGTGAAGTGATATTGCTTCTATAGATCTAAGGTTGATTCCCATCCCCTTGCTCCATGTCTTATTTTTACCAAAACCTGAATTTGTGTGTAAAAACCATTATGAACTATCTCTACAACAACATCCCCGATCTAAGCTTCATCGAGATTTATCCCCACAAGTACCACTATGCCAAATCCCAACAAATGCAGCATTAGGGCTCCTATTTGAGGTCCAACTTGCCCTCTTGGATAATCAAACTTAACAACTAATTGTTGCTCATGAATTTCCCATGTGACATCATCTATCCCAATTTCATCTTTGCTAGATGATGACATATTGTCCTATTGTTGTCATATTCCAAATGCATATGAGTTTAGTTAATGTCACAAAACAAACTGCTCTAATACCCAAAAGAAGGGTGTAGAAAGAAATTTCTCTTGTGCAAGAATAACTCATAGTGAAAACACCTTTCTTGGAAATCCAAACACCATTATTTCCAGCAAATTACATCATCGAGGCTACAAACCCAGTGCTACCAAAATTCATTAGTGCTACAAACTTGTTGGAACAAAATTCAATGTTCTACGTGTCAATTGCCAATTGGTACACACATGGTGTTTGCTCCCTAACTTGTCATAATGGCAGGGAACAATTTGGACCATATACAGAACCATACATTCAAAAATAAAAAATCTATTGAGATATAGCTTGAGGTTAAAACCCTCAATGTCCAATCAATCCACATGAACTACTGACCCATCTCCAACAAATGCAATAATGCAAAAAAACATTGAATTCCCTATTTGAAAAACCCTAATTTCATAAATTCTTGAACTCAATGTTTGAACCCAAGTATTAGTGACATACACCAAGTTGACTTAAAACCACTCAAGAAAGACAAATTTTAATGTGGATTTGGATATAAATATGTCTCTATTAACTTCCCATTTTTGTTCTCCTTTCTTTCATTCTGCCCAACCCAAGGACACCCCAACTGAGGCTTCTAGTGTTCACTCAAATACTTGACCTATGACATGGATTAAAAAGAAACTCAACACATATTTACAATACCCAATTCAAATGCATATTGATCCTCTACATGCCCCTTTATCTACAACTAGGACTTCCCCCCTTTTTGTCATCAATCCTCAACATCAACCCTTTATAAAAACCATTCCCACAAAGAATACATTGTTTGCCACAGTGTAGTTATTGGCCTAGCGAAAACCAAATACAACAACTACCAATCAAGACAAGTAAAATCTATTATCTCTTGAGATTAATCATGCAAGAAGAAAAACATGCCCGCATTGCTTCTGAATTCCCCTTTTTATCTTGCTTTCCACCGTCTAAATCTCCAAGCCTCCATTCAATGCCGCACCCTCCCTAGCCATCCATAGCTCTATGCCGATTAGCTATACATAATACACAAACAAGTGACAAATCTTCCTACCCATCCTCATAAGCTTTCTTGAAGTAGTTATTGTTATAACTATCTTAGAGAAACAAACAATGACGGAATAATTTCCACCATTAACATGCAGAAAGTTGACAGTCATTGAAAACAAAAATTAAAACCCTAAAAACTTGTTATGTTCACACGAGAATATTATCCAATTCACTTCCTATCAGTTCATAGAGGAACTTTGGAGAGGGGCATGGAGGAAAACGACATTCATGAGGAGCAAAGTTTTGAAAAGAGGTCACATTATGTTGTTTAGCTTTTTTTGGTGGTGTACGATAGGGTAGGCAAATGAATGTCATGCAGAGAAGGAGGTCCAATAGCCATTGGTGAGGATAGGAGAAGGAAAGCAAGAGGAAATTAGTAACAATGAAAAGGTAGGAAAAAGGGGGCGAGGGGAAATTTTTTGGGGTATGAACAATTTTTTTGAGCTTTTTCTTTTGTAACATGATTTCTAGAACAGATCCTCACATCGACGGAAATTGATGTGCATTGTTAGTGGGCATGTGGAGTTTAGGGATATTATTTTGTGAGCATGCAAGTGTGAGCATGAATGAATCTTTTTAAAAATATTTTTTTGATGTTGATGAAATAGTTGGACAATATTATTTGACACATGGGACAAAATATTTGGTGATGTGGAAGAATATTTTATCACGTGTTCATGGATGAAATTGTAGATGAAAAAATGGATGAATTTTTTAAGAAACATTGACAACATATGTTTGTTCTTTGAAAATTTGAACAAAAGAAACAGGGTGGAAAAAATTTATGTTGGTTTATTTTGAAAAATTTGACACATGAAATGGTCAAATCACATTTCAAATTGTATTTCGTATTTCATTAATATGAAGTATATTCAAGCTCTACAACATCCAAACCATGTAGAATGTTAAACTAAATCCAATTCAGTGTCATATAAACCTATTGATTCACCAAAAGGTATGTGTTCATTAAGAATTGAGACAATATGAGGTAGCCCATTGTTTATATTGTTTAAAATTGCATTTTATTTTCATTCACTATTTCAACCTCTTATATTTAAGACCATTCTTGCTACTTATACAATCAAATTGCATTATTTCCCCCTCTAGTATTAATTTGTCTGATCTATACAACAATTTGCATTTTTTCCACCCATATTACCTAGTTACATGTTTTTTACCTTTATCACATGTTTGTAATTATTAGACTTATATTCTACAATGGCAAAAAGAAAATTGACACTAATTTTCACACCAAACACCTTGGAATCTATAATTGAATATACATTAATCTCAAGCATATTATATAGAATACATGAGATGACAACAAAACCTTGAAAATATTCAAGAGATGACACTCAATTAGTCCCCTTTTAGCATTTGTTGGAAATCAGAACATGGGGAATAGAATGGAAAAAAGGCAATTGACAAAAAAATAAAAATGGTAGCATGGTGATGGGCGAATGTCAAGATAGATAAAAAAAATATTCCATTACTCAAACAAACTGTAAACATTTCAAAGGGAGGATATGAAATACTACCATTGGGTGATGTTTACACATGCCATGGATTTTTTCAAAAAATGCATGAATTTGAAAAATCTAATTCTAGAATAGTTTTTCACAAGCTTACTAAACCATTTGTTGATAAATAATTTGGTAACTTGTTAAGGGCAAGACTGTATTGTAATAATCAAACCAGATAAACATAGGGATCAGGCACTATGATGTTTGTTTTGAAACAAACTAGACAAAGCAAGTTTAGTGCATATAAGGTAGGTGAAACTTGGGATTATTAAGGTGGAATCCAAATGGTGCTTTAAGCAAGGAAGTTGGTGATGGAAAAGGCTATGGATATCTTGTTTAGGGGGTCTATCTGAATTTTTTTTGTGGAGGTTCAATACTAGGAATATTTGGAAGAAAGAGAACCAAATAGTAGTTGTGGATATGGAACAATGTTGAAAAGATACACATAGTTGTGGAACTATGAACTTGGATCTTTTGTTTTTTTTGTTTTTTACAAGATTTGTTTTGATTTCATTTCTTCATAACAATATGAGTAATGTCACAACCCTAACATTGGGTTCATGACTAAGTGTAGAATGCAAGGGCCCACAAGGTTAATAAAGTGTAATTAAGTGTGAAACACACTTTCAAAAATGGGGAGAATGCAAAAGATGGAGCCTAATGACTCCCAAGTGCACTCCCACTGTAGGAGTTACACTTGTGCAAGAGTCCCAAATGTTCATAACCTTGGTTGAAAAGGAAAAAACCAAATTGGGCCTCTAGGATATCATTGGAAAGGTCTTGAAATCTAGATGCTTAAAGTGCCCTCGCATTGTTCATTTAGACCTAAAATGCATGAGTTATGATCAAAAGAAGGGTTGAAAGTCAAATTGGGAATTTGATTCCCAACCACAAATCCCCTTTAAGCAAGGGCCAAATGATTTTTGATTAGGGTGTGCAATACACCATTGGAAAGAACTTTTCAATCGTTATAAAATATTGTCCTTGTATGCTCTAAACACATTTTTTTGAGGAAAATATGAGCGTCCAAAGTTTTGGGACATCAAAAGTCCTAATCTTGGGAGTCCTAGGAAAAAATGTCATTGGATGTAGCCCCGCAGAAGTCACTTTGAGGTTGTCCTTATTAAGTCCATCGCACCACTTACATTCAACTTACATTGCATCACAAACTTCAAGTTTTGCAAATCAATGTTTAAAATACATTGAATCAACATTAATTCAAAGTGTTCAAGGTATAATATTAAATCTGAACATACCCATCACTGATGAAATCTAATTAAAGTTAATGTGGATGTGGTGTTGTGTACATGAACATGGTTTATGTGAATATTCAATGCAAAGTTAGAAACCATTGGACTGCTATGAATGCAATGTTATCTTTGTGAACATTGTTTAGATAATTGTTCAATGGAAAGTCAATGCACACAATTTTGGTGAATGGTCAATATGATATCGAAAACCATTGAAATAATGTAGATGCATTGTTGTCCTTATGGCCATGGTTTTGGTGAATGTTAAATGCAAAGTCAATAATCATTACAACAATATGGGTGTAGTGTTGTCCCTTTATGTATAGTTTAGGTTAATATTCAACGTTGGTTCAAAGACCATTCAACCAATGTGGACATGCCACTACCTCAATATACATCGTTTGTGTGAATGTTCAATGTGAAGTAAAAGGCCAATGAATTAGTGTTGTTACAACAATATTTTTATGAACATGGTGTAGGTGTTGCAATTGCAATGGTTTAACATTGATGAAGTAGTGGATTAGAAGTGATTTAATACAAATTTAGTATCAATTTAAATTTTTAAATATTGATTTAGAATTGATTTAATGTTGATTTAATATTTGTTTAATATTGATTTATATTGGATTTAATAGTAGTTCAATAGTCTTTAGTGGGTGTCTTTGGGATCCAAGACAAATTATAAACATTGTAAATATAATTTATTCAAGTAATTTGACATAGTATGATATTATTATTATTATTATTATTATTATCATGATAATATTGTTGACAAGTCAGTTTCATACCTTTCTATTAAACATATTTATTGTTAAACATACTAATGATAATTACAATAAGGAAATAGAGGAGGTCAAAATTACACATAGAGATCCCACACTGTTTTCCTAATGGTGCTAATGAACAAGTAATGACTATGATTTGGCAAACAAAACATACTAATAATAACTGGCAGACAAAGGGAAGTCGGTTGAAAGAAATTTGGAGAAGGTTGTCATAGAAGGAATGGGAGATTACATAAGTAGCACCAACTTATAATGTCACATGGTCACCCCATTCACCATCCCTACAAACCCACCCCTTTCAAAATTACTCTTTATATGGTTGTGATCATTGTCCAAAAATTAACCTTCCATGGAAAATTGTTCGAACATAAATCTACAAAATTGGTACATTGGTGACAACATATTTGGCCGTCTTCTTCATATATTTTGTATACTTCATTCCAATATGTAGTTTGAATATGCATCTTGAGTTAGCTTTAATTGGCCCATCAACCACACATTCAATGAATGAAAAAGTTAGATTTCTAAGGAACTAAATATTAGGTGCACTTTCAAGGAACACATGCTTAGATGAATAATTTAACAAAATTGTATGATTAGAGAAGACCTTAGGTGGTGACTTGTGTGGCAAATGTGCTTTCAACATTTATACATTTAACAACCTCTAAGTTCAACACCATAACAAGGAGGTCCATTACCCCACAAATATCTAGAGGCGAACAACAATACTCCATAGTAAAAATGGAAACCATGACTTTATGTTCCCTTTGGTACAAAACACTTAATTAAAATAGTCATACTTATTCATATAATAGTACCAAGGCCATAAAGAAGAACAAGGGTTCAAAAAAGGAAGTAATTGGGTCACCACTAACTTTCTAACTAATTGTGATGCTTAGGATTGTGATAAAGCTTGTTTGACAATGCTTGAAACTGTCACTAGCCCATCATTCACTCCTACAAGTTAGACACCCATGGACTAGATGCACCACTAGTCAACTCCAAATCAAGTACAACAATCTTAAGATACAATATTGAAAAGAATTGAACTAACAATTCCCATCACCTTTGATTTTTTGTTCAATCAACCCATAAAGATCCAACCTAACATAGAACAAACCCACCAGGTAAATTTCACTTGTAAAACTATCTCACAATAGCAATTGGTAGACAAGAATTTGCACTGACATCTATAGATCAAAGAAAAATCCACAATATCATTTTAGAGGTTGCATCAGTTCAGATCAAACAAAATGGTGGGTGGAGATAAGGATGTAAAAATCTATGGCTCAAGAATTTCAATCACATAGTTCTACAAAAATCTACATCCTTGGTTTTTGTCACATTGTTAAAAGTATGGGAAGATTCATGCTCATGATGTCAAATAATTTTTAAGAAAAATGTATAATGAATAAATAAATTCAATAGTATCCTAATTAAAGCTACCACAAGCTTGTGAAAGTAAGCTTCCTTTTAGCTTACCCATGTACAAGCAAACATCTTTAAAAGGCTCGTAATAGTTGGCAACTTTTTTCATGACATGATGCATTATGTAATTGCATGTTGGGTGTTTATGGAATCAAAATTTGATAGAGTATATGTTGTGTAGTATAATAACTACATGAAAAGTGAACAATTGCAATTGATCAACAACAAGAATACACAAGTGTAGGAAACATCTACCAAGTATAGGATAAACCTTAGGCATTTGTTACGAGGTATCATACATATGTTGTGAATGGAATGTACCTTGATGGGCTCAAGCTTAGTAAGACATCTTGCCACTTGTCCACTTGTGGAAACTCACACAGGGTTCAATGTTTCAATGGTTGATTACTATTGATGGTTTGCAATCATGGGTGATGCTACAACACTTTACATAGGATCCTCATGACTAGAAGCTTTGGCTCTGGAAATTCCACCACTCTCGTTACTTTCCTCTGAAAATGACACTAGTGTGATGCACACGTTTCATGACTCAACCAATATGCAAGAACTAGTTACAAGTGTGTATCCCTTGACATAGTAACATGATCTAGATTAAGATCATGACAAAGATGTTTTACATAAATTTGGAGCTCACCAGTTCTTCAAATTCGAACTCTAGGTAGTTGTCCTAATTTTCAAAATGCAGATTATCCAATAGGAGATAATATGTCATTGTTGCATGTCACCGGACATCATGCTCACTCACATGAACCATAGAGGAACTTAAAGGGAATTAAAAAGACAAACCTTTATAGCAAATTTGTACTATAATGTTGTGCACAAACATTCCCTTGATCAAGTCATTCAGACACATGCTTTACAGGTGAGGTGTGATAACAAAAACCTCAATGTTAAGCATCAAACATTTCACAAAGAATTATAACTAGTAGGATATTGGCATCGTACACAAGTTTGAGCTATTGGCAAGATAATTTTGCAATAGTTTTGAGAAGCTTAACAACTAGAACCAGTGAAGTTATATATGATCATAAAATAAAGCTCATCAATTATTTAACAAGGAAACTATGTTTTGGCTTCTTAATTTTTCACTCTATATGTAATCAACTTCAATTACCACAATATAGTGATGTACAAATATATCTAAAGAACCACACACCTTTGTTGAATCCTACCTATGTAAGCAATCAATTAAGTGATTGCGATCAAAGCCGAATTTCTTAACTCTTGATGCAACATCCTCATCAATCTTTACTGACAACATTACTACAAAAGTGAGGTGGAATTCATTTGTCAAAATCACTATAAGACTTTAAAAATGAAATAAGTTCATTGCATTTTAGTGATTTCACCATGGTTAAAGTTATTTCACTATAATATCACTATGTAAACATCATGTTTCATTACTAGTTGACATAATTCACTATTATAATTTAAATAGTAAATAGGTTTTTTTTATGTTGTTTTAAATACCATGTATATGCTACTTTATGATATACCATATATTATTTTAGATTATTTTAGATTATTTTAGTTATTATAAATTATTATACCCCAAACTGTTATATATTTTTCTACTTTAACGTATCCTAATTAGCTTATTATAGGTTTTTAAATAATTTTAAATTAAATTATTTAACTAACCTTAAGCTATACCTTAGGTTATTTTATTTTAAATTAATATATGTTATTTCAAATTATACTTTAGGTTATTCAAAGTCATTTTACTTTATGTTATTATAAGTTATTTTATTTTAAGTATAATAATTTAAAATAATCTAAAATAAAACATAATGACTTAAAATAAAATATCAAATAATAACTTATAATAAAATAGTCACCAATAGTCATAATATAACATAAAACAACCAACAATAATTTATAATACAAAAGCCACCAATAGTCGTAATATAACAAAAAATAACCACCAATATCCATTAATAAAATAACCATCAATAACCACCAATAGAACAACCACCAATAATCATTAATAGCCACTAATAAATTAATCATCAATATTCACCAATAAAATAATCACCAACGGTTTACAATAAAATAACCACCAATATCCACTAATAGCCTATAATAATTTAACTACTAATAATCATTAATATAATAGCCACTAATAACCATTAATGTAATAACCATTATTATCCACCAATAGCCATTAATAAAATAGCCACCAATAATCATTAATAAAATAACCACCAATAGCCATTAATAAAATAATCACCAATAACCATTAATGGCCTATTGTAATTTAGCCTAAAATAACCACCAATAGTCACTAGTAGCCATTAATAAAATAACCATTAATAGCCATCAATAAACTAACTACCAATAGCCATTAATAACCATATATTAAAATCGTTTAAATTTTTTAAAAATAATCTAAGGTGAAATAATCCACAATAGATTAAAATAATTTAAGGTGAAATAACTTACAATAGTTTATAATTGTTAATAATAACATAAGGTGAAATAACCTTCAATAGCCAAAAATAACCAACAACAGTTTCACATAGTTGAAAATAACCTAAGATGAAATAGTTTAGAATAGTCAAAAATAATTTATAATAGTTGTAAGTAGCTTAAAATGAAATAATTTACAATAGCCAAAAATAACCTAAGGTGAAATAGGCTAAAATAACCAAAAATAACTTAGAATAACTAAAAATAACCTAGGGTGAAATAACCAAAAATAACCAAATTTTTTGAGAATAGCCATAAATAGTTATAAATAATGTAGGGTGAAATAATTTAAATTAATGAAAAATAGTCCTATAATAGTTGAAAGTAATTTAACATAGGTAGTATTATTATATTAGCAAAAATCTTATCCATTTATTAAACATTTTATTTTTCAAAAAAATGGTCATTGAAATGTTATTGAATAATGATATTCATTTTTCTTTGTTCAAATGATTTTACACTTTCAAAAGGAAATAAATGTAATTATGTACATTATTGAAATTTATTTTTAAAAAACTCAAATCATTTCATTTGGACAAAATCTCAATAAGATATGAATTTTCAAAGTTTATGTTTTTGTAATGTTTAAAATGAAGTATTTGATAAATATAATGTAATGTAACATATTATCACAACAAGTGAGTGGCTTGATGGTAGGGATGTTTGCCTCCATTCTAAAGGTCAAAGGATCAAACTTCACAAGTGGTGTGTATGCGATCAATATTGGTAAATTGATTAAATATTTTTTATCTAGTTTTTTATAGTAGGTGCCTAGGTTGATTATGTGGCCCACGTACTTATGTTAGGTTTTTAACCTAGCTTAAGTAGTGACACATGTCAATAACTCATAGGTTGAAAATCATGAAAATATCAATAATATTATATATTTAATAATTTTAATTTAATTTATTTCCATGTTGCCTAATTAATTAATTAGCAAGTGAATGGCTTGGCAAATTTGTATTTCACTTGAGAATAACCTTGTTTCATTAAATGCTATTGAACCAATTCATTGTCCATAACAATTGGTCCCTATTCACTAAAAGGTTGACTAGTTTCACCATGGTAAAAATGTTCAAATTCATTCAAAATCTAATGAAACCTAGAGTGAACTAGGATGCATTTTGGTGTAGTGCAAACACTAGTAAAACAACATTACATATAGAAATTTTAGGACATTTTAGTGAAAAAACCAATTGTCAAAAAAACATGTCTATAGGCATCATCAATGATAATACCTTTTGTAATGGCATCTTCCAAGCCCATTGAATCAAAATAGTTAGATAACAAAACCCTACACAAAATCTGTGATGGATTTATTCAATGTGTTCTAGTCAACATATGAGAGAGCATAGAATTTGTCATGGGCTTGATTGCTTTGAAATCTATCGAGATAACTCTTTCGAATTACATTGGAAGGATGAGGAAAATAGATACACAACATTCTATGAACAACGACATTTAAACTCTTTAACTTGACCCCACCCCAATCAAAGAAGATAACTTGGTGCACTAGGACTACCTTCCACAATTCTAGGCATGTTCTAAAGAAGATTGCAAGTGCTTAAATGTTCACAAATAAGCTAGAGAAAAAACTACCCCTATCCTTATCAAGGGATGTAGGTAAGTAGAAGAAGAAAACAACAATACCCATTTTAATTGATGGGCATATTCAAGTGGAGGGATAGCCAAATAAAAGGGGAGATGCACTTGGAACCATGGGTGACATCAAATCTTTGAAGTGGTGATACGACACACCTTCATAATTCATGTAATGAGATCCTTTGCTTACATTGAAAGATGGCAAGGGAGTGTGTAAATCTTATCCCGCAAAAGAACAAACAATGCAACAAATGAGGGGATGTTGCAAGAGAGTTTGTGAGTAGGACATCTATGTAGATGCTTTCTTTCATGTGGAGGGTCACAAAACAACCATCTTTCTTCAAATAAGACTATTGTTGAAAGGCAGTACCAAAAGAAATTAAAAGCAAAACCAACTAAAAGAACATTTGGAAACAACTTAAGATGTAAACAACCCATGAAGAATGCTACTTTATTGACCCAATGTAAATATAACATTTGTTCTTTTGTAGTTATATGGTTCATTACCTTATACACCAATAATATCTTGCAACCAAATACCTTGTCACATGGAAAAAAAACTACCCTACCTACAAAGTTGTGCCACATAAGAACTACAAACTTGCCAACATTGGAGAAAATGATGTGATTCAAACTCTTCAAATGAAAAAAATGGAAATGGATGATGATTCCACTGTACATCTCATATATTAACAAAACATGGCAAATGTAGTGGAAGTACTATGATCTTCTAGCACAAGCTTGATATGTTCACATCATCAAATGGTAAGATCCCACACAACATTGCATATAGGATTACACCACAACTCCACACATCCACTTCAAGTCTTACAAAATACCTTCTTTGTATCATTTGTTATTAGAAGCAACCCATTATGAGAAATTTTGATAGTCCAAACCAACATATCCAATATACCAGCAAATGGTTTGCAAAAGTTTAAAAGATCACACATCCATGTGTCTATCCATGTAGCTAGCAAAACATGGTATCAACACACATGGCTCAATGCACCTTGAACTTTTTACTACATGTTCGTGTTCACTACTATTAGAGCAATGTGAATTAGGTCATAAAATCAAATACTAGTTTATGGTTACAAGTCTAGAGTTTATGTTATTAAATCTTTATGCCTTCAAATCATTTAAATCCCACCCTATATATCCAAAATGGATGAAGCATTTTAGTGAATAATTCAAATTTTCCTTGAATGTGTGAGTCATTAAAATGAGATCCCTCCAAATGTGACTAGTTAGAAATACAAAATAGGTCTACATGATTACTTATGGGGCTACATAATTAGGGCTACCATAGTTGGTCTTGAGGAATTGGCCATCACACATAATGTTGCTCAAACCAAAATCTGCAATCTTCACATTTCTCCTTTTCGCATCAAGCAACAAATTTTCAAGTTTCAAGTCTCTATTTACCACCTTGTTGTGATGGTAGTACTATACACTTGCTATAATATGATCATCCACTCCACACAAGTAGGTCAAATTAATGTTTGAAAAAGAATTTCCTGTTCAATTTTCAAAACTTGTCTAAGGCATTTTGTGTGGAAAAGAGCTTGAATGGCCTAGCCTTGTTCTTTGCCAATCTATCTCCATGTTGGAGCTATGTCAGTCATATGTAGTCACTTGGCCATAGTTATTGTCATCCAATTTATTGACACAATCTCCACCTTGCTTAAATCATGTGTCCATTCCTTTTCACATGTTATATATGCTTTTGCAACTACATCAACCCAATTCATGGCTATAAATGATGCTTGAAAAAAATACTACAAATGTGAAATGTAACACTCCTCCATGGTATAGATATACAAGATTTGCAAGAAACCACTCATCACAACACCAACATAATACAACTCTAGGGTTGAAATGGGGACCATTCAATACAAGTTTCTTTTTAAAAATCTCATATATGAAAAGTAGATGAAGCTCATATACATCTTTTGTTGCTTACACATAACAACCTTGCATTTAGCTCTTTTGACACTTGCAAGAGAAGGTTATAGTAAAACATGAAATTGTGAAAACCTAACAACAAAATATATTTCCACCAACACCAAAAAAGATATATTGTTATCCTAAATCTTCTTGCAAGAATATACGTACCTAATGATGATAATAGAAACTTTTGACAAGGTAACAAAAGAAGAAATAGAACTTGAAAAGATTTTTCTTGTTGAAAAATTGCAAGTACATGATGATGTGGAGAAACACATCAATTGGTTAGGCCTCTTGACAAGCTAATGAAAGCAAAAATGAATGATGTTCGAAATAATTTGAGCACGATTTGCTGGTTACAAAGTTTCAAACCTAGAATTCAAAGTTTCTAATTGAAAATTTGGAACATTCTAGGATTTTAGATTTCACAAAATGCCAATGTTCGTGATTTATCGAATTTTTACAGCTGAATCTATCTCCATACTGGACTTAGGGGTTTTACCTTTGGCTCCGCACCTTCAACTATAACAAGTTGAGTCAAATATGGTATGGATTCTTTGACATTAGCTTCCTGCAACTTTGACTTATACTATTAACTACGACCATCTATGTGTGTCAAGTTTTTATCTTGCATTACAAGCTCCAGTTGGCAAAAAAACACAAAGTCATCACCAATGTTAGTCCATAAGTAACTAACATTTGCATGAAAGCAATAGAATGACAAAAAGACAAGTCGAAGTAATTAGAATTGTGCACCACATAGGTAAAGAAGGCCGTTGTCTCCAATGTGAGTTCCAACAACGTTGTGGGATCATAGTTGCTCCCAAAAAAAACTTTTGGAATTGCTCCATGGAAAGCATCCAATCCATAGGGGTCCATATTGTCAAAATCCATAAGTTTTGTTCTCCATGCACTATTTGGAGCCCATGCAAAATTTCTCATTTTCTTCAAACACAAAGTAACCTTGCATTTGTAATGCAACAAACTAATAAACATATGTTAATCACCTTTATTCAGTTCACTCAAGGTGTGGATCCATTGTTCAAGGCATTCATGTATGGTATTGGGAGGAGGCTTTGGAACCTCCAAAAGTCGATATAGCACATCTCGAGCAACTCTAGTGTAATGGCCATGTGCATTTCGTATTTTCTCCCCTATGAGAGATCCTAGTCCTCGTACCTTATCTATTTGTGGGCCCCAAGCTCTAAGGAATGCTTGTCTCTACTCATCATCATCTTCAACACCAAAGTAACACAAAATTGCATCTTGGATGATAGCAATATTTGGATACAGTGTGCAAACCTTGAAATCCTTCCCAAGAAGGAGTTGTCATATAATTAATGGAACTTTCTTCTTCATTAAGGTGGAGTGCAAACTTTCAATTAACTTCTCAAGTTGTGCAAATTGAGATATGCACTATTTTTTCAATTTTGAAAGCAACAAACGATCAGCTATTGACATCCCTTTGCCTCCTCCAACCTTGGTGTTTGTTTCTATGCAACTTATAAGAAAACCCATTAACAACATGTAGCTAGAAGACAATCAATTTATTCTTGATTTTGATTGAAAAAAAACCAAAAACAACATACAAATTCTTGAAATCAGTTTTGAGTGTTATGACAACAATGTGATGGGACTAAGGTTCAACTATAATTAAGCAAGAACAAAGGCCATGTAAGTGAAACAAGTCAACAAGTGAAAGAAAAGTTCTGTTCACATACACATTAGTATTGAGGGGTCAAATTGTCAAATAGACTTGAATCCAACTTGTACAAATTGCAAATTGTGAAGAAATATTGAATTTGTGAAAAAACTAAAGTACCAAATTCACATGCTATGACAATTTATTGCTACAACATCATACCTCTTTGAGGCATGCCGGATGTAGGTGGTTGTGTAGGACTTTCAACATGGAGCCCATAATCTTCTTCAAGTTGAAGAGAAGATTGGCGACTCTAATTGGCTCCTTGAACGCTTATACTTGAATTTGTTCGCATCGGCACCTCATACCTTGCATGGCCTCTGTTGATATTGCTCAAATTTCCTGGTGCAAAGAGGTCAGCAAAGTTGTGTTTTTTCATAATTTGTGATCTTGGCAACATATGCAAACACAAAAGAACTCATGTATTACAACAACAAACAAAGATTACAAGCAACAAACAAGATTTGTGCTTGAAATATGCACTTGTCTACACATAGATCTAGAGTCCTTTTTACACCTTCAGATATCAAGAAGAATGTCCCTCTAATAAAAACACATTTATAATCCCAAAACCTTAAACTTGGGGGGGGGGGGGGGGGGGTTTTTTTTTTTGGGGGGGAAATTTTAATTTTCATTTTTTTTTTGTTGTTAAAATATTTCTTTTATTAACCTTTTTCA
>Ga0116227_10005515_pt1 | contig 26568 bp, 23 predicted proteins | sample S1TSphgellanicum_FD_89693 | JGI IMG/M metagenome (GOLD analysis project Ga0116227, IMG submission 89693) | Host-associated microbial communities from peat moss isolated from Minnesota, USA - S1T2_Fb - Sphagnum magellanicum MG | ecosystem: Host-associated > Plants > Peat moss > Unclassified...
ATTATGTGAAAAAATAAAAAAAAAAAAAAAAAAAAAAAAAAAAAACCACACCCCCCCCCCCCCCCCCCCACAAAAAAAAAAAAAAAAAAACTAACAACACCTAGTGAACATTCTTAGAAATGTGGCACCAAATGGAAAACCAAATCATAGGTAGGCTAGTCTCTCCTTAGGGATTCTGGTTTGGGTAGTCTCTCCCTTACAGGCAGAGCTGGACAACATAACAAACAAGGGGTGTGTCACACCATGGCCTTGCCATTTACATTAAAATGGATAGTAAGGCAAAAGAAGAATTATGGAAACTCAATATTTCACCATGGAAAAATACATTGTTCAAAAAAAATCCTCTAAAAGAAACCAAAATCCTTCAAGACATTAAAACTCTATAACTAATCTCAAGTTCCAAGATCATCTTTCAAAAATTATCAGATAAAAATAGACCTATTATTACCTAGGGGCCAAAATCCCTTAAGCTACTATACTCTAAACACAATATCCTTGCCTTGGTAGGCAAGGCCTAACTGAATAGGTAGGGTGTTCTTAGGAAGGGCTATTATTAGTTGAGGGCTACTAGGGCCATATATAGGCCAAAATGCATTAGGTAACAATAGCCATAAGTAGAAGTAGAATTTTTTAAATAATAAGTACCTACCTCTAGGCTGAAATGCACTAACAATAGCTAGGCAGGCCCTTTTAGTGGGGCCCGTGTCCCCAGGGCCCTAAAAAATCCCAAACTCCAATAATTTTCTCCAAGAAAAAGTTGGGTTCCAATCTACGGAGGTCAGTAAAAAGCAAACTTCGGAATGGAGTAGCGTGGTCGATGCTGATTGGTCCAGATCATTACTGACCAGTTACAGCAGGATTCTTCTGCTCTTGACCGATTCCATCCACCCACCCATCCATCCATCCATCCATCCATTCTCTCATTCATCCATTCATTTGTTCATTTTTGCATTCATTTTCATTAATTTGTTCAATTTATGCATTCAATTTCATTCATTCAGTCATTAGTTTAATTTAGTTGTTCGATTTCATTCATCCATGAGTTTAGTTTATTCGTTCATTGTATCATATTCATTCATTCATTCATTTGTTTCATCCATTTGTTTGTAATGCTCCAATGAGGGTTCAGTAATGGCGCTCCCCCTTTGCTCCATTTTCCATGCGCGTTGTCGTTGTCCAGTACGAGCTCTAACGGACTGGACGCTGCTGCTGCTGCGCGCAGTCGTCGCCCCGTGGTGGTGGTGGTAGAAGTCGTGGGCAATGTAATGGGCGTGAATTTCTGTGTCCACAACTGTGGTGTGTGGTTTGGGAGCCAGCAGCAATATGGTGAGATTGCGGAAAAATTGTGTTGTAGAAACTTTGGTAAATTGCAAATGCTGCAGCAGCAGCAGCAGCAGCAAAGAATTGGAGGGAGTTTTGCTTCGATGTCGTCGTCGTTGGCGCACGCGGGGATTCTTCCTCATCAAGCTTTCCTGGCTCTTGGCTCGTCTGTTGTTGAGAGGTCTAGTAATCGGAGATTTTTGGGAAGCCAGTTGTCGTTCTCCATTGCTCCGGGACAACTCGGTAACAGTGGTTGTTGTAGTGGAAACCATGTAGTACAACAGCACCAGCAGCAGGAGATGCCGCTGTTGCCTCAAGTGTTTTCTAGAAGGTTGCAACACTTGCGGCCAGTGAACGTGTGCTTAGAACGCCGGCGGAGGTGGTGCGTTTGTTGTCATGGCGCAAGATCGACTGAGTCTGGCGTCTGTGAAGAGGAGGAGAAGGAGGAGGAAGGAGGAGGTCAACTAGCCATTGTATGGTTTAAGCATGATTTGCGGATCGACGATCATCCGGGCTTGGCAGCGGCGTTGGAGTACGAGCGTGTGCTTCCTCTCTTTATCTTCGATCCTGATGTTTACGCTGGTATGGTTCTCGTCTCGATCCCATGAAAAGAAACTGGTGGCAGCAGAAAAATAGGAAACGAAAACGGCCTGCCATCAGTGTGATCCTGGTAGTAAATTGGAACAATGCCGACACGAAATCCTAGACCTCCGTAGAGACATTTGATTTCTGAACCCTCCTCCTTGTATGCTGGTTAGAAATGGAACTTGAGAATGTAGGTCTAATGGGGAGAAGGGCATAGGGTTGGGGTTTGTGAGAGCAATGCCATCTTTGGAAATGCAGACTTCTGAGATGAGTTTTCATGTTGAAGCACATGCAGGATGGTCAAAGGAGCTTCTGGAGAGCCTGTTTGATGCTGTTGAAGACCTGAGGAGCTCCCTAAGAAGCATAAATTCTGACTTACTGATTTGGACAGGCCAAACGGCAGAAGTGCTTCTTGCTCTTGCACATGAGGTGGGGGGGCCAGTGGCAGCCACATTGCAATTTCTATTGGACATTGCAGCAGCAACTGATGTTTCTGTGTGTTTCCTTCCATGTGTGTGCAAGAAATACTGGTTTGGTGTTGACTGTGACAGAATTGCTGCCCTGGATGACAGACTGGTGCAGCAAGTATTATTGCAGAGGAGGAAATTGAGGACCGATGGTGTAACATTGTTGTCTCAGTGTCAACTGCACTGGCTGTGCAAACTCCACCATACCACATGACAAGGCTGCAGCAATGGCGGGCCTCTTTGTACAACACAGAGGTACTTTGCTCCTGAATTGCATTGAATTGCTCTTCCTTCATGCTGCACCCTTTTGAACATTGTGTAAACTACATGTTGATGCAGACACTTCTTGGTAAAACCAGAAGCATATGCAGCAGCCTAACTTTCAATAGGGTTTCATACTTGCCTCTGGTGGGCTACTTTGATATAGAGTGTATTGGAGCTGCCTGACAATTATAAGGAGTTTAAGCAAATGAACTGTGAAATTCTGTCTCCAATCAACCCTCCCACCTCGCTGCCACCTCTGCCAAGGAACATCAACCCAGGTATGAATCCCTCTGTTGTGGTTGCAGTTTTCTCTTTCCACAGTAATTCATGCATCAGTCCAAGGTGGCATTCTGGCCAGTATTTTACATTGGGGGGGCAGCGCATGGGGAACAGGGGTGTTTCTATCACTCGATGAATTCTTCTTCAGTGTGGATGCAATATACATGGAGAACCCCTGGTGGAAAACACTGAAGGAAGCAAAGGCCCAATCTGCAGAGAATTTGTTATTGCAGAAGGTGCAAAATGTTAATGGGCATGCAACACATGTTGCAAGCAGTGCTCAGCCAGGCCTGAAAAATTTGACCCGTTGGCAGAATATGATTAGAAGGGCATATCAAAAGAGGTCTCTGTGGAAAAGAAGAAAAAAAGCCTATTTGCACACAGATAAAAAACATCTGAGTTACATTGTGAAAGGGGGTGCCTCAGGAGCTACAAATCTACTCAGTTTGTATCTAAAGATTGCAGAGCCAACTTTGCAGAAGGATTGCAAAGGGTCAACTCCTCTCCTCTCTCAGTCATTTCGGTTGTCCAGATTTTCCAATTCATCGTGTTCACTCTCTCTTGATTTTTGGGGTAGGACTTCAGCAAGGTCTGTTGTATAGGTCCATCCTGTTGGCAGATGTGCCTACTGATATCCATTTATTGATGCAGTTCATATATCATTGTTCAAAATCCTTGTCCAAGGTCTGTGATATTGCAGAGCTAAGTAGAACATATTCCTTAATTCGGTCTGTTTCCCTTGAAACTTCCACTTGGCTGTTGTAGATGTTGATTGACAAAATCTTCCATGAATGCTTGCAGGGTTTTTACCCATGCAATGACATTGGAAAAGAGACCTCGGGCTTCCTTCAGACAAATCTTCAACTGGGCTCTGGCCCTTGGCACCCTCTCCCGGAGAAGAGTGTACTCTGAAGCAGTCAAATATGAGAGAGAGCGAACAAGAGGCTGTCTGTGGCCTGCAAGATTCACAGCATTTCCAGCTGCAGTGGCTCTTGCAGATGTGAAGGCAATTGAGGTAGTCACAGATTGACCTCTGCCACCTTTTCAATGGTCTTGCACCACTTTGGCCATCATGGACCTTTCATGTTCTATAATAACTGGTTACCTCTCTGGACATGTGTATATGACAGCTTATGCCCACATGCTTAGCTTTGCTACTTATTCCTGTACAAGCTGTTTTAGACTTCTTTTACCCTTCATATGATCACTTATGGTGTACTGCCCATCAGCACAGTGGTATGAGATGCTGCAAAAAAGGAGTTGCAATCAGGGCATAGAAAAGGGCTTCCAAGTTTGCTCATGGCGGTGGCGTGGCTTTCTAATCCAGGTAGCCTAAATAGCAGAATGAGAATCTGTCTTTGAGTGATGGTGCTTGAATATGATACCCTGAAATGATATGGTATTATTTGCTGTTATCCTTCTTGTTCCAGCTTCATGAACTGGCAGATGTCTAAGCAAGTTCGCTAGAACTACATGCTTGGCAAATATTGCTTTAATATGCTGCACAAATTGTGGCTTTGTTTTGATGCAGTATTCAAAGTTAGGAGATGAAGGTCCAGCAGTGGTGCTCATTCATGGCTTTGGAGCTTTCTGGGAACACTACAGGGACAATATGAGAGGGTTGGCAGAGAAAGGAAACCGTGTGTGGGGACTCACCATGGTGGGTTTTGGGCGCTCTGAGAAGCCCTCTATTGCCTACACAGAACTTCTCTTGGCAGAGCTGGTGCGAGACTTTATCATTGATGTCATCAGGGAGCCAGTTGTCTTGGCTGGCAACTCAATTGGAGGTATGGTATCTTGCATCCTGCTCAGTAGAGAAGGCAATCTGAGAAGCAGGGAGGGAGGGGGACACAAGGAAAATAAGCAGGAATTTGTGCTTATACATTTTTTGGGTGCATGTTCTGCAACCAACTAGTCACCGGAGGTGTGCTTAAAGGATATTGTTAGGGTGCAGGAGGCTCCAACCACTATATAAGCTTCTGTATGCCTTAGGCTTAGGTGCTTGCTTATACAGGGACAAGCTAAAATGAAATGAAGTGTACCCTCATAAGCTTGTTGCTGCTTGAATGAGGATACTTTTGACTTCTTGATTAGCTATGTCTCTTTAGGGTGCCTCAACAACATCATAATGGAGTCTTTTCATTGCTTCTGGGAATGTGATAGAAACTCAGGATGCAGATTCTGTATAATGGTTTGCATGAAGTTATTGGCAGATTATTATCTGCTTATCTACACCCAGTGTTGGGTGCTGATGAAGTCATTGGGTAGGCATGGCAGCTTGTCACTGTTATTTGTGATGAAGGTGATGGTCAGACACTTTTTGTGAGCAACTCTTGTAAGGTCTTGACCACACTCATTGTTGTGTTATCATGGAAATGTTGTGGATATTTTTCTCTGCTATCTCATAGATATATTGTTGGTTTCAGGCTATACATCAAGTGTGGTAGCAGGGCTATGGCCTTCCTTGGTGAAGTCATTAGTCTTACTGAATACAGCTGGGCAAGTCGTCCCCAATTACAAGCAACTTGCCTACAGGAAGGTAGGATCTTCCTGAACCCGTGAAATTCCTGCATCTATTTTATTTTTGAAAGGATGATGCACATGGTGGTTTGACATGGGTCACTACATGATATGTGCAGCCAAGGGAGAAGTCAGCTATAGCCAAAGGAGGGGCGGAAGTGTTGCTGGTCTACTTACGGTACCTTAGCAATCGTCTGCTTAAAAGATGCTACCCATCTGTAATTTTTGAGACCCTGGCCTGGTGTATACACTTTCAACACATGCAGCTTGCGTTGATGCAATATGGATGTCCTTCATCTACTAAGATCATGGTCTTGTGCTAGAGCTGTGTTTTTGATGTGAACCACAACAGTTGTATGTGTCAATGCCAAATAACACAGTTGAGTCCTCCATCTGCTAAGCTGTGTGTTGGGATGAATGTCTTGCTGGGATGGGAAGCAGAGAACAGCAAGAGTAGATGCTTGGCTGCGGGCTGAAGTAATGCGCCCTGTATCCTCAGATCGTAAAACCATTCATTTTGTAGACCTACTTTTAGAATCAACATCCTATTTTAGTGCACAGTTGTTCAGAGACAATTGTGCTAATTGAGTCATGCTTTCTGTAAATTTGGAGAATAAATACATGTAAGCAACTGGAGACCTTGACAGACATGGCAGTCATTTGACCCTGGTTCCACAGCTGTACTGGAAAGTCTCTTCTATTTGAATCCCCCTTTGCCATTGAACTTTTACTTGGACCAATACAATGGCAAGGTGTTGGTTGTTCAGGTACAGAACTCTTCATTGCAAGCAATTCTATGACAGCGGTTTATAACATGACTACTAAGCACACACGTGCATAATACACATTTAGTTGCTTCAGAATTGAGCAGATTGAAGAATCTATGTACCTGACATTTTGTACTACTTTGCAGGGTACAAGAGATCCCCTGCAAAATTCAGCAAAGAGGGCAGCATCACTGCAGAAAAACTGCTCAAACGTTTCCATTCAATATCTCATTGCTGGTTATTTCCTCTCTTTCTCTTTCGGGTCTCAGGTTTTTAAGTCTCTATGTTCAGAGATTTAAGAGTGTGTTGCTGGAAATTGTCATGGACCTATGGCTTCTCCTGCAAGTGCTACTCCTGATTTGCCAGAGCCTTGGAGCATTTTATGACAATGGGCCAACAACTTTAGAAAAGTATATAGAGCCTGTTTGCAATAATCTCTGATGGTTACTTCTCGGTATGAGAGACACATCTATCAATTTTTTCTTTCTGAATTAGAAAACCTTGAGATGATTGTTATTGTAAGTCGATAGTTGGCTGAGACCGGTGGAATATATGCAGGTCATTGCCCACATGATGAGATGCCCGATGAAGTGAATGCAATTCTGCATGACTGGCTGAGAACCTCAAGCCCTGAACTGGCTGTAGCTCCTGTTGACACCATTTCAACAGATGGTGTTTGGGATGGAGAAGAAAACACTGGACATGCTGATGCTGCTGCTATTCTTAATGGAGAAATTCAATTGGTGAAATCAGACTGGTTTGCCTACTTCAACTGGTAAATTTTGACAATAGTTCCTGCATGATTGTGAGCTGTGGCTTGGTTGAAGAATCCATTGGCAACTCATAAGTCAAATTCTATTGCACTGTATATGAATGAAAATAGCGTTGAATTTTTTTATATCCAAGTAAAAATGACAAAAGCTTTGAAGATTTAGCTCAATGCCCCCAGCCCTGGTAGCTAGTTTGTCCCAAAATCAGATGCTTGACAATAACTATTCTTGTTTTGTCTCATTGCAATGTAGACCTTCAGGAAGTCATGGTTCTCAGATCCGTGATCTTATGCTGGATCTTTTGTCTCAGACAATTTTGTTGAAACTTGCAGTGGGTTCACTCCCACTCTCAATGCCAAACCAATGGTTGTACAAACTGTGAAATCAATTTTAGGACAAAAATTGGCTCCATGAGGAGTTTCTACTTGCTCAAGAGATGTAGTCTGTGCATAGAACTTGCAGATTATCAGGTGACAATGTAATCAACAATTATGATGGAGACTATGGTTTTTGGTCTCAGAAGACTAGATCATTGCTCCAGAGGTTGGGAGACATTTTTACCACTTTCATATATTTACAGGATGACTATAACTCTAATTGAGCTGGGTATGCCTCTAGAGATCATTTTTAAGTGTTGTGACCCCAGGATCCTTCCCAGTTGGAGGGCTGCTGATGTAACTGGATTGATGAATCTGTGGGCAAACAGCATGTGTCTAGCATGAAACCCTCAACCCACATGCAAGGTGGGCTTGAGCCTCCACTTCTTACTGGCTTGATGGTGGTGTAAACTGATCAATTACCAGAGCTGTGTGCAGTGGCTTGCACATGAAATTCCATGGTAGAGGGAGCTTCAATATTCTGGATGCTGTAGGTCTTCCTTCACTTACTAGTGCTATTCATTTCACCTTTATTTCTTTCAGCCAGATTTGTCGTTTCCTGGAAAGGACTCTCTACATTGATAGAAAAGGATTGTTTATTAGGCCCAACCAGTTGCTTGACTCTCTTTCTTTTGCTTTGCTGATTGCAAAAGGACTGTACCTGCGACCATCTGCCCATCACTTGGAGCAACTAGTTCCTCAGTCATACTGCAGAACATGTTGCTAAATCCAGGTGCAATAGGTAATTTGAATTTTGCACTGTGGTCTCAGATGTGATTTGCTGAAACTAATTCTCTGCTAAAGCCTGTTAAAATTTTCTGATTTAGTGAAGGCAGTGAAGTAATTGATCTTGTGCTAACCAAAGACATTCATCAAACAAATGCTTCTGAAGAGCTAAAAAGCAGTTTAGCTGAATGGAGGAGCATGGACCTTGAATTCTAATCCATACAATTTTTTGAAGCCACTATCCAAGTGTCTGTCATCAGAAGCTTTCATAATAGGAAAGTCTGGACCAATAGAAGAAAAAGACAAAGAAGGTTCAAGCTGGTGAAGAAATCCTTTCTTCATCAAGCTTTCAATGGTGTTTGCTATTGTCTCTTCAAATGATGTGAAATGAAGTTAAGACCCTCAACTTTCTTAGTTGAGAATTCAAGGGGTACTTCCTGGGGTTGATTTTCATCCTTACACCTGCCACAGGCATTCTCATTTTCAGGCTGATGGAAGGACACTGTGCCATGGAGTAGAGAGTGAGATCTGGACACAGGTATTGTGCCTCCAAACATGAACCCAAAGACAATAATACACAGCTACTAAAGAAAAAATACTTTTGGTCAGTTGCTGTAGGTGGAGTTCAAAGAGGTTGGATGCAACAGGGTTCCTGTTCAGGATTTGAATTGTTTTTTTAACTTTGTTGGGATGGGATAGTTGGGATACAAATGTTGCAGAGTTTCCACCAGCTCTCCATGATGCACTGACCATTTTGCACACAAGTAGATGCAGACAATGTTTCATAGGCAAGTACATATGCTTGTGCAACATCCTTGACATCAACATATGCTTGGCAATGATTTTGTATGTGCTGTACCTGAAGCCCATGATACTATAAGTATCATGTGAAAATAGTCTGTTGAGCTGCTGATTAATCTTGGATTCAAGAAATGTTGAGGAATTTTAGTGTAGTAATGTATGTTTTGAAATTGACACAAGAACACTATTAAACAGCAGCAGATCATAAGATATGGTAGCTATTCAACAACATTTCCCTTCTCTTTGGAAAAGAATTATAATGTTGGTGGCAGAATTTGTGTTATGTTTGCAGTGAGAGCAAAGTACAAAGCATCTTGAGTGAACTGTAAAAGCAAAAAGTCTTCCAGGAAGATTGTGTTGCATATATGTTCAAACCTGGAGTGTCCAAAGTGCAGTATCATCTTACAAGAGCACAGAGGAGGTTTACCATTGAGGTATTTGAGAATATGGGTACTGCTTTGGTTAAGAAATGATTGCAGCATAGACCCCATTGTGACTGATGGACAGATTGTCACTTAAAGTTCAAGTTGTGGGTCTCTGCAAAATCTCAGGCTGCTTTCTCTGCCTTGGTTTTGGCAAAGCAGTACCAGTCCTGCACAAGGTTTTTCCCCATTAAGTGCATGAAAGAATTCAATAAGAAAAGAGTGTAGATTTGAGGAGTTGGTCTTTTGCACCTTCTTACTTGCTTGCTGGTTGCAAGGGGACATGTCATGACAATCAGTGTTCCTTCCACTGCAGGTTTTATTATTTGCATCTGCAAGAAAAAAGTTGTTAGAAATTATATACCATGATGTTGGGATGCTTTGTATTCAGTGTAAAAGCTGGGATGACTTATGTTTGCTTGAATCCTCAGTAGCCTTAGACACAGCCAGTTGAGATTGGCGACTACATTATAGCCAGATTGTTCTTAATGTTATAGGTCTTGATTTTGGGATTTCACACAGAAGCTGAATTTGGGAGTCTTGGAAGCTAACCTCGGGGTCAGTGATGTTGCCAGTAACAGGGCAAGCTGTATGGAACACACCTTCATACCATCAACAGCAGCCAACATTGCAGCATAATCTAGAACATCAGCCTTCACTAGCTCCAGCCACTCTTTGTCACCTTCCATATTCTTCAAGTGTTCACTCTTGACCTCATCATCTGCAGAAAATAATATCAGGTAAAGCTGCCTTATTTATATGCATAAGTAAGAAGACAGCAACTGCCTAGGGATGCATCTTCATGTCCATAGAACATCTTTGGTAATGTATTCTGCAACAGTATTCTGGATTTTCCCACAATGCAATTCTTTTCCACTTCTGATTCTCAAAACCTGTCCCACATAGTCAAAAGCCCCTAGATGAGTGGGCTACTCAAGGTAAAATTTAGCATGTGCAATTGGGCTTTGAAGCCCCCCAACCCATTAAGCTACCAGCTATATGCGAATTTGGATCATCACCTAAGTTGCGAACAGCAGCTTGGACATGATACCCTTCCTGTAGAAGCAGCTTGACTATCCAAGATGCTATGAACCCTCCTGCACCAGTTACTGCCACTTGTTTCAGCATCCCATATTCAGCCTCATTATGGATGCTTATTGGTGTAATTTCTTACAGCAGCTGTCTCAAGAATTTTATGAATTTCAATGTGCATCTTGACCTCATTATGTATGCTTTGTCTGCAGATTCTCAGCTTGGACTGCAGCTGCAAGATGATAGTGGCAATTGCAGTTGCTATGCAAGACTGCCACTCTAATAATATCTGCATCACAGTTCTCCATCATTCAGATTGAACACACAAAAAAATCTTGGGTCATATTGCAAGCACCGGCTACAACAGCCAAACAAATATTATGGAAGGTGAAAGAAAATACTAATCATGGGTTAGTAATATGATTCCATGATTAGTAATATCTTTCAACTTCCATAATACTTGTTTTCTGCTGTCTTAAAAATCCTATAGCAATTTCTGGAGCTTACCTCTAGGAACTTCAAATGTTGGCATATTACTCCCATCAGCAATTTGAACTGCCATGATCTCATCTGTCTTTTCCTCACAACACCTGGCCTCATGGTGCTGCATCAGGCTTGTGATATCATCTTTCTTGAGAAGCAACAACGCACTTGTGTCACACATGATCACCTCATCTTTGTTGATGTCCACACCCATTGATGCTACCTATGCTTTCAATGCACCAATGACATCAAACAAATTTTGGTTTCATACAACATGGGAGGTAAGATGTCGCTCACCAATTGTAAGATCGATGAGGAAGTTGAGAGTGATGCTCATTATTGTTGTGCAAGGGTTGTAAAGAAAATTGATGTATGAGTCTCATGGTTCACGTCTCTCAGGACATACTTGTCTTACAAGTACTCGTTATGTATCTCACTCATGCAAGCACCAGTGACTAGGAAAGTTATACAAAGAAAATTTGGAAGACTTCATCACACACACACACACACACACACACAATCTCCTACTTGTTTGCATGTTATGGCAAACAGACACAATTTGACCAGCAATATTATACAAGGCCAACAACAAACTATTAGTTCAAGATCAATTTCAACTGCTTTTCTACCTATAACAGAGTTATTGTCATAGAGTGGCCCTGCCTTTGGTCCATAGTTTGACCCTGTAATCCCTGTTTCATGCCCAATTTGAGTGTAGCTGGAAGGTGAGCCAAACTGGGTACCATTTAATGAAGCAAGATTTGCAGGATGTTATTCTGACAAGATTTGATTCAGCGAAGAATATGAGCAGCAGTGAAAACACAGGTAATGCAAATAAAAAACTGGGAGTGAAACTCCTTTAAGCACCAGTTTGGTCCACCCCCCTTTTTTTTCCCCTGTGTACTGTTTTCATCCTGACTTTTGATTTCGTGCCCAGTTTTGGCAGCCCAGTAACCCCCTTTACAGATAAACGCTAGGTGTCACCAAGCCCTTGGGGAATTTTTAAACCTTCAAATGTTACAAGCTTTTTGTGTCAATCTAGATGCCAAGAAGTGTTAAATCAAATCAAACCTGAACATTTCAACTTCACCAACCCCTTCTAGGTTCAACTTCCCATTCCACAATTTGCAACGAATTCTGATAATTTTACTACTCTTAATTCGTTTGTAAAGTAGGAGTAACATATGAAGTTTTAAGCTCTTCTAGCACAATCTTAAGCTTCATATCATAAACCAAACCCATGCTTCCATATGACCCTTCAATTAATTTCTTAAGTTCCTTTGCTTGTGGGAAGTGGTGGGAAATAGTATGGAATTCAATGAACAATCTACATGACCTCCGCAAGCTCAAAATCTGAAGCATAATATAGGTGCAGAGTCATTGCTGTAAAAGTGACCAATGGATGAATGCAAAAAGGCACTCGGGTTGGGAAATTTACCAAGTGACCAATGGATGAATGCAAACAGGCACTTGGGTCAGGAAATTTACCAAGTGACCAATGGATGAATGCAAAAAGGCACTTGGGTCGGGAAATTGACCAAGTGACCAATGGATGAGTGCAAAAAAAGCACTTGGGTTTGGGGAAGCATTCATCAATCTTGACTGTTAAATAGGAAGTACCTTTTGTAATACATATGTGATACATGGATGGATGTTAAATGTTATAAACTCTATTGCTACGGAGCTTTTTTGATTCCAATGATTTCCAAAAGTAATTTCACACCCAATGTGGTTCAAAAACCATAAGTTACATTGGTTTGACAAATCGTATCTCATACTTCATGCTTGTTGATACTACTTGTACCCAACAATAGTAAGTTCAGTCAAGACACAATTGTAATGAAGCAACATGAGTTGTATAACTTGCTACTTAAGGTCACTCATAAGCTACACTAGCATAAAAACTCCATAACTATAAGCTACACCAACCTTGTTGACATGTATCCCAAACATGAGAACATGGAGGGAGGATGCATGATTATTGTTCATCAAAATGCCCTCATTTCATGTGATCTCTTAGACATCCATGGTTTTAGGACATGTGAATTATGGGGAAGGACAAATGGCATCGTAACTTTTTTAACGAATGCAATGGGAAGGTGTGGAGCTTGATATTGATTTATGTAGGTCTTGAATGCATGTCTACATCTACAATGGAAGGGCATTTGTGCATAACAAGAAATCATTCAACATAGGTGTTAGTTCAAAATATTTGTTGGTGATAACCTTCATCCACTTTTGAGTATTCAAATGTTTGTTGTTATTTCATGAGAGTTGTATGAGTTTGGCATGTGAGTTGGGATAGATGTATTAAGGCCATTTCTTAAGTCCACTATGATGAAAACACCAAAACTCGATGAAAAGAATCTATGTTCCAATGATAAATTTTCTTTTTTGTTGACCTTGAACATCATCCCCTCTACATGAGTGATGAGGATTATTCAAAACAAGAAATTATTACAAAGTTAGTCATTAGTCATGGATCATGTGTGATTCAAAACTAAAGAATTGTTAATTGTTTTGAGTTCGAAACATATAACCACATTTTGGAAGCTTTTCAATGGCCAAAGACTACAAGCATTTTCGTTGATTTACATGCTTGCAAAAGTCATGTTAATGTGAAAATGAAAAAATGGATCACAATTCTTGAAGTGAACTTGGAAATGTTGTGTGATATGTGTTGTTATAAAACAAATATGTTGTTGCTAGCAAAAGGGATAATAGAGGAAATGTACAAAGTAGAGAAAGGAAAGGATTGTGAACAACTAATAAATTTGCATGTGGATTGAAATGGATATAAGATTCATTTGTGCATGCAATTCATTCGTTTAAATGGTTGATAATTGTAATAAGTCATTGTTAGTGACAAGAATTAAAGGAAGATATAGATTGATGATTGAGCCATTTGATAGGCTTAAGTGTTATTCCAAATATATGAGTTTTGTCCTATATCATGTAAATGAAAAAGATATGTCATTTTTCATTTGTGTCAACATAATGAAAATATTGTCCATTGAGTTTGAATATTGATTTTTTCAATATGCTTCATATATTACATTCCATATTATCAAAGAATTTGTAAATATGCAAACATCCCACAATTCCACCAAATTGGTCTTTATATTATGTTATGAGCTTTTAATTTTTTTGGTAAAAATGTATAGTTAGGAAATATATATCATTAAGAGATTTGTCAAAATTAAATCATTAAGAAAAAACCCATATCAAGATCTTTTCAACCAAATTAAAAGATCATTTTTTTCCTATTTGAATTCCTATTTACATAATGCAAGTTTTTTAATTACCTTTGAATACATCCATTTTGAACATTGTGAAGATTATTTATCATTTTACTTAGGATTACAATTAGTGTTCATTAGTTCTTTCTTTTGAAGAGAACATCCAATCTCAATTTTGACCTTTAAAAAAATGTTAAATTCTCTAGTTGTAGCTTTGAGCTCATTTGTTCATATTTTTAAACTATATGGTTGTGACTTTGGCACATTTTTTCAAATTTAAACACCTTTGGGCTCAGTTTGAAAATGGGTTTAGCTGCATGTAAAAATTACACACTCCTCAAAACTCCCAAGGGGGGCACTAGTAAAAAAAAGCAGAAAATACATTAATAAAATATAGGGTGCAATATATTGGTTGTTAAGTAAAAAGGGTTTATGAACTTCCCACTATTGAAATTTTAGTATAGAATAGGAAAGAATTGTTGGGTCATTTTTTTTGGGCCAAATTTTTTTCAAAGTGTTGTGTTTGTGAGATAGGGATTTGAACCAAAAATATAATATAGTTAATTAAATATTTGATTCAATTATAACATCTCTTTCAATTTCTTTTGAATTGGAAAAATATTCATGATCACACATATTGTTATAATGTCTTTCCAAAACTTATTTGATCAAAACCAAAAAACATAATTATTGGAAGTGGTCATAAACTAAATTCATGTATTCCACAAAATTCATAAGGAATTGATTTCATATGCATTATTTTAATCACCAATATTTGTATATTATGAAATTCATGTCATGTTGTCACCACATTTTGAAACATGAGATACATTTTTTCCATTTGGGGACATGTGGGTACCATGGTGGACACATGGTAGTCTATATCAACTTCATGGTTTAGTACTTTCGACTAAAAATGGTCATGAAATGGATCATTCAACAAGATTATGTTTTTCAAAATTTAATTTGCCTTCCAAGAAAAAAGGTTTTTAATCACATTAAGTTTTATACTATTGGCCAAGAATTTCTTATAAACATTTGTAAAAGGTAGTAAAACCTTTCATCTTGGAAGTCATGGATGCTTAACATCATGTTTTGAACCATGATTTGTAGCATGTGCATGACCATTCACAAATAAATGTGTCTATTCAACCTAGTTGATGATAAAACATCAAAGAGAATATTACAATGATGATTTCAAGTTTATTGCAAATTTTAATATTAATTTGACAAATTATGTAAATATATCATACACAAAAAAAATATTTTCATATGAATTTGTAACTTCAAAGTAATGAAAATTAGTAATATAATTTTGATTAAAGTATCCAAGTTACAAAATTCAAGTTTGTGTAATCATTTTCACAATGTTATGTTTATTTCATGAAAACAAAATTTTCACACTATGTTTTCATCCAAAACACTACCCAAATGTAGGTTTAAATTTGCATTGTTTGTTGCATGGCACAAGTGAAAAAGTTAATTTTGTTATCCATATTTGAACTTAGGCAAACAATTAAAAAATCCATGCTTAAGGAAAAGTGCCCCCCACACCCCCCCCCCTTTCCCCAAAAGGATTTTGGAGATAAATTACCCTATTTTAACCACATTATTATTTTTCATTGTTTTCAAAAGTTGGGATGTTGCACTCCCTTGCAATACATAAGGATCTTGGAAACATAATTATAATTCTAAAATAAAAAATGATTCATATTGTTTGTTTAAGTTCTTTTGACTTGTTCTTTTCAGAGATCAACCATATCTAAGGAGAAATGTTTTAGAATAAAAAAAAGAAATGGAATTCACATCAAACAAAACATCAAACTTGAACCATCAAGTTGTAAACTAAATAAATCTACATATCATAAATCCTATTTATGATCTTACATATTTAAAACAAACTTTATTCAATAAAAAAAATTTGTTCTTACACATGTTTTTATTATAAAAGCCACTTGGGTGTGAGTGTATGTTACACCATCCATCACTACCTAATAGCCATGGCTAAGCTTGCATATGATGTTTATCCTATACTATTGATTCCTTTATTCACATTATTAATTAATTATTTGAATGTTTATTTGTTAACTTAGTTTGAAATGGTCATTTTAAACTAGTACCATCTTCTTTACACAATTAACAATCATCCCAATTCTAAGATTTGTAAAATGTGAGCACACACAATTATAAGATTAATGAATTCAAACAAAACAACAATCTATTCCAATGTTATAACCAACCAACATGTTAATTTGAATACGTGGCTAATCACAATTTGCCTTTGCTTTACTTATTCAAATTCAAATTGTTTGGCATGAACTTTCGAGGACCTTACATCAACTTATGACCTCCAAGTTGTAACATGTATTTTAAATTATGGAATAGAGTTATGATTTTTAAAAATTTAGTGATTAAGATCAAATTTTTTTATTGAATTTAAAGCAAAACATTGAAAACATCTATTTATTTGTTAGATCATTTAATGAGACAAACATTGTTAATATATATTGTTGTCTTATATGATGGCCCTCAAATCAAAGTTCTCTTCTTTTAAAATGGTAAGTTGATGTTTGTAACACCTAAAAGTAAACCTATTATATTTAGGCGTAGATGCCTTGTAGGTAGGCAACTTGTGTTAGAAACTAATTAATGATAATTTAATAACTAAGTGTTAGTGATTAATTAATAATTAGGGGCTAAGATACTTGTCAAACTAAACACTAAGTGTGAAAGGGGGACATTACTCATTTTTGACTCTCTAGTCTAATGCCAATTGAATGTGAACTAAGCTTCTTACTTGAACCAAACCCATAGAAATGCACAAGATAATGCTCTCTAAGAAGGCCAAGAAAAAATATGATTGCTTTGATCGGCCAATCACAAAGATTGACTCATGTGAGAGCATTTAATTGAACCCTCGTATTACATTGAGCATTATTTCTTGTTTATGGGCAACAATGGAAAAAAAAAAACTTGCACAATATTTTGAGTGCAATAAACATTGATAGAGATGCCCACATAATAATACTAGAGGTGTGAATGGAAATGTTCTCAATACAAGTCAAAAATTGTTTCCCAATCTCATAGAGGTAGAGCTTGCAGCTCTCTGATTGGAAAGTGACTGTTTATGTAGCTAGAAACAAAGGCCTTATGTCAATGGCTTTCCATTAGGTTGCTGGCGATCATTGTTACACTCTGTAATTCTGATCGCAGCAATAAAAGTGTACTAATTGTTGTGATCACATCAACCTAATGGAAAGAGAGACCCCTTAAAGTCTCGGATTATTCTTGGAAGTGGATAAATTATAAGGTAGAAGGGCCCCGTTCTAGGGTTTCAATTAGAACGCTCATTCTCCATGAATTAAAATTGATAATGTCATGTGGTATTATTATTCCCTATGCAAATAATGATTAAATACAATATTTTTCCAAATAAGCAAAAGACAAGTGCACATTACCGGAACACATTTTCCTTGTATTTCTAGTATCGATTAAAAACTATGTTGTAGAATCGGTCTCTTTTAACTTGTCTGTAATGAAGTGGGAAAATTAGTAAGTTACCGGAACTCGTATGTGGGACTTTTAACCTTCTGTTTTGTCACTATTTGCACGAGATTAGTAAGTTACTGGAACTGGTTAGTGGGATTTTGTGTTCTTTAAAATACAGTAATTCTCCAAATTAAAAAAGCAAAAGATATGTGTCTGCTAGCGAGGAGAAGCATTTTCTGTATTTTAGTAACATAACCAAAGTGCGTAATTGCAGAATCGCCCTCTTAGCCTGTCTGTAATGTAGCAGAAGGTTAGTAAGTTACTGGAAATAGTTAGTGAGATTTTATGTCATGTCATGTCACTAATCGCACAGGATTCGTTAGTTACCGGAAGTGGTTAGTGAGATCTTGTGCTCTGTTTTGTCACTAATCGTGCGAGATGAGTCGGTTACCGGAACTGGTTGTAGTGAGATTTTTAGCCTTCTGTTTTTGTAACTAATCACAACAGGATTAGTAAGTTAAAGGAACTGGTTATCTTGATATTTTACCTTATGTCTTGTCACTAATCACCCAAGATTAGTAACTTACTGGAGCTGGTTATAGTGAAACTTAACGTTATAGTTTTGTGGCTAATCGCGCAAGAGTAGTAAGTTATTGGAACTATGTTTTGTGACTAATCACGAGAGATTAGTAAGTTGCCGGAACTGGTTTTAGTGACAACTTAACGTTATGTTTTTGTGGCTAATCGCGCAAGAGTAGTAAGTTACAGGAACTGTTTAGTGAGATTTTACGGTTGTATTTTGTGACTAATCAAGAGAGATTAGTAAGTCACAAGAACTGATTATTTCTGGATATTGCTACTAATCGCGCGAGGTGTCATCGTTTCTTCTTCTTCTCCCGCCGCCTGCGGCCACGTCTCCGGCGCCCCTTTTGTTGGTATGTTGTTGGTAGGCGCGCGCGCGCGCGCGCATATTTTTTTTCGCTTCTCTCTTTAATGCGCCGTTTTGTTGCGAATTTTTGTGTTTGTCGTGAAGCCTCGGGAGACGAGAGCATGCTATCCGCTTCTTTAACACTCGCTTCTTCGCACAGTCTTGTTTTTTTCTCCTTTTTTGGTGCTGGTTTAGTCCTGGTTTGGATTTTTTTTCCTTCGGTGTGCATTACTTCTGTGTGCGTGCTTTTCCCCTACTGTTTTTCGTTTCTCTGTACGTTTTGATGCTTCTGCTGGAAATCTTCCAGAGACGCGCTCGGAAAGACAGACGTATATAGAAAAAAAGAAAAAAAGAATTGAAAAGAGCAAGAATTCCCTTGATTTCGGAGTCTATTGTGGTTTCCTGTTTTAGAAGCGGTGCTGAATAACCGTTTGCAGGAGAGTTGTATATATTTTTTTGTGGCTGCGCAGTTTCTTTTGTGGTGTCCTGCTAGATCATCGATCATCATCTAGAGCCAAACGTACGAGGTGAAAGGCTTTCGAGAAGCGAAGGGGATTTTCGGTTTGCGGTTTCCAGCAGTTTTTTTTCCCTTGCTCGGGCTGGAAGGAGGAGTGCAAATTGGAATCCGCAGACAGACGCGGGGTTTTTTGCTTCACGATCATGTTATAAAATTGCCTCGTTTGTGGAGAAATCTTCTCTGGAGCGCGAAAGCAAGCGCGGAAGCTGTTTTAGGGAGTGGAAAACCTAAGAGTTTGCACATTTAGGGTTATTGAACAAGAGGCCGTCGAGTGACGACGACTACGACGACGACGGTGATCATCATCGTCAGGAAGTAGAGAAAAGACATCAAGAAACAAGCTTGCAGACACGCGCTTCAGTTCTTCTTCCTGCTTCTGGAGAGACTCGTTTGTAATTGAGGAAAAAAAAAAACAAAGAAAAAACACAGGTACGTTGCTGTTGCTGCTCTCGGATTCTTTGCAGAGAACTTCAGGTCCCTAGTGAAGCAAAGGTGGTCTTTCTCAGTATAGATAGTACTCTGGTTCTGTTATTTTCCAACATATGAAAACCGTTTAGTCTCTTCTCAATTCTGTGTAATGTGGCATCGTACGTCCTTAGGAAGAAGAAGAAGAAGGTGCTGGAAAGAAAGAAAGAAAGAAAAGCCTTGTTTTAGTAGTCTCTCTGATTCTCTCTCTCTATTTCCTGTGTGTGTTTTTCTTGTGTTATGTTTGTAGGATTTATTTCTTCTGAGGGTTTGGTTAAAAGGGGCTTTGTTTGGGGGGAAACGGTAGGTGTTGTGAAGACTGTAGTATCTAGTTTCAAGTGGCACATTGCACAGCCCACCATGGGAGGCAGGCGTGGATCCGGGAGGGGACGGAAACGGGATAGTTTTTCCACCAGTGTGGAGTCCACTTGGAAACGTCATGACAAAGTGCCTGTGCCAAGAAACTCACAGTATGACATCAAAGGTTTGCATCACCACCCATGCCTTTTCCAAACCCTTGTGTGTCAACAACCTCTTCTCTCCATGTTATGCACCTTTTCTGGCCCAAATCAACCTTGTCAAGTCTTACTGATACACCAACACCACAATTCATGCTATTGAACATGGGGAAAGAGGAAAAGGATTATGCACAATGCACATATTTGTGACAGCATTCTGTTGTCGACTTGGTTTCCAGATTGGTTTGTTAAATGAAACGGGAGACACAGACAGAGAAAAGCAAGTTGTGGGTTGTGCAGACTTCTGTGCATGCTGTTGAGACATTTGTTCTCCGGAAGTGAAGTTGAATTGTATGAGGCTGAGGAACTATCTCTCAAAGCATTTCTGTCTTCTGAATCTGACTTCGTAGTCTCTGCAGTTGAAAGTTTCAAAAGCATATCATTGGTTCCTGTCTCAGCATGATGGTTGATGTTGTAGGCATCCAGTGTTATTTTTGTGGAACAAAGTGATCAGAATTTTACAAGGGACCACAGGATAGAGGAGTTGGAACCCTAGGCATCCACTGCTATTTTTGTGGAACAAATCAATTGGAATTATTAACAGGGACTGCATGATGGAGGCCTTGAAGTGCTTGTACAATGGTCTTGTAGAACCATTTTACATGCCTTGACAGAACACACATTATTACTTGCAAGACCTAGAGTTGTCATTGTGTGCAATTAATGTAAAAGAACTTTGCAGAGCATGTAATTTGGATTGATTCATGTTCTTTCATTCTCCAATAGAGTTAGTGACACATATTGTCTTCTCTTCTGAAGCCATTGAGACTCCACAATACTGTAGCATTATCAGGGAACATTTTGGGCTTAAGTGTTTGGAGGCTGTGCATGATTCCTTGGCTGGGGCAGGCTTCTTTGGGTGTTAGGCTCATGTAAATTCGTGGTATCTTGACTTATTCTAGTTTGCTGTCTACATGTGCAGCCTTGCCAGAGAACTTGAGTTCACAATGGGATCAACCAACTGGTGATTGGTATGGTAAAGCTGATATCCTGAGTGTCATCAACTGGGATGACTCTGGTGTAAAAGAAGCTTGGGAGCTGGCCAAAGAGAGAAAGTGCTCAACTCAATCTTGCTTGGATTTTAATCCCGACCTCTACATTGATAACAACATTGACTGGAACACAAGAACTTCATGTAGTGTTCCAGAATCTGCTGACATCTGCAATTCTATTGCAGAAGGAAAAAAGGGTTACATCCATGAAAATGTTGCAACTCCTCCTCGGCCTCACAGCCCAGTGATCTTAGGTATACCGGAGGTCAACGGCATGGCAAGTACGAATGGATGGGAGGGAAATTTGCCAGTAGTGCCATCAGGCTGGGAAAACCATGTGGTGCACTGTGATGGTTGGGGTGCTATAGATCCCCAACCACCAGATATGTTACCCAAAACAGACAACTGGGGATGGGAACCATTGCCAGTTCCTGAGCCTGTAACAAGCTGGCCTGTGTCAATGGCAGCACATGATGGTTGGAACAATGACTGGGGGATTCAAATGGCCTGCCAAACTATGTGGACTAATGATGGAATGGAGGGTAAAGCTGGAAGCAGACTGATTGATGGGACTTTGCCTTTTGGACATATATCAGGTTGGGGGAGTGGAGCAGTGAATGAATGTCTGGGCCCTACTACAACTCAGCCACCAATAGCAGCTGAAGCTGCTCAGGTGGCAGCCTGTGGAAATAATTTCCAGGAAAATCGTGGCACTGCTCATGTATATGGATGGGATGATTACCCCTGTTATACTGATGTAGTTCCACAAGAAGACTCCAATGTCCCCAAGACAGCTGGTTGTGCCTCCTACACGACAAACAATTTGTATCATGGTAAGTTCAGCTCTTACCATGTCCTGAAATAGCATTTTTGGTTTCAAGTCACACCATCCTGGGATGGCAGTTATTCTTTTTTCCAGCATTTGGTGGATGTGGCATGTCACACTGACATGATGAGATATTGCTTTACTGTGAAAGTATTGCTGTAGATAGAAGTTTTATTGGCAGTACACATATTTGACTGACAGTTCCAGAGCTTTCTTGCATGCTGAAAAACATCAATCTGACTGTTCAGGGAATTGACTTTTTTTTTTTGTGGCAGGATCAGGCAAGGTGCGTGTTGACAATTCACAACGGGCATCTTACACAGAAGCACCTGAGTTGTTGCAAGCAAGGAGACAGAATCCAAGGTCATTTCCAAAACACTCTAGCTGTCAACAAGGGCGGAACAGTAACATGCACCTCTCAAGTGCAAAACAGTGGGGTACAAAGCAAGTGTGGGGTATGCCACCAACCTTCTCTCATGCTACCAAGCTCTACTGATCCTTATTCAATAGAATTTTAAAGAAAATAACATGTATAGAAATCTGATAATGTGCACAAAGTCTGTTTTTGCAACGGCATAGTGTAATGTAGTAAGAGTCTTGTTGCTTTATCTGAATTTCTACACCTAAATTCCTATTATTGATGCGGGAAAACACATTTTTGTCAAGAGCCAACTATCCAGGTTAAGAACCCTTTCTCTAGCCATTAAAGTTTCAAATGTACATAGTGATAGCAGCAGTCATATACAAATGGCTCCCATTTTCTGGAGAGCAATTACACTAGTGATACTCATACTTACAGGCTATTCCTAGTGTGGCATAAAGTCTTTGTACCATAACTTTTTAGTCTTATCATATGCTCAACCAAAATATTCAGTATTTTCTGCTGGTTACATGTGGTAAATGTGGACGTGGTTCTGGTGATTTCTGTGGTTTTGAATGCTTACATTGCCATGTATGTTGTTGATATTGTCTATGTTTTGTTGTTTTGAGAATATGTTCTGTAGGTGTGTCTCTTTTCTTGTGTTGCATTGTGTGTATTATGTGTACATTCTTTCTACTCGTTAAGTTTTCTTGGACTTCTTGCTTTTGTTTCACCTTCAATTTTATCTTCCATTCTCATGATATACTTCTCATTTTTCTTGCTCTTTTCTGTAAGTTTGTTTGGTCATTGTATCTTTGGGCAAGCAATCTGTATCCTCTCAAATGGGAATTAACTAATTTTTGGATTTTAAAGTGTAGGGTGATGTACTGACATTGCATTACACTCCACCCTTGCTCCTGGGTTTAATGCCCTGCTACCTGGGCTATTACCTGATGTAGGCCAGTATGGCTGGAAATTATGTTCTAATTTCTTGTCATGAGCAGGAGGGCCCTCATGCTGGGCCACCCAGTGTCCGGGGCATTTTGCAAAATGCAATGCTTGCCTGCAAGTTCATTGTGTAGTGGCTTTGCCCTTTATGCTTGGTTTAAATAAAGTAATGAGAGATGATGGAATCTTAGGTGATTGAATGCCAAATGAATTAGTTTTATGATAGTAGATGTGCCAAAAACAGAAGTGGTTTATGTGGTAGGATGAGTCACTTTTGACCTATTCCATGTTGGAAAAAAATCATCTGTGTGCAAATGGATAGTTAACATGACTGTTTATTTTTTCTATTCTATGGATGCATGAAGGTTAGGTTGCCATTGAAGTTAAGGATGTTATATTAAAATTAAGCATTGAAAATGCTGAACGTGCATTTATAGACATTTGGTTTTGAGTGACATGGTCTTGTAAATCTTGGTGTGGTTTCTCTCTTCTCTTTCTCTTTACTTTTTTTCCTTTGATTCTGCTCTTTTGGAATACCTTAACTCTGGGCTAGTTGGGAATATATATTTTTTCTCCCACCTTATAATAGAGTATTTTCAATAGTGAGAATTTTGTAGAAAATACATGAGTTTTGTGATGTTGTCCAGGGATTTACAAGTAGTAGGGTAAAGCCCTGGTATGGGGGCATCCTCAGAATATGGGACTATAGGATGAACTAGTCGGCAAGTCCAGCCCCACATTTTGTGAATGTCCTCCACCTGCAGGCGCTACCCATTGTAAAGCATGCAGAGGAGGTTGTCATTAATCTAAACGTACCTTGATCCCAAGGTGTAAGAGGGGGCGGTCTCCTACACCTACTCTTCAAGAGTGTGTCTGAGGGATCTGATGCCTTTGAGGATCTGATGTTTAAGTATTGACAGAAGAAAACTCCCACTCTTGGGGATCTTATGCTTTACTTACTGGTGGAAGATCTCTTCCCATTCTTAAGAAATAAGCAGTATGATGCTCCTCTCCTCTTCCGTAGGAGGGAGCAATTTTCAGTTAGTTAGAAGGTGCAGTGTTGTTGTTTTCATCCAAGGTGCTGGATTTGGATGCCATTATCGAAATATTTGTAATCTCATGGCATGCCTCCAAAATCTATAGAACTAATAATAGTAGGTCCAGATGGTGGGCATTAAATGGTGTAGTCTCTCACCTTGTAGTGTCCAATTTTACATGTTTGTGAGTGGGGTTTGAGGTCACTAACACTCAAAGTTAGATGTGATAAACACTTGTAGAGGGCCAAATAGGGGGGTGTGGGTGAACATGCTCTAAGATCATCTTCATCACACTAGTGGTAATTTTTAAAAATATTGGTTTAAATTAATGATAAATACCATCTTGCTCCCCACCCATAAGCTTTTTAAAATATCATTTTAAAATTGATATGTCATTTATTGTGTTATACTTGGGTCTATAAAAAAATCTCAATGAATTCAAAACCATCAATTTGTTGAGAAGGGTTGAATATTACTTCATCATAAATGACAGATTTTAAGGACAACAAACACTTTTAGATCACATTGCCACTTAAAATTCTATCCAAAAGTTCTCCAAATATCTGAAGTTGAGTGGATAGCCTAACTCCATTTTAATGGTTAATACCTAGGTTAAGGCTAGTAAGTTGTTTAGTAAGTAGTAAGACTAGAAACTCTGCTAACCATGTGGAATTGAAACCCCATGAATAAGTGTTTCCTGTCCACCCACCATCCATCCATCCATCCATCTACCCATCCATCATGGTTTGCTAATGCTGCTCTACTAGGGCATTATCTGGCATAATGATCAAAGCAGGCCTTTACAGTGAGAAATTACGAAATGCAATTTTCAGTCGTGTCCAGGTTTGGGGTGTAATGCCATTCTACTTGGCCATTTATATGGCATAATGATCAAAGCAGGCCTTTACAGTGAGAAATTACGAAATGCAATTCTCAGTTGTGTCCAGGTTTGGGGTGGAATGCCGTGCTACTAGGGCATTATCTAGCATAATGATCAAAGCAGGCCTTTACAGTGAGAAATTACAAAATGCAATTTTCAGTCATGTCCAGGTTTGGGGTGTAATGCCGTTCTACTCGGCCATTTATATGGCATAATGATTAAAGCAGGCCTTTTACAGTGAGAAATTACAGAATGCAATTCTCAGTCATGTCTAGGTTTGGGGTGCAATGCTGTGCTACTAGGGCATTATCTGGCATAATGATCAAAGCAGGCCTATATGGTGAGAAATTACGAAATGCAATTTTTGGTGGAATTGGCAGAAGGCCCATTATATGGGCCCATCCTGCAACAGGCCATTTCTCAAAACCGAATGGAATGTCCACCTAAAAGGTCATTATATTATGACAAGAAGAATAGACAAAAGGGATTACACTCTGAGTGCGAAGAATAGACAAAAAGTTGCACCTACTCATTCCCATGTCCATACCATTCATTGTGGGTCTAACCCAGGAAGCTGTGCTCTTCATTGTGAAAACAAAGCTCTGGCACCAACAGTGGGCTTGGAATACCAAAAGCTGCTGCTGTGTACTACTCTAAGCCCAGGTATGTTGTGCAGATTTGACTTCATGTTGGACCTGGATTCATCAAAGCTCATACAGATGATGGTGTCCAGAAACCAGCCATCGGAAACCCCAGCCCAGCACAAAGATATTTGTGTGAAGAATGAAAACTAACCCTAAACCCGAGCTGTTTGTGTGAATGAAACCCAACCCTAAACCCAAGATGTTTGTGTGAAGAATGAAGCCCAACCCTAAACCCAAGTCGTTTGTGTGAAGAATGAACCTTAACCCTAAACTCAAGATGTTTGTGTGAAGAATGAACCAACCTTAACCCTAAACCTAATTGTCATGACTCAGTTGTGGTTGCCGAATGTGGCAGGAAGGTAAGATGAGTTTTTGAGTTTAGGGCGAAAGTGAATGAACCAGCCACCAGTCTGGAATGAGGGATGAATGGTGGATGGACAATACACACTTTTCCATTGGGTTTTGCTTCCCTAACTAACCATGGTGGTTAGCTAATTTTCTATTTTTCTTACCAATTTACTAACAACCCACTAGCTTGTAGCTACTTACTACTCATCTACATGCATCCACTTGCCTAGTAGCCACCTATTTGTAGTATTTGCTGTAGAATATGTTACCAAGGTGAAACCCAACATGAACTTAGTTGCCAGGGGTTCATCCACAAACAAGTCATAAGAGGCTTTCAATGGATGCTGCACTAGTGGCTGTTGATTCACACTCTTGGTTAGGGTTTTGGTGGTCCAATCTTTCATTCTTCACACAAACAATCTCGGGTTAGGGTTAGGGTCGGTGAATAGGTGAACACTAAACACCAACCATAGAACACCGCCCCACCCCCCCCCCCCCCCCCCCACCCAAAAAACACACAACAACACAATAAATAAAAAACATCAAACACACAGACACACGAA
>Ga0116227_10005516_pt1 | contig 26568 bp, 19 predicted proteins | sample S1TSphgellanicum_FD_89693 | JGI IMG/M metagenome (GOLD analysis project Ga0116227, IMG submission 89693) | Host-associated microbial communities from peat moss isolated from Minnesota, USA - S1T2_Fb - Sphagnum magellanicum MG | ecosystem: Host-associated > Plants > Peat moss > Unclassified...
ATATTTAGCGCACCATTGGTTGGTTTCAGAAACTGTTGTTGTGGACAAAAAGAATACCAGTGTGGGGTGGGTATTTGATTTTTTTGTAATACCCATATGCTCTGACTATTTGGAAGAAAAAAACAGAATGAAAGAACCATTGGTTCTGGGTATTTGAAAATTTTCAGAATCAAAAGAATCACTGGGTTAGGGTATTCCATAAAAAAAAACAAAATCACAGAAGCACCCGTTCTGGGTATTTCAAAAACTTCAAAGAACTGCTGGGTTTGATGAAAGAACCGGCAAACACCCAGCAGTTTTAGGTGCATGTTTGATTTACTTTAAGGAATCGAGATATAACTGGTGGTTTGCAAGGTGAGTATTTGAAAACTGATATCAAAAGTTTGCTTGCCCATAAATAGTATGGGTTTCTTCAACTGCTGTGCAAATGATCTTCATGTGTGTTATCTGATGATCCTTCTTCAGTGTCTGGGAGTATTTTTTTTGTTGTAATTTTGTAATATGTACCATCAAATACACATACACCTGTGCATTAGGGTTCACACTCGTATATATGTATGTATGTACTTGCCAGGTAGGTAGGTATGGTCTGTAACAGTTAGTAGGTGGCTAGATAGTACGTAGATGGTTGGTTAGTAGGTAGGTAGATAGCTAGTCTGTAGACGGTTACTGGGTAAGTAGAAAACCCTAAACCAAAGCAATCATGTCTGCGACTCTGCATCGCAGAAAACCACGCAAGAGATTGGCAACCTTGTGGTTTTAGAAATCTGAAATTTCAAAAGGAGAAACAAATCCATAACCCTACAATTGGGAAAAAAAGAGGGAGAAGAGGAGGTATGAGAGGGAGGAGCGTCGCAATTTTGTCTTAACACTGGCTTTCATTCAAGAAAGCAACAACAGCAGAAAAGAGTGCAATGAGGAACGAAGCGGACAAAGAGCAAAACTAGGGTATTTGTTGAATTGGGGAAAATAAACGTTACATTGGAGAAGACGGGCATCGATCCCGTTACCTCCCGTATGCGAAACGGGCGCTCTACCATTTGAGCTACTTCCCCGACGGCCCACAAACTTTCTGTTATGGATTTTGATTATGACACCATAAACCTCAAACTTTTCAGACAAGAGTTATAAAAATTATTATTTGCGCAATTTTTTCAATTTCTTTTTTTTTCCCCCCTTTTTCCTCTCCTCCATTATGTGGCAATTGGAGATAGATCTTATTTGTTCCACTCACAAAACAAGGCCAAACTTAGGGCAAACATTTGCTGCTGTAAGCACAGGAACCTTAATGGTCTACCACAGATTTGCACAAAGCACCACTGGCAAAGATAAAATATTTTTCGCATTATTTACACACTAATTAGACAAAATATTTCATCTTCTAATCGAAAGACAAATATTTTTCACTTTAGTTATACACTAATTAGACATAAAACATTTAATCTCCAAATCAAAAGATTAAAAACTTTTTTGGCATTCTATATGCCCTAATTAGATATAAAACATTTAATCTCCAAATCAAAAAATAAAAACATTTTTGGTCTTTCAGCATGCATTATTAATAGCATACAAATTCAAAGGACTCCAGGACACTCTGTAAATAAATTAGTGGCAAATTGGATGTTAACATTACCCAAGGAAGCTTAGAGTTTTGATCATTTCGGAAGGAATGTGAGGAAGCAAGAGACCAGACCCAAAGACATGATTTTAGAAGAAATTTAGATTCCTGAGTCCAAGTTTGCCACAAAATGATCAAAACCTTATGGAATACAAATCTTCTTCAATTATACCTTGCAGCACTACAATCTATTCGTGTAGTGCGTTGAATGCTAACTAAAAACCCAACAAAACTCAATTGCAAAATAGGGACTCAAACTTCCATGGCAGCATTCTTTACAGCCATGGAAATTTTTATGTCCCTTGTACAATACAAAAATTACAGCCGGGGAAGGTGCACCTGGCTATGGCATGCATTGATTTCATGGCTGCTGGAAAATTGCTCACACCTCGAGGGGTGTCTTCCCATTCTTCATTTCTTGAACCACTAAGTTCTCTTGAAATGGACTGGTCCAGTTAGTAGGATGGGTATATTACAGTTTTCTCTTTTGGACAGATACAAGCTCATTCCCCCCCCCAATGACTTGAGATCTGCTGACCACAATTTAGTTGGAAATTGGAACAATGCCGGAGAACTGGCGCAAGTATTCCTGTAACCAAGGTTTGCTGGCAGCGTCTTTGTGCAAGCCACTCATCAGGTCTCGGAATTGTCCCATAGCCTCCTTGCCATCCAAGGTATTCAATGGTAGTGCTACAAAGTCTTGCAAGAACTGCCGTACACGCTCAGCACCATGCAATTTATCATCTGCAACACCAACTCTTTTCCGCTTTGCTCCAACCTGTCTCCAGCAAGAAAGTGTGTAATGGGCTTGCTTTGAACTGACCTCATCACCCAGTGTCCCTCATACTTACTATCAGGGCCAACTAAATGGAACCAAGAGTTTCAAATGAACTTATTGCTACTTTGCCTACCTGCAAGGCATTTTCAGAAGGGTTGCAAAACAAAAACCAAAATGTTGCAAAACATTGGTCAGGGTCATTGGTTACCACTTCTGCAGCTTCAAGATTTGTAGAAGAGAAATCCTCTAATTCCTCAGCCTTCTTTCTTGCTAGTGCTACTACATCTTCAGGAAAGCGTGCTAACTCAGCAATGTGAATTCCAAAGCTTTGATCACATGGACCTTCTTCAACCTGTCAATTCCAGTAGAAACCAATTAATCATCAACTCTATAGCTCATAAGAGTAATGGCAAATCGCGCACAGGTAAAGTGAGAGAGTTCTCTTGCTCACTGCATTCAAGGGGGTTTGCAGCTTGACCCTGATGGTTTTACACTCATCAAAAAATTTCTGTAGTATTGTTCTTTGTTCATTGGATCTCCAAGATGTGAACCAGTGTTGGATTCCTACAAATTTCTGCAAGCAATTTCTCAATGCACTTTGACAAAGACTTGATTGCTGGGATGCAGGGGGGTATCTAGCACAAACAATGAGACTTGAAGAGAAAAAGGAACTCACCTTGTAGAGCATGGTCAGTTTCCGAGAGATTTTATCAATGTGGGCACTAACATGAAAGTTCTTGATGCCTACAGGAGGTCCGCATGGGGTGCCATGCACTGGTGGGCCAGTTGAGTGCTCCAAAACTGTGAGCTCATGGAAGTGGGTGGCAAACAGGGTGGGTGCCCTTGTGACCTCCACTAAGTACTCACAAATGGCCCATGCCAATCCTGTGTTCAGCCCCCACATACATTAGAGACTATTCCACATACCCATTGGGGGTTATGTAAGACAAAGGACTTCGGAAACATTTCTCTGTTGATTCTCTCAATTCCACAAACACCTCTGCTCTTACCGAATCCATCATAGGTTGAAGTGCCCCGCCCCAGTTCATCAATGATAATCAAAGAGCGATCTGTAGCAGCCTTCAGAATGGCAGCTGTCTCCAGCATCTCAGCCATGAATGTTGAAACTCCCCGCAACTGAACATGGGTGCAAATCTAGTCAGAATAAATCACATATGGCAGACAGATATAAGCTTCTCAACTCATGATGGACAGAGAAGGTTTGTGAATTATAAATTTTGCCATTGTTATGCACTGCCTGAATTACTCTTGAAAGGAAACCTCAATCATAGATGTGGGAAGCACCTGGCAGTCTCCAGCTCCAACTCGAGCAAATATACAATCTCTCACACTTATCTCTGCACGATCACATGGCACAAAGCACCCTACTTGCGCCATCAACACATTTACACCCACCTGTTCCATTGAGAACAACTCATAGTGAGTTTTAACTCCAGAAAATACAGGATGAGTTGGGAAGGGACTGATGATTGTGCTTGCCGTTATTACTAAAGTAGTGTCCTTTCAAGCAGTTAAAGCAGCAATTCAATACATCCTACATTGACTACAACCACCTTATAGAGTGCTTAGAAGAAGGGAAACCTGATACCTTCCCAAAGCAGTTCTGACAGGTTGTGTTAGATACAAGACATGCCATCTCCAGCCCATCTAAAGTTTTCTAAGCTACTTGAAGGAGCAACAAGTGTACATTGAAAGTCAATATAACAGCAAGAAGACAGACCTGTCTGATGAAGGTGGACTTTCCACCCATGTTGGGACCTGTTATGATCTGAAACCAGCTCTTTCCTCGCACCTAACATTACAGCAGTCCACATTATTGCTTCTGAGGGAGTTTACCCAGATGAATTATCTGTCTACCCATAATAACAATGTATATACATGACATACCAGGCAACAATCATTTGGAATAAAGCTGACATCCTCCTGTGCTTCAACACACGGGTGCCGGCTACCTTCCAGAAGAAGGTCTCCTTCTTCCTGCAGCACAAGGCAATGCCTCAAATCTGGATTTTTCTATCTCATACCTGAGCCAAGGGTCAGCACTAACACTACAACTGATCGTATCATACAATAATGCAACATGACATCCTGGCACAGAGCATAGCCCCATGAGCATCAAATGAGTGTTGATGAAAACCCTTGGAAGCAGAAAAACTTAGTCACAATGCTAGAAGGTACCTTAACTGTCCAAGAATATTCTTAGCCCAAGTTTGAAGTCCTTGGCACATGATGGCACAGCCTGGAACAGACCTTCAAAGAAGTTGCAAACTTACACTTGAGGTGATTGAAGGCCTAACATATGGTGTTGGACTGGTGACAGAGAGGTCTGCAAAGCTTAGCAACACATCCATGTCTGCCAGAAGTGTCGCAACTCCAGTGAAGACCTGAAGGTGGGCATGAATAGAAACATCTTATTAAGAACAGTAGCAGATGATCCAAACACTGTATATACTTCCAGAACGTTTGCAAAAAACAACCTGACTCCTTGTCATGCATCTTTCTATCAGCAAATCAAACCATCTGTGCAAAACTCAAAATGAGAGCCCCCCAGGACAATCTTCACTCAAGCAGATGAAGAGCTAGAACAAAGGTGAGCTAAAACAACACACTGCATGGGATAGCAGCAAAGCCCCACACCGAAAGCACCACAAACCATTTTTCAGTGAACAAAGATCAACTCATATACCTCAACAAATGTTGCTGCCACATCCACCACCTTGGAAACAAGCTCCCGTTGTGTGGTAGAATACTCCTCAGTTAGTTTTGTATAAAGGTCACTAAGCCTTCGTAATTTGGCATTTGTAAACTTGATGCCATCTTTCCTGGTCTCCAATGTGATGTACTGTGATGTCAATTTCTTCCTCACCTTGGGCTCCTCCTTTTTAGTAATCCGGAACACATAACCCCACTGGCTGCTTTTATCTAACTTCAGTGACTTCTCTGTAGGTAGACCCAAATCATCAGCTGCCTGTTGGTGAGTTCTCTGAATCTGCTGCTCCACAGAATCACGCTCTTTTTTTATGTCCTGCAAGCTACTGTCATAGCCAGCAGAAATTATGTACTCCCCATTCTGGAGTTGTTCCAGGTCTACAGCTGCTTCAACGAGGCCATCAAACTTTCCTAGATGATCTGGCTGGGTCCATTCTTGCAGGTCGTTGCTGTATTTCTTGTTCAAGATCTCAGTAAAATTACCCTCATAACGAGAAAGAGAGTTGAGGATGATAGGCAGGCGCACACTTGCCTGTTGACAACATACAGACAGAAAGTACATAAATTGGCCCTAAAAATTCTCGACATGTCTTGCAATATCATACAGGCTTGTGATGATAATACTCACCTGATACAGCCTCACAATATCTGGCAAACCAGCCCGACGCCTCTCCAACTTGCTCACCAAGCGTTCAATGTCAGGCATCCGACGTAAGTGGGACCGCAAATCTGTCCTCAGCTCCAAACTTTCAACAAAAGCCTGGACAACATCCAGTCTCCCTACAATTTCATGAACATCTAGTAGTGGCTGTTTCAGCCATCTGTTCAGCAAGCGCTTTCCCATACCTTGTGTGCAAGTACGGTTCATTAATCCGAAAAGACTGAAGTTCTTGTTTGCATCTGTCTTGCTTTCAGTGACATTCAGAGCTCTCAGAGCTGTAGCATCAAGTCGCATGTAAAGGTCTAGGCTATAGGGCTGGAGAGTGTATCTCCCATAGTTTGCATCATCAGCAAGAAGATCAGTGTAAGCAAGCAGGGCAGCTAGAGCAGCAGCTGCCCCCTCTGAACTGGCCACTAAATCTTTGTGGTGCTTCATTGGACCCTTCACAAGGCGACCCAGATCTTCCTCCACATCTCGAGACCTGAAATAATAAGAACATGTCCTTCAGGTTCTCATCTGCTAGCTCAAATTCAATCAGAGCACCTGGTGACTTGGTCCAGACTCGAAACTACATCATGTCCATGCTTTTGCATTTGCACAAGGAAGATACAAACCTGAAATTGGTCTTCTTCTTCTCTGTCACCAGCACATTACAGCGGGCCATCACATCACGAAGTTTGCGTGCATCTGGAGATTTCACATTTTCCTGTGGTATAACACACTCCCGACAACCCAAAGCTACCATGGCGGACTCTAGGCATGTGTATTGATCATCATCAAGAAACTCTGTCATTCCCAACTGCCTTTTTGTCAGATCTGCAAATGCAATAGCAACAGATCTTTCACTCTCACGGATTGTTGCCTGCACAGCCATTACCACTGGTGTATCCTGCATTACAGACCCCAATCCAAACATGTTATAGAGGAATCACTCACATTCAACACCAAAGGTACTATCACATACCTATTAAGCCATTAACTCACTTTCTCTCTATTATCTGCCCATGAGTATTATTAGAGGACTTTCACACATGCAATAAGTACAGAATTTGATCCACCCAACACACCAAGGACTATCAAACACACAGCTTATGGCTGACAGTCCAAGCACCCATTGTCTAATCTAATAACAGAATAACACAATTGTGCAGGCCACTTTCACTGTACTAATAAGTAAGAGTTAACTCAGAAAAGCCAATCAGCCCATGCAGATTGTCCTTTAGAACCTTCATCTGTTTGCTAACATCCATTTAGTTCGCAAGTTGGGAAATTCCAACATCAGGTTGGACTACCTCCCTCCATACTGAGACCACAAAGAGCTGAAGGGGTTTATGCCTAGTACCTGCATTTCATTATTCGCATATAAAACATCTTCAAAATTCTCAAGCTTGCCAGGAGTTCCAGTCTTCACCAGCTGCCATTTGGAGCCAGCACCCTCATAGAGCTCAATGGTGCAATCTGTTCGTTCCAAGAGCAAGTTCCGCACTATGTTTTCAAACATACTTCTACTGATGCTCACCCCTGAAAGGCTGTCAACCCCACTTCCTAGCTGGCGCATTCCTGCCAGGGTCTTGTAATATGTTTGTGCAATGAATGTGGCATTGTCTCCATGCGCTGTATAGTAATCCTGTTGCCACATAAGTGAGGATTGGGCACTACCACAATGAGGGCTTAGCTTAAATCAACCTTGACATGGAAATACTATTTTATAATTCAAACAAAATGACTTGCCCCACCATACCATACAAGACACATAAGCAAAAGGAGGAAGACAATCAACAGGAAGCGTTGTACTGCATTATTCTCTAGTTACAGGTTGAAAAGAGTAGGGTGTGGAACAATTCAGATGATGCCCTGCAGATATTACCTTGCGATCAAAGAATCTTATAACCTGCTCATTCTGCACATTTCCAGAGAGCCCTTAATTAGCAAAGAATCTCTCAAGAAAACACATGTGCCTGCTGTTACTTCTACAAGACACATGCCTTCAGTCCAAACAGAAATCTCGAGTAAATTGCTCATCAAGAAGGAGATGGTCTCAGAAAGTGATTCAGAAATAGGACTGTAACTGGCAGAGCTCACCTCAGGGAGCTTCCGGAAGAAAGCAATGAAACCCTGGGCTTGTTTCGCATCTGCACACATAAAAGCACAAAGAAATTCTTCCAAATTGTCAGTTCCTTGCATGGAATGGGTTTCTGTATTCTCAGAGAATGCAATCCCATTGTAGACAAATTCCAGGGTTGAGTTAGGGTTTAGGGTTTAGGGCTCCAGCAAAACCACGAATATGCATCGATATCAGACAGCTGCATTGGAGCTTTAAAGTCTTTGCATGTTCTTGCAATAGGAGCTTGCATTATCTTTTGTCTCCTTACCAGATTGGACATGATTGTTGCACAATTGGATATGAGCAGATAGATGATTCATAGATGAACGCCACAACAAGAACCGGTAACTCGGCAAGCAGAGAATTGTGTACCTAGCTTGAACTCCGGCAGCTTCGGCTCGTTCTCCGTCTCCACGTCGTCCCCGTTCATTTTGCACACGAGTTTCTCAAACATCAGAATCTTCTGCTTCTTCTTCGTCTTCTTCCGCGATTGCAAGAAACTTAAACTGATAGCTCGTCGATCCTAAAATCCTGCAGGCCACAAGAACTAAGAATGACAATAATGGCCTCTGCAGAACATGCTGTTCAAAACCCCAACATGAACCCCAAACCCCCCATGAAAATACCGAAAAAACCAGGAAAAAAAAACTCCAATTTCTTTCAGGAATCAAAGGAACACAAGGCGCTCCTCCGCGATCATGCTACTATAGAGAAGGAAATCAAATTCGTGCAGCACCAGATTTTCACAGCGGAAAGGGAAGGAGCTGCCTCAAAAGACAAGCGCGGGAGGAGAGGAAGAGAAGGCGGCAGACGTCCCTAGAGACCTAGTAAGTAGGTACCCGAGGCTGCGCGGGAGAATTCTACATCCATAGGAAAAATCACTTTTCATCGAGAACGGGAAATTCATTAAACCCAACCGGTGCTCTGTTTTGATCCACCGGTACTTCAGTTAGACCCACCAGGTGCCTGCACGGTGCTGTGTTTTCATCCACAATTGGCAATTTGGTACTTATATAAAAAGTGAAAGTTCACATAAAGACCCTATATAGGAGTGTGTGGGTGAAATCTCTGCCCTGCCCTGGAGTTGCGTATGTTTGCATTAAACCTCTTGCAATCAAAATGGTTTGCACAATTGAGGCTCCATGATCGTCAAACCTTTCTCCGAATGCATGGGTGCCATATCCACCCTACATCAACAAGTGCAATCATCTTTGACCTGTCGCAATCAAGACAATTTGTTCAATCAAGGCTCAATTATTGTCAACCTGCTCTCCACACAAACAATACCTTCATACATTTAAAACTAGGGTAAGGCCATCGGTGAGGGCATTCTCAAAATAAGGGGTCAAGAATAACTTGATAGTCAAGTGTGACCTCACATTTTGGGAATGTCCCCCACCCATGGGCTTTACCCATCGTAAAGCACAAGACAAAGATTATCATGAACCAAACCTATGTACATGATGAGGCTTATGAATGGGAGGGTTTGTACCCTTATAAGGAGGCAAAATTTCCCTCTCACCCTTGGGGAGCATATCATAAATTTAGCATTTCACAACTTATAAATAGAAATTATGTACCATTAATTCATTCATAATTCATATATTTCACACATTGATATCATCTATTAAAAACACATTTAACACCCATATTTATTGAAAAATGTAAAAAATTTATGACATTTATTCAGTTATAAGTTCTTATTTCATTTGTCAACACATTTATCCATGTGTCAAACATGTTTTCAATGTATGATATTCATGTGTAAAATGTACAAACTTATAAATGAACTAACTTTGCACAATTTTTATTATTGATTTGTTGCATGTTAAATTTATGATGTGAACATAATATTTTGTTCAATTTTTAGAAAGAAATTTCATGGATATAAGGTACCCTCCACGTACGTTACAAATTTTTTCCCAATGTTTGTACATGTATAATAATCAAATTCAAGGTTCGACAAAATGCATGAATCCATAACCTCTTTCAATGAACTCCAACTTCTAATTGACAAAAGTAGCTTCAATATTATGCATGTATTGATCAAATCAACAAAATCCATAGTTGAATAAAATAGTGTAAGTAAATTTATAGTTTTGTTTGCTTGTCATGTGGCAATATATTTCTCATGAACGGTTTTACATCTCAACACCTTATGATAAATGACAAACTTGGTTAATATTACATCTTAATAGGTTGCATTCTTGAATTTCATGCTCTTTTTTTTATTGATGCAATTTTTTTGGTTAAATGAACATCACTCCATGGATATGGTGAAGTATCATTTGATGAACAATTAGAGTTTAACAACAACAATGCCCATATTTTGTTAATATGTGGAATAATTTGTCTAATGTGTTAAAGTAAAAAAAACCAAAAGTTATATGAAGTTGACTAATGTGATCTTGTATTATTCCATGGGTTGAATATTTATAAATAATTATTTGAACACTTGAAGTTCAATCATGATCCACCTATGTGCCAAAAATGTGAAGTAAAAAACATGGCACCTTAAACAAAAATGAGATATATCAATTACAACATTGAAATTTTATTTTGTGAACCACCACACTTTAATTTTCCCAACTTTAATAAACAAAATAATTGATTTTTGTTTTATTAGTCTTGGGGAATGAAATGTGTTTGTGAATTATTTCATAAAGGCCAACTAGGATATTGCATAGAAATGTGGTGCTTCATGTATGTAAGGTTCATATAGTGTTATTTTGTCATTGTATTAAAAACTTGCATTTTAAGATTTGACCCAAAAACATATGTTATGGGCTATACAACCATTTTGAATTTGCATCAAATTCATGTTTGTCTAAAGTTAAATAAGGATTTCTTGGAATGGTGATAAACCAATAGGTCACATCATTGTAAGGAGACCTATAATGCCTTTCAATTTGTTTGTTATGTAGTTATGTATGTAAACATATTAGTGTGCAAATTCCCATCTAAACTAGGTTAAAACATTAGGCATTGAATTACTAAAAAATAAAGAAACTTAAACATGACAAAATCCTTCATCTTTTGTATTGATTTCTATTATGTTTAACAAATATTGAATTAATCTTGATTTGATTTGCAAGATCACATCCACAAGTTTGTTATTTTTTTAAAGATGTTTTGGTGGGGCTATCTACACCAAACTTGTTAATGTTGGTGCTAATATTACAATTAAGAAGATAAAACACAACATCCTTAATGATGGTCCAAGAAATCCAACTATGGACATCACATGAATTAAAAAAGGTTTGGTTTGTATTACTATCGTAGTACCTTTACCATTTCGAAATAGTTCAAATGATTTTTATTTTTTTCATTTTTTCATCTTGACCTTCTAATCACAATTTTTAAAAATATTCAAATGATTTTTTTTTAATAATTCAACATATTATTTCAAATAATTTTTATGTAATTATTTTGGTACTAATAAGTAGATATTTTAAATGATGTTAAACCAGTGAATCAAACAATTGTGATAATTTATTGTGATGATTAAAGCAGGTACTGATTTCAAATAAGTATTGATTATTGTAATTAGGAAGTGTTCATTGCCCATGGACAAATCAACATGTGAACCATAAATTTTGAAATAAAGTTTTTTGAAACTTTCAACAAGATAGCTTGCAATTTTTTTGAAATTTTGAAATTATGATTATTATTTTAATTATGGCCAAAATGGTAAAAGTACTATGGTAATATCTCTTGCATATGTTTCATTTCAATTCATACCAACATTTATTTTTAAACTTGCATTTCGAAGAGTTAATTCATTTCCAATTTTCTTTAATGGTCCATCCATATTTTCTTTCAAGCTTCTAGTTTGATTAATGTGTGTAACTTCAATAATTAAATATGATTTCAAGTCAATAAAAACGTTAAATCCTAATATTAAAAATTCCACTTGTGTTTGGATGATAATTTCACATGGAAATATATTATGGATGTTTGATTACACAAGTACCTAATTCAAACCAACATCTTAATGTTGCTACAATATGTGGATATGGTTTAAATACCTAGTATGCATGCATTATTGTTTAATGGACTCAACATGGAAGGAGATCCAACTTGAGGCTACAATAACATTAGCAACAAAACATGTGAAAGGGTTTTCAAAACGTGAATTCAAACACCAACAAACTATAATTCCTTTGCATTAAACCATAATTATGTGTGTAAAATTTTATCTCTTTTACACCATGTGGGGGGATTTATATGTTTTGTCAACAAAACCAAAAGTTGATCCAAAAATAAAAGATGGTGAAAAGGAGTTGAAACAACATGGGTTGAATAAGCAAAGCAATGGTTGAAAATTTTGAAGAACTACAATAAGGAGCATCTATACTGGAAGAAGACAAACAAGGGGCAAAACAAAGGTTTGATTTATCATATGAATGCTTATTTTGGAATGTCAAGTATGAATGTTTCATTTCCTCTATTCATGTTCTAGCATTTCATGTTGTCACACTTGCATAAAGTTGATAAAATGCATTGTTTATAGATTGTGGGTAAAAAGAATGACTCACTATTAATGGATTATATTCTTTTTATTTTGCATTTGTGATTAGAGCTATTAAGGAAACCCAAACAAAACTATTGTCTAATATTTACAGTATGATTTCAAAGTTCAAGTATAGGTAGGTAAACTTTCGCACTAATGGTTTTTGTTTCCTAACTAATTGTTTTAATCATGTTATACAACAACCAACAGTTATATGTTTCAATGTTGCATTTGATGTTGATGTTGTGACTGCACTTGCTTATAATCATTGTTCCATAATATATTTCCATTTGTTTATAATCATTGTTCCATGATTCTTTTTGGTTGGATCAAACTTAATTTTTACTTCATTATGGTCTTTAATGTTTAGTGTGATTTTGAATAATGAATTGATTACATTTAATTCCATTGCAATAATTTGAAATTTGTTTAAGTGCCATGTCTTCTGCCAACCTTTCCCAATTATCTCCTTCATGTTTTGCATTCATTTCCATGCACAATGTAACCACCCAATATTATGAAGCTTTTGGTTGTTCATGTTAAAATCAACTTGTGGATCTTGTCCATCTTCAATTTGTTGTTTAATGATTACAATACTCTAATAATTGAATTGTATTTTGAAATGATGTTTTATTAAACATTGGATAATGACATTAGTTCGCTAAAGAACATTGGTACAATTTGCTAGAATGGATATCACTAAAATGTTTAAATGTGCTTGCTTCATCTAATTAAAAACTTATGGCTTTAGTGCATGCATAAACAACATAGCAACCAAACCATTTTTTTGAATATCATATCACCTTAATTGGTTAAATTGAATGTGCAAGTATGACAACAAGATCTTATGGACAAATCATTTTTTTACTTACAATATTGTGGAACAATAGGTTTCACTAAAGTTAAAGTTTCAACCTAAAGGCATGCACATGTGTATTTCTTTTCATTAGATGGTGGTAGGCTCATAAGGGGTCTTGGTTCACTAAAGTGGACCATTAGACAAATATTTTTGGAGTTTGGTATTCAACTCATGAAATTTACACTTCAAATTGGGGTATTAAAAAAATTATATTGTTATTTTTAAAAACTTAAATACTAATCAAATACCATGGAAAAAAAGAATATCAAACTTGCATTTTACATTATATATGAAAAATATATTGCTATTCAAATGAAAGGAATACCTAATTGGTTGAAATAAAAAAGGGTTGTTGAATATTGTAAATTATTCGATATTATCCCAACCTTAACATTAAGCTCATGACCAAAGTTAGAATAAAACAAAAAGGAAATGGGTTATGAACAAGTTAATGCAAGAAATAGGCCTAAAACATTGAAGGAGTGCAAAATAAAACACTCCTTCAACTCTCAAGATGAACTCCCGCTTTGGGGAGTTGGGAGTCTTGAAATGTCCCAAACCTTTTAGATATTAAAAATGTAAGGCAATAAACATATATTGGAAAGCTCTTAAAATGTAAATATCTAAAATGAACTTGCATTTTTATTAAAAGTTAAAAGTTATGGCCAAATGAAAGGTTAGGATTCAAATCAATAATTTGACCCATGACCACAAAAAACCAAAAAACATGGGTCAAATGATTTCCAACAAGGGCATGCAACATAACATTGGAAAGCTTTTGACAAGAACTATAAGACAATGGTGTCATACATCCAAAAAAGTTAAAATCAAAAAGATACATGACTACAAATATTTAGGATAACCCAATCCCATATACACGCATTACTCAATTTTCATAAGGACTTAACATGTTAGGTTCCCAAATAGGTTGTTCTGAAAAAGTGTAACACACTTGAATTGTTACCATTTTTTCACTACAATAATAATGAAATGCCAAAAATGTGGTTGAAACCAATTTATGCAAGTTCTTTTTTTCTTTGATTGTTTCACATCCTAAGCAATTCATTAACCTTTTATCACCCTTTCCCATCTTTAGTTAATGATTCCTTTTCAGGTTTTAAAAAAAATCTTGTGTGAAAATAATAATATAAATATAATTTTTTTCCTTAGTTTATTAATAGGATGTTCAAATCAAACTTATTGGTTACTAATTTTTTTTGCATAAGTTGTTGATTCAAAACTTGTGCATTGCACTCAAGCTATCTTTGTTTTTATTCACTAGATATGGTTTTGAAAATTGTTGTGAGTAATTTTTTTAACCCATTATGGCCATGAAACCTAACAAATCACCTCCCAAAGTGTTATAAGTCTCCTAAAAAAATTCACATAATCCTTTCATCCTTATCACCAGCCTTCCATTACTTTTTTTATAAATTTTGTTGAAGTGAACAACAAAACTTATAATGCCTTTTGAAATTTGCAAAAATGGATATGAAACAAGAATCAAAATTCATGAAAGCATGCAAATAAAATTTTTAAATCATATAACAACCAATTGATGTAAATCAAAATAGATGAAAAAATATGCACGTGTGTTCATTCATGTTGAAAATATGAATAATAATATATTACATGTCAAAAATATTGAAAAATAAAATTTGAATTACTTAATTGCATTTTTAAATAAATAAATTATTTGGCATTAATGTGTGGAATCCATTTAGATATTACAATAATCCTATTGGAAGGATATTTTATTTTGTTAATAATTTTTTATTTAAACTTTTAAAAATTAAAACCTATGTTTTTAAACATTTGAAATCGAACAAAACTAAAGGATCACTACTTCAAATCATTTCAAAAATTTCAAACAACTATTGGGTTTTCATAAAAGAACCAATAATTTTTTAAGTGGTTATTTGATTTTTTCAAAAAAACTGAAAATTGTGGTTACATATGAGAATTTGAATATCTCATGTTATTGAAAAACATGGGAATGAACTAACATTTATTTGAATTTATTAAAAAAAAAAACTAGATATATATTTCAAAACCAAGGAATTGATGGTTTTAGTTTTATGAAAATCAAAATGTAGGAATTTTTAGTTTCAATTATTTTAAAACTTCAATGAAATTGACAATTTTCATGAAAATTTTGACAATGTTTTATCAATTGTTTGAATTTATTTATGAAAATTAATATTAGTGATTATAAAACATAACCAATTATTTAATTTTGGGGGATTATGCTTATGAACCTAATAACCACCTTGATAATTAACAAGGGTATATTCTTATTTACACTATAGCAAAAGCTATCCCTTATGCCAAGAGATTTCATTCGATTTTGAATGAATTCACTAGTTTTAATAAATGGGGACTAGTTGAAAAATTGTGAATTCATTGGTCCAATGAACAAAAACTAGTGAATTACATTCACATTTTGTAATAGTGTTATGAAAACCACCCAACACTAATTGGTACTTATATTGAAAGGTTTTCATAAATAAAGAAAATTCAGAAATTAGATTTCTCAATGAAAATTGATAAATTTAGTTTAAGTGAAGATATATATTTTGAAATCCACTTAGGGTATGATTTCATTACACCAAAATGCGTCTTAATTCATTATGGGTTTCACTAGATTTTGAATGAATGTGATCATTTTTTTCATGGTGAAACTAATCAACCCCTTGGTGAATAGAGACCAATTATTGATCCACTAATACTTAGTGAAATAACATTAATTTCAAGTGAAATACAAATTTACCATGCCATTTCACTTGCTATTTAATTAATTAAGCAACATAAAAATCATTTAAATTCAAATTATTTAATATTTAATGTAATATTTAATATTATTGATAATGTCATGATTTCTAACCTATATATTATGAACACATGTCACTACCTAGCCTAGGTACATAAGCCATGTAATCAACCTAAATATGCACTTACTATAAGGAACTACATAGGAAAATATTTGATCAACTTAGCACTATTGATTACAAACACATCATTTGTGAGGTTTGATCCTTTGACCTTTAAGATGGAAACAAACACCCTTACGATCAAACCAACACACTTACTGCAATAATGTGTTACATTGCATTCTATTTATCAAATACTTCATTTTAAAGATTATAAAAATATAAAATTTGAAAATTCATATTTTATTGAGATTTTATCCAAATGATTAAAATTCACTTTAATTTTTAAAAAATGTACATGACTACATTTCTTTACTTTTGAAAGTGTAAAATCATTTGAATAATTTTTTTTGAATATCACTATTCAATAACATTTTAAAAACCATTAATTTTTAAAAAAATAAATGGATAAGATTTTTATTAATATAATAATACTACCTATATTAAGCTACTTTCAATTCTTTAAGAGTTATTTTTCATTATTCTAATTTATTTCACCCTACATTATTTATGGTTATTTTTAATTATTGGTTTCAGTCATTTCATTTGAGGTTATTTTTTATTATTTTAAGTTATTTTTGGTTATTCTAAGTTATTTTACCTTAAATAATTTTTTACCATTATAAATTATTTTTGCCTATTGTAGGTTATTCTTTAAGTTATTTGCGGTTATTATGAATTATTTTTGGATATGTGAAATCATTATTGATTACTTTTGATTATTGAAGGTTATTTCACTTTATGTTATTATTGGCTATTTTAAACTATATCACCAAAGGTTATTTATGGTATTTTAGTGGTGATTATTGTTGATTATTTTATAGGTGACTATTAATGGCTATTCTATTAATGGATATTAGTAATTATTCTATTAATGATAATTAATGGTTATTCTATTAATGGTTATTGATAGTTATTCTATTGGTGGTTATATTGATAGTTATTATATTGGTGAGTACTAATGGTTATTGGTAGTTATTCTATTAGTTACTATTAATGGTTATTGGTAGTTATTCTATTGGTTATTATTATTGGATATTATAGGGTTTTTTATCATAAATTATTGGTAGTATTTTATTATAGGCTATTCTAAATTATTTTTCATTAGCTATTATTGGTTATTACACATTATTCTACGTTAGGTCATTATATTATATTTTAGATTATTTTAAATTTTTTACTTACGATAAAATAATTTATAATAACATAAAGTAGAATGACCTTGAATAACCTAAAATATAACTTGACATAACATATATTAACTTAAAATCAAATAACCTAGGTATATCCCAAGGTTAGTTGAATAATTTAATTTAAAATAATTTAAAATAAAAAACCTATAATAAGTTAATTATAATACCTTAAAGTAAAATAACATATAATAGTTTAGGGTATAATAATTTATAATAACTTAGGCTATAAGTTATAATAACTAAGATAACCTAAATATATATGGTATATCTTTAAATAACATAGGGTATTTTAAACACTAATATAAAAATAAACATCTTTATCCCAATAAATTATAATAGTGAATTATGTTAACAAGTAGTGAAACACATTGTTTACATAATGATATTATAATGAAATAACTTTAACCAAGATGAAATCACTAAAGTGTAATGAACTTATTTCATTTTTAAGGTCCCATAATGATTTAGGCTAGTGAACTACACCTCACTTTTGTACTAGCGTTTGGTCCCAACTTTGATATTTCAAGCAACTATATTGGGGTGGAGGACCAAGTCTAATCCTCACTATATTTGAATTTTAAAATCTAGTATGTTGACAAAATAGACATTAATTTTGTTATGTGAAAATTTGAACCCAAGACTTTCTTGAAGTCAAATGGTTCATTTACCATTAGATTATAATTTTACCAATGTAAATAATTACATTATAATTTTATTTAAAATTTGAATGTGTCAATGTCTTTAGTTTTAAAAACATTGGCACATTTGTTGTTTTTAAACTAAAAATAATAATTACTTCTAACACATGGTGGTATATCCTAGTGGTAAAAACCATGATCTTGAGCCTTATGAGGGCTTGGGATCAAACCTTTTTGAAATGTGAATTGGGTGAAAATTGATTTTGGTTTCAAATTGATGGTTATTTTTTGGGAATTTTTGAAAACCAATCAATTTTCTAACATTGAATAAAACATTCTTAAAAAATGATGAATCATGGAAATTTTTAAATTTTATTCTAAGAATTAAAACCATTGATTCTCAAAAAATTGATAATTGTTAAAACATTAGTTAATATTAAAATAGAAAAAAATAGAAAAAAAAACTAATGTTGGGTGAAATAAGAATAAACCAATAATGGACTAGTGTTGTGAAGGTATTTGGTGTGCAATGTTAAATATGTGGGTTCAAGTTCTTATGATGCAAACATTGGTTGGCATTTTTTTGTTGAAATTAGTGTTTTTCAAATTTTGAAACCAAAACTAAAAACATGAAAAAATACTTTTGTACATAAGGTCAAATTCAAGTTAAGTAGGTAAGTCAATTTTTTTGAAATGTTGATAAATGGGCTAAAGTTTTTTTAGTAAATATGAAATTGAATTCCAATGATGATATTAATCATAATTAATATAAGGTAAACTATCATGCACTCTTATGTTGATGCCTAAAATTATTCTTGTCACCACACATAAACCCTAAATAGTATATAATGTTTAAACCAAAATATGATTCACCTATAACAATGCTGGAATCCAAGCCTAGAAAACATAAAACCAAACCCAATAAAAGTTGCAAAAAAAATTTTCATAATGCAAAAAAAATTGTAACAACAACAAACATGTGTTTTGGAATTTCAATTCACAAAAAAAGGATTTGAAATTCACACAAATTAAGATTATATCACATCCATAAAATATTTTGACATTCTCACCTAAACCTTGAAATAAAAACCCAAACAACCAAACTACCCCAATTTATTTTTAACTATTTAAGATTTGACTTAGTGACTGGACCTTAGGAAGCTAGGTCTACTTGCTACACATATGGCAAAACCATTTGTTAATTGGCGTTTCTTCCAAAGGTGGCATAAGTCATCCCATATGAAAACCTCAAGAAAATTCATCACAAATCAACATAGTGGTAGTTCTTGAAGATTGCCCACATAACAAACATCATAAGTTGGCAATAACCATTACTAAATATGGCTCAATTTGCCCATTCACATTTGGAAAATAACATGGTGCACAATTGCACACATGGTCCTTCCATGTTTGACCATCTCGGCCCTTCAACAATAATAATCCAAAAGGTAGAACCTTCTATACACGAATAATAATATGGCATGTAGTCACATCCAAAATAGTTAGTGTTATTTACTATAAATACACATAATCGCTTGGCTTGAATCTACATATTCAAGGTCAATAGTTACTTCCATGAATAGTGGCATAACAAAATGTATTTTGATGTTGGGCAATTGCCAAATTCTCCATCACCATGGGCATAACAAGTCAAAACAAAATAACTCATTGTTCACTTGCTTGAATCCACATATTATGATCATCCAAGTTGATTATCACCATCACATTTCGTTGGATCAAGGCTAGTAGCTTGGTTCATAGCCAAACAATATAAAATATGATGAAAAAACGAAAGAAAAACATGTTGATTGAACCTATACCCCTTATCTAACCATGGTAATTATAAGTCCCAATTCTGAATATGGTGCTTTTGGAATCCATATTTCCACAAACCTTGTTTCACCATCTACATAATCCGTTCAACTAATCATCCACCTCAAAATGGTTTCGTGAAGTAGTGTAATCATCAATTAATGCCTTTTCACACAACTTTTGGAACTCCCCATGAAATTATATACTTTGGTCAATGAATACTTTAATTGGAACCCTGAATTTATTAAGCACCATGTCCAAAAATGCATAGGCAATGCTTTCATTGCTACAATTTGACAATGACACCAATTCCAACCATTTTGAGAAATATTTGATCATAACCAAAACATGTTGGTTATTTTGAATAGTTAAAATAAGTGGGCCAACACAATCCAAACTCCACTTATATTTGAGCCCCATACACTAGTAGAAATCCTATCATTTGTAACCATTCCATGTGTGATTATGTGTGACTAAAGGTCACCTATGACTATGAATGGTTGCTTATGCAACTATTTTTCAAATTTGGATGAATTTTGGTTTTCCTTTCAACTAGTTGCAATTATGACCTATTTCATCATTCCAATAAGTTGATTTTTCATGATGTCTTTATATTTTTTACAACACCATATATACATTTAATTGCACATGCAACCAAAGTAATCACGTTATAGTTGCATAAGGTACATATGCTACCTAGTAGCGACACATATAGACTATTTAATATTACATATGTACCTATATGTATATACCTACCTACCTACCTATTATGTACATACCTACCTATTTAATTATTAGGTACCTACCTACCTACCTACTTATGTATTATTTACTAGGTATATACATACATATATACCTACATACCCACTAACTACCTAATAGGTTATTTAATTATAAATAATTATTTAGAGACTATTTAAATAAGTATTTAAAATAAATGATTATGTATAGGCTATTTAAATATGTACTTAACATAAACATTATCTAAATAAGTACCTAGTGAGAACTTATGCTATTTAATAAATAGGTTATGTAATAATGTGTCAGGGAATAGTTGCAACTAGGCTACAACTATGCGATTAGGTTACAACTAAATTTTTTCCCATATTGTTTGACTTTTTTTTCAAGTTTACAAACTATATAAATAGGTTGGTTTGGTGGAGTAAATATATCCAATTTTTTCAATTGCCACATGGGAGGAACTAATCACATAGGCTCCACTCAAAAGGCTAAATTTAAAATATGATTTTGTTGTAAAAGTTTTAAACCTAGACCTACCTACCTCCGTATCTAGGTTAGACCTATGGCTAAGTGGCCTAGGTTTAACCTTGGTGCCACATGGCCTATATTGTAAATGGTTTATCCCAAAATTAGGCTAGGTATTTTAACCACTTCACTAGGTTAGAGGTGTCTTAACCTAGACCCCTAACCTAGGCCTAGCCTAGGTGCCACATGGCTTATCATAAGTGGTCCAACCCTAAACTGACCCTAAATGATTATAGGGCAATCTTAAGTTGCCAAGTGGCACAATCTAGTTGTTTTAATCGGACGGTTGAAGATTTTTTTTTTTGAAAACTCCAAATGATGCCACGTGTTACATTCTTAGGCTACCACATGTGAACATATTGGTGTGCACTATAGTCACAAATGTAGTTGCAAATGTAGTCATAAAAACTCATCTCTGGATACGTATAAAATATCCATATTCGTATTCTATAAAACATTATTTCATTTGTTGCCTACGATTAATGGTCGTTTGTAACTTGTCATTTGTTACTATGATGATTTTTAATCGTTGTGTCATTTGCGACTAAAACTTATTTACAAACGATAGTTGCAAATGACATTTTTTCTACTAGTGATGATGGGCAATTGTTGAACATGAGGTTTAGGTGCATTGAATGAAATTCGTAACCTTGATCATACATACACCAAACACCAATAAACAAATTGTTGAACTTGAATTTACATCCTTCACCACCAATATTGTGCCTAAAACAAATTATAGGTTCGTTGAAGTCTTGGTAAGTACCCAACCAAAACCAAGCAATTTGTCTATTGAACAAGCTATAGCCGATCCAGGGAAAACTTGTTGCTAATATTCAATAAAAACTACCAAGTTTGATTGTCAACACATTTACTTATTGAATTCAAGGACCTATTGGAATGATTTAGGCATAGCAATTTGAAGGTTTGACGAAGCAAGGGAGGGGAATAATAGAGAAATAAGGCAAGGTAGAAAGTAGTCTTTACAAAGCAACCTAGGACGATGACACTTATGTTCTTAGACCTATGAATAGACACTACATTTTTATTTTCATGATCATGAAGGTGTTTTTTGTATGAATATTCCATTTTTTAATAATGTTTATTAATAATAATTATATCATGTAACATGTTTTTACTATTCAGGTATGTGGTATTATGTGTAGTATGGTAGACAAGAACCCAACAACGATACACAACCAATTCACTTCAAAATTATCACTAACAATTAAGACATGCCAACTTGGGCTACCAATGAAACATTTAAATCTCATTATTTGATTAAAACTATTGAGCCATGGATGTAATAATAATAGATTAAATGTGCAACATTTTAGCCTTTAACGTGAACTTATTTCGTTTCTCAATCCTACATTAAGGTACAAAATTGATACATAGTTTAAAGCATTAATCCTTTGTTGAATTATCTATTAAAACATTAAATGTAATAATAAATTTAGTAACATCTATGGAAGATTTTCACTTCTTTAAAACATTTATAAATGCATGGCCATGAATGGTCGTCAATTGTGCTAGAACTTCATCACATTACAATGTGGCCTTTTTAAAAAGTTCTTCATTGGATGTCCATGATTTAGTTCCTCCTACAACAATCCTTGAAAATTTCCTCTTACAATGATGAATATGAACATTTTTCTTTGTAAATAACATACACAATTTTTCATACTTCATTAGGTATAAATTGGATGACATGTTTTTTGCCCTAAACAACCAAAATGGAATTATTTCCATGCAAATCATGGTATTCAATCTCTTATTTACTTCTCTCAACAAAAATTTTAAATCAAAAAATTAATAACTATACAAATTTGTGCGATTTCTTGTAATAATGTCAATATTATGTGAAAGTTGTATTTACAAAAAGCAAGATGGAACAAATGTGAAAGCATGTAATGAGTTTGATAGTGATCCAATGAAAATGTGTTTTGAACACAAAACAAGAATGAAGGTTAAGCATAGAATTCAAAATATTGAAAATATCATTATTATTAAATATATTGTGAATTATGATCAAACATTTTGTCATTTATTTTTTATATGTTTGGGCATGTGCATATTTTTCTCTCCTTCATTGTGATTTGCATTCACTTAAAAGTTGTTACACAACAAATGATGTTCATCTCATCACATGTGCATGAGTTGATCAAAACAATTGAAACAATTGAAAAAAAAAGTTGGCCAATAAATGAAAGAGGTACTATTATCCTCATTGTTCATTTTATTAATTTTTACTTTTGTGGAAAAAAAATTTGATATGTGTTTTAAGAATTTGATTAAGTTTTATGCATAAATTCATTCATTATATAATGCAAGCCATATGATATCAACTCACTCATATTTTTGCAAACATGTTTTAATTGGCAGTTATGTTTGATTTCACATTTGACATATTATTTTCACATAAAATCAATCTTCAACAAATTTGAATAATAACTTATGAGTGTTTACAAAACATATACTTGTAAAATGTCATTTGATTGTGCACATAAGATGAATAAATAAAATAAAATAATTGAATGAACATGTTTTATGACAAAATTAGTGATTACTAATAGCCTATTGCGATATAACATGTTTGAAAATCCAAAATTTCCTATCATAAATATTTGGAAAAATCTTTGCATGAATCTTTTATTGAATAAAAATGATCTTTATATGCATTCACAACGGATAAAACTTGTGATATTTTCATTAGTTTTTTAGAGATTCATTAGTTTAAAATTCAATTTGGAACATCATTAATTATATGGGTTAATGATCAGCATTGTTTTCATCACAAATGTCATTGTTTGATGATAAATTAAAACTTACAAGATAAAAAACTAATGATTTCTTTTTATACAAATTTAAAATATCCTTGCAACTTATGGAAACCTTTATAATTGTGATTGAAATTGTAGAAAACAATAGAAAATGAACATGTTGTTATAGAACAAACATGATTTGATGAAATTAAATTATTCAATGATCCTTGTCCTTTATTCAAATATGACATACTATAAAATAATCCATCTTGTTTACTACATAATTTATTGTACATGGATGTCATTTTCATGTATTTACATTTTACTTATTACTGTAATAACTTGGAAGTTTTGACATTAATTATGTTATATGTAAAAATATTGTAGTTTTCAAAAAGAATATTTTTGTGGATGAAAATACATATTCCTTTGAAATATTCAAAAAATCTTATTCTTGCCATGAAATTTTCAACTTTTAAAAATTATCCTAAAGATGTCTATTGAAACTGCCCTTGTATTATAATAGTCAAATATATTTAAGCAAATTTGAAAATAATTTTCATTTATTAAATCATGTGTGCTTTCTACATCTCTTGAATATGTTGTAAAAGTTGCAATTTTTAAAAAATGTGTGTCATTAATTAAATGAAATGCATGGGAGGATGAATGACTTGCTGCCATTGAAACTTTATATGATGAAGAAATAATGTGAAAAAGGGGGGAAAAAAATAGAAAAAGGAAAATAAAATGCTTCAATTTGTTGTCAATCACCAATGCTTGCAAATTGGGTGCAAATTGAAATGGAAATTGTTTTTCAACGATTTCATACAAGTTGATTCATTTTTACTTTTTTTACTTATTATATTTTCACATTTTATTTAAATGAAATATGTTCAAAATTTGACTTTTGATAGCAAATTCTTCAAAGATTTAACATTTTGGTTAAATTAATTACATATTAACCATAAATCTCATGTTTATCATCCATTTATTTTTTCAATTTTGTGATGTTATACAAGTAATGATAGTCCATAAGTATATTTAGCACAATATGGTGATATTCAAAATGTGCATGTAAAAAATGTCAAATACCTTTTCATATTGTAGGCAATTGCGGTTATTTTTTATTTTCGTTTTTTGGCAATTGTTTATAAAAAAACAAGGACCTTATTATCATTAAGTATCACACCAAGGTCTTGAAGTTTTTGAGATTTTTTTTGTTGCTTTTAATTATTTGAGAATGCATGATTCACATTTTATTATTGAAGTTCTTGATTTACATAATATAATTGCAAATTTGGAAAAAATCCTAAAGTTCCACATTTGGTGTCATATGAAAAGGAAAAAATGTTGTGATGGATTTTAATCCATTAAATGACATTATATGTATTTACATTCTTTATTGGATTTGATATTTTAAAACTTTCATAATGTTAATAACTCCAACAAGTAGTAACATTAAATTGGTGATAGGATGTTAGTTAAATTTGGTTTGTATTGAAAATTAAAATTTAAAAAAAAATCACTAGAAATTAAAATTTTAAATATTATATTTTGAATAAATACCTTATATATTATTTAAATTTAATAATAGTTGTACTCAAAATTATTAATAATTAAATAAAAAATTCAAAAAAATTCAAACAAAGGTTTTTAGTGATACTTTAGTGGACATCATCTAATCCAAATTAAAAATATATAGCTTGTTCAACCCAACATTGAAAATTAAATATTCATCAAATCATTTTACCAAAGTTGGCAAGTCTATGTTAATTTTTGGTGAATTGTTATGGTTATGAAATTAATTAGAATTAATAAACTCATTCTAAAGATGATATTCATTATAAAATGAAAAATGTCATCTAACAATTTTTTAATATCATTCCACACATAACTTGAGGTGGACATTTTATTTTGCTCCTATTAAATACCCTCTTGTTGAAATTTGTAAACATTTTTCTTCTTTTCCTAATCAATTGAAAATGTTTTCCTTTTCAACTTTGGTTTCCTTTAGAATTAATGAAGACTCAATCCTTTCGCCCCAAATGTTATGTGAGAGGATGCCCAATGGCAACCCTTTATCCATATTACGCACATTTAATGTGCATTGTTTAGTTTTCCCCCCATTTCCACTGATGAACCTAAAAAACATGGATGTGAAAGGTGAAAGATTATTTAAGTCTCACCACTTGGGCCAATCACTGTATTTGGCCAATGAGAAAAAATCTTTTATTGTTAAAAATTAGTCATTTCTTGCTATTGGCACTCTAGGAAGGTGTTAATAACATGTGCGTTTTTTAAAAACTCCAAGCAGTTTCAGGGCATTCTTTTCAAATCTTTATTAAAAAAATTTATATAAGGGAATTTTATTGCTGCATTGGGCTTTTTTTGAATAGTTAAATAATACATGTTAATTTATGTTAATTTAAATATTTTCATTTGAATATTTTATCATTCAACTTTGAAATGTGTGATTAACATGGAATCACAAGCATCCCAATTCATTACATAAAAATGTGTTTATTGACTTTTGATAATGATTCATATAAAACCTCTAATGTGTGAAAGTTTACACAACTTACTTGGATAATATATATATATATATATATATATATATATATATATATATATATATATATATATATATATATAATTTTTTATATTTATTTTTAAAATATATTTATATTTAATATCTAACATA
>Ga0116227_10005517_pt1 | contig 26559 bp, 20 predicted proteins | sample S1TSphgellanicum_FD_89693 | JGI IMG/M metagenome (GOLD analysis project Ga0116227, IMG submission 89693) | Host-associated microbial communities from peat moss isolated from Minnesota, USA - S1T2_Fb - Sphagnum magellanicum MG | ecosystem: Host-associated > Plants > Peat moss > Unclassified...
CATCGATCCACTGGGCCTGGTCAGCACGTTCAGCGTTGATGTGCTCTATCGCAGCAGCCGCTACCTCGACGTGGATGACGACAGCCGCAAGCTGCAACCGGCGACCACCATCATCAACGCCCGCGCGATTCTGGGACGCCCGGACGAAAGCTGGTCGGTCAACATCGCCGCGCAAAACATCACCAACCAGACCATCTACGATCAGGTGGTGGGCCAACCGCTGGCGCCGGGCAATTTTGCTGCGACCCGTACGGATCGTGGCCGTTACTACACCGCCAGCCTGACGATGAATTTCCAGTAAGCGTCACGCCCATGAAAAAGCCGGCTCTCGCCGGCTTTTTTATTACTGCATGTTCAAAACCTCAGGCCGCCTTGCCACCCAGTTCTTTCGCCAGCCCCGTCGCCTTCTGCGCCGACAGGCCGTAAATCGACAGCTGCGGGTTGGCGCCAATGCTGGTCGGGAACAGCGAGCCATCAATGATCGAAAGATTCTCGACCTGATGATGACGCCCCGCACTCGTCACCACCGATTGCCTGGCCTCCTCGCCCATGGCACACCCGCCCATCAGGTGCGCGGTGAAAATGGCCGTGCGGAATTTCTGGTACGGAATGTTTTCGATCAGGGCCGTCGCGTGCTCCATGTTCTTGACCCAGCGCGCATCGAGGTGCACGGGCATGACCCGCGTTGCACCGGCGGCAAACTGCGCCTCGGCCATTTTCAGGTAAGCCTTCTTGAAGCCACGCCACAGGTAAGTGCTGAAGTCGTAATCGACGATGGGATTGCCTGCGTCATCAATGCGAATGCTGCCGCCAGGGCTGCTGTCATGGAAACCGTCACGCAGCAAGGCCAGCATGGCCTGCGTATGTGGAAGCTGCGCCATGTTTTGCGCAAGCGCTTTGCCGTGCATGGCAAACATCGCGGCACTGAGTCCCGGATACATCGGTGGCACTTCCATCTTGAAGCCCGGATTCAGCGAGGTGTCGTACTTCCACTGGAACTCATCGCTGGCGATGGACTGTGGCGCGCCATAGAAGCCGTTCACCACTTCTGGCATCTGCGCCACGCTGATATTCACCGGATGGATCATGGTGCGCTTGCCCAAACGCCCATGCGGGTCAGGCGCGTTGGAGCGCAGCAGCAAGGCAGGGTTGTTGATGGCGCCGCCTGACAACACATAGTGCTTGGCGCGGATCTCGACCTGCGCACCGGTCGGCGTTTTGCAGGCCACTCCATCCAGCGCAACACCGGTGAGGCCCGTCACCTTGCCATTGCTGAAGTTAATCTTCTGCACGCGCAGGTGATGAATCAACTCGGCGCCATGCCTGAGCGATTCAGGGATGGTGCTGACCAGCATCGACTGCTTGGCGTTGACCGGACAGCCGTAGCCGCAATAGCCGCTGTCCCAGCAACCTTTGACGTTGCGCGGAATGACGTGGACTTCCCAGCCGAGCTTGTCGCAGGCCTTCTTCAACGCGGCGTTATTTGCATTGGGCGCCTGCCCCCAGGGAGCAACGCCAAGGCGCTGTTCCATCCTGGCGAACCATGGCGCCATCTCATCGACGCTCATGCCTTTGACACCATGCACATCCGCCCACTGCTTGAGCGTGCCCGGCGGTGTGCGGAAGCTCGAGGTCCAGTTAACGGTGGTCGTGCCGCCAACCGCACGCCCTTGGAAGATCGTGACCGCACCGTCAGAAGTCGCGCGGCCCGCGCCTTCCTGATACAGATCGGCATAAGCGCGCGATTCATCCATATCCTTGAAGCTGGCCGAAGTCTTCAGTGGGCCCTCTTCGATGATCAGGACTTTCAAGCCAGCCTGCGTGAGGATCTCCGCCGTCGTGCCACCACCCGCGCCACTGCCAATGATGGCCACGTCCGCTTCCATCACCTGGTTCTGGGTCAATCGAGAAGCGTCATGCACCTTCCAGCCGGATGCGATGCCTGCGGTATAAATATCGTCGATGGCCATGGCGCGCTCAGCTGTTAACGGCTTTGTACATATAGTCCAGGGGACCGGGATAACCCGCCAATGGCCATACTGCCGGGATCGAATAGTTTGAAACGACGACGAGCTTGTTCAGCACGTGATAGCCCGCGTTGAACAAACCAATCGAGCTGCTGCGCCAGCGATTCAGGAACGCATCGACATCCTCGACACTGGCCTGATCCCACGAGCCCGACACGCCTGCAGCCAGGCGGCGGGTGATGCCCATGTTGAGCAGATCAAACAGCTTCAGCACCTCCGCCTGGGCTGGCGCACTGAGATACCAGCAGGCGCCGTCAATGCGACGCAGGACATCCAGCATGCGGGCCTCACGCGCGGTCTTGTCCTCAGGCCATGTGCCGTTGGTGATCGCGGGGATCAGCGCTCGAAACAGCTTGAGATCCGCATCACGCAGAAACTGGAAGCCCTGCGCCGCGGCCTCCACCTGGCGATGACAGCCGCTCAGTCCGGCTCCCAGCCCAACCGTTCCCAGTGCCAATGAACCCAGCACGCCCAGCTTGAGAAAAGAACGGCGGCCGTTATCCAGAGCCGTGGCATCGCTCAGTAGTGGTTCACTCATCAGTGTCACCCAGAAGATTTATAAGAATTGAGTGGCGGGTATATAACGCCCGCAACTCATCTGTCGCAACACCCGTTTCCCATGCGTATCGCAAGAAGCACCGCGTCTTGCCGTCCTCATCGATAGCCTGCTCCAAATCGCATGCGATAATCTGCACAGATGGTTTCGCTTTAGCCCGCTTCTGCGGGATTACTGCGTCCGTTTGTTATTTTTTATAGTACATAATTAATTTATAAATCAATTTAAAACGATCGCTGACTCCCCCGTGAATTTAAAAATCCCCTCCAGCGCCGGCCAATCAGTGACCTGGCGTGGCGCACGCGGCAGCACGGCTGCATTGATGGCTGCACGAGCGGCGCAAGCGCATGCAGCGCTGGTCACCGTCATCGTCGATGACGAGCAGCATGCTTATCGACTGGAAGAAGACCTGCGATTCTTCCTCGGCGGCACGCTACCCCTGCTGCATTTTCCTGGCACCGAGACACTGCCTTACGATCAGTTCTCGCCGCATCAGGAAATCCTGTCGGATCGTCTCGCCGCGCTGTATCGCCTGCCCTCGATGTCGCGTGGCGTGTTGCTGCTGACGGCAGATGCGCTGGTGCAACCGCTGCCACCCCGCCACTGGCTGGATGGCCGCAGCTTCATGCTCAAGGTGGGCGACAAGCTGGACCCACAAGGCTTTCGCGCCAAGCTGGTGGCTGCGGGTTACAGCAGCGTCAGCGAAGTGCAGACGCAGGGCGAGTTCGCCGTGCGTGGCGCGATCATTGATCTGTTCCCGATGGGCTCGGCTGCCGCCTATCGACTTGACCTGTTCGACGACGAAATCGAAACGCTGCGAACATTTGATCCGGAGACACAGCGCTCGGCAGAAAAAGTCACCGAGATTCGCCTGCTGCCTGCGCGCGAATTTCCCACCGACAAGGAAGGCATCGACAATTTCCGCCGCCGCTATCGCGAATATTTCACCGGCGATCTGGCACGCAGCCGCATCTATGCGGAAGTCAGCAAGAACCTGATGCCCGGCGGCATCGAATCGTATCTGCCGCTATTCCATGCAGAAACCGCCTGCCTGTTTGATTACCTGCCGCAGAACACCCTGATCCTGGAGCTGGACGATCTGTCCGACGCGCTGATTGAAGACTGGCGCCAGATTGAAGAACGCTTTGAACGTTATCGCGGTGATATCGAACGGCCGCTGATGCATCCTGCGGATCTGTTCCGCGATCCGGCTTCGACCCTCGCGCGCCTGCAACAGTATCCACACGTCCGTTATCGCCATGACGAAGGCGAAGAACTGCATTGCCTGCCGCTGCCCGCGGTCGCAGCGGACATCAAGGTACATCTCGCCGAATCGCAAGACCGCGTGTTGTTCGTTGCCGAGTCGGCCGGACGCCGCGAAGCGTTCCTCGATTGGCTCAAACCGCTGGGCCTGATTCCACGCGTGCATGAGAGCTGGCCGGATTTTGAGACCGACCACAATCGCTACGGCATCGTGCTGGGTCCGCTGCAAGATGGTTTCCGTATCGCCGACAAAAACCTGAGCATCATTTCGGAGGCACAGGTCTTCGGACAGCGCGCGCCAGCACTCTCGCGCAAACGCAACAAGATCCGCGATCCGGAGACGATCCTGCGTGATCTGTCCGCGCTGTCGATCGGATCACCGGTGGTCCATGCACAGCATGGCGTCGGTCGCTATCTCGGCCTGCAACTGCTTGATGCGGGCGGCACAGAATCCGAATACCTCGTGCTGGAATATTCTGGCGGCGACAAGCTCTATGTGCCGGTTGGCTCGCTTTCACTGATCCACCGCTACACCGGCGCCGAAGATGCGCAGGCGCCATTGCACAGCCTGGGCTCCGAGCGCTGGTCGAAAGTCCAGGCCAAGGCCCGCGAGAAAGCTTACGACGTCGCCGCAGAACTGCTGCAGATCCAGGCCCGCCGCATGGCGCGGCCCGGCATGAAACTGGATCTGGACTGGGCCGACTACCAGGCCTTCTGCGAAGGCTTTCCGTTTACACCAACGCCTGACCAGCAAACGGCAATCGATTCCGTGCTCGCTGATTTGCAGGCCGACAAATCGATGGACCGCGTGGTGTGCGGCGACGTTGGCTTTGGCAAGACCGAAGTGGCGTTGCGCGCCTGCTATGCCGTTGCACGCGCGGGCCGACAGGTCTGCATGCTGGCGCCGACCACATTGCTGGTGCAGCAGCACGAGAAGAATTTCCGTGACCGCTTCTCCAATATCCCGATCCGCATCGGCGCGCTCTCGCGCCTGCGCAGCGCCAAGGAACAGACGGCGATACTCAAGGAGCTGGAAGAAGGCAAGCTCGACATCGTGATCGGCACGCATCGTCTGTTGCAGGAAGACATCAAGTTCAAGGATCTTGGCTTGATCGTAGTTGACGAAGAGCATCGCTTCGGCGTGCGCCACAAAGAGCGCCTGAAAAACCTGCGCGCCGAAGTGGATCTACTGACGCTGACCGCCACACCGATTCCGCGCACATTGAACATGTCGCTCTCGGGCCTGCGCGATCTCTCGATCATCGCCACGCCACCTGCTTCGCGTATCGCCATCAAGACCACGGTCTCCGAATGGAGCAACACGCTGGTGCAGGAAGCCTGCCTGCGCGAACTGCGTCGCGGCGGCCAGGTTTATATCCTGCATAACGAAGTCGCCGACATCGGCGTGTTCGCGCAAAAGATCCAGGAACTGGTGCCTGAAGGCCGCGTGCGTTTCGCGCACGGGCAAATGCGCGAACGCGAGCTGGAACAGGTGATGCTGGATTTCTATCACCAGCGTTTCAACATCCTCGTCTGCACCACCATCATCGAATCCGGCATCGACGTGCCGAGCGCCAATACGATCCTGATTGATCGCGCCGATTCACTCGGCCTCGCGCAGTTGCATCAGCTGCGTGGTCGCGTCGGTCGCAGCCATCATCGCGCCTATGCCTACCTGCTGGTGCCGAGCAAGCGCTCGATCACGGCGGACGCGCAGAAGCGCCTCGATGCGATCGAAACCCTCGGCGAACTCGGCTCCGGCTTTGCGTTGGCCACGCACGATCTTGAGATTCGTGGCGCCGGCGAGTTGCTGGGTGAAGAACAGAGCGGCCAGATTTCCGAAGTCGGTTTCACCATGTACGCCGACATGCTGGCGCGCGCAGTCAAGGCAATCAAATCCGGCCGACTGGCGGATGAGCCGTTTGGACAAAGCGACTGCGAAGTCGATCTCGGCGTCTCCGCCCTGATTCCGGAATCCTATGTGCCGGACGTTCACACCCGCCTGACGCTCTACAAGCGTATTGCGGAAGCCAGCAGCGAACCGGAATTGACCGAACTCAAGGTCGAAATGATTGATCGCTTCGGCCTGCTGACCCCGCAGGTCGAGCGCCTGTTTGACGCCGCACTGCTGCGCACCCTGGCCGCGCCACTGGGCATTGCCAAGCTGCGCGTCGGCTCACGCAGCGCGACACTCGACTTTGGCAAGCAGCCCAAGATCGACTCCATGCGCCTGATCAAGCTGATCCAGACCCAGCCCAAAACCTACAAGCTGGAAGGCCAGAAGCGCCTGCACTACTACGCCAATCTGGAAAACGAAGAAAATCGCACCACTCCCCTGCTACTGTTGCTCACAACACTGACAGGCACACCACCGAGCACATCGCCATGAACCTCACCGCACGCTTTTTATTGCTTGCTGCAAGTTTTCTGCCATTGGCTGCTTATGCAGAAACGTATCGCGTCGATCTGATTCTGTTTACCGACAAATCTGCGCCCGGCGAACAGGGACGCGCTCCGGCCCTGCCGGATATGCGCCGTGCGATTGAGTTGAGTGACAGCGCAGGCCTGGGCAGGGCTGGAATCAGCATGCTGCCCCCAGAGCAATCCAGCCTCGCCTCCGAATGGCAGAAGTTATCAAATTCGAAGCGTTATCAGCCCGTCGCGCGTATTTCATGGGTACAAAAAAATCCACCCGAAGATAATGGCCCGAGTCTGCACATACGCTTTGGCGAGCCGGTCAATGGCATTGCCCCGATTGACGGTACCGTCGCCCTGACGGCTGGCCGCTACCTTCACCTGGAAGCCGATATGCTCTATACCCAAGCCGGCTCTGTAAGCTATCGCCTACACGAAAATAGGAAATTGATGCGCGATGAGCTGCATCACCTTGACAGCCCCAAGCTAGGAATTTTGGGTCGTGTCACCAAATCAGGAGGGTAATTAACCGAATTCCCATGTCCATTTCGATGAGTTACTGCTTTTATTGCTGACATTTCACAGAATTCAACCTACCCATGCGGGGGTTTTATTCCTAGATTTGTGACTTACAATAGTCACAGATTCCTCATTACTCTATTGGCGACCCCCATTGCCAATTTAGTAGTTCCATCATCTCCTTTGGAGTGCGCGCGATGTTGAAGAAAACTGCTGTTCTCACCCTGACTCTCATCAGTAGTACGGCAATGGCACAACAAACCGCTGCCACCCTGCCCATCGTTGGTCCACTGCTGACCGGCATTGCCAACGCGCTCTCGGTTCTGCCGACCACACCCGGCAGCGGCGTTCTCGGCATCACTGCGCTCACCAATGGCAGCGATGGCTCGGGTATCGGTCAAGTCCTCGGCCTCGGTCTCGGCGGCGGCAAAACGCCCGACGTCATCGGCCAGCAGTTGAACAACCGCCTGGTCACTCCGCTGCTCGGCCTCGACGGCAATGGCGGCCTGCTCGCCATCGGCGCGGCTAATGGCAACAACACCACCAACACCGCCGCGAATGGCCTTGCTGCCGTAGCTGCGCTTTCCGGCAACAACAACGGTAATGGCGGCCTTGCCGGCATTGGCGTGAAGAATGGCAACAACACCGGCAATGCCAGCGCTGCTGGCGTCGCGGCCCTGTCCGGCAACAACGCCGGTAACGGCGGCCTGCTGGGTCTCGGCATTCTCAATGGCAACAATTCGGGCAACAGCGCTGGCCTGCTGGGCCTGGGCATCCTCAACGGCAGCAACACCGGCAACAGCGCTGGCGCTGGCGTCGCAGCTCTCAGCGGCGCCAATGCAGGCAACGGCACGATTGGCCTCGGCCTTCTCAATGGCGCCAACTCCGGCAACGGCCAGATCCTCGGCCTCGCCGTACTCTCGGGCAGCAACAGCGGCTCCGCGTCACAAGGCTTGGGCATTGGTCTTCTGAACGCAGGAGATCCGCTGTCGATCACGGTCGCTGGCGGCAATCCGATCACGCTCGCAGGTGCCGTTACACAGGTACAGGCTGCACTGCCAGCCACCACCATCCTCCCGGGCATCCAGATCGGCGGCAGCAGCGTCACCAGCTCCAACCCGCTGCTGAATGTTGGCGTTCTGGCCGGTGACAACGCCGGCAGCGGCGGCGCCATCGGCGTTGCCGTGCTGTCGGGCAAGAACACCGCGCAGTCCACCGGCCTTGGCGTTGGCCTGCTCAATGGCGACAACAGCGCCAGCGGCCCTCTGGCTGTCGGCGCACTCAACGGCAACAACTCCGGCAACGGCACCTTTGTTGGCGCAGGCGTTCTCAGCGGCAACAACTCCGGCAACAGCGGCGGCATCGGCGCGGGCGTGCTCAACACCGCCAACTCCGGCAACGGTGGTCTGGTCGGCCTGGGCGTCCTCAATGGCCAGGCAACCGGCACCGGTGACAACTCTGGTAACGGTGGGTTGGCCGGCTTGGGCATCATCAACGGCGCCAACTCTGGTAACGGCGGCGTCCTCGGTGGCGGCGTCCTCAACGGGGCCAACTCCGGCAACGGCACAACGGGCATCGGCGCTGGCGTGTTGAACGGCGACAAGTCCGGCAATGGTGCAATCGCAGGCATCGGCGCACTGAATGGCGCCAACTCCGCCAACGGTGGCACGGCAGGCGTCGGCATCGGCAACGGTGCCAACTCCTCCAGCGGTGGTCTGGCAGGTGTTGGTGTTGCCAACGGCCCAGGCTCGGGCAGCGGTGGCCTCATCGGCGGCAACGTGGCCGGCGGCACGGCTCCTGCATCCAACAATGGCAACCCCGGCAACAATGGCGCGGGCAACCAGAGCAATGACGAAGATGGCGACAAGCTGTGCTCGGCTGGCGACCAGAAGAAGAACCGTTCTGGCAAGAACGCCAAGGATGCTTGCGTGCCGAAGGTCAAGGTCGCTCAGAAGAACTAATTTTTGCCGGCAAAGTCCGGCGCCTCGCTTTCCTGGAGGCGCCGGAACGTGGCATAGACCACAGGCCGGAGCTGTAAATCACTTAGGGCATAAAGCGGACGAACGAGAATTGACTCGTATCGCCATCTCAAAGAACAAGCACAGGGATTGTCATGAGCGTAGAACTACCACCCCCCGCCACACCCCAACAGGGCACCGTCGAACAACTGCAGACTCAGGCAGGTGGCGGCATCACTGTTGCCTTCCAGAGCTATCAGCTGCACGTCAGCGCCGAGAACATTCTTGATGAAGCCACGGTGCAGAACGCCGTAGGCCTGGCCGACAATCTGTCCAACGCCGTGCGCAATATCGGCGCAGCGGCTTACCTCGCGGGCTATCCGGCTTCGCAGGTGACTTACGCACTTTCCGGCCAGGATCTTTATGTTCTGGTCGTACCGGGCAAGATCTCCGGCATTCGCGCCAGCGAAGCACTCAAGCCTTATCTTGAAGGCCTCGAGACCGCGGATCCGATGCGCGATAACGATCTCGAACGCCATCGCACGCTCGCCAGCATGGCGGCCGATCGCGCCGGCATCAATGTCTTCCCGGTGTTTGAACCGGACGGCAACGGTGGCCAGATCCTGGACTTTGAAAAGAACAACCAGGCCAGCGACCCGACCAGCATCCGCGTCGAGTTCGGCAACCCGGGCAACCGTTACGCCAGCCGCTACTTCGGCGACCTGGAAATCAAGACCGCTTCGGTCTGGGGCGATGAGTTCCGCGTGTTTGCGCGTGAAGGCATCCAGAACCTCGATGCCAAGGGCAAACCCGGCGACTACCACGAGCAGAACCTGGGCTGGAACCGTGTAACGCCCTGGGGCGTGTTCGGCATCAATGGCCGCAACATCAACTACAACTACACCGCGACCGGAACCACCACCTCGGGCCCATTCAGCCAGGACCTGCTCGGTCGCATCTGGATCGGTGAAGCCCTGTGGCTGTATCCGCTCTACTCTGACTTCAACAGCCGTTGGACGGTACAGGTCAAGGCTGACCGCACCAGCAAAACCGGCAAGATTGATGCTGTCGGAAACCCGACGGCCGGTACGTTCACTCCAAGCACGACCTATCAGCGTGAGCTCTACACCAGCGCCGAAGTGTCGACGTCCTACGGTGACAACTTCCGCTTCATTGGCCACGCTTGGAACTTCACCGGTGGCGTAGCGGTTCGCAAAGGCTTTGGCGACCGCGATGCCAACTTTGCTCTCACCGCCCTGCCGATTCATGGTGACGAGGGCTACCTGCTGTTCCGCCCTGCAGCAACGCTCAAGTTCTTCTGGAACAACAGCATTGCCAGCGGCCTGGAAGCCAGCGGCCAGTTCAGCAGCGACTCCGTACCTGAGCAGCAGCAATGGGTACTCGGCGGCGTCGGCAGCCTGACCAGTTCACTGCCTGGCGTTGTCGTGGGTGACAAGGGTTATCTGGGCCGCTTCTACACCGAAGTGACCCTGCCAATCACCGACAGCCTGTCACTGCGTCCGAAGGTGTTTGTTGAACACGGCTCTGCAACCTATGCCAACCCGAACTCGTCAGCCTCGCAGACGTCGGGCGCGCAGTCGTTGACGGATGCAGGCGCCGAAGTCGGCCTCAAGTTTGGTCCCCTGGTCGATGCGTCCATCGCCTATGCCAAGAGCTTCAACGACAAGAACATCAATCCGACCACCAAAGATGCATCCGATGCGCGTCTGTACTTCCGCGTCAGCATCAAGATCTGAGATTGTCGAAACGCAGTAACAAGAAACCCCGCGAAAGCGGGGTTTCTTGTTTAATGCCTTGAACCTTATTGTCCTTTCAACAACTGCTCGATGCGCTGGTCCTTTTCACTCCACAGCGTGCCTATCCATTGCTGGAAGCGTTCACGGAACACCGGATCGTTTTCATAATCGCCGCTGAAGAATTCGTGCGGCACTTCAAGCTGTCGCACCTCCACGATCACCTTGCGCATGCGGCCCGCGCAGAAATCCCAGAAGCCCCTGGCTCCACCCGGATACACAATGGTGACGTCGAGCATCGAGTGCAGGCGCTCGCCCAAGGCCGAAATCGCGAACGCAAAACCACCGGACTTGGGCTTGAGCAAATGCCGGTATGGCGACTGCTGCTGATCGTGCTTGGCCGGCGTAAAGCGCGTGCCTTCGAGGAAATTCAGCACCAGCGCGGGTTGATTCTTGAACGCTTCGCAGGCCTTGCGCGTGGTCTCAACATCCTTGCCCTTGAGTTCGGGATGCTTGGCCAGGACTTCCTTGCTGTAGCGCTTCATGAACGGGTAATCGAGCCCCCACCATGCCAGTCCCAGCACCGGCACCCAGATCAGTTCCTGCTTGATGAAGAACTTGAAGAATGGCGCCCGCGTGCCAAATGCATGCATCAGCACAAAGATGTCATTCCAGGTCTGGTGGTTGGCACAGACCAGATACTGGCCCTTGGGCGAGACGTTCATGTCCATGCGCAGATCCCACTCGACACGCATGAAAGTGCCAACCAGGATGGTGTTGGTCACTGCCCAGTGCTGGGCCAGCCAGGCGGTGGCCGATGAAGCCCGATCACGCAACCCACCCTTGGGCAGCAGCACCTTGAAGAAAATCATCACATACACCGGTATCGCCCAGCAGATGGTGTTGATGATGAACAACGACATGATGAACGCGCCGTGCAGCGGCGCCGGCAGAAAACTCAGCATGGCACTACCCCTTCCTTCTTAACGACTAATGCCGGAATTCTAGGGCGTTTTTATTGAGGCGGCATCACTGGACTTGGAAAATCGCACAGATACCGCAGTCATCATTTCTTGGCTCAATGTGTCCTGGCCACCTCAATAACAACAGAGCATTGTTTGTTTTATTGATCCGGCTTGGCTTGTGTTTCTGAAGGCGCCGTCAATTCAGTCGCCGGCTTCAAGAATGCAGGAGGCTCTGGCTCGGCCTGCGATGCTGGCACCGGTTCGGTCTGTGGCACAGGCACAGGTGCAGGTGCAGGTGCAGGTGCAGGTTCAGTATGGGGCGCGGGCGCCACAGGCGTTACCTGAGGTTCCGAATCATTGACCTGTCGCGGATGCGCAGACCAGTGCAGGTGCACAATTTCCCAGTTCGTCGGGGTGCGCCGCAGGATCATGGTCTCGCTTTGTTCAAGGTCTACGCGCTGGTCACCAAAAATGCCCTGGATGCTGGCCTTGGTCAGCACCACAACCTGTTCACCGCTGCCGATCACCCCGCGGCTGAGCGGGCGGTAGTCGGTGACGCTGGCAAAATCGGCGTCATCGCTCAAATTGGTTTTGACGTATTCATCACGCGTTGCTTTGAGATAGCCGGTTTCAAACACCACCAGGTCCGGCGCCAGCATCGAGAGTATCTGCGCGCGATTGAGCGAACGCATCGCTTCGTGAAATGCATCAGCGAAATCAGCGGGCGCCTGAGCCGGCGGCGCTGGCACGGGCGCCGCCACTGTCGCCGGTGCCTCAGCTTGCTTGTGGGATGTTTTCTTCTTCGCTGCTTCTGCCTGCAAGGGCAGCAGTGACACCGAAAGCAGCAGCGCCAGACCCCAGGGTAATGCGCGCATGATTACTGCTTGGACAGGCTGGTCGCCTGTATCTCGCCAGCCTGGTTAAACACCACCACGCCACGGTTGAAGCCGGTCGGCAAACCCACCAGTACACAAGGGCTGGTGACGACCTGCGCAACCGCACTATCCGCTGCCGGCGAGATGAACGTGCCCTTGAGCACCACCAGATCACGACGGATACCCGCCTTGCGGCTGATCGCCACGCCGTAACCGCCAGTGGGACGCTGGCCCATTTCGACCACGGCATAGGGGCCGGCCGGCATGGCGTCGCCATCAATCAGCTTGATGCCACGCTGATCCTGCCATTGGCGAAGCTCGGCCGCATCGGTAAATACGCTGACGGCAGACTTGTCACTCGTGGTGCCACATTGAATGGATCGGGCCAGCTCGCGGACTTCCACCGGATTGTCGCCGGAAAAACGCAACAGCCAGCCGAGGTCAGAAGTACAGCCGGAGAGCAGCAAGGCCGCGGCTGCAGCGCTCAATACGAATTTCATTTTGGACCCCATGCAACACCCCAATTCAACGCCTGATCGGCGCACATCTGAATCTTGGAAAGACACGCCAGCCACCCTAAGCGATGGCGCATCCCATTAGCCTGTCACCAAGCCGGCATTCTAGCCAATCGCGGAGGCTTGAAGCCGGCATTTTTCAGAACGGGATCACCGTGCTTTCACGCGTGTAGTTCACATAGCCGAGGCTGGCGCCCGCGCGCAGGCCGACACCGGTGCGGATCGGCGCCAGGGTCACGTTGCCGGAACGCTGGTAGTTCATGCCCACGCCCGCCACCACATACAGGCTGCCATCGACTGCCGGAAAGCGCTGGAACAATTCATAGGTGCTGTTGAGGTTGTAGACCAGGGTGAAAACCTTGGATGCGTTACCGCCGAAATCCCAACCCACCGACGGCCCCTGCCAGTACACCGGCATGGAATCACCGCCTTTGTAATTCAGGGTGCCTTTGCCGTAGCGCAGGCCCACCACCATTGCGCCGGAACCTTCGTTGCCAATGATGTAGGCATTGGGACGACCATATTCGCTGAAGGCCTTTTCAATCGCCTTGGCAATGCCTTCACTGGCACCACCAAAGAACTGATTGGCGTCCTTGATCAGCTCCTCACTGCTATAGGTATCGCTGCCAATCGCACGATCTGATGCGGTCGACGCAGGTGCGGCAGCCGGCTGGCTTGATGCCTGCACGGCGCTGGGCGCCGTCACTTCCGGCTGCGCATCAATCGGCGCCTGCGTCGCGCAGGCTGTAAGCAGCATTGAAGACGCCAAAGCTGAGGTAAGAACCGCCGACCATTTCTGCATGATGCTGCCCATCCGTTTTACGTTGATACCGTTAGTGACCTTGATTCAAAGCCTGAGTTCAGAACCTAGGCATATCGCAAGGCCTTGAATTAACGACAGGCTGTGTTTCTAAGTTATATCTATTAGACTTTTATTAAATATTTAAAAACAACCTGTCATGCCCATGATGCCATCCGTGGGGGCTGCTGTGCATTGGGCAGTTGCTCCCTGATCAAACACCTCCGCTCCTGCGCGGCCTTTTAGAAATGGTACTTCTGCACGAACGCCTCCGCTCCTGCGCATCCATGCGCCCGCGGAGGTACCGTACATCCTGTACATAAAAAAACCCCCGCTGCTGTGTAGCGGGGGCTGGATCAAAACGAGGATCGTCCGGTCAGTGCGACGGCGCAGAGTTGAAGTCGCGTGTCGTGCAGGGCTGGCCGCTGCAATGATCAACAAACCCGCCATTGGTCTTGAGGAAGTCCGACTTGGTGGCGCGATCTGCAAACGTGCTGCGCGGGAACTCATGCGGGTCTGCGCCATAGCCTAGCTCTGGCCGCGGTGGCGTGTTGTTGGTTGGTGGCGGCGCAACGCCATAGGGATTGGGCGAACCATCCGCCTTCACGATCGGGCCGCTATCCCATACCGACAGGACATTGCCGCCATACGAAGATCCCGCATCAACGCAGGGGATGCCGTCATACGGCTTGTCGTCGGGATGGCGACGGCCAAAGCTGATGTCAGGCCGCGCGACCGCCTCCGCCAGTACATCCGGGTTGGCACCCGGTTGCACCGCAGGCCCCTGCTGGGTGCTGGAGCCCGAGACCACCGCATAGCAATGCACCTTGGCGCCGATGGTGCGGGACATGACCTCCGCCGTGTACATGCTGACCTGGTGATCACCAAAGGCCGGCGTCAGCAGCACACGCTTGGGTGGCGTGTTGGCGTAAGGGCTGGTGGCGTTGAGATGCTGCGCATAGCCATTGTTTTCCGCGCGATCCCACAACATCTGCATGAACGACAGCACGAACTGCTGGTCGAGCGAGGCCGGGTACGAGGTGTAGAGCAGCGATGCGTACATGTCGAAATCGACACTCCGCTGCAGCAGCGTCGAGTAGTTCATGCCCGGCACGCCCAGCACACCGGCCTTGATGTCCGGCGAAATCGCAACGAGCGCACCACCGATGATGCCGCCCTGCGAGTTGCCGTCATAGAACAGCTCGCGTGTATCAATCACGCACTGCCCATTCACCTTGAACGCATCCAGCGCGCAGAACCCGCGTGGATTGATCGCCGCGCGTCCCAGATAGGTGAAGTTGATCAGGCTCTGCTGCACGCGATCCGCCAACGTCGGGAAATTCGACACGTCAGTGAGGATGGTCAGCACATTGAGCACGTCACCAAACGGCGGATCGTAATAAGTGGTGTCGAGCTGACCCGCCAGGATGCTGGTGTCATGCGATGCCATGCCGATCCAGTCGGTGGCGCAGTAGATGAAATTGTTCTCCTGGATCATGTCGCCCACCTGACCCGCGCCTTCCGACTTGGAACCCAGCAAACCATGACCATAAAGCGCAGGACGTGCGGGCACCGCCGTGGTCGCCGTCGACGGATCCGCATTCGCCGCAATGCCAAACGCCTTGTAGGGAATGCGGCAGAGGAAATCGAAGGTCTGCGTCGGCGTCGTTGGATTGCGCCCCGGCAGCTTGGAACCTGGCGGATAGTAAAGTCGTGAACCGGCAATGCCGTTGGGCAGGTTCAGATACGACGGCACCGTGATCACACCGCGAATCTCGCGCGCAATCGTGCTGCTCACCTTATCCTGCACCGTCACCTTGCTGATCGAAGGGGCATTGCCATCAATACCGCTACCCGGGGTTTTGTCGCCCAGCGCAGCCAGCGAATCGTCGCGCATATGCAGGATACGTTCTGACAAATTGCGTTGGCTGGCCACCGTGAAGTCCCAGGCCATGTACAGCGTGTTGCGCTGGATCCCGGCGGCACCCAGCTTGGCAAACAGCTGCTCCATATGCGCACGGCGGTTATTGACCTGCGGCAACAGGCTGCTGTGATTGTCGCGATAGATCTGGAACGCAGGCGGCGCGGTAATCGTGTTGCCGCTGCCATCCTTGAGATTACGCAGCGCGACGATGTAGCGATGGCCTTCCTTGAAATTGATCGCCGGGCGAATGATCAGCGCAGGCCCCGGATCGAACAATGGGATCTCGATCTTGGGCAGCAGCGTCTTGCACTGCGCACGTAGCTGATCACCCAGGTCCTTGATCTGCCCTGCCGCAGGCAATCCTGCATCGCCAGCAATGCCCAGCGCTGCATCCACCGGGCGGATCGCATCACAGGCAGTGAACTTGGTCAGGTTGGCATCCAGCTCACTCCAGATCAGGTGACGCTCGCCGGTGTCAGCGTCCAGCACCACGATCGGCTGGCTGTCGCGCAGGCTGTCGCCAATATTGGTAATGGGAACGGCACCAGTCTTGGCCGTGCTCAGATTCGGGATGCGCACGAGGATTGCCTGCCCCGGCGAGAAGCCGTCGTTGCGATTCCACTCGGTCGGATCGATCGGCTTGCCAGCGATGTTCTTCGGCATCGACAGGATATTCAGATTGACGCGCCTGCCGGTGTCGGTGCTGGAGTCCGTGGTGGTGAAGTAATCGTTCGGCCAGGGGAACAGGCAATAGTGGTTGTCGAAGAAATCACAGCGATCGGCGGTGAGCACATCCGGCAGGACCTGCAGGTCAATATTGCCCGCAGCGGGGGGAACATTGCTCAGGATGGTGCCGTTCGCTTCATTCGCCCCGCTCGCCAATACCGCATTGACCGGCGCGCTCAACAGAAGCTTGAAGCTCAGCGTCCCGGCGCTGCTGCCGTTATTGATGGTGTTCACCACGATGGTCTGTTGCAGCATCCCCGCGGTGAAGGTTGTGGTGCCGCTGGCCGCCACATAATCGGTGCCGGCTTTGGCCGTGCCGTCCTGCGTTGCGTAGCTCACGCGGATGTCGCGGCCACTGACGTGATCCAGGGTGAGCTTGAACGTGAGGCGGCCATCCGTGCGATAGGCGGTCGCATCATCGATATTGATCTGGCGCGCGTGATCGTCATCGACAATCGTCCCCACTGCCTGCGCGCGCTTGAGCGTTGCGCCATTGGGATCACCGAGCGTGAGTGTCAGCGTGCGGGAGCCTTGCACGTCTTCATTGCCGATTACGCTGACATCGATGGTCTTGGCGGTTTCACCGCTGGTGAAGCTGACCGTCCCGGAAACGGCGACGTAATCCGTCCCCGCGATCGCGGTGCCATTGCCGGTGCTGTAGGCAATACTGATCGGCCCAGCGGCGGCTTTGTCCAGCGTCACTGCGAACTGCAGCTTATTGCTGTCGCCGATATCACCCTCCGGCGTTGATGCGTCCGATACCACGGCCTGCGGCAAGGCATAGCCGAGCGTGCCTGTCGCGGATGCGCGATCAAGGGTGGCGCTGACCGGATTCTTCAATTGCAGGGTCAGCGTTCTGTCGCCGGTGGCGTCTGCATTGACCTTGGGCTGCACACGAATCGTTTGCGTGGTCTCGCCCGGATGGAACACCAGCGTCCCGGACTTGGCCACGTAATCGGTTTCAGGCACGGCAGTACCCCCCACCGTTTCGAAATCCACCTGTACCGTACGGGTGGTCGCCTCGGACAAGGTCACCGGGAAATCGAGCGTGCGATCCGCCGTCTGCGGCGCGGTTGCGTCGGCGACACTGAGCTTGGGAATGACTCCGCCAACAGGCGGCGCGGATGTTGTTGCCTTGGGCGCGCTGTCGCAAGCTGAAAGCAGCAAGGCGCTGCCGAGCAACAACGTCCGTAAGCCCGTGAGAACTTGGTTACGCATGACTCCTCCCTTCCTGAGCACTGCGGTCCCATCACAAGCCTTGGTATTGTCGGACTTAAGGTCTGAACGCCTCGTTATGTCCCACACGCTCGCAACAGTGACCGTACATATTGTTTTTTATTATTTAATTATTATTTTAATATTTATATTTTAAAACAAGGCCACCCAGTGACTGGGTGGCCCCCAAACAGCATCGATTCGCCCCCACGAATCGTGCTCCCTCCCCCAACAATCCGCTCCGCAATCACCGCGTCCCCTGCGTTTATGGGATTTCCGCGGCATCGCCATGTTCAATACTGACGGGCCAATTTCCACCATGGGCCCGGCATTAAAATCTCCAGCCTCAATGACTGCCGAGGGCAGCACGGCCTTGCGCAGTCATGCGAAAATCACCACGTCGAGAGCAACGATGAAGAGGGTCAGGATCAGGAATCTGATCCCGAAAACCTTCGCTCGTCTCATCAGATTCACCAACTGGAGAATTCCGCTCTCCGGAGTATGCTTGGCGGTCTCGGTGTAAACGATAGTAAAAAGCGCTCAAACAATGGATGAGGATTGATGGATTCGAGAGTAATACCTGACACCGTGGACCCGGTTGATCGCTACGTCGCTCGACTCTATCGCTCTGCATTCGCAGTCCCCCCTGAGCAGTATCGCGCGTGGGCCCTGCGCGAGCTGGCCAGCGTCATTCCGCATGACTACGGCATCTGGGGCAGCGGCAGCCTCAGCCGTATGCGCTTCCACACCTTTACCGTATCCAACCTGCCGGAAAGCTATCGCGCCACCCTGGAAGCGACCACCGATATCAATCCGATCCTGCCCCGCATGCTGCAGAACCTCGATACGCCGGTGGACATGCGCGACGTATTGCCGGATGCGCAGTTCTTCAAATCCGAGATCTACAAGAAGGTATTCGGGGCCTACGGCATCTCGCGCATTCTCTCGACCGTGCACTTCGACCAGCGCAGCGGTCTGTATTCACTGGTGTCCTTGTATCGCAAGGATCGCAACAACGCGTTCACCAAGGACGAGCAGGCGCGCCAGAAGCGCGTGACCTACCACCTGTTCAATGCCGTCTCTCATGCGTTCTTCCTGCACCTGAACCGCGATCACCAGAAACCGGACAACTGCGCGGCGGCCGTGGTCGACCAGGAAAGCTGCTTCCAGCAGACACAGCCCCGTTTCCTCGATTTGCTCGAAGCCAATTTCCCCGGCCGTCCCGACGCCAATATGCTGCCCTTCCCGCTTCCCGCGCCCGGAGAAACCGAGGTGCTGGGCAATCTGTGCGTGAAGAGTGAAAGCGCGGGCGACATGTTCATTGTTTACCTGTGGCCGACGGGCCCGCTGGATCGACTTACCCCCCGCGAGCGCGAGATCGTCTATGCCGTTGCACAGGGCCTGTCGTTCAAGCAGGCGGCGAAAAAGATTGGCGTGGCGCCTTCCACCGTCGCCAACCACCTGTATCGCGTGTATCGCAAGCTCGGCGTCTACAGCCGCACTGAGCTGGCTGCCCTGGTCCACCCACGCCAGCCCGAATAAACCGTTAGACTCGCTGCAAAATTTTTTGGTAGATCCATGCAAACTTTATCTCCGCAGCAATTCAGGGAACGAATGACACAGGGCGCCGCGGTTGTGGACGTCCGCACGGCTGAAGAAGTGCAGCTTGCCGCACTCGCCGGGGCCATCAACATTCCCATGAGCGAACTGCCGGCCCGTCTCGGCGAACTCGACCCCAAGGCCCCTGTCGCCGTGCTGTGCCACCACGGCATGCGCAGCGAGATGGCCAGCAGATTCCTGGAACGCAATGGCTTTACCGATGTTGCGCACCTTGAAGGCGGCATCGACGCCTGGTCTGTCGTGATCGACTCCAGCGTTCCACGCTACTAATCATCTTTTTCCAGCTTTTTAGATTCGGGGTTCACATGCGTTTGAAGGCTTTGTTGTTGTGCGTAGCTGCATCGCTGCCGGGTGCAGCGAGCGCCAATGAGCTGCTGCGTGCCTATGAACTGGCACAGCAGAACGATATGCAGTTCCAGGCGGCAACGGCGCAGCGTGATGCCGCGATCGAAGCCAAGCCACAGGCACGTGCGGCGTTCCTGCCGCAGATTTCAGGCGGCTATAGCCGTGGCAAAACGTTTCAGGACACGAAATACTTCAATCCACAGTTTCAGGGTGCCCCTGAAAATCAGAAATTCATTACCGATGGCCTGCAGGCCACGCTGAACCAAACCATTTTCAACTGGCAGTACTTTGAACAACTGCGCCAGTCTGATGATCAGGTAGCACTGGCTGCAGCGAGCTACAACGCCGCCCAGCAGAGCCTCGTCCTGCGTGTTGCCACCGCCTACTTCGATGTGCTGTCTGCCGCAGACAGCCTGCGCTCCAGCCAGGCCGAGCAATCCGCACTGGATCGCCAGCTTGATCAGGCCAAGCAGCGCTTCGATGTCGGCCTGGCCGCGATCACCGATGTGCAGGATGCACAGGCACGCCATGACCTGACCGCCGCCGCCCTGATTTCATCCGAGCAGCAGCTCGCAAACGCCAAGGAAGCGCTGACAGTCGTCACCGGCGAAGCCGCACCCAAGCTCACAACCCTGCAGGACGAATTCCCGCTGCCACCGCCTGCGCCACAAAATGTCGATAGTTGGGTTGCCAGCGCCAAGCAGGGCAATTTTGATCTGCTGACGGCGCAGCTACAGGCAGAAATCTCCAAGCGCGGCATTGACGTGGCCTGGGCCAAGCACTTGCCCACCGTCGGCCTGATGGCGCAATACTCGGACGGCGAACAGGGCGGCCTGTTTGGCGCGCAACAGACCACGCGTGAGGTGCAGCTGCAAGTAACGGTGCCGATCTTCTCCGGTGGCGCCACCCAGTCCGGCGTGCGCCAGGCCAAGGCCACGCACGCGCAGTACCAAGCCATGTACGAAGGCCAGAAGCGCGTCACCGAGCAACAGACACGCAATGCCTACCTCGGCGTGATTGCCGGTGCGCAGCGCGTCAAGGCTTTGAAGCAGGCCGTGCTCTCCAACACCACCGCGCTTGATGCCACCGAAACCGGCATGCAGGTTGGCACGCGCACGGCCGTCGACGTACTCAATGCACAGCAGCTGCTGTATGGCTCGCAGCGCGACTACTACAAATCCCGCTACGAATATCTGCTGAGCATGCTGAAGCTCAAATCGGCCACGGGCAACCTGACCGTGCAGGACCTGAACGTCATCGACAACCTGCTGGTCGCTGCACCCTAGGTTCGGTCCCCCAAAGGCCCGTCGCAAGTGATTGCGACGGGCCTTATTTATGGCCGCGACCCTGGATATGGACCTTGATCCCTTATATCAATTTGGTTATATAAAAGTAACGTAATATTCTTTTTAATAATCACACGACCTAGGCAAGATGCGCTCCATCAACAAACACCTAAGGAGCGGGGCCATGTCGTACTTGAACAAAAAAGGAATTGCCACAGTATCAGCACTGACGCTGATTGCAGCCGCTGCTGCCGCACCGGCTTATGCCGCTGACGGCGACGGCTCGTCGGTTTCGGACCTGGACCAGCGCGTCCGCATCCTCGAACGCCAACTCGAAATCCAGAAGGAAGAGGCAGACGCCAAGGCCAAGGATGCCGCGGTCGTCACCGCCGACAGCAAGGGCTTCTCGATCAAGAACGCCAAGGGCGATTACGAACTTCAGTTCCATGGCCTGATCCAGGCCGATGCCCGCTTCTACACCGGTGATGACGCAAGCGGCACACCGGGCCGCCTCAGCGACAACTTTCTGCTGCGCCGCGTTGAACCGACGATTTCCGGCAGCCTCGGCAAATACGTGGGCTTCCTGATCACGCCGGAATTCGGCGGCAACTCGCCTACCCTGCTCGATTTCTGGGGCGAACTGCGCTTTGATCCTGCGGCCAACGTCCGCGTGGGTCGTTTCAAGGAACCTGTCGGCCTGGAAAACCTCCAGTCCAGCGCGGCATTGACCTTCATTGAACGCGGCCTGCCCACCGGCCTCGTCCCCGGTCGCGATATCGGCGTGCAGTTGCATGGCCAGTTGTTCAGCCAGACCCTGAGCTACGCCGTGGGCATCTTCAACGGCGCTGCCGATGGCGGCGACGCCACCCCGCCGGATGCTGACAACCGTCACGACATCGCAGCACGCGTGTTTGCCGAGCCGTTCAAGAACAATCCGGGCCTGCTGCAGAACCTTGGCTTTGGCGTTGCCGGCACCATCGGCAGCGTTGCCGGGGCCAACGGCAGCGGCGCAGGCACAGCCGCCAACAGCGCGGCCATCCTCACCGCCTACAAGTCGGTCGGCCAGCAGAACTTCTTTGCCTACCGCGCGGCCACCGTTGCCGAAGGCCGCCGCTCACACCTGTCGCCCCAGGCCTACTGGTACAACAACAACTACGGCGTTCTTGCCGAGTACGTGATTTCGCGTCAGCAGCTCATCAATGGCGCCAACGCCGGCGGCATTGCCAACAAGGCTTACGAAGTGACGGTGAACTACGTGATCACCGGCGAAGACGCCAGCTACAAGGGCGTGAAGCCTAAGTCTGCGTTCAAGATCGGCGGCGATGGCTGGGGCGCTTTTGAAGTGGCAGCCCGCACCGGCGGCATCAACATCGACTCACGCGCATTCAGCGGCACGGGCACCACCAGCTTCGCGGATCCCAATGCTGCGGCGAGCACCGCGCGTGAATACGGCGTTGCAGCCAACTGGTACCTCAACAACAACGCCAAGGTCGCCGTGAACTACGAACAGACCCGTTACAACGGCGGTGCAGCAGCAGGTGCGGACCGCCAGAGCGAACGCGCCATCCTGGCCCGCTTGCAGGTGGCTTTCTAAGCCATATCCAGACCACAGGAATTCTCAAGCCATGAAACTCTCGAAAACCATTTATGCAGCGCTGGCTTCAGCGCTGCTGTTCCCTGCGATCAGCAACGCCGCCAGCGTGCAGTTGCTGAACGTCTCCTACGACCCGACCCGCGAGCTGTATCGCGATATCAACACCAAGTTCGCTGAACAGTGGAAAGCCAAGACCGGCGACACCGTTACCATCCAGCAGTCGCATGGCGGTTCCGGCAAGCAGGCACGCGCCATCATCGACGGCCTTGAAGCCGACGTGGCAACGCTCGCCCTCGGTTATGACATCGACGCGCTGTACGACAAGGCCAAGCTGATCCCGAAGGATTGGCAGTCGCGCCTGCCGAACAACTCCTCGCCTTACACCTCGACGATCGTGCTGCTGGTGCGCAAGGGCAATCCCAAGGGCATCAAGGACTGGAACGACCTCATCAAGCCGGGCGTCAGCGTGATCACTCCTAACCCGAAGACCAGTGGTGGTGCGCGCTGGAACTACCTCGCGGCCTGGGCTTATGCGCAGAAGCAGGATGGCAACAACGAAGCCAAGACCAAGGAGTTCCTCAACAAGCTGTACAAGAACGTCCCGGTGCTCGATTCCGGCGCTCGCGGCGCAACGCAGACCTTTGTCCAGCGCGGCATCGGCGATGTGCTGATCAGCTGGGAAAACGAAGCCTACCTGGCCCTGAACGAATTCGGCGCCGACAAGTTTGAAATCGTCTCGCCTTCGATTTCGATCCTGGCAGAACCGCCGGTCACCATCGTCGACAAGGTTGCAGACAAGCATGGCACCCGCAAGGTTGCCGAGGCTTACCTGAAGTACCTCTACACCGATGAAGCGCAGGAAATCATTGCCAAGAACTTCTACCGTCCGATCAACCCGGCTGTTGCTGCCAAGTACGCCTCCAAGTTCTCCAAGCTGAACCTGGTGACGATTGCAGACTTTGGCGGCTGGACCAAAGCGCAGAGCACGCACTTTGCCGACGGCGGCACGTTCGACCAGATCTACGGCATCAAATAAGTTTTACCTGTACAGATTCTTGAATTGAAATTTTCTTAGTGAAGGCAGTGCGCGCCAGCGGGTGGAGGGATTCTCCACCCACTGGGCTGGCTCGCCGGATCAGATTTACGGAGTGAAACAGTCATGAGCATCACCGCCATCAATACACGCAATCAGTTCCGCGGCAGCATCGTTGGCATCAACCGTGGCGAGATTGTGTCGGAAGTTGAAATCGAAACCGCTGCTGGAATCGTCGGTGCGATCGTCACGTCCAGCTCCATCGACAGCCTGCGCCTGCGCGTAGGCGACGAAGCCCTGGCCATCTTCAAGGCAACCGAAGTGTTGGTCGCAAAGCTCGGCTGATCCGCCGGACCAGCAACGAACCAAGGAGCAGCCCATGTGCCTCATCATCCACAAACCGCGCGGCATCGAAATTCCTGCGGATCTGCTGGAAGCCGCTGTATCGCTCAACCGCGATGGCTGGGGTCTCATGGGCTTTTCTGCGGAAGGCGACCTGCTGGTCGAGCGTCATGCCAAGGTGGATCTGGCCGCAATCCTCGCCACCGAACGCAAGTATCGTGATGCGGAATACGTCCTGCACCTGCGCAAACGCACCCGCGGTGCCGCGGATGTGGATAACGCACACCCTTTCAAGGTCACCGACGGCGTCTACATGATGCACAACGGCACCATCAAGCTGGATACCCGTGTCGCAGGAATGTCAGACAGCTGGCATTTTGTTTCTGAGATACTGCGCCCCCTGGCGCAGCGCCGTACGGGGATATTGCTGGATAATGCCTTTCACCGCCTGCTGGAGATTGCACTGCGTCCGGAGAACAAGCTGGCCTTGCTCGACTATCCGGCGCGCCGCATCATCCTGATCAACCAGGCGTACGGGGCAGAACTGGACGGCTTGTGGCTCAGCAGCACGCGGTGGATCGACCGCCGCCTGCTGCCGCTGGCGACAACACCGCAGCCGCAGGAACGCAGCTATGAACCATCCGAAGTCCGTTTTCTCTAAATTTTAAAGGCAGAAGCAAAATGAAAAAAAACAAAGTACTGCTGACCCTGGCCGCTGCAGCACTCGGCCTTGCCGCAGGCTCTGCACAGGCAGCACCGGAATTGCTCAACGCTTCGTACGACGTGGCGCGCAACTTCTACAAGGATTTCAATCCTGTTTTCATCGCCGATTGGAAACAGAAGACTGGCGAGACCATCAACGTCAATCAGTCGCATGGTGGATCCACCAAGCAGGCGCGTGCCGTGATCGATGGCCTTGAAGCCGATGTGTTCAGCTCCAACAATCCGCTCGACATCAACGCGATTGCCGACAAGGGCCACTTGCTGCCGAGCGACTGGGCCAAGAAATTCCCCAACAACAGCTCGCCATCGTGGTCGACGATCCTGTTCGTCGTGCGCAAGGGCAATCCCAAGGGCATCAAGGACTGGGGCGATCTGGCCAAGCCGGGCATTGCCGTTGTCGTGCCCAACCCGAAGACCTCGGGCAACGGCCGTTACAGCTACCTCGCTGCCTGGGAATGGGCCAAGCGCAAGAACGGCGGCGACGAGAAAGCAGCGCGCACGTTTGTCAGCAGCCTGTTCAAGAATGTTCCGGTGCTGGATACCGGCGGCCGCGGCGCCACCACTACTTTTTCGCAACGCGGCATTGGCGACGTACTGCTGACCTTTGAAAACGAAGTGCGCCTGATCAAGGACGAGTTGGGCAGCGACAAGTTCGAAGTCATCATTCCCTCGCTGACGGTCCGCGCCGACAACCCGATAGCCGTCGTCGACAAGGTCGCGGCGAAGAAGGGCACGACCAAGATCGCGCAGGCCTACATCAACTTCCATTACACCGACAAAGGCCAGGAAATTTTCGCGGAAAATGATATCCGCCCGTCGAACGACACGATCCTGAAGAAATACGCATCCCGCTTCCCTGCCCTCAATGTGTTCACCGTTGACCAGGCGTTTGGCAGCTGGGACAAGGCACAAGCAACGCATTTCGCCGATGGCGGAACGTTCGACCAGATTTTCCAAGGCAAATAAGTTCCAATGACAACCGTATTAAAACCGGGGCGGCGCAAGTCGCCCCGTTCTGCTATTCCAGGATTCGGAATCAACCTGGGGTTCACCCTGGTTTATCTGTCGCTGATCGTCCTGATCCCACTGGCCGGCGTTTTCTTCAAGAGCGCAGGACTCGGCTGGGACGGTATCTGGCACGTCATCAGTTCCCCGCGCGTACTGGCCGCACTCAAATTGAGTTTCGGTGCCGCGCTGGTGGCTGCGTTCATCAACGCTATCTTTGGCCCGCTCGTCGCCTGGGTCTTCGTGCGTTATCAATTCCCGGGCAAGCGCTTCTTTGATGCGGTGATCGATTTGCCGTTCGCATTGCCGACGGCCGTTGCCGGCATTGCGCTCACGGCGCTGTATTCACCCAATGGCTGGGTCGGACAGTTTCTTGATCCTCTGGGCATCAAGGTCGCATTTACGCCCATCGGTATCATCGTGGCAATGACCTTCATCGGCCTGCCCTTCGTCGTGCGCACGGTCCAACCCGTGCTTGAGGAAGCCGAGAAAGAACTGGAAGAAGCCTCCGCGACACTGGGCGCCAATCGCTGGCAGACCATCTCGCAGGTGATCCTGCCGACGGTGCTGCCTGCATTGCTCACCGGCTTTGCGCTGGCGTTTGCACGCGCGGTTGGTGAATACGGCTCGGTGATTTTCATCGCCGGCAACCTGCCGATGGTCTCGGAAATCGCACCGCTGCTGATCATCATCAAACTGGAAGAATTCGACTACGCCGGCGCTACCGCCATCGCAGCCACGATGCTCACCATTTCCTTCATCCTCCTGCTGCTGATCAACAGTCTGCAGGCCTGGAGCCGCAGCCGGGGTGGCCGCAAATGAGTAACCCAGCCATCGACCATTCACGCCAGGATCCGCCAAAGATCCCGTTCGAACCGTTGATCGAGCGCAATGCCGCGATCAGCGAACCGACCTGGGTACGCTGGGCATTGATCTTTGTTGCATTGGTTTTCCTCTCGCTGTTCCTGCTATTGCCTCTGGTGAGCGTCTTCACCGAAGCACTGCGCAACGGCCTGGGCCCTTACTTCGCCGCGATTGTCGAACATGATGCGATTGCGTCGATCAAGCTCACGCTGATTGCTGCCGCCATTGCGGTGCCC